>QFCH01002398.1_pt1:35000-183936 | contig 183936 bp, 188 predicted proteins | sample 5346071 | NCBI WGS metagenome assembly QFCH01 (sample SAMN09062255, study PRJNA434731) | Human gut metagenome, whole genome shotgun sequencing project. | isolation source: stool timepoint B chromium assembly | host: Homo sapiens | collected 2015
GCCGCCAGGTCGGGCACATTTATCTCCTCGCCAACCATGCGGGCATGGTTGATGTGGTTCAGCACTGCTGATTTAAGGCCGCTGAAGCTGAAATCATAGGGCGAGCCGTCCACCTTGCCCCTGGGAAATTCCATGGCATGGGCATTGCCTTCCCTGGCAGCCTTGTCAACCTTTGGACCGCCCGGATATCCCAGCCCCACGGCCCTGGCCACCTTATCAAATGCCTCGCCTGCAGCGTCATCCCTGGTACGGCCAATGATTTCAAATTCACCGTAGTCCTTTACAATCACCAGATGGGTATGTCCGCCGGATACAATCAGGCACACGAAGGGCGGCTTAAGGTCCGGGTTCTCAATAAAGTTAGCAGATACATGGCCTTCTATATGATGCACTCCAATCAGCGGTTTTTTAGCAGCATAGGCCAGTGCCTTGGCTTCCGCCACTCCCACCAGCAAAGCCCCCACCAGCCCCGGTCCGTAGGTCACACCGATGGCAGTGATCTCCTCAAGGCTTGTCTGCGCCTCTGCCAGCGCCCGCTCTATCACGTAATTCACAGCCTTGATATGCTCCCTGGAAGCAATCTCCGGAACCACGCCTCCATATACGGTATGGGTTGCAATCTGGGACGAAATTACATTGGACAGCACGGTCCTTCCGTTCTTCACCACGGATGCAGCTGTCTCGTCGCAGGAACTTTCTATTGCCAATATTAAAATATCCTCTGAAGTATTTCCAATCATGATCCCATCTCCACTAATCTTCATCAAATTCCAGTTCCAGGGTCCAGCCATCCCTGGCAGCCTTTGCCCGCGGGAAAATGCTGCGCACCTCATCCATATATTCCTCGGGCCTTGTCAGGGAAGGACTGTAATGGGTCAGCCACATCTGCCCAGGCTGCGCATCCCTGGCCAGGGACGCTGCCTCGTAAAAGGTCATATGTTTGTATTCCTTTGCCTTGGCAGCCTTATCCTTTTCACCGTACATGCCCTCACAGATAAAAAGGTCCGCACCAGCTGCATATTCTGCAATCACAGGCACCGGCCTGGTATCCGTACAGTACGTTACCTTCAGTCCCCTCCTGTCAGGTCCCAGCACCATCTTTGGGGTCAGCAGCCTTCCCTCATGTTCAATCTCCTCGCCTTTCTGCAGACGGCTCCAGAACTTTTGCGGGATTGCCCCGGCCCTTGCCCTCTCCACGTCAAACCGCCCGGTACGCGGAATGGAAATGGAATACCCGTAACAGATCACATTGTGGTTTACCCTATAGGCGTCAATCACATATGGGCCGAACTCCATGTGTTCCCTGTTCTCTGTCAGCTCCTTGAACTTCAGCTCAAAGGGCAGCTCCGGCGCAATGGTGCGCAGGGCAGTGACCACCCGCTCTAGCCCCTTGGGGCCAACCAGCGTAAGGGGGTCCATCCGCTCCGCATTGCCCATGGTCAGAAGCAGTCCCGGAAGGCCGCTGATATGGTCTGCATGGTAATGGGTAAAGCAGATGACGTCAATGGGTTTGGGACTCCATCCCTTTTCCTTTAACGCCACCTGGGTGCCCTCTCCGCAGTCAATCAGCAGGTTGCTTCCCCTGCACCTTGCCATCATGGAGGTGAGCCATCTGTATGGAAGAGGCATCATTCCCCCGGTTCCTAATAAACATATATCTAACATATCCGTTCCTCATCTTTTCTTGTCAACTTTGGAAATCATAACACAGATTGTATTGAATAATCAAGAGGAGGCCGGAAAAGTTCTGTAGGATATGGATGAAAATAAAGGGATGCCCCGCTGTCTTCTTATATCCGCGTGCCATGGGCAGCAAAAAACCGGGATGACCGGACCGCCCTTACATGGGCATGCCACGGTCATCCCGGTTCCATTGTTCCATTTATGGGGCGTGCAGATGACGGGAATGAATTTTCAGACAGACCCCGGCGTCAATATCCGGCCGCCCTTTTCACCAGATAAAGAAACTCCCCGCTATAATCGTCTTCCTTTACACGCTTCATATCCTGCAGCCTGCCGATGACCGACCCATAGGATGCATCCCCAGCGTATTCCGAATGTTTTAATAACAGTCCTGTTTCAGCCACGCAGGAAGCAAAGTCCATATCCTCGGGCATCTCGGAGTAGTAGCAGTCATCCTTAACCGGATATTCAAGCAGGCTGCTTTTGTCGGAGTCCGGATCCTTATAGCGGATTTTCACGGTAAGCCATTCATCGTTAAAGGAAGGGGCCTCTGCTGTTTCACGGTCTGATTCATGGTCTGTCCCATCATCTGTTTTATCAGCCGCCGTTCCAGCTGCCTGCTGGTACTTAAGGCTTGGGGACGGCAGCGCATCAGCGGAACCGGCCGGGATGATTTCATAAAGGGCTGTCACCCGGTGGCCGGCGCCGATTTCCCCGCCGTCCTTTGTATCGTCATCAAAGTCCTGGTCAGCCATGACCCGGTTCTCATAACCGATGAGACGGTATCCTTTTACCTTGGCCGGATTAAATTCCACCTGGAACTTAACATCTTTGGCAACCGTGAAAAGGGTTCCTCCCATCTCTTCCACCAGCACCTTCCTGGCCTCAGCCATGCTGTCTATGTAGGCGTATTGTCCGTTTCCGTTATCCGCCAGGGCCTCCATCTTGTTATCCTTGATATTCCCGGTCCCAAATCCCAGGACGGATAAAAACACGCCGCTTTTCCTTTTCTTCTGAATCAGGCGTGTCAGGCCGCCCTCACTGGTGACGCCCACGTTCAGGTCCCCGTCAGTGGCTAGGATGACACGGTTGTTGCCGCCCTTTATGAAATGCTTCTCCGCCAGTTCATATGCGGTCTTAATACCCTTGGAACCCGCCGTGCTTCCTCCTGCCTCAAGGTTTTCAATGGCAGTCATGATCCTGGTCCTGTCACTGCCGGACGCGCCGTCCAGCACAACCTTATCCGATGACGCATAGGTGACAATGGAAACGGAATCCCCGTCCTTCAGGTTCTCTGTCATCGTGAGAAATGCACGTTTGACCAGATCCAGTTTATCCGGGGCATCCATGGATCCGGATACGTCCAGCAGGAATACCAGATTGGAGGCAGGCAGCGCATCCTCATCCAGCTTCTTAGCCTGAAGTCCAATCTGAAGCAGGCTGTGGGGCTGATTCCACGGACATTCCGCCAGCCTGGTGGTTACGGAAAACGGTTCCTGTTCCTTGGGTTCCGGATAATCATAATAGAAATAGTTAAGCATTTCCTCAATGCGCACCGCATCTTCCGGAACCGGACTTCCTCCCAGAAGCATCCTGCGGATGTTGGCATAGGATGCCGTATCCACATCTGCCCCAAAGGTGGACAGGGGCGCACCTGACACTGCCATGAACGGATTTTCCGGGTTATAGCGGTACTCCTCCGTGTTGTGGGCCACCATCGGGCTTCCTTCACCGTCTTCCGGCATGGAACCGTCATCCATGACCGGACCGGGTACTGCGGCCTCCATGGCAGCCATGGTTTCCGCGGCCTTGGCGGCATAGGTGTTGGCGGCAGGGGGTGGCTGTGCAGCCATGGTTGCCGATGCCTCCCTGCCCGCGCCGGATCCGCAGCCCCACAATACGCCTGCGGCCGCAAAAACCACTGCCGCAAGGCTCATCCATCTGATACATTTTTTCATGATACTTTCCTCCTTTTATGCTGCCCGGGCGGCAACATTTCTCTGTTGTGATTCCAACATAACAGAAAAAGGAAAGTCCGGCAATAGGCTTAATAAAAGCCTAATCCATTCTTAATAATCCTTAAAATGCCTATAATAATTCAATCTGTTCCTCGGTTTCCACCGGCAGCCTGAAGCCGGAAATCCATTCATCATAACAGTCTTCACATAAGTCAAAATGATGGACCTGTCCGTCTTTTTCGGAAAAATAATCCCATGCATGGTCAATACCGATGGAGCCTTCACGGATGATCCCATGCTCCACAACCAGCTTCTTTCCGCAGCAGTTGCAAAGTACTGCCTCCAGCTGCCCGTTCCTATTGTACCTTTTCATATGAACCCTCGCCTTTCTCTTTCATCATGTCCTCTCATCCATCCCCTTTATCCTCCATAAGACGAACACTGCGTGCTCAATGCAAAATGAAGAGGAATGTCCGATTCCTCTCCATTATATACACAAAATATACATATTTTAAGTGGAAATTGTTTCATATTCCCCTGTTCCACATGATGATTGCATCCTCGGGCGGATTACGGTAATACCCCCTTCGCAGGGCCTCCTGCCTGAAACCATAGGATTCATAAAGCTTTCTGGCTCCGGTGTTGCCCTCGCGGACCTCCAGGGCAATGGAACGCACCCCCCTTGCTCTGGAAAAAGTGACCATGGCGTCCATGAGTTTCCTTGCGATTCCCTGCCTGCGGTAACCGGGCAGGACGGCAATCCGCTGTATCTCGCCTTCATCTGCCAGTATCCTTATGATACTGTATCCAAGAACCTGACCGTGGTCCTCGTAAACAAAGTACGTGTCCAGCCTGCTGTCCAGGCCGGAACGAAGCAGGCCCTCTGACCATTTTTCCGAAAAGCAAACCTGCTCCAGGCCGGTCACAGCCTCTATGTCCCGGGCAGTCATGGGGCGCACCCCTCTGATTAACTCCATACACCAATCCTCACTGCATAATTTTAAATCAATAGTCGCCCGGCAGCTTGGCAGCAGCCCCCTTGGCGGAAAGCTCCGCCTCACGCTGGCGTTCTGCCTGGGGTTTCCTCAGATAATCCGGGGCAAAATCAGCCGCGCTCACAAGACGGGCGCCGCAGTAATCCCCGGCTCCAGTCCCGCACCCGCTGCTGCCTGCTTCCGCAAGCACCGTCATTCCCAGGACCGCCACGCAGGACGCCCTCTGTCGGTTCATCTGCGCCGGTGCAAATCCATAGCTTACCTGCATTTCCTCTTCAATGATGCTTCTGTACACAGGCACGCCGTCCCCCAGAAATATGACCCGCTCCCCTCTCCCGTTCAGGAGACGGGCCAGCTCCCTCATATCCATGGGACACTGCTCCATCAGCACCTCAAGGCCGTGCTCCACATGATAAAGCCCGGTATATACCTGGCTTCTCTTAGCATCCATGATCGGGCACACAAGGCCTGACGCCCCCCACATATTATATGCCATGGCATCCACGGTAGGAACATGTACCAAAGGCTTTTTAAGGGCCAGTCCCAGTCCCTTGGCAGTGGCTGCGCCGATGCGCAGGCCGGTAAAGGAACCAGGCCCCCCTGCCACGGCAATGGCGTCAATGGTATCCAGGTCCAGGTCCAGCAGCTTTACAATCTCATCCAGCATGGGCAGGAGCGTCTGGGAATGGGTCTTCTTGAAATCCACCGTGTATTCGGCTGTCATTATATCATCCGTTACCAGGGCCACGCTGGCAACCAGGGATGAACTTTCAATTCCTAATACTCTCATCACGTCTCCTCCACTGAAATCCGCCTGTAATCAAACCCATGTTCCAGGTTCTTCTCAATGGCTACTTTCGTCACATGCTCAGGAAGAATCTCTTCAATCAGCCCGGACCACTCAATCAGGCACACGCCGTCCCCGAAAAAGCAGTCCTCATAGCCGATTTCATCCATCTCACTGATATCGCCGATACGGTAAACATCAAAATGATACAGGGGCAGCCGTCCTTCCTCATACTGCTGGACAATGGTAAAGGTAGGGCTGTTCACCGGCCCCTCAATCCCAAGGCCGGCCGCAAACCCCTGGGTAAATACGGTCTTGCCCACACCCAGGTCGCCGTTCAGGCAGATGACCTGGCCCGGCACGGCTTCCTCCCCCATCTTCTTACCCAGCTCATATGTCTCCTCTGGTTTCCATGTTTCAAACACTGTCATGACTAAATTCCTTTCATGGTAAGGGCAATCCTTTTCTTTGCCAGATCCACGCTGATGATCTTTACTTCCACAATATCCCCCACGCTTACCGCCTCCAGCGGATGCTTGATATACTTGTCGGTCAGCTGTGAGATATGTACCAGGCCGTCCTGGTGCACGCCGATGTCCACAAAGGCGCCAAAGTCAATTACATTGCGCACCGTCCCCTTAAGGACCATGCCCGGCTTTAAATCCTTCATTTCAAGGATATCGCTTCTGAGGATCGGCTTTGGCATCTCATCCCTTGGGTCCCTGGCAGGCTTTTCCAGTTCCCCCGCAATATCGCGCAGGGTAATCTCACCCACTTCCAGCTCGGACGCCATTTTCCTGTAATCAACAATCTTTTTGCCGATTCCTTTGATTCCTCCCTGGCCCAGTTCAGAAAGGTCATATCCCAGCCGGGTCAGAAGCTTCCTGGCCGCCTCATAACTCTCAGGATGCACACTGGTGCCGTCCAGGGGATTTTCCCCGCCCGTAATCCTCATAAAACCAGCGCACTGTTCAAATGCCTTAGGTCCAAGCTTGGCAACCTTTAACAGCTGCTTCCTGTTCTTAAACGCCCCGTTCTCCTCCCTGTAGGCAACAATGTTCTTAGCCAGGGCCTTATTGATGCCGGATACGTATTCAAGCAGGGATGCGGATGCAGTATTCAGGTCCACGCCCACCTTGTTCACGCAGTCCTCCACCACACCTTCCAAGGCCGCGCCCAGGTGCTTCTGGTTCATGTCATGCTGGTACTGTCCCACGCCAATGGACTTGGGGTCAATCTTTACCAGCTCTGACAGCGGGTCCTGAAGGCGTCTGGCAATGGATACGGCGCTGCGCTGGCCCACGTCAAAATTAGGGAACTCCTCCGTGGCAAGCTTGCTGGCGGAATATACGGATGCGCCTGCCTCATTGACAATCACATACTGCACCGGCTCCTTGATTTCTTTTAAAAGGTCCACGATGATCTGCTCGGATTCCCTGGAGGCCGTTCCATTTCCAACAGAAATCAGGGAAATGTTATATTTTTTAATAAAATCCTTTAATATCTTCTTGGATTCCGCCACCTTGTTCTGGGGCGCCGTGGGATAAATCACCACTGTATCCAGCACTTTTCCCGTGCCGTCCACAACAGCCAGCTTACAGCCCGTACGGAAGGCCGGGTCCCATCCAAGGACAACCCGTCCCACAATGGGAGGCTGCATCAGCAGCTGTTCCAGATTCTTGCCAAATACCTTAATCGCGCCTTCCTCTGCCCGTTCCGTCAGCTCGCTGCGGATTTCACGCTCAATGGACGGGCCGATGAGCCTTTGATAGCTGTCGGCCGCAGCCTCCTTCAGCGCAGGCGTGGTATGGGGGTTGTCCCTTACAATGGTCTGCTTCTCAAGGTACATGAGTATCTGGTCTTCCGGGGCCGCAATCTTGACCGTAAGTATCTTCTCATTCTCCCCGCGGTTCAGCGCCAGAATCCTGTGTCCGGCGCACTTTTTAACCGGCTCCTCATAATTATAGTACATCTCATACACGGACTGGGCCTTCTCATCCTTGGCCGAGGACTGGACCACGCCCTTGTTCATGGTTGCATTCCTGATATAAGTGCGGTACTCCGCATTGTCCGAGATGCGCTCTGCCAGGATATCCTTGGCCCCCTGGATGGCATCTTCCGCGGTTTCCACGCCCTTTTCCTGGGAAATGTAGGCAGCGGCAGCCTGCAGCAAAGGCTCCTTCACCATCTGCATGCTGATTAAATCCGCCAATGGCTCCAGGCCCTTTTCCTTTGCAATCATGGCCCTGGTCCGGCGCTTTGGCTTATAGGGCCTGTATAAATCCTCCACAGCCACCAGGGTCTGTGCATCCCTGATACTGCGCTCCAGTTCAGGCGTCAGCTTCTCCTGCTCTGCAATGGATGCGATGACCTGGTTCTTGCGTTCTTCCAGGTTACGCAGATATTTTAACCGTTCATCCAGATTGCGCAGGACCTCATCGTCCAGGGAGCCTGTGGCTTCCTTACGGTATCTGGCAATAAAGGGAATGGTGTTGCCTTCATCAATCAGCTTTACAGCTGCCTCTGCCTGGTGGCGGCCAATATTCAGTTCTTCCGCCAGTTTCTTAATAATGTCCATGGGTAATCCTCACCTATCTGTAATCTAACTAACTTATATATTATAGTTCATCCCTTCTTCTTATGCAAGTTCTGTTACAATGGAATTGTCTTCATCTGGACACAGCGCTTAATTCGTGATAAAATAAGCAGGATAACTACAGAAAAACCACCGTAAGGACTTAAAGAAAGGTATCTGTTCAGAATTATGAATGAAACTTATAATAGCCAAAACCCCAACACCGGCAAACAGCCCAGGAATCCCAAGGAATCCACTTCCTCAGAGCGCCTGGCAACCTGCTCCATGATAGCAGGAATCACAGGGATGATCTGCAGCTTCTTTTATTTTCCGGTATCCCTTGTCAGCGGCAGCAACACGCCTACCGGGATGATCTGCGGCATCATCGGCATCGTCCTTGCCATCATGTCAAGGAATGCGGATGTCAGCGGCAGGAAAAGCTTCAATGCCCGTGCAATCACCGGCATTGTGCTCAGCGGCCTTGCCATTGCGCTTACCTTCTTCTTTTTCTACCTGCTGGGATGTTACTATGAAATCCTCAGCGACCCTGTGATGGGACCTAAATTCAACGAATACATCAACCGCATCCAGCAGCAGATGCACCTGTCCGGCGGTTCCTCCTGGATTCATCTCTGATTGGGATTTCATCCCCATGCCGGCAGCAGGTCAATGCCAAAGAATACCAGCAGCACATTCTTGCCTATCCAGTTGACCACGATAATCCCTGCCGCTATATACACAAACAGTGTTTCATGCCCCAGATACCATCTGGGGTTTTTTGCTGCCTTTGATATGGCAAGGCTCAAAAGTTCCACGGTCAGCACTGCCGCCGTATAAAGGACCAGGGGATGATACTGGAAGCTCAGTCTCAGGTTCCCGGCCGCCATGGCCCGCACCGCCCTTGTACCGCCGCAGCCCGGGCAGTACAGTCCGGTTAAAAGATGAAACAGGCAGGGAAAACCCTGCCTTGTCATCCGTGTCATCCATTCAATGATTTCTGTCATATATTCCCGTACCCTCTACAGCATTGCCCGGATCATCTGTTTAATCCCATATTCAGACCTGGCCTGTTCAGCACTGTCATATGCGGTTGCCGCTGCCCTAAATTCCCCTTCTGACATCTCAGATGTAAGCACTGCGAACTCATCCATGCCGTAGAGCTCCACAACCTCCACCTTGCCAAAGGCCCGCTTCACATCCTGCTCCTTGTTGCGGCAGGAACCAGCCACACGGACAAAATAGCGGAACCTTGCCTGGTCCATGGATTCAATGGCCTGCTTTTCACCGGACCAGCCAATGGCCAGGTTGTGGTCCAGGTTCTGGGCAGCTTCAATGATGTCCGCCACCACTGCGCTGGCAGTGGGAAGCTTTCCGGCGCCGCTTCCGTAGAACATGGAAACCCCCAGCATGTTGCCCTTAACCATAATCCCGTTAAACACATCATTGACAGAATAAAGCGGGTTATTCTTCTGGATCATCACAGGAGCCACAAATGCATTCACCTTGCCGTCCTTGATGCGGCTGGTGCCGAAAAGCTTTATCGAGGTCCCCATCTTTTCCGCGTACTTAAAGTCAATATCCGTAATGCGGGTAATCCCTTCTGTGTAGATATCCTCATAATCCACTTCCCTGCCCGTTGCCATGGCAGTAAGGATAGCTATCTTACGGCAGGTGTCATGGCCTTCCACGTCAGCTTCCGGGTTGCGCTCCGCATACCCCAGGTTCTGCGCTTCCTTTAACGCATTTTCAAATGACTCACCCTCTTTATCCATCTTGGTCAGGATAAAGTTGGTTGTGCCGTTCAGGATTCCCGTAATCTCTTCAATCCTCTCCCCCATCAGGCACCGGTACATGGGCCGGATGATCGGGATGCCGCCGCCCACGCTTGCTTCAAACAGGAAATTCACGCCTTTTTCCCTGGCAATGGCCAAAAGCTCGGTTCCATAGGCAGCCACCAGGGCCTTGTTGGATGTGGCCACATGCTTTCCAGCCAGAAGGCAGGCCTTGACAAACGGATAGGCCGGGTTCAGCCCGCCCATGGCCTCCACCACGATCCTTACCTCCTCGTCCTGCTCTATCACCTTGAAATCATGGACAATCCTGTCTGCCACAGGGCTGTCCGGGAACTCCCTCAGGTCCAGCACATATTTTAACTCCACTTCCTGGCCCACCTGTTTTGCAATCACGTCCTTGTTCTGTTCCAATACCTCTGCCACGCCGGAACCGATTGTTCCATATCCCATTATTGCTGTCTTAATCATAATCCTTACGCTCCCTGTGTCTTATTTTCATTGCCGTGCCGCCGGCACCATATCTGTTCATTCCCGATTGCCTATTCCCTGGCAAGGATCTTAACGTAATGTATCCCCTCCAGCTCCTCCAGTTCATCAATCATGCTGGACACATTGCCCGTGTTGTCCCTGACTTCCACGCTCAGGGTAAGGGTGGCCACGCCGTTAACCGGAATACTCTGATGGATAGTAAGGATATTCGCCCTGTACACAGCCACCACGTGAAGCAGATCGCTGAGAAGCCCCTGTTCGTCATCCATCTGTACCACCAGGGTAATGGTCTTGCCTTTGGTATTGTCATAAAACGGGAAAATGTCATCCTTATATTTATAAAAGGAACTGCGGCTGATCCCCACCTTATCCGTTGCCTCCTGCACCGTAATGGCCCGCTCTGTCTCCAGAAGCTTCTTGGCCTCCACCACTTTTAAGAGGACCTCCGGCACCGCCTTCTGCTTTACCACAAAGTATTTGCTTTTGTCTTCCATTCTTTAATCCTTTCATAGGTCCGCATTCATGTCCGCATTAGGAATACATCTGTACTCACGAGGAAGATATTAGCACAATTCCATTGAAAATGCAACCACTTTTTATGCCATGCTTCCGGTAGCAGCAGGAAATCAGGCGGAACCCGGACCAAACACTCCAGCTGCTTTCTTGACAGCAATCTGAAAACCGCTGCTTAAACGGAAATCCTCCATTCCCCGAACCATACTTCTGGCCGTATTCTTAGGCCTGCTGATGGGATAAATACAAAAAAACAGGCCTGAATCACTCAATACTCCAGGCCTGTTCATGATTGTTCCTAATCCATTAATCCTCTGTCACCGCATTCTTATCCGGGCATCCCAAACTCATCCACCGCAGATATGCACTGATAAATGAATCAATGTTTCCGTCCAATACCGCATCCACATTGCCGCTCTCCTCGCCGGTCCGGTGGTCTTTGACCATGGTATATGGCTGGAGTACATAGGAACGGATCTGGCTTCCCCATCCATTGTCCTTTACATCTCCCCGGATACCGGCAGCCTTGGCAGCCTGCTCCTCCTGCTTGAGCAGGAACAGCTTGGACTTAAGCATCTGCATGGCCTTATCCTTGTTCTGGAACTGGGACCTCTCATTCTGGCAGGTAACCACGGTTCCGCTGGGGAAATGGGTGATACGGATGGCGGATGAGGTTTTGTTAATATGCTGTCCGCCTGCACCGCTGGAACGGTAGGTGTCGATACGGATGTCATCCGGGTTAATCTCTATGTCAATATCTTCCTGTATATCCGGCATGATATCGCAGGATACAAAGGAGGTCTGGCGCTTTCCGGCCGCATTAAAGGGCGATATGCGGACCAGGCGGTGCACACCGTGCTCAGAGCGCAGATAACCATAGGCATTTTCCCCGTTAATCTGCACCGTAACCGACTTGATACCGGCCTCATCCCCGTCCAGGAAATCCAGCACCTCTGTCTTAAATCCTTTTTTCTCTGCCCAGCGGCAGTACATGCGGTAAAGCATGCTGCACCAGTCACAGGACTCCGTGCCGCCTGCCCCTGCATTAAGACGCAGTATGGCGTTGTTGCTGTCATATTCGCCGGACAGAAGAAGCTTCATGCGCATCTTCTCAAGGGTGTCGGAAAAATGGCCCAGCATCTCTTCAATCTCCGGAATCAGGGAGGCGTCATTTTCCTCATATCCCATCTGGATCATGACCTGGATGTCCTCATACTCCTGCTCCAGCTCCCTAAACGTCTCCACTTCATCCTTCAGGTTCTTGGCTTCCCTGACCATCCTTGTGGACTTCTCAGGGTTATCCCAGAATCCCGGCTCTTCCATGGATTTATCTAATTCATCGATTCGTCTGACCTTGTTATCCAGGTCAAAGTGAATCCCTCACTTCCACTAATGGTTTGTCATACGTTGATAACGTATATTTAAAATTATCTAACTCTACCACAGCTTCACCCGCTTTCATTTTATATTTCATCCCGGTATCCCGGTCAGTTATTTAATCCTTCCATGGCACTGCTTATACTTCTTGCCTGAACCACATGGACATGGATCGTTTGGATAAATCTTCTGCTCCGCCCGCTTCTTCGGCGCGCTGGCAAGGGAGGTATCCTTGTTGGTACCTGTTACCTTGGCAGCCGGCTCACGCTCCACCTTCTGCTCAACCCGGATGTGGAACAGGATGCGCACGGTCTCTTCCTGTACGGCAGCCATCATGGCCTCGTACATCTCATAACCCTGCATCTTATATTCAACAACCGGATCCCTCTGGCCGTAAGCCTGAAGTCCGATACCCTCGCGCAGGGCGTCCATATCATCCAGATGGGCCATCCACTTGTTATCAATTACCTTAAGCAGGACAACGCGCTCAATCTCACGGATCTGCTCAGGCTCAGGGAATTCAGCTTCTTTTGTCTCGTAAAGCTTGATTGCCTCTTCCTTCAGGTTATGCTTTAACTCGTTCTTCTTCATGGACTTCTTCTGGTCTTCGCTCAGGATGACCGGCTTCAGCGGAATAACAGGAAGAAGAAGGTTGTTCAATTCCTTAAGATCCCATTTATCCGGGGTCTGGTCATCGGAAACAGACATATCCACTGCGTTCTCAACAATATCCGTAATCATCTTAAGGATAAGGTCGCGCATGTTGTCGCCGTCCAGGACCTTACGGCGCTCAGCGTAAATGACCTCACGCTGTTCATTGTTCACTTCATCGAATTTAAGCAGCTGCTCACGGATACCGAAGTTGTTGCTCTCTATCTTCATCTGCGCTTTCTCAATTGCATTGGAAAGCATCTTGTGCTCAATCTGCTCACCCTCCGGCACGCCCATTGCCTCAAACATGGCCATGAGGCGGTCAGAACCAAAGAGCCTTAAAAGGTCATCCTCCAGGGACAGGTAGAACCTGGACTCACCCGGGTCTCCCTGACGGCCGGAACGACCGCGCAGCTGGTTGTCAATACGGCGTGATTCATGGCGCTCCGTACCGATGATCTTCAGGCCCCCCAGTTCCTTGGACTCCTCATCCAGCTTAATATCCGTACCACGGCCTGCCATGTTGGTGGCAATGGTTACGGAGCCGTGGATACCTGCATCCGCTACAATCTCAGCCTCCAGCTCATGGAACTTGGCATTCAGCACCTTGTGGGGAATCCCGCGCTTATTCAGCATCTTGCTGAGCAGTTCGGAAGTCTCAATGGCAATGGTGCCCACCAGGACAGGCTGTCCCTTCTCATGGGCCTTTGCAACCTCCTCCACAACCGCTTTGTACTTTTCCTTCTTGGTCTTATATACTGCATCATCCAAATCCTTACGGACCATAGGCCGGTTGGTAGGGATGGCGATGACGTCCATTCCGTAAATGTTACGGAACTCCTTTTCCTCTGTCAGGGCAGTACCTGTCATACCCGACTTCTTGGTATATTTATTAAAGAAGTTCTGGAAGGTAACAGTAGCCAGGGTACGGCTCTCACGGCGCACGTTCACATGCTCCTTGGCCTCAATGGCCTGATGGAGTCCGTCTGAATAGCGACGGCCGGGCATGATACGTCCTGTAAATTCATCAACAATCAGGACCTCATCATCCTTTACAACATAATCCTTATCACGGAACATCAGGTTGTTGGCGCGCAGGGCCAGGATGATATTATGCTGGATTTCAAGGTTCTCAGGATCAGCCAGGTTCTCAATGTGGAAGAACTCCTCCACCTTCCGGACGCCCTGCTCGGTCAGGTTCACCACCTTATCCTTTTCATCCACAACAAAATCCCCGGTCTCCTCAATCTCCTCACCCATGATGGCGTCAATCTTGGAAAATTCCTTGGATACGGTTCCGCGCTCCAGCTGGCGCGCCAGCACGTCACATACCTCATACAGTTTGGTGGACTTGCCGCTCTGGCCGGAAATGATAAGAGGCGTCCTGGCCTCATCAATCAGCACCGAGTCAACCTCATCGATGATGGCGTAATCCAGGTCGCGAAGGACCAGCTGTTCCTTATAGATAGCCATGTTGTCACGCAGATAGTCAAACCCCAGCTCATTGTTGGTAACATATGTGATATCGCACGCATATGCTTCCTTACGCTGCTCACTGGTCATGTCATTCAGAACAACGCCCACGGTCAGTCCCAGGAAACGGTGCACCTGGCCCATCCACTCAGCATCACGCTTTGCCAGATAATCGTTGACCGTTACAATCTGCACACCCTTGCCGCCCAGCGCGTTCAGGTAGGCAGGACAGGTGGATACCAGCGTCTTGCCTTCACCAGTACGCATCTCAGCTATACGGCCCTGGTGAAGCACGATGCCGCCAATGAGCTGTACAGGGAAATGCTCCATATTCAGGGTTCTTTTTGCCGCCTCACGGACAGTGGCAAATGCCTCCGGCAAAATGTCATCCAGTGTTTCGCCCCCAGCCAGTCTTTCCTTAAGGATCCTGGTCTGGTCGCGCAGTTCCTCATCTGATTTGGCCATCATATCCGTGCGCATGCTTTCAATCTTTGCCACAATCGGCCTTATCATCTTCAGTTCTCTTTCACTGTGAGTCCCGAACACCTTTTCAATTACGTTCATGGTATACTCTCCTAACTTCTTCCTTAATTTCCCACGATGTGATTTTATCGTGGGCTTTCCTTTACTTCCCGCGATATGGCTTTATCGCGGGCTTTCCTTATATAACAGAAAATCCTTTTCAACCAGCGTCTGTATCTGCACCACCTGTCAGGGCAGTTCTTCCTGGACCTGGCACTGCCTTGCAATACTTATATTATCTGCCCGCTGATTCCAGTCTATTCCTTTACAATCCACGATACTCCCATCATGGACCTGGCGGCCCTTCCCACAACGCTTTCCTGCTGCGGATGTTCCGTATAAAATCCTGCAAATACTACGCCTATGATACAATCTTACTTATTGTAGCACTTGGAGCAGATTAATTCAACGGGTTAATGAAAAATTAACATTTTGGACATAAAATCAACGGTTTTACAGGGTTTTCCGGCTTATACGCGTCCAAAAACACCATACAAAAGGTCTGATTCCGGACGTTCCTGCATATAAGTCGCCGCCACCCGTAAAACGGGTGGCTCGGTGAACGGGTAAAACCCTTTGGTACCAGGCCAGCGTCTCAAGGCGCTGGCTTGTTCCAAGCCCCTATGCTTTTGACTCGTTGCCGCCCCTGAAGGGGCCTTCGTAATACCGACTAACCCTTAAAAGGGTCCTCGTACTCTTTTACACTTAATTTATCCACCATTTGATCGTATCTCTCTTGTTCTTTGATATACTTACGTATGGTGTCTTCATTTAAACCCACTGTGCTTACGTAATATCCTTCCGACCAAAAGTGTCTGTTTCCGAACTTATACTTTAGATTTGCATGTCGGTCGAACATCATTAATGCACTTTTTCCCTTTAAATAGCCCATGAAACTGGATACACTATATTTAGGCGGGATTGCTACCAGCATATGTACATGGTCCGGCATCAATTTTCCTTCCAATATTTCTACTCCTTTATAGCTACAGAGTTGCTTTAATATATCTCGCAAATCCTCTTTATATTGATTATAAATGACTTTTCGTCTATACTTAGGGGTGAAGACGATATGGTATTTGCACATCCACTTTGTATGTGCTAAATCATTGGCTTTCTTCGCCATATAAATCACCTTTCCTTTCTTTGATAGCGGCTTGGACACCTCTATTATAAATCGGAAAGGTGATTTTGTATAACTTCTTGACTCGCACCCGCATAGCGGGTGGTTTTTTGTTTCGCATGTCTCCATTTTTCGGAACACGAAAAACTCCGACATACTCAACAGGCTAAAGCCCATAAAATAAGAACGGGTCCGGTCATTGGCATGATTCCCGGTACCCGTTCTTCCATTACCCTAGTATCTGCGACACAACAGGCCGCAGCCTCCCTGCCACCATGATGGCAAGCACACACAGCACACCGTCCGGAAACATGGTGGGCAGGCAGTAAACCGCAAATATGGCTCCCCATCCAACCGTGTTTGGCGTTACCACAATCCAGTGAGTTATAAAATAAAAATAGAGAATACCCATTCCATAATAAATCACATACCCAACCGTTGCCGCAAATATCCATGTACCTGGTTTGGAGGAATGCATCCACTCACAGATTTTCCCCATGGCATATGCTGCCAATGCAAAACCAAGCAAAAAGCCGAAGGTGGGACGGAGCAGATAGGCCGGTCCGCCTCCCCGGGCAAAAACAGGGATTCCCATAAGTCCAATCAGCAGATAGGTGGACACACTTAGGAACGCCCTCTTTGACCCCAGCAACAGTCCTGCCAGCAGTACAAAAAACCACTGAAGGGTAAAATTCATGCTGTCAGCGCCCACCGGTATCACAATTTTTATAAATGCGCCAACTGCTATCAATGCAGAAAACAGCCCGCACACCGTTAAATCCTTTGCCTTTTCCCGTCTCCCTGCCATAACCCTGCTTTCATAATTCATCTTTCTTTCTCCTCTGTCTCATTGTCAGGCAATACCTATAAACATTATTCTACTGCTTTTTTTTCATTTAAACAACCATCTTTCACCATTCGCCCCACTTTTTTGCCTCACTTATGGTCAACCAAGCACATTGCACAAAAAATGTGTTCGATTTTTTACCTGTCCACATTATCCCCAGAAGTTTATGCACACTACCCACAAAGTTATCCACATCCCAGTTTGTCCATTTTAAGGCAAAAAATAGTTATACACTGACTTATCCACATTATCCACAAGTTTATAAGCTTTGGCCTTCAAACTTTACCCAGGCTTAACAGAAATTTTATTTTTGTACACTTCTGATAAACTTTCATATTTCGGAAGAAAATACATGTTTTTCTATTGACATTTTAAGGCCGTTCCTATTGATGATTCAATGGTTATCCCCCTGATTCAAAGATTATTTTTATAAAAAATTAAGATAAATTGTTAGGCAATTCATAGGTTCTGATTGTAATTTTATACTAAATATGTTATAATGTCACTATCTCAAGAAAAGGAGTTGATGATTATGCGTTATACCATAACAGGACGAAATATTGAGGTAACTCCAGGTTTGAAGGCTGCCGTTGAAAAGAAGATTGGCAAGCTGGAACATTTCTTCACTCCGGACACCGAAGTAATCGTAGCGCTGAGCGCGCAGAAGGACAGGCAGAAGATTGAAGTAACAATCCCGGTTAAGGGCAATACCATCCGTGCAGAAGAATCCAGTACAGACATGTACGTATCCATCGATCTGGTGGAGGAGGTTATTGAACGCCAGATCCGGAGATATAGAAAGAAACTGATTGACAAGAAACAGGCGGCAGTCTCTTTCTCACAGGCATTTATAGAGGAAGAGGACGAAGTACAGGACGATGAAATCCAGATTGTCAAGACCAAGAAGTTTGCCATTAAGCCAACCATTCCCGAGGAAGCATGCCTGCAGATGGAGATGCTGGGCCACAGCTTCTATGTATTCCTAAACGCAGATACGGACCAGGTCAATGTTGTTTACAAACGCAAGAACGGAACCTATGGCCTTATTGAACCGGAATTCTAGCCATATAAGATGATGTAAGGATTTTTCCTTCAAATAAGGACAAGACTGCAGCCAGTACATACTGGCTGCATTTTTTATACGGACACCCATGGAACAGGGGACAATCCCCGTGATAGCAGCATTCAGGAAAAAGAAGGCATTAAAAAGGACCATGCACCGTAAAACCCATGCATGATCCCTTTTATCTGTTGGCAGATCTGTCAATCCATCCAATCTTTATGTATTAACCATACCCTAATCCAGGAATGTAACTGCCTTACATGGCGTCCTGTAATTAGAAGGCGCTATGCAGATGCCTGTTGCCGGAGTGCTGGAATGTATAATCTGGCCGCCTCCTATATAAATGGCCACATGGTTGATATAATCACCGCTGGCATAGAACAGAAGGTCGCCCGGCTTGACATCGCTTACAGGAATCGCCTTGCCCCTGGCCGCCTGGTCCCTGGAGCTTCTTCCCGTACTGATACCGAAATGGGCGAATACGCTCTGGGTAAACCCGGAACAGTCCGCACCGCTTGTAAGGCTTGTCCCTCCGTACACATATGGATTGCCTAGGAACTGCTTGGCGTATGCCACCACAGCGTTCCTGGTGGCTGATGCCACCTCTGAGGAAGGGCTGCCCCCGCTTCCAGGTCCCTTGGACTGGCTTCCCTCTGTCTCCTTCTTGGTTGTGGGCGCTGCCACCGTAACATCCTTTCCATTCTCCGGATTGGCTGCAATGGTCTGGATTACCGGGTCCGTGGGCTTGTTTTCCTCTTTCTTTGGCGCCGCAGTGGTTGGCGCTTCCGTGGTCTTCTCTGCCTTTGTGGAAGCTGCAGTGGTCTTTTTCTCAGATTCTTTCTTCTTAGCGTCTTCCAGGGCCTTCAGGGCTTTTTCAGCCTCCTCTTTACGCTTAGCCTCCTCAGCCTCCTTGGCCTTCTCCTCTTCCACGGACACTGCCTTATTAAATTCCACGCTGGTCTTCATATACTCCTTAAATACATATCCTTCCAGGTCCGAATCCACGGAGACCTTTAAGAAGTCCCCCTCTTCTCCCGTAACCACATAATGGGCTCCTTCAGAGAGAAGGGTCAGTGTCTTGCCCTCCAGGTCAGGGGTATCCCGCAGACGCAGGCTGGGCGTGCCCACAATGGTACCGTACGTGGTCCCCACCTGCCTGGCCTTTGCCTCTGCCTGCTCCCCTGTCACAAAATATTCTGCCTTTATGTAGCCGGTAACGGAACCGGACTGTATCTTATACCACTTGCCGCCCTCCCCATCCACAGTACCCAGGATGGTTGCCGCTGAATCGTTGTATATCTTGCCTGCAACGCCGCTGTTGGTATTGGCGTCGGTCCTGATGTTTACGGACCCATTGACCTTGGAGACAGCAATATTATCGTATGGGGATGATTTGGGCTTCGCCGCCTTGGTCTCCTTGGGCGGGGCTTCCGTCTGTGCATCCGTCCCGGTTCCTGAATCCGAAGAAGCCGAACCCTTACCCGAAGACGCACCTTTATTGCTGCCAGAACCACTTCCCTGATTCTTTGCAGATCTGTTTTCCATGTCTGAATAGATGGTCGCCAGCTGCTTTTCAGGCTCCGTGTTGCCGGCATAGAAATTGTTCAGCGCCACGGAGATGCCTGCAAGGGAAGAACCGGTCTCCAGATTGGTGGATGCCAGGGCAGGCGCTGCAAACGCACAGCTGCACAGGCCGCTGACAGCCAGTATTCTCTTCCACTTCCTCATTCGCCCTGCAACCCCCTAATTCTCTATCAGGTACCGTTCCACGCTGGTAACTGCATTGGCGCCGTCCGCTGCTGCCGTAATGATCTGGCGAAGGGGCTTGGTCCGCACATCCCCGGCCGCAAAGATGCCCGGAACAGAGGTCACCCCGTCTTCACCGGCCCTGATGTATCCGTGGTCCATGTCCACAATCCCCTCAAAGGCTTTGCTCTCCGGTGAAATGCCTACAGCGATAAATACGCCCTGGACATCCAGGTCCGTCTTGGCCCCGGTTTTTACATTGGTTACGGACAGGCTCCTGACCATGCCGTCCCCATTGATGCAGTCAGCCACCGTATCCCAGATTACTTCCACATTTTCAAGACCAAGGAGGGTCTCCTGAAGGCTCTTGGCAGCCCTCAGCTCATTCCTTCTGTGAATCAGGTACACCTTGCTGCACATGCGGGCCAGGAAGATTGCATCCTCCACAGCCACATCCCCGCCTCCAATGACAGCGGTTACCTTGTTGCGGAAAAATGCCCCGTCGCAGGTTGCGCAGTAGGAGACTCCCATGCCGGCCAGCTCCTCCTCGCCAGGTATGCCCAGCTTCCGGTGGACAGCCCCGGTGGCAAGTATCAGGGCCCTGGATTCATAGGTCTCATGCTCACATACCACCCGTTTGATCTTACCCTGATCCTCAATCCTTACCACATCATCCTCTGCAAAGGCAGCGCCCAGCTGGTCCGCATGTTCCCTGAACTTTAACCCCAGGTCATATCCGCCAATCCCGGGCAGGCCGGGATAATTATCCACTTCATAGGTCGTAAGGACCTGGCCTCCGCTGACCATTGCCTTCTCAATTACCAGTGTATCAAGTCTTGCCCTCTGGGCATAGACGGCTGCGGCAAGTCCTGCCGGTCCTGAGCCGATGATAACCAAATCATAAATATGTTCCATATCCTTACCTTTTCCTTATCTGAGTTTCATTATTTTAGTATTTTGGCCGATTTATAATTATTATATCACAGATATTTAACTTATTACAATTCAATTTCTTACAATTATAGTAAGGATGTGATAAAATATAAATACAGTGATGACAGAAAGGATGTGTGTCTATATGCCACGTAAAACAGTACTGGTCACCGGGGCATCCCGGGGCATCGGAAAGGCTATCGCAGTCAAATTCGCTAAAAAGGGCTATAACATAGCCATCAGCTGCGTCCACAGGGAAGACAGGCTCTTACAGACCCAGAAAGAAATTGAAGGCTTCCAGGTACCCTGCCTTGCTTATAAGGGTGATATGGGTAACATGCAGTGCTGCGAAGAACTGTTCGGAAAAATAAAGACCCGGTTCGGGGGCATTGATGTGCTGGTGAACAATGCCGGCATTTCCTATATAGGACTTTTGCAGGATATGTCTTCCCAGGACTGGGAAAGGATGCTCTGCACCAACCTGACCTCGGTATTCAACTGCTGCAAGCTTTCCATTCCCTATATGCTGCAGCAGAAACAGGGCAAAATCATTAACATCTCCTCTGTATGGGGCGTGGTGGGAGCGTCCTGTGAAACGGCATATTCAGCCACCAAAGGCGGTATTAACGCCTTTACCAGGGCATTGGCCAAGGAACTGGCCCCCAGCAACATACAGGTGAATGCAGTGGCCTGCGGCGCCATTGACACGGAGATGAACCAGTGGATGGAGGAGGACGAGCTCATTTCCCTGGTAGAGGGAATCCCCTCAGGAAGACTTGGAAAGGCAGAAGAAGTTGCCGACCTGGTATACCATCTTGGATATAAGGAATCCTACCTTACAGGCCAGGTCATCGGGCTGGACGGCGGTTGGATCTAGTGCAGAGCTGCAATAACACCTTAAGTAATAGTGCTCCATCCAGCAACCATGGTGACGGCTCTAGTATTCAATTATTTATGCAATACTGTATTTAGAGGTTTTACTGATTTTAACATTGTTACTTTAAATTTCCATTTTCCTTACAAATCCATTAACTGTATTGACCTTGGAGCAACTCCAGGGTGTAGAATCCAGCTATTGAAAGCAATACATTTAATAGATTCTGCAAGGAGGGAATTTTCATGAGAAAGAAATATTTGGCAACAGCTGCCCTGACCCTGGCTCTGGCAGCAGGAAGCGCCATGACATCATTTGCAGCCGGTTTTGTAAGCACATCACAGGGAATGAAATACCAGTGGGGTTCCGGCGACTACTGCACCAACAACTGGGTCAACTATAAGAACCACTGGTTTTTCTTTGGCGCCGACCAAATCATGAGGACCGGTTGGATTCAGAAAGACGGGACATGGTATTATGCGGCCGATACAGGCGAGCTTCAGGGCGGCCTGATGAAAATTAATGGCAATGTCTATTATTTTGACAACAACAGCCTGAAGCTGCAGACCGGCAACCGCACCATTAACGGCAGCTCCCATGAATTTACTGAGAACGGAACCACCGACGGCGGTCCATACGTCTACACAGAATGGAACAGTAACGGCACAATCAGACGCGGTACCAAATTCGGGGTACGTTAATAGATTGCATCATCACACAACCAAAAATACCTCTGTGGCCTTTCACCAGGCCCAGGGGTATTTTTATTCATCCGGTAAACCGTCCCATCTCCTTCCTGAACCCATCCAGGCCAGACAGGCGTTTTACCCTTCTAAGTCTGATTTCAGCTGATTCACAGATGTGTTCAAGAACCGACTCCACTATCACATTGGTAACCCGTATTTCCTTTGGGGCTCCGTGTTCCATGATAAAACCTACAATATTCTCTGCCAGGGCTGCCCTTGGGTCCTCCTCCGGACCCAGCATATCTGCTTTTAGGATCATACCCGACACAGCCTCCCCCTCTTCCAAGAACACTGAAAAATACGGTATCCTCCTCTTTCCCTTCCTGAATCCCAATCAAATCCATGTCCCAGAAATGCTCCCATGGTTTAAGTTCCTTAATTATAGTGGCAGCCTGGTATAAATCCTTCCACTCCTGTATGGACGCTTCTTTTCGCATTGTAATTCCTCCGGACCTGCCTTATACTTACGCAGTTATTGATAAGTCAATATTAATACATCTGATACTATAGGACATACTCAGATAACTCCGGAAAAACATCCAGCCGCTCCCTGACATAATGCCGTTTGAACCCGGCAAATGGCATTTCCTTTTTCAGCAGTGCCTGTAATGTCCGCATAATCTGTTTGGATTCAGGTTTCTCTGCGTGCGCTTCCAATTTTGTGTACAAAACATTCATCTCTTCCTGTAATGCCCTTAAACGCATTTCACTTTTGTATATACGCATCCCTGTATTTCTCATATTAAATACTTCTTCCACAAGCCGGGCAGCCAACCCGGCTTCAGGGTCTTCCTGATTTTTGGGAATGACTGAGACATTATCCTCTCTTAGGTCAAAGATAATGGCTTCTTCCGGATTCCTTTTGCAACAGTCTAATATACCGTCATCATACTTACTTTGGTTTTTTACACCATTACAATGTCCGCATGCCCAGAAAAGATTATCCCAATCAAATTCCCTTTCCTTATATCTGCCATTCTTATGGGGAAGCAGATGCTCTATCTGCGGGTCCTGCAATTCCTTCATTTCACAAATATAGCATTTGTTATGAAAATCACGTTTCAGCCTTTCTACCACATCGGGTTGAGCGTAGCTTCCATTATTTTTCGCAGCCTCCTTTAATAATGACTCCGGCGCCGGATAACTGCGTTCTATCTTTACCATTACAATAAATCCTCCCGGCTTTCGAAATCTAATTTTAAACCTTTATACTCGGTTGATATATTTAAAGCCAGATAATCCGGTATTTCATCTAAAAACATTTCCAATTTAGCAATCTCAGCAATATCTTCATCGGAAAGATTCTTCTTTCTCACCAGCATTTTGTATCTTTCATACTTTTCCCTTAACATAGCGGACATCTTATCCACATTAAAATATCCCTCAACAATTCCATCATAAGGCACATCTGTTAAGCCATCCTCCACCAGCAGATGGTTTTCCAAATCATAAATCACCACATTCTCCAGACTGTTCAAAATAAATGGAGAATGGGTCGAAACAATAAACTGTATATTGGGAAATATAGTTGTCAATAAATCCAGAATCCTCTTCTGCAATTCCAGATGGAGGTGGGTCTCAATTTCATCAATGAGGACAATTCCCGGCATTTCGAATTTAAAGCTTCTGCCGGTCCGCTTTTCCATACGGATGATAATATCAACAATGATATCCAAAACCGCTGCATATCCACTGGAAAGGCTGTTAAAGTCAAAGGGTTCCTTACCTGTTTCACAAATCGTAAATTGAAAGGTATCTTCATCAAAGTTCAGCTTTAAGGAGCCATCTTCAAAAATCCTGCCTAATAGATCCTCGAATTTATTAAACCAGGTCTTGATTACATCGGCCTTTTCTGTCTTACCTCCCGTTGCCGCCAGAGCCTGGGTCATCTTTAAATCCAGCAGATATTTAACAAAATCCTGGCGTGGCGTATCAGAAATTGAATAGTATTCCTTCAATTCCACCTTTTCTACATGTCTTGGAATCTCAGTGCGGAATATACGGTCGGCTTTATAATAGGCAATGATATATCCGCCGGCCTCATACATACTGCGTATCTCATTCAATGGATAATTCAATTGCATATCGATTCCTTGCTTTGCCCGTTCTATCCTTAGCTTAAAATGCTCTATGCGTTTCCTTATATCTGCAATTTCATTACCGGATTTTCCATTTTTAATCTGATATTCCAGATTATCTATATCTTGATTTAAATAATCTTGCGCTTCCACAGGGTCATTGGTTGTAGATACCGCATTCAAAAATCCTGCCATGGCATCCAAAACACTGGTTTTACCGCTTCCATTCCTTCCGGTAAATATCAGGTGCTTCATTCTGTCTTTGGACAATGGAATGCGGATATCCTCCAAATGCCGGACCTTCTCTATTGTCAAAGCTGAAATAAATAATTGGTTCACTGTTCCCTCCTTAAAATATCAGTGTACTCCCGGAATCGCCTGGTGCTCAGGATTACGAGATGATTTTTGCCAGCCTTTTCATCCATCATACCACAAAAAAACCTCCCAGGGAATCCCCTGGAAGGTTTTGTCCTGCCATATTCTGTCCTGAAACGTGATTAACGCTTGGAGAACTGTGGTGCACGACGTGCAGCCTTTAAGCCGTACTTCTTTCTTTCTTTCATTCTTGGGTCCCTTGTTAAGAAACCAGCTTTCTTCAGAACCGGTCTGAAGTCAGCGTCTGCCTGAAGAAGGGCCCTGGAGATGCCGTGACGGATTGCGCCGGCCTGTCCTGTTGTGCCGCCGCCGCGGACATTAACCTGTACATCGAATTTGTCAGTGGTCTCAGTTGCAACTAAAGGCTGACGTACGATTACTTTTAAAGTCTCAAGACCAAGATACTCATCGATATCTCTCTTGTTGATTGTAACCTTACCTGTACCTGGTACTAAATATACTCTGGCGATGGATTTTTTTCTTCTGCCTGTTCCATAAAATTTTGCGTTAGCCATGATACTTTCTTCCTCCAATCCTCATTAAAATGTTAAAACTTCTGGTTTCTGTGCTGCCTGCTCATGGTCTGGGCCTGCATATACATGAAGCTTTGTAAACATGCTTCTTCCCAGAGGTCCCTTTGGAAGCATACCCTTTACTGCTAACTCTATTACCCTTTCAGGCTTCTTAGCCATCATCTCACGCAGGGTGGTCTCTCTCATGCCGCCTACGTAATCAGAATGGTTGTAATAAATCTTCTGATCCAGCTTCTTGCCGGTAACCTTAATCTGATCTGCGTTTACAACGATTACATAATCGCCGCAGTCCATGTGTGGTGTGAAAATCGGTTTATTCTTTCCTCTTAAAACCTTTGCTATCTCGGAAGATAAACGTCCTAATGTATATCCTGTAGCATCAACTACGTACCATTTTCTTTCAATTGTCGCTGGACTAGCCATAAAACTCTTCATTGGTTAACCTCCTGTTAATCTCAATCTTGTTATACGCCTGACATCCAACGGATGCCCGCTATATGCATGATAAATATGGGAAGTATTTATCTACAAATACTCACTCCGGGGCTTTGGACGAGTATTCTCTGCTAATGTCACAGTTTTATATTATATAATATACTTCCACGGATGTCAACCACTTAATCAGGAAAAAATGACGTAAAATCGCGGTTTACGGCAATGGTCCATCATCGTACTCCATCCGGATCAGCGTCAGCCCCCTGGCCGGCGCCGTGGGACCCGCGGCCCTTCTGTCCCGGGCCTCCAATATGCCTTCCATGTCTTCAGGCGCCATCTGTCCCATGCCCACTGCCATCAGGGTGCCTGCGATGATGCGCACCATGTTGTACAGGAAGCCGCTGCCTGTCACGCGGATACGGATCATATCCTCCTCGTCCCGCTTTACCTCTATGCTGTAGATGGTCCGCACCGTGTCCGTAACCTGGGTCCTCACGCTGCAGAAGCTTTTAAAATCATGCTCTCCGGTGAGCAGTCCTGCTGCCTGGCGCATTTTATCCAGGTCCAGGTTATAGTAGCAGAAATGAGAGTAAAAGCGCTGCATGGGCATCTCAATCCTGCGGTTTAAAATCCTGTATTCATATGTCTTGAGACATCTGCATTTTCTCGGATGCCAGTCAGAGGCCACTTCCTCGGATGACTGCACCCTTATATCCTCCGGCAGCCGCTGGTTCAGCGCCATGCATATCCTGTCCGCAGGCATACGGTGGCTGGTGTCGAACACGGCCACATTCCCCCTGGCATGGACGCCGGAATCCGTGCGGCTGGCCCCGATGACCTGTACCGGTTCTCCCAAAAGGCTGGTAAGGGCCTCATTTAGCTTGGATTCTATGGTTACTTTCCCGGGCTGTATCTGCCACCCGTGATAATGGGTGCCGTCATAGGCAACCACAATGCGCACTCGCTTCATGGGTTCTTTTTCCTTCCGTCTTCCATTCCTTCGGCTTTACAGGTAAACCCTTGCCGCAATCATTACCACCAGATACAGGGCAAATATCATATATGCATCATGGTCCGCCTGCCCGTACTTAAGGGGCTTCATCTTGGTCCGCCCTTCCCCGCCCCTGTAACAGCGGGCTTCCATGGCCATGGCCAGGTCCGTTGCCCTGCGGAAGGCGGATATGAATAAGGGCACCAGGAGGGGCACCATGGCCTTGGCCTTCTGGATCAGGTTTCCTGTGTCAAAATCAGCCCCCCTGGCCATCTGGGCCTTCATGATCTTGTCCGTCTCCTCCACCAGGATTGGAATGAACCTGAGGGCAATGGACATCATCATTGAAACCTCGTGTACAGGAACATTTACCCGGTTCAGGAAACCCAGCCCCTTTTCCAGTCCGTCCGTCAGCTGGTTCGGCGTGGTGGTCAGGGTCATGAGGGAAGAGCCGATCACAAGGTAAACAAGCCTTACTCCCATGAAAAAGGCAAGGCGCAGTCCCTCTGTTGTAATCTTGAAGATCCACAGTCTGGCAAGGACATGGCCGTCTGTCAGGAACAGATTAAAGCTCACGCTGATTACCAGAAGGATCATGATTGCCTTCAGACCCCTGACAATAAAACGGAACGGCACCTTTGTAATCTTAATGGCAGCTGCCAGTACCGCGGTTGCAATCACATATCCCCAGATATTATCTGCAATGAACAGGGATGCAATAAATACCATGGTGCCAAAAAGCTTGGTCCTGGGGTCCAGCCTGTGGACCACGGAATCGACCGGGTAATATTGTCCCAATGTAATTTCTCTAAACATCTTTATCCCTGCTGCTTTCTGTTAATTTACTTCCTCCGGCCCCTGACGCGACCGTCCACTGCGCCAGGATTGCTTGCCTGGCCTCATTTACCGTGGTGATATCCCCGTCAATCCGGACGCCCTTTTCCTTCAGGTCATGGACCAGATAGGTAATCTGCGGCGCAGCCAGGCCGATTGCCTCCAGCTCCCTGTAATGACGGAACACTTCCTTTGGCGTACCGTCATACACCTTCTGTCCGTGGTTCATCACAATCAGCCGGTCCGCGTACCTGGCCACATCCTCCATGCTGTGGGATACCAGGATGATGGTCATGCCCCGCTCCCTGTGGAGATGGTCTATCTGGTCCAGGATTTCATCCCGTCCCCTTGGGTCCAGTCCCGCCGTGGGCTCATCCAGGATCAGCACCTCCGGTTCCATGGCCAGCACCCCTGCAATTGCCACGCGGCGCTTCTGTCCTCCGGATAGTTCAAATGGGGACTGTTTATAATAGGAAGCATCCAGTCCCACCAGCTCAAGCGCTTTTTTGGCCCGGGCCTCTGCCTCTTCCTTATCAAGTCCCTGGTTCTTAGGCCCAAAACATACGTCGGACATGACATCCACCTCAAACAGCTGGTGTTCAGGGTACTGGAACACCAGCCCCACCTTGCTCCGCAGTTTCTTCATATCATAACCGCTGTCATAGATGTTCTCCCCGTTATAATAGAGCTGACCTGCGCTGGCCCTGATAAGTCCGTTCAGATGCTGGATCAGTGTGGACTTCCCCGAACCCGTATGTCCGATCAGTCCGATAAACTCCCCGTCCTGTATCTCCAGGTTCACATCAAACAAGGCGTGCTGCTCAAAGGCCGTGCCGCCGCCATATACAAAATTCAAATCAACTGCTTTAATTGACATCTGTTCTCTCCTTAACAACGCAGCAAGGCTTCTGTGTCCTTAACCCTTTTTCAGAAGCGGCTCCAGTTCCCTTACCAGCTGCTCCCTGGTCAGGATCCCGTCGGACAGCGGCATTCCGGCTTCCTTCAGCTCGTAGGCCAGTTCTGTTACCTGAGGCACGTCCAGCCCATAGGCTTTCAGTTCCTTTACCCTGGAAAATATCTCCGCAGGTTTCCCATCCATCACAATCCTGCCCCCGTCCATCACGATGATCCGGTCCGCATCAATTGCCTCTTCCATATAATGGGTAATCAGAAGGACCGTAATCCCCTCTGCCCGGTTCAGTTCATGGACCGTCTTAATGACCTCCCTGCGGCCATTGGGATCCAGCATGGCAGTTGGCTCGTCCAGGATGATGCATTCCGGCTTCATGGCCATGACGCCTGCTATGGCCACCCTCTGCTTCTGTCCGCCTGACAGCTTGCCCGGGGACTGCAGCCGGTATGCGGTCATGCCAACCGCCTTCAGGCTTTCCTCCACCCGCTTCCATATCTCCTCTGTGGGGACGCCGATGTTTTCCGGGCCAAAACCCACATCCTCCTCCACAATATTGCCAATAATCTGGTTGTCCGGATTCTGGAACACCATTCCGGCTGTTTTGCGCACATCCCATATGTGTTCCTCGTCCTTTGTATCCATATCCCCCACCCACACCGTACCATCAGTGGGCATGAGGAGTCCGTTTATATGCTTTGCAAAGGTGGACTTGCCGGAACCATTATGTCCCAGGACAGCCACAAAGCCGCCCTTTTCTATATCCACATCCAAACCGTCAATGGCCCGGTTCACTTCTTCTATATTCTCTTCCTCATCGCGCCTGATATACTCATAGACCAGTCTGGCTGCTTTTATGATTCCCATATGTTTACCCTTGCTTCCATGTATTGTTTACGTTTTTCAATTGTAGATGAAAATACTATAGAAGTCAAGTATGGCACATAAATATAGAAGGTATTGCATCCCCGGCGCTAAAACCAGCCAGGGACACAATACCTTCTGTCTTTTACGTTATCTGCATCTGCACATTCCATGCCTTCCGCTTTTACGCGTTCCGGCAGCCGTGCCTTATCCGTTTCCTACCTTACCATACACGGCTTCTTATGGTCAAACTTCCAGCCAGGGATCAGGTACTGCATCGCCATGGCGTCATTCCGGTCCCCGTAAGGAAGGGTGCGGTAAAGTTCATTTGCCTTCATCACAGCGTCCATGTCAACCTCAATGCCCAGCCCGGGTTCCCTGCGGATTTCCATGACGCCGTTCCTGATTTCCATGGGGTTCTTTGTCAGGTACTGTCCGTCCTGATATACATAGTGGGTATCCAGCGCAGTGATATTGCCCGGTGCGGCGGCCGCGCTGTGCGCAAAGATAGCCAGGGAAATATCAAAGTGGTTATTGGAGTGGGAACCCCAGGTCAGGCCCCAGTCATTTAACACCTGGCCCATGCGCACAGAACCGCTCATGGTCCAGAAATGCGGGTCTGCCAGCACAATATCCACCGCTGTCTGGCTGGCCGCGTGGTAGAACTGCCGCCAGTCCGTTGCAATCATATTGGTTGCCACCTGGATGCCGGTTGCATTTTTAAACTCCCTCATGATTTCACGGCCTGAGAAGCCTCTTTCCTCACCGCAGGGATCCTCAATATAGGTAAGGATATCCTTCATGCCCCTGCAGTATTCAATTGCCTGTTCCAGGGTCCAGGCCCCATTTGGGTCGATATTGATCCTGGCATCCGGGAAATCCTTCTTAAGCTCCCGGACCGTCTCCATCTCCTCCCAACCGTTCAGGACGCCGCCCTTCAGCTTGAAATCCTTAAATCCATACCGTTCTTTCATGGCATGGGCATTTTCCACGATACGGTCCGCGGTCATGGCCGGCCTCCTTCTGAGACTGAACCATCTGTCATGGGAACCGCTCTCATCCAGGTATGCCATGTCTGTCTTAGTGTAGTCCTGGCAGTAGAACAGGTATCCCAGGATCACCACCTCATCCCTCTGCTGTCCATCCCCCAGAAGCTCGCACACAGGCAGTCCCAGGAACTTGCCCAGCAGGTCCAGCAGGGCGCATTCCACTGCCGTCTCCGCGTGCACCACGAATTTCAGGTTGCTCAGGTCCAGCTTCTGAAGCCCCTGTCCGTCATTGCCGCCCGGGACATATCCATTGTTCCTGATGCTGCTAATGATACTCTTATATTCACCGATTGTCTTTCCCACCACAAGGGGGATATAGCTCTCAAGGATTTTTGTTATATCATCCCCGCCATGGACCTCCCCGATTCCCGTGCTGCCGGAATTATCCGTGATAATGACGATATTCCTGGTGAACAGGGGCCCATGGGCCCCGCTCAGGGATAAAAGCATGCTGTCATATCCGGCACAGGGAATGACCTTCATATCTGTTATTACAGGTGTCTTGCTCAACACTTCTTACCTCCGCCTTGCAGGCCATAACACTTAAGCCTTGTTCTGCGCCTCTATTTTTTTTGTTCTCTTGTTGTCAAAATAAGCATAGGCCAGTGAAATCAAAATCAGGACCCAGATTATATTACCGATTGGACGGTTGAAAAATGCCGCAAAGCTGCCTTCGGAAGATTTCAGTACGTCAATGAAATATTTTTCAAAATCATCTCCCAGAATAAAGCCAATCAGGAAGGGCGCTGCCGGTATACCTGTCTTGCTGAATACAAAGCCCACAATTCCGAACAGCAGGAGGGTCCATACGTCAAACATGTTGCCGTTGCGGATTGCATAGGAGCCAACCACGCACATAAGGATGACCACCGGATACAGGCGGTTTTTCGGAATGTTGATAATCTTTGCTATGTACTTGATGGGATAGAACATTACTATGAACATGATGATGTTGCATACCACAAGGCCAAGAAGGATATCCCTCCACAGGTCCGGGTTCTGGGTGATGAACAGGGGCCCTACCTGGATGCCCTGCAAAAGGAATGCGCCGACCAGCACTGCCGTCGTACTGTCGCCGGGAATCCCCAGGGACAGAAGCGGTATCAGGGCGCCGCCTGTCAGTGCGTTGTTGGCTGCCTCAGATGCCACCAGACCATCCACACAGCCTTTGCCGAACTCATCCGGATGCTTGGAGAAGTTCTTGGCCTGTGAATAGGACAGCAGGGATGCGGCGGAACCTCCCACGCCTGGAAGGATTCCCATAAATGTCCCGATGGCAGCGGAACGGATTGTATTGACCCCCTGGCCCTTAAAATCGGAAAAGGAAAACTTCCTGCCTCCGCCCTTAATGCCGCCTTCCATCTTGGGGTTCCGTTTCATTCCGGCCTCTGCTTCCTCAAGGATTTGGGAAAGGGCGAACAGTCCGATGAGCACCGGAAGCAGCTGGAAACCGCTTCCCAGTTCCACGGTCAGGAACGAGGGCACCATACGAAGCTGCTGGTTGTCAAAAAATCTTCCAATCAGCGTGACCAGGACTCCTAAGAATCCGGCAAACACGCCTTTTGTCATGGAACCCTTGGAAAGGGCTGCAATGACCGTCATGGCGAATACAATGATCAGGAACTTCTCAACCGCTGAGAACTTAATGGCCAGCTTGGCCAGGGGCGGTGTGAAGAAGAACAGGGCCAGCAGGGAAATAAGCCCGCCGATCAGGGACACCGTGATGCCGATCTTAAGCGCCCTCTCACCTTCTCCCCTGGCGGCCATGGGATGGCCGTCAAAGCCGGTTGTGATGGAGGACGGGGTCCCCGGGATATTAATCAGGATGGCCGGCACAAGACCTCCGCTGATACCACCCACATAAAGCCCCAGAAGAAGGCAGAGCGCCTGCCCCAAATCCAGTGAGTAGGTAAGCGGCAGGAATACCGCGATTGCCATGGTTGCCGTCATACCGGGAAGCGCCCCGAAGATAATACCAATTACCACTCCGAGGAACGACATTAAAATATTCATGATCCCAAACATTATCGAAACCTCCTTTTATGGTAATGTGATGCGGAACAATACTCCGAAAATAAGCCAGATGAAAACAGAAAAACCAACTGAAATGACGCCGGATGTAATCATGCTCTTCTTTGTCCTCTCATTGTCAAACAGGACATTGAATATGAAGATGCTGATGATGCTTGCCGGAAGGAATGTAAGGAATTCCATCAGGTAAATGTACGCAACAAAGGTCAATATGCCGCCAAGCAGCTTCACCTTATCCCATCCTGGCCGGAAGAAGCGGTAATTCTTTAATTGAATGAAAGGGGTTCCTGTCTTCCTGCAATGGATCAGCCTCTGAATCCCTATGATAACCAGGAGAACCACCAGAATCCCCATCACGATCCTGGGCATGACCCAGTGGGACGTTGAATTTATAATCTTAAGCTTCACAAGCTTTCCCTCCTTAATTGAAACCGGGCTGTCTCCAGCCCGGCCTTACTTGCTGCGCAACACTATTACTGGGTCAGGTAGTCAAAATCCGGACACGCTTCAATCAGCTGTGTCATCTCTGTCCTCTTGTTGTAGATAAAGTCTTTTGCAGCAGAGGAATCCAGATACGCGCCCCTGTAATTCAGCTTGGCCATATCAGACTTGAAGCTTTCATTCTCACATACTTTGGCTGCCGCCGCATCCACTGCCTTTGCAAAATCAGCGTCAATATTCTGTGGGTAATATACAAGGAAATCCTTGGACAGTGCAAATGGTTCACCGTTAAATGTAATTCCCTGCTCCGCATAGGTCGGGGCATCTACAGCGCCCTCAATCTCATCCAGAAGGCCCACGCACTTCATGGCCAGCTGCTTGTCATCCACGCCCACATACTGCTGGATGCCATAGTAGTCATCAAAGATAATGTCCACATTGCCGTCCCATAACATCTGACGTTTCTCAGAGGTAACGCCTGCAGCGATTACACGGAGCTGGTCGGCAACTTCCTGTCCGTAGCTGTCCAGTACCCAGTTGTAGTATGCCAGGTAGCACAAGGTTGATACGGAACCGTTCTCACAGGCCACACGGATCTCAGCGTCCGGATTTGCCTTTAAATACTCAGCAGCCTCCACCAGTGTGTTGTACGGCGCGTCTGCCTTTGCAGCAAAGCAGCAGCCCGGGTTCTGGGCCACCCTTGGTCCCACGGTAATATTCTCAAGGGCGTATTCCTCGCCGTATGTACCGAATACAACTCCCAGATACATCATGTCATGGAAGATTGCGATGGTATCGCCTTTGCCCTTGTCGTTGCGGATGATTTCAAACATTTCCGCAGCGCCCACCGGGTCAACCTTTGCATCCCAGCCCATTTCTTCTGCCAGATAACGTGTCACGGTATCAGCTATCAGATAACTGTCACCGCTGGTGGATGAGGAACCGATTACCACACGTACGGATTTCTTTCTGTTGCATCCCGCCAGGCATGTAACCGCCATTGCCAGCACCAATAACATACACAATACTCTTCTCTTCATTACTCATTCTCCTTTTTATATATTCTTCAGGTCCCTTCTGTTATCTTACCAGGCAGGGGCGCTTTGGATCAAACTTCCATCCCGGGATCAGGTACTGCATGCCCATGGCGTCGTTCCGGGCTCCCAGGCAGTTCTCAAGGTATATCTGGTTTGCTTTCTTAACCTGTTCCATGTCAACCTCAACCCCAAGTCCGGGTTTCTTAGGAACAGCCACGCAGCCGTCCACGATCTGAAGGGGTTCCCTGGTCAGGCGCTCAAGGCCTTCCTGCCAGATCCAGTGGGTATCCAGGGCATTGTACTCACCTGGTACGGCTGCTCCCACCTGTGTGAACATGGCCAGGGAAATGTCAAAGTGGTTGTTGGAATGTGAACCCCAGGTATATCCAAAATCATGGCACAGCTGTCCGACCCTTACGGAACCGGCCATGGTCCAGAAGTGGGGGTCTGCCAGGATGATGTCCACTGCCTGTGACTCCAGGGAATGTCCTACCTCCCTCCAGTCTGTTGCAATCATGTTGGTGGCGGTGGGGAAACCGGTGCGGCGGCGGAACTCACTCATGATTTCACGCCCCGAGTAAACGCCCTCTGCCCCGCATGGGTCTTCGCAGTAAGTGAGGATTCCCTGCATTCCCTTTACATACTCCACTGCCTGTTCAAGAAGCCAGCCTCCGTTGGGATCCAGGTCAATCCTGGCATTGGGGAATTCCTTTTTCAGGGCGCGGATTACATCCATCTCCTCATTGCCCGCAAGGACGCCGCCCTTTAACTTGAAATCCTCAAATCCATACTTTTCCTTTGTTGCCTTTGCAAATGCAACAATCTTATCAGCCGTAAGGGCTTCCTCATGGCGGATCCTGTACCATTCGCAGTCCGAATCCGGTTCAGATACATAAGGAAGGTCTGTTTTGTTCCTGTCTCCCACGAAGAAGAGGTAACCCAGCATACGCACCTTGTCCCTCTGCTGTCCTTCCCCTAAAAGCTCGCACACGGAAACGCCCAGGTGCTTGCCCAGAAGGTCCAGGCTTGGCGCCTCAATCGCAGTCAGTACATGGACGCCGGTGCGCAGGTCAAAGGTCTGGTTTCCCCTTACATCCTCTTCCCCCTTTGCATCCAGGTATTTCTTCACTTTCAGCAGCGTGCTCTTATACTCAGCCACCTTTGTGCCCACCACAAGAGGGATACACTCTTCCAGGGCCTTTGTGATTTTCTGTCCTCCCGGAACCTCTCCCACACCTGTCTCGCCATTATCAGCATACAGGACAACCACGTTCCTGGTAAAATACGGTGCATGGGCCCCGCTGAGGTTCAGCTCCATACAATCCTGACCAGCTACCGGCCACACTTCCATTTTAGTAATTGTTGGCGACATTCTCTTTACCTCCCAGCAAAAATATATGTGTTATTTTAAACTGCCTTTGATTTTTAACAAGAACCAAACCGTCATTTTGTAATTTGTTCTTGTCTTTTTTACATCTTTATTGTATAAAATATATAGGACTAAGTCAAATTACTAGTTTCGATTTTAACACTAAGTAAAACTTAGTCATTCAGGGAGGGCAGACACATGGATTTAAAACAATTGGAATACATCGTGAAAATAGCAGATGAAAACAGCATAACGCGGGCAGCGGAACGCCTTTATATCTCCCAGTCCGGCCTGAACCAGCAGCTGTTAAAGCTGGAAAATGAACTGGGCATCCAGTTGTTCCACCGCAGCAAGAATGACCTGAGGCTTACAGAAGCAGGGAAGGTCTATGTGAAGTATGCGCGGCAGATCCTTATGCTGAAGCAGGAAGCCTACGACATACTGAACGATATGGCGGACAATAAGGTGGGACGGCTGTCCGTGGGCCTGACGCCTGAGCGCGGCATCAGCATGCTTATGAGTATTTACCCAAAGTTCTACCAGCAGTTTCCCCACATCACCATAGAGCCTCAGGAAATCGGTGTAAAGACACAGCAGTCCATGATTTCCAAGGGATATCTGGACCTGGGCTTTGTGACACTCAGCGAGAAAGACAAGACCAATGATGAGTACGTCCACATATACTATGAGAATATCCTTCTGGCCGTGCCCCGTTCCCATCCCCTGGCAAAGCATGCCAACCCGCCGGGCCAGCCCTTTGCCACCGCAGACCTGAGGGATTTTAAGGACCAGCAGTTCGTGCTCATGTTTAAAAGTTCCACACTGCGCACTGTCATCGACCCCCTGTTTGAAGAAGCCGGCTTCATGCCCCGGATCCTTTTCGAGACATCCAGCAACCTAACCCTGTGCAACATGGTGAAGAACCGGATGGCCTGCTCCCTGATTACCCATAACTACGCCAAGGAACAGCAGGACGTGGCTTATTTCTATCTTCCCTCCCGTCCCTTCTGGGAACTGTGCGCAACCTACAAAAAAGGCCATTACCTTACAAAGGCCGGCAAAGCCTTCATCGAACTGGCCATTGAACATTACCACGCAGCGGCCCTGCAGAACAACCAGAGCGTGGTGTGAAGCAGGCCCAGGGCCGGACCAGGGCGGTGAACCGCGGAACAACGCACTCCCCCGCCCCATAAAAAGCATTGCAAATAAAGGCGGGAACATGGAACATATCTTCTTCCTTATTCCCACCTTTTATCGTATTACCGCTTCATTTTCCTTTTATTCGAATACATGTCGGCATCCGCCCTGGACAACGTGTTATCCAGTCCTGCGTCCATTCCCGGATCATAAAATGCAATTCCGGCCGCAACGGACGCATCAAAACTGCAGCCGCGGCTGCACTCCTCCATCCCAACCGCCAGGACCTTTAATCCTTCCCTGGCCTCATCCGGCCATACATCGGTCAGTATGACGGCAAACTCATCCCCGCCAATGCGGAATACATGTCCGGTGGGAAATGCTTTCCTGATGCATCCTGCAGCTGCACAGATATACTCATCCCCCTTATCATGGCCAAATACGTCATTGACCCCTTTCAGGTCATTGAGGTCGCACATGACCAGCGCAACCGACCGGTACTCATCCCGGCGCGCCCCCATCTGTATCATGGTCTCCCCAAAAGCCATCCTGTTCTTAACTCCGGTAAGTCCATCCCAGTCACGCTCCTTCCTCAGGGCCTTTGTCTGGAGGACTTCATCTGTCACATCCTCAACCACGCATCGGATTGGGCTGCCTGATGTTTTCCGGGCAATTTTAATCCAGCGGGTTTCCCCCTTGTCATGCATCCTGAAAACGCCCTCCTCACTGGACTCAGAGGATTCAAGCTCTTTTAGGAATGCGCACATCATATCCTTATCCCGGCTGAATTTCCGTTCCTGCTCCCTGGTAAGGTTCAGCAGCCTGGGAACCTGGCTGGTCATGTAAACCCGTTTGGAATGAGGCCGCATCTCAAAAGCCCCCACAGGAAGCCCTGCCAGTTCAATCAGTTTGGCATGACGCGTAAACCACTGGCTGGTGATGATGGCTGTAATGAAACCAATTATCAGTGACAGCAGGAATGAATAGCTGAGGATCCTCCCTATCTTTTCAGGGAACTGGTGAAGGTCCGGGCCTTCCATTAATCCTATGAGGAACCACTCCTCTCCTTCAAAGGGAGTGTTGTGGTAGTACATGCCCATGGGATTAAGGCAGGCATATACTTCCCCGCTGCTTTTGTGATTCAAAAGCCTGTAAATGGATTTTTCCTGATCCACCCCCGCAAGTTCCAGGGGCATACCCTCCTGAAGCATCCGTCTCTGCATGGCGCCATGGGTGACAGCAGCCTTTATATCCCCTTCCCCATCCCTGATTCCTATGATATATCCATAAGAATCCGATGTCTGCAGGTCCGAGGCGGGAAGGAAGCGGTACAGATAATTTACAGATATCTCTACCCCGAATATGGCCTTTACCTTCCCGTCCGCCCCAAACAACGGTGTGGAGTAGGTAATCACATCCTCGTCCTGGGGATTTACCTGGAAGGGGCTGCTCCAATACCCAAGCCACTTTGATTTTCCATGATTCAGGGCCGCCTCATAGGGCTTATACACAAAATCCCGGTTGGATTCATTCATATTCAGGCGGAAGCTCCAGTTGGCGGTGGTAGCAATCTCCAGTTTTTCCGCCACATTCCAAGGCCCTACCAGCATATAGAGATTGGAGTTCTCCCGGCTGCTCCTGTCCGGGTTGTTATTGCGCAAGTATAATGCGGGCAACGCGCCGTCCCCTTCCCTTCCCTGGTCAGGCATCACCAGGAATACCCCGGTTGTCTTAACACGGAATAAGGTGTCAATCACCATGGGCGCCAGCTCTTCCAGCATCGCATCCGCGTTTTCGGGAGCCCCCTCCTGTTCCATTGTTTCAAAATATTGGCTGATCTGCTCTGCATCATAATCCAGGTTGGTCCAGATATTCTTCATCTGGTTTTCCAGATTATCACTGCGCCCATTGACCTTTTCAGCAAATATGCTGTATTGGTTTGCCTTTGCCTGCTTTAGGACACCTCCTGAAATCATCAGGGACGCCAGGAGGATGCTCTGGAAAACCGCAAAGAAAATAAACACCACAGCCAGTTTAAATGCAATTGAACCGCTTACATTCCTCTTACCCATCTGTTCTACCAGCCATTTCTCTCATGAGGCTTTCATACCACTCTTTAAAGTTCTCCTCCCCCAGAAGCCCTGCCTCCGCCTTTTCACGGCTCCCGCCATCTTCCGCCAGGCGGTTCAGCTCGTGGAGGTCCAGGGCAGTCTTATGCTCCAGGGAAGAAGTAAATATCTGATTCATATCATAGGACCCCTCAAAAGGCTTCCGGATGTAGAATTCCCGTTCCCTCATGGCTTCCAGTTCTGTTTCTATACTGTGTTCCACCATTTCTGCATTTTCAGCTTCGCCCATCTCTTTTAAAAGGGTGTCCACTGATTCCAGGGCAGCTGTCTTTACAGGAAGATACCCGGTGGATACCGCAAACCGGATATTCTGCCCTGGCTGCGTAAACCACTTAAGGAACTGGGCCGAGGCATATTCATGGACATGGTCTGATTCAAATACAGCCATATTGGCGCCCCTCTGTGTCATATAGGGGGTTTTACCGCGGAATGTGGGATAAGGTAAGCTTGCACATTCAATGGGGTAGGAGTTATCCTCGTCCTCTATCACTTCCCTTGGAAAGAACCCGGCGCCTGCCGAGGAACCGATGTAAGCCATCAGCCTGCCGCTTTTAATCCCATCCTGGTTATATACCCTGCTCTCAAACCAGCCGCGTATATGGGGGACATAGTAGGCATCCCAGGCTTTCCGGGCAGTCTCCTCAGGATAGAAGAACCCCGCCTTTCCATCTGTTTCCCGGTATACCTGTGTGCCCATCTGGGCCGCTGTCAGGACAACATAATCATTATATGAATTCATTCCCAGGAACGGGCTGCCTCCCGACCACTCATAATACATACCGGCCGCCTCAATCAGGCCTTCCCAGGTATACAGCATTTCATCCGAAGCACCTGTCTCCCTGGAAAATTTATCCCAATCCGTCTTATTCAGATATAAAAGTTCCGTGGACTTTGATACCGGTATCATCTTGCAGGATGCATCATCCCATATCCCCTCTTCCAGGAACTCCGGCCTGTACTCCTTAAGCTCATCTTCCGAAAAATAATCATCCATATTGACCAGCGGCGCGATTTTGTCCAGCCGGTACGCATTATCCGGATAGGATGCAAATATGTCCGGCAATGGTTCAGAGCCGATTACATGGTTGGCAGATGCATAAAGCACGTCTTCCAGCTCTTCACTGGAACCATAACCCACCGCATCCACAACAATCCCCTGTTCCATTCCAACTGTCTCATTAAATTCCATGACCAGTTCATCAAACTGTGCCTTTGCAACTGCATTATATGCATGCCAGACCGTGATGACCGTAGGTGACTTGGCATCCAGTCCTCTTTTATCCCTGTCCCCGCAGCCTGACAGGCAAAATACCGCGGTCAACAAAATGAATGCCGCAGCCATATACTTCCATTTTTTCATTGCATACCCCTGCTCCAATACAAAACCGTTAGAAAACTAATTACATTTATTTTCAGTATACACGATTGATAACCGGGTGTCTATTTGATTTTCTTATATATAGTATGGATAAAATATGTAATAAATCCGGATAATCCGGTATGTCTGAATCATTTATGCAAAAAAGGCATGAAAAAACAGGTCCCCAAAGGACAATTGTCCTCCAGGGGCCCATTTTCATTCTGCCATCACTCCATCGCTTCCAACCGTATACCCATCCGGCATCTCCGTACCAGCTGCCATTACGCCGTCCTCATACATATAATACCATATATATGGATTTAGCCTGGGCACTCAGCCCAGGCCATTCGCCATCCATAATGCTGCAGCGGCAGTTACCAAATACCTGCTTTTTTCATAGAGTCTCTTTTCAGCTATCCTTCTTTATTTCTCCTATGAAAAATGCCGCCACTCAACTTTTCCTCACATGATTCCCACAGAGTTCATATATTTTCCATCAATGCTGCCATACTCCGTTGGCATCCAGCTGGAAACCGTCAATGGATGTGGACACGGCCTTGGAACCGTCTCCTGGGTAGAAATAATAATAGTTGTTCTCTACCTTATACCATCCTTCTACCATTGCGCCGCTTTCGTTCAGGAAATAGGTCTTGCCGTTAATGGTAAGCCAGCTGCTCTTGACCATGGCTCCTTCCGGACCGCCATCATTGGGGTTCAGGTAATACCAGATATTGCCGCTCTTAATCCAGCCCTTCTTCATGTCTCCGCTTTCGCCCAGGTAATACCACTGTCCGCCGGTCTGCTGCCAGCCTGTGAGCATCCTGCCTGTGCTGTCAAAGAGATACCATTTATCATTCCACTTAAGCCAGCCGTTCTTCTGCATGTTGCCGTCCGGATACCTAAAGTACCAGGAATCGCCTTCCTTGCGCCAGCCAACGTCTGTATTGCCGCCGCTGGGGGTGCTGCCCCCATTGTTATCCTGGCCGCTGCCATCCGAAACCTCGTCCTCGTCAATGTATAAGTCCCCGGCCTCGGTCCACTCGCTCTTCTTGCCGTACTTCTTCTCCTCATCCGTATGGGGAACAGTCCTTACCTTAAAGGAATAATCGCCTTCCTTGGTCATGTATGGGTAAAAATTGTAGGAGGTTCCCTTGTAGTCTTCCAGCTTCTTCACAACGGAAGACCCTCTGTACAGATATACATCATAATATCCGGATGTATTATCTGCTTCTTCCCATCTGGCCCTGCCCCTGCTGCTGCCCCACTCCGCATCCTCAGGCGGGTCATAGGTCCCTTTGATACCGGTTGCCTTAAGGACCACCTTCAGCTGGTCCCCTGACCTGGAGGCGGATACGAAAATGCCTCCGCTTATGCTTACGCTGCTGGCGCTGTAACTGCTGCGGAACCGGTACTCATAGGCGCTGCTGCTGGAAGTATTGGGATCCAGATAAACCGTTATCTTGGGCGTATCCCCGATACCGACCTCCCTGTCATTGGACCATTCAGCTGATTCTACCTCGTACTTACTGGAAGATGTATAAACCTTGCTCCCGCTATCGCTTGAACTGGTTCCCAGGCTGTCCCCACTGCTGATCTCATCACCGGAATCCAGATCAATACTCACCTTTAATGAAATGTTGGTGATATATTTGTAGTCGCTGGCAGCCAAAGACTGCATGGGCATTGCCGTCATCAGTGCAGTGGCAGCCAATGCCATACATAATAACCGTTTCATGTTTTTCATGAAATCTCAACCTCCTCAAAAACAGGTATCCCCCTGAATATTCTTTTTCTGGTTCCATTATAGCCTAGAAGGCAGTTTTACGTCAACTTACGATTATCTTGCGATATTTTCTCTATTCTATCGAAGTTCTGTCAATTTTATGGCCGGGGGAGGATTGTGACACAGGGATTGTGATACAGGAACCGTGATACAGGAACCGTGGAATGAAAAAACTGCAGACACACATATGCGCATCTGCAGTCATCTGAATCACATTGTCATGCTGATTCTTATTATACTAATTCAATCAGAACTTCCATTGCGGCATCACCCTTACGAGGGCCAACCTTAACAATCCTGGTGTAACCGCCGTTGCGTCCCACATACTTAGGGGCAACCTCGTCAAAAATCTTTGCAACCAGGTCAACGGACTTGGTGTTCTTCTTTCTGCCGGCTGGTGTGGAAGGAACCTCGGTTACCCCGTAGAGAACCTTTAACATCTGTCTTCTTGCATGCAGCCTGGAAGGCAGATCCTTCTTGATTTCCTTCTCAACTTCATCGTAAACAGTAACCCTCTTGCCGTCAACAACTTCCTTGACCCTCTTGCCGTCTTTGTCCTTGCGGGCAACCTTGGCAGTAACCTTAACGGTCTCAAAGTTATCTTTTTCCTTCACGGCCATTGCAATCAGGCCTTCTGCAACCTTGCGGATTTCTTTTGCCCTGGTCTCAGTTGTCCTGATATGTCCATGATATAACAGTGCGGTTACCTGGCTTCTGATTAAAGCCTTTCTCTGGTCGGAAGTTCTTCCTAATTTTCTATATCCTGCCATTGTAATTTTCCTCCATCAGTGGAACACCCTCACCATGCTTCATTGGTCTTACTGGTTCAGGCATTGCAGCCCACTTAATTCTTATTGGTTACTCAGCCACGCGTCTTTGGTCTTACTGGCCGGGTGTTAACATGTAACTATCACTTCATTGGTGCTTAGTTATCATCACTTGGATTCAACTGTAAGCCTAACTCTTTCAGCTTAGCCAGCACTTCCTCTAAGGATTTGCGGCCCAGGTTACGGACTTTCATCATATCCTCGGAAGTCCTGTTGCACAGTTCCTCCACGGTATTGATGCCGGCCCTCTTCAGGCAGTTATATGATCGGACGGAAAGCTCCAGTTCGTCAATATTCATCTCAAGCACTTTTTCCTTTTCATTGTCTTCCTTCTCCACCATGATTTCTGCGGTCTTGGCATTCTCGGAAAGGTCAATGAACAGGTTCAGATGCTCGCTGAGTACCTTGGCCGCCAGGCTGACTGCCTCATCGGGAGCCAGGGTGCCATTGGTATATATCTCAAGTGTAAGTTTATCAAAGTCAGTCTGCTGTCCGACACGGGTGTTGGTAACAGCCATATTGACACGCTCTACCGGTGTATAGATGGAATCCACTGCAATCACGCCGATTGGTAAATCATCGTTCTTGTTCTTGTCAGCGCTGATATAACCACGGCCCTTTGTAATGGTGAGCTCCATGTAGAACTTGCTGTCCGTGCCGCCGCTTAAGGTTGCGATGACCTGGTCAGGGTTCATGATTTCAATATCAGCATCTGCCTGGATGTCTGCTGCGGTAATTACACCTTCGCCCTCAAATTCAATGTATGCAACTTTCGGTTCATCGGTATCGCTGTTGTTCTTGATCGCTAAGCTTTTGATGTTCATAATAATCTCAGTTACGTCTTCCTTTACTCCAGGAATGGAACTGAACTCATGCAAAACGCCATCGATTTTTACCTGACTCACTGCGGCTCCGGGTAAAGAAGAAAGCATAATTCTTCTTAAGGAATTGCCCAGCGTAGTGCCGTAACCTCTCTCAAGTGGTTCAACTACAAACTTGCCGTATCTCTTGTCTTCTGAAATCTCTGCGATTTCAATGTTTGGTTTTTCAAAATCGAACACTAATAGCCCCTCCTTTTTGGGTTTCTATCAAATCTCGAGGGATATAAAACCTGCACACAGCAGAACGTACCCAAACCAAAGAAGATCCGGGGTCCATGTCCTGCAAAGCACGCCTGTCCGGTAAGGAACAGGCATGCCTTGTACAATCTATAGAGAATGGCAGGATTATTTGGAATACAACTCGACGATAAGCATTTCGTTTACTGGAACATCAATTTCGTCTCTGGTCGGCAGTTCCTTAACAGTGCCGCGCAGGTTCTCCTGATCTACTTCCAGCCATGCTGGAGTCAGACGTCCACCGGTTACTTCCAGGATGTCTTTGTATCTCTGAGCAGATTTATACTTTTCCTTAACCTCGATGACATCACCGGCCTTAACCTGGTAAGACGGGATACCAACTGGCTTGCCGTTAACCAGGATGTGCTTGTGGTCAACAATCTGCCTGGTTTCCTTGCGTGTGCGTCCAAGACCCATACGGAACAGGACGTTATCCAGCCTGCACTCCAGAAGGATCATCAGGTTGGTACCCACCATGCCGTTCATCTTGGAAGCCTTTGCATAGTAGTTACGGAAAGGTTTCTCTAACACACCGTAAATGAATTTGGCTTTCTGCTTTTCTCTCAGCTGCATGCCGTATTCACTTAACTTCTTATTTGTTCTTCTTGATTCTCTGTTTGACTTTTTATCGATTCCTAAATAGACCGGATCCAGTCCAAGGGATCTACATCTTTTAAGAACAGGAACTCTATCTACTGCCACTTTAATTACCTCCTAATTAAGTTCATCAGACTCTTCTACGTTTTGGCGGACGGCATCCGTTATGTGGTACCGGTGTTACATCCTTAATGCTTGTTACTTCCAACCCACATGCCTGAAGGGCACGGATTGCAGCTTCACGTCCTGAACCAGGACCTTTAACCATAACGTCTACTGACTTTAAGCCATGTACAAGAGCTGCCTTCGTAGCAGTTTCTGCTGCCATCTGAGCTGCATAAGGAGTAGATTTCCTTGAACCTCTAAATCCCAGACCACCGGCACTTGCCCATGATAAGGCGTTACCCTGCGCATCAGTTAATGTAACAATTGTGTTATTAAAAGATGACTGGATATGTGCCTGTCCGCGTTCAACGTTTTTCTTTACACGCTTTTTTGTCACTTTTTTAGCTGTAGTGGACACTTTTTTAGCCATTTTAAACTAACCTACTTTCTCATTTTCTTGAATTCGCTCTTCCTGTTTTTAAAACATGCAAATCGAATTCTGTTACCGTGTTACTTAAGGAAGTTCCTTTCACTAAGTTCGAAAAGACCTCACTAAGTTCAAAGAACAATGTTCGCACCAAACTCGCGTAATACCTCGTTAAGTGCTCACTATTTCTTCTTATTTGCTACTGTCTTCCTAGGTCCCTTGCAGGTTCTTGCATTGGTCTTTGTTTTCTGCCCGCGGACCGGAAGGCTCTTCCTGTGACGGATTCCCCTGTAGCATCCAATTTCCTGAAGCCTCTTGATGTTCATAGCGATTTCCCTGCGGAGATCACCTTCAACTGTCTGGGTATCAGCGATGATGGTTGCCAGCTTCTTTACCTCGTCGTCGGTTAAATCCTTAACGCGGGTATCTGGGTTCACGCCAGCTTCTGTTAAGATACGGTTGGAACTTGTTCTACCGATTCCGTAGATGTAAGTGAGACCGATCTCAACACGTTTTTCTCTTGGTAAGTCAACACCTGAAATACGAGCCATGTGTGTATTACACCTCCTAATTTTAATTAACCTTGTCTCTGTTTATGCTTTGGATTTTCACAAATTACTCTGATACTGCCTTTTCTCTTTATGATCTTGCATTTTTCGCAGATCGGCTTTACGGATGATCTAACCTTCACAGTAATTCTCCTTTCTATAGACCAACAAAGTTGCTCAAGCATTATACCAAAAAATCGGGACGAATGCAAGCATTTTTTCGTCTATGATTCATCTTTTTCCGGGGCTGCCGGGATCATGCTTTCCTGTGCCGCCGGGAACCCCCGGCTCCGCCTTTGGGCAGCGCTCCAAAAACGCAGCTTATTTATCCCTCCAGATAATCCTGCCCTTGGACAGATCGTATGGGGACAACTCAATGGTAACTTTGTCGCCTGGCAGGATACGGATATAGTTCATACGAAGCTTTCCGCTGATATGTGCCAGTACCTGGTGGCCGTTTTCCAGTTGGACCTGGAACATGGCGTTTGGTAATTTCTCGATTACTGTTCCTTCAATTTCAATTACATCTGCTTTTGACATTCTCTTTTTACCTCCTACTGCTTGTGGGTGCGGATAAAGGATGATATTTCCCCGTCGCTCACCGTCCCGCCTTCTGTAAGCTTTTTCCTTAAGGTTTCATCGTACTCACTTGTGAGCTGCAAGTGTTTCCTGTTCTTGCGTTTCTGTTTACTAAGGGGATGTTTCCTGCCGTCCGACAGATTAACATATTCCCCTTGGACACTGATTATGATATACAGTTCATCTTTGTCGTGACCTGCCAAACTTTTGACCAGGCCGGCTTCTTTAAACTCTACCATAGGGTCACCTCTGCTACAGCGATAAAATCTCAGGCTCTCCATCCGTGATCAGGATGGTATTCTCGTAATGGGATGCCAGTGAGCCGTCCTCTGTCACAACGGTCCATCCGTCATCCATCCACGCTACATCATAGCGACCTGCAGTAATCATAGGTTCAATTGCAAGTGTCATTCCCGGTGCCAGCTTTATGCCCTTACGCCGCTGGGAAAAATTAGGAATCTCCGGCGCTTCATGCATTTCCGTTCCAATCCCGTGCCCTACCAGGTCACGGACCACGCCGAAACCAAAGCTTTCCGCATATTCCTGGATGGCTTTGGATATATCATTGAGATGATTGCCAGCTTTTGCATACTTTATTCCTTCAAAAAAGCTTTGCTCCGTCACCTCTACCAGTTTCCTGGCCCGGGCATCCACTTCCCCGATCATATGGGTCCTGGCCGCGTCAGACTGATAACCCTTCCATATGACACCTGTGTCCAGGCTGACGATGTCACCCTCTTCCAGGTATCTGTGCTTATCCGGTATTCCATGCACTACTTCGTCATTGATGGAGATGCATACAGAAGCCGGATAACCCTGGTAGTTTAAAAAGGAAGGAATACATCCATGGCTCCTGATCATCTCTTCGCAGATTCGGTCAATTTCCTTGGTGGATATGCCGGGTTTAACTGCCTTGCCCAGCTCCTCATGGACGCTGGCAAGGATTTTCCCGGCCTCACGCATTAACTCAATTTCCCGTTCTGATTTAATTGTTACCATTCTTTATGCTCCTAAAATCTTAGCAATGGCCTGGAACACATCTTCCATATCCATGGTTCCGTCTACTTCAGCCAAAACGCCTGCTTTCTGGTAATACTCGATAAGAGGCTGGGTCTGGTCATGATATACATCAAGGCGCTTCTTAACTGTCTCCGGCTTATCGTCGTCCCTGAGCACCAGCTCCTGGCCGCACACATCACAGATACCTTCCTTTTTGGGAGGGTTATATACAATATGATAGGTTGCCCCGCATGCAAGGCATGCCCGGCGTCCTGCCATACGGCTGATGATGTTCTCATCCGGCACATCCACGTTGATGGCGTAGTCAATGGACTCCCCCATCCCGCCCAGGGCCTTTGTAAGGCTCTCTGCCTGTGGAATGGTCCTTGGGAACCCATCCAGTACATATCCGTCCTGACAGTCAGCTTCATGAATACGGTCAAGCAGCATGCCGATGGTTATCTCATCCGGCACAAGCCCGCCTGCATCCATGAATGCTTTTGCTTTCATCCCCAGTTCCGTGCCATTCCTGATGTTCGCACGGAAAATATCGCCGGTTGAGATATGGGGTATCTGATACTTTGCTGCAATCTTTTTTGCCTGGGTGCCTTTACCTGCACCTGGCGCGCCTAACATGATGATTTTCATAGACCGATCCTCCTCCAAAACCTGTAAGTTTCTTATAACGCAATCAATCCACCCTTGTGGAATACCACAAAGGCAGATTGATTAATTCAACTGTGGTTGTTAATCGTTCAAAAATCCCTTATAATAACGCACAAGCATCTGAGATTCTACTGCTTTGATTGTCTCAAGCACAACACCCACGATAATGATTAAGGAAGTCCCGGAAAATGAGATATGGCTCACATTTAGTAAACCAGACGCAAGAATCGGAACAACTGCAATCACAATCAGGCCGCATGCACCAATGAAAACAATATAATTCAAAATCTTATTTAAATAATCGCTGGTTGGCTTGCCAGGACGGATACCCGGTATGAAGCCTCCCTGCTTTTTCATGTTATTAGCCACTTCCAACGGATTAAAGGTAATGGACGTATAGAAGTATGCAAACATAATCAGCAATGCAATATAAATCACCAGACCGATGGAATACTCAGGAGCGTCAGGTCTGCACCATGAGCCGGAATTGAGCACCATCAGGATTTTGCCTCCGATTGAGCTGTAATCCACCGTGAAGAACTGGGCAATCACAACTGGGAATGACATGATGGAAGATGCAAAGATTACCGGCATTACACCTGCCGTGTTGATTTTTAACGGGATGTTGGAAGCCTGTCCGCCAACCATCTTACGGCCAACCATTTTCTTGGAGTACTGGACCGGGATTCTCCGCTCTGCATCATTTAACACAATAACAAAGACAACCATGGCCAGGATCACAAGGGCAATCAGGACAATGGCAATCGCTGCCTTGAGTACGGTCTGCCCAAAAATGAAACGGTAATAAAGGCTCCTTACATCATTTGGCACGCTGGAGAGGATGTTGAATAACAGTACGATTGAGATACCGTTTCCAACGCCCTTATCCGTAATCTGCTCACCAATCCACATCAGCAGGGCACTGCCTGTTGTCATGGTAACAATGGCGATGATGATGTTCCAGGCATTGTAATCAAGGAGAAGCCCCTGACGGCCGAAGCCGATAGCCATGGCACTTGATTCAATCAGTGCCAGGGCCACCGTGGTGTATCGGGTGTATTCCTGAATCTTTTTTCTTCCGTCCTCACCGTCCTTCTGCAGCTCTTCCAGTTTCGGAATGGCTATGGTAAGCAGCTGGATGATGATTGAAGATGTGATGTATGGCGTAATGCTCAGGGCAAAGATGGACATGGATGAAAATGAACCACCTGTCATGGCATTAAAGAAGCCAAACACATCCGTTGTCTGTTTCGCAAACCAATTCGCAAAGAACGATGTCTCGATTCCCGGAATCGGCAGCTGGCTGCCAAAACGGATGACTACCAGCATCATGAAGGTATAGAGAATCTTAGTGCGAAGCTCTTTTACCTTGAATGCATTTCTGATCGTTTTAAACATTAGATCACCTCGCAGGTTCCACCTAAAGCTTCGATTTTAGATTTTGCACCTTCACTGAATGCATTAACCTTAACGGTCAGCTTTTTGGTTAATTCTCCATTTCCAAGAATCTTAACACCATCTCTTGGATTCTTAACAATGCCGGCCTCGATTAAAGTCTCAACTGTAACTTCAGCATCATTGTCGAACCGCTCCAGTGCGCTTACGTTAATACCTACAATAGTCTTAGAATTCATATTGGTGAAACCACGCTTTGGGATACGCCTGTATAAAGGCATCTGTCCGCCTTCAAAGCCAGGTCTTGTTGCCCCTGAACGGGCCTTCTGACCTTTGTGGCCCTTACCGGCGGTCTTACCATTACCTGAACCATGGCCACGGCCTCTTCTAAAATTATCGCTATGCTTTGAACCTGCAGCAGGCTGTAAATTTGACAATTCCATGACTGCACCTCCTTACTTTATCTGATTAGATTTCTTCAACTTTTACTAAATGTCTTACGCTTGCAATCATGCCTCTGACAGCGCCATTATCTGGCATCTCAACTGTTTTGTGCATCTTGTTCAGACCAAGAGCCACAACAGTTGCCTTCTGCTTTGGAACAGCACCGATAGGGGACTTGACTAACGTGATTTTTAATTTCCCTGCCATGTCTTTCTCCTCCTATTAGCCCACAATTTCTTCCACAGATTTGCCGCGCAGCCTTGCGAACTCTTCCGGTGTCTTCAGTGAAGTCAGACCGGCAAGGGTTGCCAGGACTACATTGGTCTTGTTGTTGGAACCTAAAGACTTTGTACGGATGTTCTTAATGCCTGCCATCTCAAGTACGGAACGGGCAGGACCTCCTGCGATAACACCGGTACCTTCTGGAGCTTTCTTTAACAGAACAGCTGCACTTCCGAATTTACCAATAAAATCATGTGGGATACTCTTATTCTCATCAACTGGAATTTCTACCAGATTCTTAATTGCGGCTTCTTTACCTTTGCGGATTGCTTCCGGAACTTCGCCTGCCTTGCCTAAACCGGCGCCGACATGGCCGTTACCATCACCAACTACTACCAGAGCGGAAAATCTCATGGTACGTCCACCTTTAACAGTCTTGGATACTCTCTTGATTGCCACTACCTTGTCATTCAGCTCCATCTGACTGGCGTCAATAATTGTACGCTTCATGCTTGTTCTCCTCTCTATTAGAAATCCAGACCAGCCTCGCGGGCTGCGTCTGCTAATGCCTGAACTTTGCCCTGATATATAAAGCCGCCTCTATCGAAAACAACTTCCTTGATACCTTTTTCAAGGGCTCTCTTTGCAATAACTGTACCTACATATGCTGCAGCTGCCTTATCGTTGGTCTTCTCCAGTTCAGCATTTACTTCTTTCTCAACTGTGGAAGCAGCAACCAGGGTGTTACCAACCGTATCGTCGATAATTTGAGCATACATATGATTATTACTTCTAAACACTGCCAGACGCGGTCTCTCTGCTGTGCCAGCAAAACGGTTACGCATTCTGTTGTGTTTCTTTACGCGAATTTCGCTTCTTGACTGTTTGTTAACCATTTTTACACTCTCCTTAATTATTTCTTACCAGTCTTACCAACTTTACGTCTGATAACTTCGTCAGCATACTTGATACCCTTGCCCTTGTATGGTTCAGGCCTTCTCTTGTCTCTGATTTCAGCAGCGTATTGGCCAACTTTTTCTTTACTGATTCCCTTAACGGTAATCTTGTTCTGTCCTTCCAGGACAGTCTCGATACCTTCAGGATCTTCCATCTCTACCGGATGGGAATAGCCCAGGTTCAAAGTAAGCTTCTTGCCCTGCTTAGCTGCCCTGTAGCCAACACCATTTACTTCCAGTACCTTCTCATACCCTTCTGTAACACCATGGATCATGTTGTTAACCAGGGTTCTGGTCAGGCCATGTAAAGATTTCATTCTCTTTAAATCATTTGGTCTGCTTACGATAATCTGTCCATCCTTCTGCTCGATGGACATCTCTACTGGGAGTTCTCTCTCCAATGTTCCTTTTGGACCTTTTACAGTCACTTTATTTCCTTCTGCGATTGTAACAGTTACACCTGCCGGAACCGCAACTGGCATTCTACCGATACGTGACATGCCTTTACCTCCTACTTAAATTCTCGGAAGGAACTTCTGCGTTCCTTCTGTTTTCAGTCACATTGAACACTTGGCGCCTGTTCTTTAGGCGCTTATGTGTAAAAGTGCTTCGCGATACTTAGCGAGGTCTTTTCGAGCTTAGTATCGTCGAAGTTTCCTTAGTTACCTGCCTACCAGACAAATGCCAGCACTTCACCGCCAACGCCTAACTGACGGGCTTCTTTATCTGTAATCACACCCTGGTTGGTGGAAATGATTGCGGTACCAAGTCCACCCAGTACCCTGGGAAGCTCTTCCTTGTTTGCGTATACACGCAGGCCTGGTTTAGAAATTCTCTTAATACCGGAAATGATTTTCTCGTTCTTATCCTTGCCATACTTTAAGGTGATTCTGATGGTCTGGAAACCGCCGTCCTCTACCATGTCGTACTTTGCAACATAACCCTCTTTTACCAGGATATCAGCGATAGCTAATTTCATCTTGGATGAAGGTACGTCTACTGTATCATGTTTTGCAGTGTTTGCATTACGGATTCTTGTAAGCATATCTGCAATCGGATCGCTCATTGTCATTTTAAAATGCCTCCTTCCTCTTTCTCTCTATTTACCAGCTAGCTTTCTTAACGCCGGGAATCTGACCCTTGTATGCTAACTCGCGGAAACAGATACGGCAGATACCGTATTTTCTCAAATAAGCATGTGGGCGGCCGCAGATTCTGCAGCGGTTGTACTCTCTGGAAGAGAATTTAGCCGGACGCTGCTGTTTAATCTTCATTGAAGTCTTAGCCATGAAAAGTTTCCTCCTAACTATTTTGCAAACGGCATGTTGAATAATGTCAAAAGTTCACGAGCTTCTTCGTCAGTCTTAGCGGTGGTAACGAAGATGATATCCATACCTCTTACCTTGTCAACTTTGTCGTACTCAATCTCAGGGAAGATCAGCTGCTCTTTGATACCGAGCGCATAGTTTCCTCTGCCATCAAATGCGTTAGGGTTAACACCTCTAAAGTCACGTACACGGGGCAGTGCCAGGTTTACCAGACGGTCAAGGAATTCATACATCCTCTCGCCGCGCAGTGTTACCTTACAGCCGATTGCCATGCCTTCACGGAGTTTGAAGTTAGCGATGGACTTCTTAGCCTTGGTGGTAATAGCCTTCTGACCGGAGATGATTTCCAGATCTCTTACAGCTGAATCCAGGACCTTGGCATTTTCTTTTGCTTCGCCTACGCCCATGTTGATGACAATCTTATCAAGCTTCGGCACCTGCATAACGTTCTTATATCCAAATTTCTTCATCAGTGCGTCTACCATCTCGCTCTGATACTGTTCTTTTAATCTAGCCAACGTTTATTTCCTCCTCTCCTGAATTAATCAATCACTTTGCCGGTCTTCTTTGCCACGCGAACCTTCTTGCCGTCTTTTACTTCAAAGCCGACCCTGGTTGCCTTGCCGTCAACTACCAGCATTACATTGGAGATATCAATGGGAGCTTCCTGATTCACGATGCCGCCCTGCGGATTGCCAGGAGCCTGCTTTGTGTGCTTGGTAATCATGTTGCAGCCCTGAACCAGAACCCTATTCTTCTTTGTATCAACAGAGATTACTTTACCCTGCTTATCTTTATCTTTACCTGCGATTACGACTACTAAGTCGTCTTTTTTGATTTTATGCACAGTGGACACCCCCTTATAATACTTCTGGAGCTAAGGAGACAATCTTCATGAACTGTTTGTCTCTTAATTCTCTTGCTACAGGCCCAAAGATACGAGTTCCTCTTGGAGTCTTGTCATCCTTAATAATTACTGCTGCGTTCTCATCAAATCTGATGTAAGAACCGTCTTTACGGCGTGCGCCCTTAACGGTACGTACCACTACAGCCTTTACAACATCGCCCTTCTTTACAACACCGCCTGGTGTTGCATCTTTAACGGAAGCAACGATGATATCACCGATATTTGCATATCTTCTGGTTGAACCACCTAATACACGGATGCAGAGAAGTTCTTTTGCACCGGTATTGTCGGCAACCCTAAGTCTTGTTTCCTGCTGAACCATACCTGTTACTCCTTCCTCATCTCAATTATCTTGCTTTCTCGATAACTTCAACAAGTCTCCATCTCTTATCCTTGGACAGTGGTCTTGTTTCCATTACTTTAACTTTATCACCGATGCCGCATTCATTCTTCTCGTCATGAGCTTTTAACTTAACGGTTTTCTTAACGATCTTACCGATCAGTGGGTGTTTAATGTGGTCCTCGATTGCTACAACAATGGTTTTGTCCATTTTATTGCTAACCACTTTACCGGTACGGGTTTTTCTTAAATTTCTTTCCACGGTAAGTTCTCCTTTCATTAAGCATTAGCCTTCTCAGTGATAACAGTCTGGATCCTGGCAATATTCTTGCGTACTTCCTTGATTCTGGATGTGTTATCTAACTGATTGGTTGCATTCTGGAATCTTAAATTGAACAGTTCCTTCTTCGCAGCTACTAACTCTTCATTCAGCTCATTTGCTGACTTATTCTTTAACTCTTCTACAAATTTATTAGTTTTCACTGTTATCACCGCCTTCTAAATCTGCTTTAGAAACAATCTTACACTTGCATGGCAGCTTGTGCATAGCAAGACGCAGAGCTTCTCTAGCTGTTTCCTCTGGTACACCAGCGATTTCGAATAATACACGGCCTGGCTTTACAACTGCTACCCAGTACTCCAGAGCGCCTTTACCGGAACCCATACGGGTTTCTGCTGGCTTTGCTGTTACAGGTTTATCCGGGAAAATCTTAATCCAGACTTTACCGCCACGCTTGATGTAACGGGTCATGGCCACACGGGCAGCCTCAATCTGGTTTGATTTAATCCAACATGGTTCAGTGGAGACTAAACCGTACTCGCCGTTAGAAATCGTGTTGCCTCTTAATGCCTTGCCGGCCATGGAACCACGGAACTGCTTACGACGCTTAACTCTCTTAGGCATTAACATTATTTATCGCTCCCTTCCTTGTTTCCTTTAGTAGGAAGTACTTCGCCCTTGTAGATCCAAACCTTAACGCCAAGCTTGCCGTAGGTTGTATCTGCTTCTGCGAAACCATAGTCAATATCTGCTCTTAATGTCTGAAGCGGGATTGTACCCTCGCTGTAGAACTCAGTACGTGCAATATCTGCGCCGCCAAGACGTCCTGCAACAGCGGTCTTGATACCCTTAACGCCAGCCTTCATGGTCCTGCCCATGGTGGACTTCATTGCGCGGCGGAAGGAAACACGGTTCTCAAGCTGGGATGCGATAGACTCGGCAACCAGCTGTGCATCCTTATCCGGACGCTTGATTTCCTTAATGTCTACAAACAGTTTCTTATCTGTCAGCTTCTGGACTTCTTTCTTTAACTTCTCGATTTCAGAACCACCCTTACCGATAACCACGCCTGGCTTAGCGGTATAGATGATGACCTTCACCCTGTCGGAAGCACGCTCAATCTCGATTTTGGAAATACCGGCACTGAACAGTCTCTTCTTCAGGAACTTTCTAATATTATAATCTTCAACCAGGCAGTCAGCAAAATCAGCTTCTGCATACCACTTGGAATCCCAGTCTTTAATAACACCGACTCTTAAGCCGTGTGGATTAACTTTCTGTCCCATATTTGCCTCCTATCTCTCATTCAGAACAACAGTGATGTGGCTCATTCTCTTCTCGATCCTGTAAGCACGTCCCTGAGCTCTCGGTCTGACTCTCTTCATGGTCGGGCCCTGGTTAGCGTAGCACTCTTCAACATAAAGTTTTGCCGGGTCCATTCCGTTATTGTTCTCAGCATTTGCTGCTGCTGATTCCAGTAACTTTTTGATTAAGCTGGAAGCGTATCTGGGATTGTAAGTTACAATACCAAGTGCGGTCTGTAAATCTTTGCCTCTGATGGCATCTAATACAAAGCAAGCCTTCTGGACAGACACTCTTGCGTAAGACAGTGTTGCGCTTGGTCTTGTGTCCTTCTGGGCATTTCTTTCTCTCTTGACTTGGGATCTATGTCCTTTTGCCATTGGTAAAACCTCCTTTCAATTTACCCGTGAATTACTTTCTCACGCCGGATTTCTTCTCGTCTTTTCCGTGACCCCTATAGGTCCTGGTTGCTACGAATTCGCCCAGTTTATGTCCTACCATATCTTCGGTTACATATACCGGAACGTGTTTCCTACCGTCATGAACTGCAATTGTATGACCAACAAACTGTGGGAAGATTGTAGAACGGCGGGACCAGGTCTTAATTACCTGCTTCTGTCCTGCTGCATTCATTGCGTCTACTTTCTTTAACAGATGCGCGTCTGCAAATGGTCCTTTTTTCAGTGAACGAGCCATGTGTTCTTAACCTCCTTTAACTATTTGATGGTTCTGCCATCACGTCTTCTTACGATCAACTTGTTAGACTGCTTGTTTTTCTTTCTGGTCTTCAGACCCAGAGCAGGCTTGCCCCATGGTGTGCACGGACCCGGACGGCCGATACCGGTCTTTCCTTCACCACCACCGTGTGGATGGTCGTTGGGGTTCATTACGGAACCGCGGACTGTAGGTCTGATACCCATGTTGCGCTTCCTACCAGCTTTACCAATGTTGATCAGGGAGTGTTCGCCATTGCCCACAACACCGATTGTTGCGCGGCAGATGATTGGAACCATTCTCATTTCGCCTGAAGGTAAACGTAAGGTGGCATACTTGCCTTCCTTAGCCATCAGCTGTGCTGCATTACCGGCGGAACGGACCAGCTGGCCGCCCTTGCCAGGATATAACTCAATGTTGTGTACCTGTGTACCAACCGGAATATGGTACAGCGGCATACAGTTGCCAAGCTTTGCCTCTGCCGTGTCGCCGCTTACAACCTTCATTCCATCCGTTAAGCCCTGTGGAGCCAGGATATAAGACTTGGTGCCGTCTGCATAGCAGATCAGTGCAATGTTGGCAGTTCTGTTTGGATCGTACTCAATACCGATAACGGTTGCCGGGATACCATCCTTGCTGTTTCTCTTGAAATCAATGATCCTATATTTTCTTCTGCTGCCGCCGCCTCTGTGACGGACAGTGATTTTACCCTGATTGTTACGACCTGCGTTCTTGTTCAGGGAAACTACCAGAGACTTTTCTGGGGTGGTCTTGGTGATTTCCTTGAAATCAGAGCCGGTCATATGTCTTCTGGAAGGTGTATAAGCATTATACTTCTTAATTCCCATGACATTTTACTCCTTTTCATTTTCTTTTCGCGGCATGCGGTTCTGGACGGGATATCTGGGATGTCCCCTGTGAACGGGATGCCGTATAAGTTCTCCGGCCGGGATACCCGGCGGGTTTTGGGTTTGTTGGATTAAGGTGCATCCAACGGGAGCGGGTTCCGCTCGACTAAGCTCGAAAAGACCTCGCTAAGTCTCGGGAACGGCGTTCGCACTAAGTTCGTGAGATACCTCACTAAGTGCTTACAGCCCCTGGAAAATCTCTATTTCCTTGCTGTCTTCCGTCAGCTTTACGATTGCCTTTTTGGAAGCAGCGGTCCTGCCGAAGGTGGTTCCTCTTCTCTTAACCTTTCCCTCGCAGTTCATGGTGTTCACAGTCTCAACCTTGGTGCCTGGGAACATCTTCTCAACCGCTTCTTTAATCATGGATTTATTGGCATCTACATGGACCATGAAAGTATACTTCTTATCTGTCATGGCGTTCATGCTCTTCTCAGTAATAACTGGTTTTAAAATGACGTCATAATACTTAATATCTGCCATTATGCGTACACCTCCTCGATGGATGCAACAGCAGCCTTGGTAGCAACTACTGTGTTGTACTTCAGAATGTCGTATACATTGATGGAGTCAACCTGTGCAGTCTTAACGTCTGCAACGTTCCTTGCGGATAATACTGTGTTCCGGTCATTGTCAGCCAGAACAACCAGCGCCTTGTTTACCTTAAGGCTGTCCATGACGCCCTGGAACTTCTTGGTCTTAATCTCATCAAACTTCAGCTCATCTACAACAATGAACTTGTTGTCCTGAACACGGCTTGTAAGTGCTGACTTAAGGGCAGCCCTCTTTTCCTTCTTGTTCAGTCTGATTGTGTAATCCCTTGGTGTGGGAGCGAATACCACGCCGCCGCCCTTCCACTGAGGGGATCTGGTTGAACCCTGTCTTGCATGACCGGTCCCCTTCTGTCTCCACGGTTTCCTACCGCCGCCTGAAACCTCAGAACGTGTCTTTGCTTTCTGTGTTCCCTGACGCTTATTAGCAAGCTGTGCAACAACTGCAAGATGTACCAGGTGCTCGTTAACTTCTACACCGAACACGGCATCGTTCAGTTCTAATGTGCCAACTTCTTTACCTTCCATATTGTAAACAGATACGTTTGCCATCTGTGTGTTCCTCCTTTCCTATAAAAGCTTACCTTTCAACCTTAACGGTTTCCTTGATTGTTACCAGGCTCTTCTTAGGTCCTGGTACTGCGCCCTTCACCAGAATCAGGTTATTATCGGTATCAACCTTAACAACCTCCAGGTTCTGGACGGTAATCTTCTTGCTGCCCATATGGCCTGGCATACCTTTGCCCTTGAATACGCGGCCTGGTGTGGTAGCGGAACCGTTGGAACCCTGATGACGATGGAACTTGGAACCATGAGCCATGGGTCCTCTGTGCTGTCCATATCTCTTGATGGCGCCCTGGAAGCCTTTACCCTTGGAAATAGCGGTTGCATCAATCTTATCGCCTGCAGCGAAGATATCTGCCTTAATCTCATCCTTTACGGAATACTCTTCAGCATTCTCAAACTTGAATTCTCTTACATATCTCTTGTAAGAAACGCCGGCCTTGTCAAAATGGCCTTTCTGCGGCTTGCTGACCAGTTTGTCCCTCTTGTCAACAAAACCAACCTGTACTGCTTTGTAACCATCGTTCTCAGCAGTCTTAACCTGTGTTACCACACAAGGTCCTGCCTGAAGTACGGTTACCGGAACTAAAGCACCATTCTCATTGAAGATCTGGGTCATTCCGACTTTTGTTGCTAAAATCGCTTTCTTCATTGTCTTACCTCCTGTTTCATGATCTACAGCGGAATGCTTTCGCATTCATCCTAGAACAGTCTTAATATACGTGGAACACTATGAACCGCTTCTGGGTAATCCCCCTGCCTTCATGGGGCAAGCGGTGCGGTATGTTGATTCCTCAACAGGAAATGCAGTGTTGCTTCTATATTTAAACCCTTCAGGATATAAACATTGTCCGACCTTATTTGGTCTTCATCTTGATGTCGATGTACACGCCAGCCGGCATTTCCAGTCTGGACAGTGCATCAACTGTCTTCTGGCTTGGAGCAGTGATGTCGATGAGTCTCTTGTGTGTCCTCTGTTCGAACTGCTCTCTGGAATCTTTGTACTTATGAACCGCACGCAGAATGGTTACTACCTCTTTCTTGGTTGGTAACGGCACCGGTCCGCTCACCTGTGATCCTGTCTTCTTTACAGTCTCGATGATTTTGCCGGCAGACTGATCTACTAACTGATGATCATAAGCCTTTAAAGTGATTCTCATTACTTGACTTGCCATAAAAAAAGTCGCCTCCTTTTCGCACTTTTAAACCAAGTACGACAAGCGGTGACTGTACACGTTTCCGTGTGTGTCCTCAAAGGACTCCACACTGATTCTGCTGATTATCCTGCAGTTTCTTTAATTGGTACAGTGACTTGTCGCCAGTTTCCTAACTTGACATTCGCTCCACGGAAAACCTGCCTCACTTTGTGGGCAGCAACCTCTCGCTTCAACGCTATCATGCCACAGCCTTGTTATATTAGCACACTTTTTTTATAAATGCAAGTACTTTTTTTATTTTTTAATCCTGCGTATGGATTGGTATAAGTCCTGTTTTGAAATCCCGGGAACAGGGACCGGTTCAATTTTGCGCAAAAGAAAAGACCTCTGCCTAATCAGAAGTCTTTCCTGGTTCTGTTATGTTAATCATTCCGTGCAGTACGGCTCCACGGGTTCTGTTGTGTAAGCATCAATATCCGTATCCTCATCCGCTGACATCAGCTGTCCGCTGGCATTGGTAACAAACTTAACCCCGTCACTGTTCTTTACCTTTGCATTCTTCATGACCTTGCCGGAAGAATTGACCACATAATTCTTATTATCCACCTCATAGCACACATACTTCTGTCCATCCGTGGCTTTCTGAAGCTTCCCTTTATAATATAGGTAGTTATCCTTTACACCATTGTAGCCGCGGCCATTGTCTGAGAAATAGAAATCAGACTTGTTGCCGTCGTCCTCCGTCACCTTCATCTTCCCCTTCTGCACGCAGCTCTTCTCCTTGTCCCCAAAGTAGAAGGAGGTCCAGTTGTCATCGCCCGAGCCAAGGTATACTTTCTTCAGGCCATAAACAGGATTGCCAAGGTGGTTGAACAGGTAGGATTTGCCGTTCAGCTTCACGATATCATTGGTGGTCAGGCGCTCGGAATCAGCTGCCCTGGGCTTTCCACTGTTGGTAAAATAAAACCACTCCACATCGCCTTCATACCCTTCCAGGTCCTCCGGCGGTTCAATGGAGTACCAGCCAATCCTGGCCTTCCCATCGGCCCCGAAATACATGTAGTCCTCAATGGTGTCATCTGAAGACGTGGAGCGCACCTTCTTCCAGCCGGTCTGCATGGCGCCCACCTCATCAAAGCAGTAATACGTACCGTCTATCTTACGGGCCGTGTAGTCGCCGTCCGAACTGTCAGGCACGAACTTCTTGCCGCTGGAGGAAAAGTAGAACCAGTACTTGCCGTCATCATCCGTCACGCTGTCAATTCCCGGGGTCACCTTGTTGCGGTCATCATCGTCCTCATCCGGCGGCTCCAGCTTCTGCCATCCCGTCCTCATGACGCCGTCCGTTCCCGTATAATACATATCATCCAGTATCCAGCCCAGCTCCATGCGGCCGTCCCCTGAAAAATGGTACCACTTGTTATCAATCTTCTTCCACGCATCGGTCATCATCTTGCCGCTGCTGCCAAAATAATACCACTCATATTCACCCTCATCGTTGGTAAGCTTTAACCACTTATCAGTCAGGATGATGCCGTTGCTGTCCACGTAATAATCGGAATCCACCCAGGCATTGGTCGCCATGACACCTTCCCCGTTAACGTAACGCCACTGGTTGTCCGCGCCTTTTTTCCATGTATTATATACCTGGTTTCCATTGGAATCATAATATACCCAGCTGCTTCCTGATTGAGCCCAACCTTCTGCTGCCAGGGCTGAAATTGTGGCCGTACCAAAAGACAGCACCGCTGCCAGCACCCACACTGCCACTGTTTGTTTTCTCATATGCTCAGCTCCTCTTCCCATCCGTTCCAGGGCGTGCGGATGGCGGGAATGAATTCCCAAACGCATCCCGGGGCAAACGTCAATCCTTAACACGCTCCAGCCCATGCCGGCACCTTATCAGATACTCCGGCAATCCTAAAGTATATTGTATCAAGGCTACCCCAATTATTCAACCTTATTTATCTTTCAATTTATTTACGATAGGCTTTAATTTTTCTTTTCACAGCAAATGCCTGCAAATAGATTCCGTCCGCGCTTGACGCGGCCGCATCATTTAGACTATACTCTGTAATATGTCATTCTATTTGATTTTAATAAGGAAATGAGGTTATGAATACTATGTGGCTTGCCGATGATTGGAAGGATTATGAAGTAATAGACTGCTCACAGGGCGAAAAACTGGAACGATGGGGCAGATATCTGCTGGTCCGGCCGGACCCTCAGGTTATCTGGGATACCCCTAAGGGCCATAAAGGCTGGAAACACATGAACGGCCATTACCACCGCAGCAGCAAAGGCGGGGGCGAGTGGGAATTTTTTGATTTGCCGGAACAGTGGTCCATTGGTTACAAAGGGCTTACATTCAACCTGAAGCCCTTCAGCTTTAAGCACACAGGGCTGTTCCCGGAGCAGGCCGCCAACTGGGACTGGTTTAGCGGACGGATAAGGAAGGCCGGAAGGCCGGTTAAGGTCCTCAACCTCTTTGCCTACACCGGCGGCGCCACCCTGGCGGCTGCCAAGGCCGGGGCCAGTGTCACCCACGTGGACGCCTCCAAGGGCATGGTGGGCTGGGCCAAGGAAAACTCGGCATCTTCCGGCCTGTCCGACGCGCCCATCCGCTGGATTGTGGATGACTGCGTAAAATTCGTGGAGCGGGAGATCAGAAGAGGCAACCGCTATGATGCAATCATAATGGACCCGCCGTCCTACGGACGGGGGCCCAAAGGTGAAATCTGGAAGATAGAGGATGCCATCCATCCGCTGGTCAAGCTTTGCGTCCAGCTGCTCTCAGACAATCCCCTGTTCTTTTTAATCAATTCCTATACCACAGGCCTTGCGCCTGCAGTGCTGAGTTACATGCTGGGCGTGGAGGTGATTCCCCGCTTTGGCGGCACGGTCAATGCCCAGGAAGTAGGGCTTCCGGTGACGGAAACCGGGCTGGTGCTGCCCTGCGGGGCATCGGGGCGGTGGGAGGCGTAGGATTCCTCCGCCCCCGCGTACCGGCTGCCCTTTTTCAGTCTTCCACCAGCCGCGCCACGTCCAGCTTGCCCCATCCCTGCTGGTTATGGGGCAGTCCTAAGTCCACTGCCCTCTCCCGGATGCGCAGTTTCACATCCTTATTGCTCATGTCAGGATTTTTTTCCAGCAAGAGGGCAATTGCCCCGGATACCAGGGGCGTGGACATACTGGTCCCTGATTTTGAGAAATACCGCCCCGGTTCATTGCAGCAGCTGACTATGCCAGAACCAGGGGCAACAATATCGGGCTTGCATACACATGCCAGGGTTGGCCCCCTGCCTGAGTAATCCACCATCCTGCTGCCCATCACATCCACTTCCTTATGGTCGTCTGAGCATCCCACGGTAATGACCTTCCTGCTGATACCCGGAGTGGTAATGGTCATACGGCCCGGACCATGGTTACCGGCTGCCACAACAACAACCAGACCATCATCCCAGGCCGCATTGACTCCCCGCACCAATATGGAGTTCTCCGTCATATCCCGTCTGGAAAGGGACCCCACGGAAATGTTCACAATACGGATACCATACTCCTCTTTGTGCTCCCTTATCCATTTTAATCCTGCCAGTACATCGGAGGCATATCCATTTCCCTTGTGATCCAGCACTTTGACCGAAATAATGCTGCAGCCAGGCGCTACGCCCCTGTACTTTCCCTCGGAGGAAACGCCGCTCCCTCCTATAATGGCTGATATATGGGTCCCATGCCCGTTGTCGTCATAGGGCTGGGGCCTATGGTTCACATAATCAGCAAACGCTGTTATTCTATCTTTAAAATCCTCATGGAGATAAACGCCGGTGTCCAGGACAGCAACACCAACCCCTTTCCCCGTGATTCCCATGGAATATACGATGTCACAATTTATGTCTTCCCTTGCCTGATTCACATCACGATATTCTCCTTTTTTTATTAGGATATTCTCCGGAAATGGATTCGGTTCCATTGTGTCCGGGTATAGCCTGGGAAAATACCGTTAACCCATCCAAAGGATGCCTGATCAGAAGGACGCCTCCACAACCTCCTGCCGCTCCACATCTATGACCCCATACGTATTAATCCTGAGTTTTGGTATGACCGGCAGGCTGACAAAGGCCAATGTCATGAATGCGTCGATATCTGCGCCGATTCCCAGCTCCAGTGTTTTCTGCTTCAGATTCTCCAGCTGTTCCTCCACTTCATGGACCGATGCCCTGGTCATGATTCCTCCAATGGGCAGGGCCAGTTCCCCTGCCACCCGTCCGTCCACGGCAACGGCAAGGCCGCCTTTATTCCGTATGACCGTGTTGGCTGCCAGTACCATATCATTATCATTGGTCCCTATGACAATCAGATTGTGGGAATCATGGGCCACGCTGGTGGCTACCGCGCCGTTCTTAAGACCGTATCCGCCAATAAAACCGATTCCTTTGTGTCCGGTATGCAGATGGCGCTCAAATACAGCTGCCTTTACTATATCAGCCTTCAGGCTGACTCCCGGCGCCATGCCCTCTGTATGTCCCTGCCATGGAACAATCCTTTCTTCGGTAAGGAGCTCATGGGGCTTGAACTGAATCACCCTCTGCATGTTTCCCCTTTTTTCATATGCAATGTCACTGAGCGTCACCTCATCCATATGGAAGGAATCAAATACAGCAGGATAGGCCTGCTCCAGTTCCCGGCTCCGGTCCGGCTTTTCATGCAGGCACCTTCCGTTTTCCGCTGCCAGCGCACCGCCCTTATACACTCCGGTCACGCGAAAATCAACCAGGTCTTCCAGCACTGCCAGGTCTGCACGCATTCCCGGCATGACAGCGCCCCTGTCCTTCAGCCCAAAATACCGTGCTGCATTATAGGATCCCATCTTTATGGCCTTTATGGGATCCGCGCCAAGGGAAACCGCCTTTCGGATAATATAATCAATATGTCCCATGGAAATCAGGTCGCCTGGATGCTTATCATCGGTTACCAGCATGCAGCGCTCATAATAGGGCGCCTCAAAAAGAGGCATCAGGGCCTCTAGGTTCCTGGCCGCGGTTCCTTCCCTTATCATGATCCACTGGCCGCGGCCCAGCTTTTCAAGGGCTTCGCTGATATCAGAACATTCATGGTCAGACAGGACGCCTGCGCAGACATACGCATTCAGCCCCTTTCCCCCCAGGAAGGGGGCATGGCCGTCTATTACCTTATCCCGGTGCGCAGCCTCCCCTATCTTATCCAGAAGGTCCTCCATTCCCCCAACCACACCTACGGAGTCCATGACCTCAGCCAGCCCCAGTATGCGCGGATTGTCATAATATGGTTTTATATCAGCCGCCCCCAGGACTGCCCCCGACTCATCCAGCCCCGTGGACGGCACACAGGAAGGCATCATGATGAATACATCCAGATCCAGTCCGGCTGTTGCCTCCAGCATATAGTCAATGCCCTGGCAGCCCGACACATTGCCAATCTCATGGGGATCGGCAATGACTGCTGTGGTGCCATGGGGCAGGACAGCCTTTTCAAACTCCGGCGGGGATACCATGGAACTTTCCAGGTGGATATGTCCGTCAATGAATCCCGGGCATATATACCGGCCTGTCATGTCCACATTTTCTTCCCCATCATATTCCCCGATTCCTGCTATGTATCCGTCCTCAATGGCTATATCGGCCACCTCTGTCTTCTCAGTAAAAACATTCACGATTGTCCCATGTTTCAGGACCAGGGATGCCTTCTTCCTGCCGGAAGATACATCCATCATCTTTTTTAAATTTCCAAAACGCTGCACAGAAATACCTCCTTTTTTGTTTTTATCCCCCAATTGATTTTATATCATAATACTATAATATAGCAGAAAGTACAATATTCTGAAATCATAAATTTTTCAAACAAATTATCTGTCCCCATCTTCTGTTAAGATAATACTGTGTGTCTGCATATTTTTTACATTTGTGGGAATATCCTCTTGAAATTCCGTTTTATCGTGCTATAATATTCTCATGGACGGAAGTATAGCTCAGCTGGGATGAGCGTTCGCCTCACACGCGAAAGGTCATGGGTTCGAGCCCCATTACTTCCACTGATAAACCCGCTTGGATACATTGACGTTGATGTATGGGCGGGTTTCTTTTTTTGCAGGCGGATATCCTGTCTGAAGGCGGTTTTCCCTTCATACTTTCTTTCGCAATGTCCAAACTTTTTTGTAAGAAATATTACGCTTCATTACGATTATCTGACTTCTATTGAGTTTAGACCCAAACTATGATATATTGATTTCAGTCAGAGATGACGCGGCCCGGTACTGGCGCCCATAAGGGCGGACCAGACCGGGCCATCCCCCTTTTATAGGCCGCCGGATAACCGGACGCGTCATGTACTGTTAACCATCTCCCTGTTTTATGTTTTTCCATGTCATGGATTTCCGCCTGACCATCTACTGTTAAAATTCCCCAGCTTATCCGCAGACACTTCCCGGCTTTTTCCGATTATACTGATTTTTGCGTAAAAAATACCCAAAAATACGGTCAGTGTGCATAACACGACGTATTTTCAGGCTTTCCGGCGGATGGGCCAATTTTAAGAATTTCTTAATAATCTATTCAAGGAACATTCAAACATTCTGGAGGATTGCATGCTATACTAAGTACATAAGAGATGCACGAATATTTAACAACTATCCTTCAACCCTTTTTGAAAATCCGAAATCCTAAGAAAATTGCTCCGTACCGAAAGGTGCGGAGCTTTTTCTATGTATCCCTCATGGAATCCTCCACTCGCATACTCTTCTATGCATTTACGCTTCCATGTCTAAATCCTCTATACATATACGTACATACCGCACGCAGACCTTCCTACCGGTTGAGGGATGCCAGGACTGTCCTCAGCTTACCTACGTCCCCATCCTCAAAGCAATACCCTTCCATCCCGCATCTGCGCGCGCCTTCAATATTCAGGTTCAGGTCATCAACAAAGAAACACTCTTCCGGTTTCAGATGGAAACGGTCAAACAGATGCCCGTACATCTCCTTCTGCGGCTTCAGGCATTGCACCTCTGCTGAAAACAGGATGCCGTCAAAGCAGTCAATGGCCGGAATCACCTCTTTATAGCACTTAAGAAGGCGGACCGATGCATTGGAACAGAGATAGATTCCATAGCCCATGGACTTAAGCCACCGCACCAATTCCTCCATCCCCTCTTTTGGTTTCATGTTATACTCATGCCAATGCCAGAAACACCATTCAGCCTGTTCACGCTTGCGCTCCGTATCCAAACGCTCCTGCATTTTCTTAAGTGCCTCTTCCTCAGGCATGACTCCCATGTCTAAAAGGACCCATTCCGGCGAGGCAAATACGGAGGTGCTTACATCCTTCCTCTCCTGCTCATCCTCTATGTATATCTGGCACACCAGGTTGCCCACATAGCTGACCAGTACCTGCCCCATATCAAAGACTATATTCTTAATCATCCGATTCTCCTCCTGTCAGGCATTGATATGAAAAAATATGATATATATCAGAAAACCCGGGACAGCGCCCCGGGTTTCATGTCATGATCAGGCTTCCGCTTTCTCTACCTGAACAATGGCAGCCTTCTGCATAGGAATACGGCAGTTCTTGTTGCTGCCGAATTCAACGATTACGGTATCATCCGTCATGTCGATGATAACGCCGTAAAATCCGCTGCTGGTCAATATGGTGTCGCCTACCGCAACACTATTCAGCAGCTGCTGCTGTCTCTGCTTCTCCTTCTTCTGAGGACGGATTGCCATAAAGTATAACATACCACCCAGAAGAACAATATAGAGAATCCAGAAAATCGGACTACTTGTATTCATTCTTATTTTCCTCCTTCATGCCTACTGCCGCCTCGCCACAGTAGTTTTTTATTCATTAGACTTGGCGGAGCTTTCCATGCCTGCAAGCTTGGCCGCTTTGTATTCTGCATAGCGGTGCTCCTCGATGGCGTCGCGAATCTCTTTCATCATTGTATTATAAAAATACAAATTATGCAAGGTGCATAATCTCATTCCCAGCATTTCTTTTGCTTTCAGCAGATGGCGTATATATGCCCTGCTGTAGGAACGGCAGGCCGGACAGCCACAGCCTTCCTCAATGGGCCTTGCATCCAGCTCATATTTCTGATTAAAAAGGTTCAGCTTTCCGTGGTTGGTATACACGTGGCCATGGCGCCCGTTTCTGGACGGATAGACACAGTCAAAGAAATCCACGCCCCGGTCCACTGCCTCCAGGATATTGGCGGGTGTTCCCACACCCATGAGATAGACCGGCTTTTCCTCAGGCAGATGGGGAACCGTCACATCCAGGATGTGATACATCTCCTCATGGCTCTCGCCCACCGCAAGCCCGCCCACCGCATAGCCGTCCAGATTCATCTCCCGGATGGTCCTGGCATGTTCCACGCGGATTTCGTCCACAACACCGCCCTGGTTGATACCGAACAGAAGCTGTTCACGGTTCACGGTGTCCGGCAGGGAATTAAGCCTTTCCATCTCCTCCTTGCACCTGCGAAGCCACCTTGTGGTGCGGTCAACGGACTGGCGGATATATTCATCACTTGCATGGCTGGGAGGACATTCGTCAAATGCCATGGCAATGGTGGAGCCCAGGTTGGACTGTATCTGCATGCTCTCCTCAGGCCCCATGAATATCTTATGGCCGTCTATGTGGGAATTAAAGTAAACGCCTTCCTCTTTGATTCTGCGCAGCTTGGTCAGGGAAAATACCTGAAAGCCGCCGGAATCCGTAAGGATGGGCCTGTCCCAGTTCATGAATCTGTGCAGGCCGCCAAATTCCTTAATCAGTCTGTCGCCTGTGCGGACGTGAAGATGGTAGGTATTGGACAGTTCCACCTGGGTGTTGATTTCCCGCAAATCGTCCGTGGACACAGCGCCCTTGATTGCGCCAACCGTCCCCACGTTCATGAACACCGGTGTCTCAATCACGCCGTGGACGGTTTCCATCCTGGCCCTTTTTGCCCTTCCGTCCTTTGTTATTACCTGATATTTCATATAGTTAAGCCTCGTCATCTGCCAGGGCAGCTTTAATCATGATGGCGCACTCAATACGCTTTTTCTGCATCTCACAGCCGATTTCGTAAGCGCCGTTAATGGAACCGCTGCAGTTGTATGCATTGGCTGAACATCCGCCGCTGCAGTAGAACCTTGCAAAGCAGTCCTTGCAGCCTGGCTTGGCATACACATTGCATGTCTTGAATTCATCCCTGATATCCGTATTCACGATACCCGTGTCCACATTACCCATGAGGAACTGCTCCTGCCCCACAAACTGATGGCATGGATAGAAGTCCCCCCATGGCGTGACTGCCAGGTACTCGGTGCCGGAACCGCATCCCGCCATACGCTTGGCAACACACGGACCTGCTGTCAGGTCCAGCATGAAGTGGAAGAAATTAAATCCCCTTCCTTCCTTCTTGCGCTTGATATACTCCAGAGCCAGCTTGTCATACTCAGCCAGGATGACCGGGATATCCTCCTCACGGATGGAATACTCCTCAGCCGGGTCAGACACTACCGGCTCCATGGACATCTGCTCAAAGCCCAGGTCCGCATAATGGAGCACATCTGCCGCAAAGTCCAGGTTATGCCTTGTAAATGTCCCGCGGACATAATAATCCTTCTGGCCCCTGCTCTTAGCAAATTTCTGGAACTTGGGAACCGTCAGCTCATAACTGCCGCTGCCGTTGCGGAATGGCCGCATCCTGTCATTGACGTCCTTGCGCCCATCCAGGCTCATGACCACATTGCTCATTTCCTTGTTGCAGAAATCCATTATATCGTCATTTAACAGCACGCCGTTGGTGGTGATGGTAAAACGGAATTTCTTGTGGAACTGCTCTTCCTTGGAACGGCCATATTCCACCAGGCGTTTTACCACGTCCCAGTTCATGAGAGGTTCGCCGCCAAAGAAGTCCACCTCCAGGTGTTCCCTGCTGCCAGAATTGGCAATGAGGAAATCCAGGGCCTTTTTCCCCACCTCATAACTCATCAGGGCGCGGCGGCCATGGTACTCGCCTTCCTCTGCAAAGCAGTAGCGGCAGGCCAGGTTGCAGTCATGGGCAATATGCAGGCACAGGGCCTTGACCACGGTCTTACGTTTTTTAAAATCCACCACGAAATCATGGTAAATGTCCTTTGTCAGAAGCTGTTCCATGTCAATCAGCTCCTGGATATCCTCCAGCGCCTCCCCCAGTTCCTCAGGTGTATATCTGCCCCACAGGCGGTCAAATACATCTGATTTGACTTTGGCTGAAAGGGGCTCAGGCTTTTCCATCTCAGGAACCAGTCCTGACACCACCTCCACAGCGTCATAAACAACCGGGTCTACCACATGGACGGAACCGCTGTTCACATCCAGTATGATATGGTAACCATTATTTATAAATTGATGAATCACGGATCTACTCTCTCTTTCTAAGGGGCAAGCCCCAACTCCTTTGCGTGGCAAAGCCCCTATAATCCCATCGACCATAGGGGCTTTCTACCAAATTCCTGTACGTATCTCAAATCAGTATTGCGTCATACTTACGTATCAGCGGTTAGCGTTCTCACAGCTCTGGTTGCCAACCGTGCAAGATGTCTTACATGCTGACTGGCAGGAAGTCTGGCACTCGCCGCAGCCACCTTTCTTCATGGTGTCTTTTAAGGTATTCGTATTCAATGTCTTAACGTGCTTCATATTACGGCACCTCCTCTTATCCAAAATATAATTCCTTGAAATTATAACACAGGTTAAAGCCCCTTGCAACGGTAAATTATAAAGGTTTGTCATATTAATGGCGCCCCCGGGAATATACTTCAACATAGATTCTTATGAAGGAGAACAATCCTATGGAAAATGGCATCGTAAAACCCATGATCCGCTCCCTGCTCATCTCCTATGTGCTGTCCGGAATCCTCCTGGCTGCCCTGGCATTTGCCCTGTATAAACTGCATCTGAAAGAGGGACAGGTAAATCTCATGGTATTTGCAGTGTACTTCGTCACCTGCCTGGCCGGCGGCCTGCTGGCCGGAAAAGGAATCCGGCAGCGCCGGTTCTTCTGGGGGCTTTTGTCCGGTCTGTTTTATTTTGTAGTCCTGTTCGCCGTATCCTGGGCCATGAACATGGGCTCTCCCATTGACATGGAACGCTCTGTCACTGTCATGGGTGTATGCGCGCTGGGCGGGACCATCGGGGGAATGATCAGTTAAAACAGGCCCAAAACCGCAATCTGCCGGATAACAGACATAGGCGCCCGCTTTGCCGCAGGCGCCTGTTATCCGGATGCATTCCGGTGTCTTATCATCTTATACTGATTCCCAAGAGTGTGTTTGATAATTACTTTTTCCCCACCTTTTTAGCGGTCTCCGCCAGGCTTACCGCCACCTGCTCCGCCACGATGACGGCGCTGCCCAGGAACACGAACATATCTCCCAGGTTGAATACCACCTTCTTCAGCCGGTCCCACTCGATTGAAAAATAATCCACCACATACCCGCGTACCAGACGGTCATAGAGATTGCTGAGGGCACCTCCTATAATGATGGAAAGCCCCAGCTTCTGTGCTGTCTTTCCTTTTCCCTGCAAAAGGGAACACAGCGCGCCTGCCATGGCGGATATGACCATCAGCGGCACCGTCTTTACCAGTTCCGGCCGTTCCTTAAGGAATCCAAATGGGAAACCGGCATTATGGTTCTTATGAAGCTTAATCATCCCCCGGGAATTCGGCAGTTCCCTTGGAAACGTCCCGTCCTCCTGCCCTTCCACCACACTTTTTATCCCAAGGTCCAGTGCTGTCAGACCGCCTATTATCCAGCCATATATCATAAACCAGCCTTCCTTTCCACATTTTTCTTTCATTTTACTATGGTTTCACACAGCCGTCCAGTGAAAGGTTTCTAAAATTCAGCATATACTAGTATCAAATGTCCTGTTCGAGGTGTGTCATGGCAGACTGCCCATTTAATCCAGCCTCAGAATCAATCGCAGATTTTATCTATCGCTATGGAAGCCAGCAGCAGATTGTGGGAAATCCGGAGGATATTCCCTGTATAGACTATGTCAGCCCTGACTACAGCATCATCTATACGCCTTTAGACACAGTGCTGCCCATCTCCCTGCGCAGATATTCATACTACAGCGTGCCCGGGCTGTTCAGTCTTCTGGACAGCTCCAGCATGGAGGTATCCGGCATTACTTCCACCTTTGCATCCCCTGCCCTGGGCAACCGCGGACGCGGTGTACTCATCGGCTTCATTGACACAGGGATAGACTATACCAATCCTTTGTTTCAAAACCCGGACGGCACCACCAGGATAAGCAGCATCTGGGACCAGAGCCTGCCTGAAGACAGGGACATACTCCCTCCCGGGGTTCCCGACCGCTATCCCGGCAGCGGGGCGTCCTACGGGACTGAATATACGCGGGAACAGATTAATGCAGCCCTGGCCTCCGACACCCCGCTGGCCCTGGTCCCCTCCACCGATACCAATGGGCACGGGACCTTTTTGGCAGGCATTGCAGCGGGCGGTTCACTGCCTGCACAGGATTTTACCGGAGCCGCGCCGGAAAGCGAGCTGGTGGTGGTTAAACTAAAACCGGCCAAACAGTATCTTCGTGACTTTTATCTTGTCAGAAGCGACGCGGAGGCCTACCAGGAGAACGATATCATGATGGGGATTAAATACCTGCGCGTGGAGGCATACCGCCTGAAAAAGCCCATGGTCATCCTTCTGGGCCTGGGGTCCAACCTTGGAAGCCATGAAGGGACTTCCCCCTTAAGCATCACGCTTCAGGACATCAGCCGAAGCCTGGGCGCGGCAACGGTCATTGCGGCCGGCAATGAAACCGGGCTGGGGCATCACTATGAAGGCACCATCCCCGGCGGACAGGAGTTTGATGACGTGGAGATACGTGTGGGACAGCCGGAATCAGAACTGGGATTTGTTGTGGAGCTGTGGGCTTCCACCGCAGACACCTACTCAGTGGGTTTCATTTCCCCCAGCGGCGAAATCATAAGCCGTATTCCTATTATAGCCGGAAATGAAACCTCTATCCCTTTTCTTCTGGAACCCACTGTCATTACCGTGAATTACCAGCTGATTGAATCCGGATCCGGAAAACAATTGATTTTCATGCGCTTCCAGGCTCCTACTACCGGAATCTGGAAAATACGTGTATTCAATACGCAATACCTGACCGGGCTGTTCCATCTGTGGCTTCCGTCCCAGGGCCTGATATCCGATGAAACCGTATTCCTCACCCCAAACCCATATACCACCATCACGATGCCGGGCAATACGGCTTCCCCCATAACGGTCGGGGCTTATAATCATTTAAATAACAGTATTTATATCCATTCCAGCCGCGGTTATACAGTGGGCGGGCTGATTAAACCTGATATCGCTGCGCCCGGAGTCAATATTTCCGGGCCTGCCGTGGGGCGCGGGATTGGTTCCGCAGGAACGGCCGCGGGACGCGGAACCGGTTCTGCCGGGACGGCCGCGGTCCCCATGACAACCCGCACAGGCACCTCCGTGGCAGCGGCCCATGTGGCAGGGGCTGTTGCAAACCTTTTGAGCTGGGGGATTGTGGAGGGACATAACATCACCATGAGCGAGGCCTCCATCAAGGCATATCTGATCCGTGGGGCAAGAAGAAATCCAGCGCTGTCATATCCTAACCGTGAATGGGGATATGGGGCACTGGATTTATATGAAACATTCCTTCGCTTAAGGGAATAGGCAGTGGGTCAGCCTGTAACCGGTATGATTATGGCATGGCTACGGTATGGTCATGGCTTGGCTACGGTATGATTACGGCATGATTATGGCATGAAATCATACTGCGGCCTGCTATCCTCTCATCTGTATCAGGGGACCGCCGTTTTTCTCAAGATACGGACGGGTAACCACCACGGAACCGATGTTGGAATCCTTGGGTATCTCATACATGATATCAAGCATGAACTCCTCCAGGATTGCCCGCAGCGCCCTGGCGCCGGTTCCACGCTTTCCCGCCTCCTCGGCAATCCAGCGGAGGGCATCGTCCTCAAATACCAGCTTCACCTCGTCCATGGACAGCAGCTTCTCGTACTGCTTGGTAATGGCGTTCTTAGGTTCCTTGAGTATGCGGACCATCATGTCCTCAGTCAGACCCTGGAGGGTCACTGTCACCGGCAGCCTTCCAAGGAATTCCGGAATCATGCCGAACGCCCTCAGGTCTTCGTTAATCACATGCTTCAGGATATCAGGGTCATTGTCATATGTATCCTTTAGGACAGAACCAAAACCCATGGAGGATTTCTTCTTAAGACGTTCTTTTATGATTTCCTCCAGGTCCGGGAACGCCCCGCCGCATATAAACAGTATATTATCCGTGTTCACCGTTGCCATGGGGGTCATGGCATTCTTCTGGTTGGAGCCCACCGGCACCTCCACCGTGCTCCCCTCTAAAAGCTTAAGAAGCTCCTGCTGCACGGATTCACCGCTGACATCCCTGGTATTGGTCTGCTTCTTCTTGGCAATCTTATCAATCTCATCAATAAAAATAATGCCGCGCTGTGCCCGTTCCACATCATTGTCAGCTGCTGCCAGAAGCTTGGATACCACGCTCTCAATATCATCGCCAATATATCCGGCCTCTGTCAGCGAGGTTGCATCCGCAATGGCCAGGGGAACATCCAGGAGACGGGCCAGGGTCTTGACAAGATAGGTCTTGCCGCTTCCTGTGGGCCCTATCATCAGGATATTGGACTTCTCAATCACAATCTCCCCATCCTGGGCCGCATCCCCCTGCGCTGGCTTATTGTCCAGGAATGCACGTTTATAGTGGTTGTAGACAGCCACTGCAACCACCTTCTTTGCCTTTTCCTGTCCGATGACATACTCGTCCAGCCTGCTCTTTATAAGGTGTGGCGCCGGGATATCCTTCATGGTAAGCACGGGCTGTTCCTGGGTCTTCTTCTTAATCTTCTGCTTCTTAGGTATCTCCGCCACCGGAGGGGTTGTGTTCAGGTCGCTGAGGTTCATGTTCATGTACGGTATATTGCCCAGCTTTGAAAAGTCCATGCCGCCCTTGGTGACAGAATCAAATGCCTTCTGCATACAATCATGGCACAGGTTCATGCCGCCGGGCATGGATATCATCTGGCCGGCCTTGCTCTCCGGCCTGCGGCACATGTAACAGACCTTCTCGTAATGCTCATCGTCTTTTGGTTCCTCTTTATCCGGACCGGATGGGTTCACATCCTGGTTGATGTCTTTATCGCTCAAAGTCAGTTCTCCTCTCTGTTAAAAAACCTTCCCGCCAAAATGCGGAAACGCGCTGGCCTGTTCCTGCCATTGGCATAAGTATATAACAAAATGCTTCCCCAAACAAGAGGAAGCATTTTCATTTTATTGAAGTACATTCTGGCTGGATTCCTCCGGCATTGCCTTAAGCGTCACGGACACGGTCCGTTCTTCATACTGACCGCCCGCCTGTGTCTGGACCGTAAGCTCAATCTGCTCTCCCAGTTCATAGCAGGCCAGCAGCTCCTGAAGCTGGGGCATGGTCTTCACAGACTGGCCGTCCACCTTTGTGATGATATCCTTTTCCCGCAGATCCGACACAGCCGCCGCACCGTCGTCCAGGATTTTGTAAATGTAGACGCCCCTGGGCATTCCGAATGAATTAGCGGCTTCCTCGTCCACGCTGGTGCCCTGGATACCCAGATATCCGCGTTTTTCCTCCGCCACCGGATTCATGGTCTTCCGGTTCATCAGCTGGCTCATGATATCCTGCGCCTTGGAAATGGGGATTGCATAACCGATGCCTTCCACCTCCGTGGAGGAATACTTGGCCGCATTGATGCCGACCACCTCTCCCTTCATATTGAGAAGCGCGCCCCCGCTGTTGCCAGGATTAATGGCTGCGTCTGTCTGCAGCAGGGTCCTGGTGGAGTTGTTGGACACACGGACTTCACGGTCCAGTGCGCTCACATATCCAACCGTGACAGACTGTCCGTACCCCAGCGCATTGCCAATGGCAACGACACCCTGTCCCACCTTCAGCTCATCTGAATTCCCCAGCTTGGCAATGGAAATCTTACTTTTGGTATCTGCCTTAATCTGCTCCAGGGGGACGGATATGACTGCCAGGTCTGTCTCTGCATCCGTTCCCTTGATGGCCGCGTCCACCACCTCATTATCAATAAATGAAACCTTCAGGGAGGTGGATTCCTCCACCACGTGATTATTCGTGACAATCAGAAGCTCCTTGTCGTTTTCCCCTATAATGATTCCTGAACCGCTGCTGGGAACCTCATAAGTCTGCGGTCCTCCGAAAAACCAGCCATAGCCGAAGTTATTGCTTTGATATACAGTGGTACTGGTGATTGCCACCACGGTGGGCATGGCCTCCTCCACAATATCCGAGACATCCGCCACTGCCGCCCCATTTGGTTTCTGCTGGGAGCCGTTATTGTCCTGGCCCTTCTGATCCGCCTGCCCCTGGTCAGGTTCCGTGGCGGGCGGGTTAGCCGCCTGGCTGGCCGGGGCATCCGCTGACGCATGGATATCCAGATATCTGGAGGCAGCAATATTAACCCCCACCATGACCCCGCCCGACACCGTGCCGAACAGAACAGCGCCAGCCGTTATGAGGGCTGCTTTTTTTAGCAGGCCTCCTTTTTTCTTTGGAGGACGCTGGTCATAGGAAGGCCCCTGATTATAGGATGGGCCCTGTCCTCCTGGAAATCCCGGCCCTGTCTGCGCCCCATTATATTGACGGTCATCATATCCCTGGTTGTCATAAGACTTCCATCCGTATTCCTGATCGTTATTGTACATCCAAGTATCCCCTTTCTCATCCTCACATGTGTTCAGATTATACTGTAGCAGTGATTTGTGATAAAAATGTGACCATTTTCTAAATATAGTATAACATAAAGGACCAGCAGATCCTAAAAGTTTCCTGCTGGTCCCTGATGCTATTGTCCCGGCCCAATGATAATGGAGCCTGGACCGCCTGGTACATATTCATCACTGCTGCCGCCCGGACTGGGCGCCGTGGTTCCGTTGGTGCTTCCCGGACTCGGCGCAGTGTTTTGGCTGTTGCTTCCCGGATAAGGCGTCGTTGGGGCCTTGGTACTTCCGGGATAAGGTGCCGTAGGGGCCTTGGTGCTTCCGGGATAGGCCTGGGTGGTCCCGGCGGTACTTCCCGGATATGGCTGCGTGATTGCTCCCGGTCCCGTACTGCTATCTCCAGGAGATGTGGAGGAACCAGGATAAGTCAGATTTCCATTGGATTCATCCGCAGGCGCCGTAGTGTATCCAGGATACGGGATAGTGCCTGAGCCGCTTCCGCCGGGCCTGGTTCCGGATGAAGGCCTGGTGCCTCCGGGATAATAGTCTTCCGGCGGGTCTATGACATGGCCGAATTCATCCGTTTCAAGGTCCCATTCATTTTCGTAGTCAAGAACGCTCTCGTCTGTCCCGGACGTACTGGACCCGGATTCATCCTCCTCTTCCTTGGAAGTGGACGGCTCCGTGCTTCTGGAGGGTTCTGTGGGCTTTGGAATATATCCGCCGTCCGTTCCTACGCTTTCAATGGGCTTTCCTTCCTTATACAGCCCTGAATCGGCTGATATCTTTTTACTGATATTCTTAACCATGTCACTGGGCTGGTAGTCCTCTTCGCCGAACAGGAACCTATGAAGCTCAATTACATTGCTCTCCAGTGTCTGCGGGATTACGCAGTCGCCTTTCTTGCCCATATTGGCATCGCTTCTGGCAGCCGGGAATCCCATGGTATCCACAATGGTATATTTTGTCAGGTTCTTGGCAGCCGGAATGATATCATTCAGGGTCACGCTGGAGAGAATCTGCTCAAATACAACTTCCATTACATTGTTAATCACTGAGAAATTTGCCTGTCTCAGCTTGACAAAGCACTGCTGGATAATCTCTCTCTGGCGTTCCGTCCTTGCAAAATCCGTATCCATTTTACGAAGCCTTGCATAAGCCACGGCCTGGACACCGTCCAGATGGTTCATGCCCGCTGATTTCAGATGCTGGGATGCAACGCCGGTGGCTTCAACGGTCTCTGTGATATATGCATTGATATAATAAAATTCAGCCTTGCTCAATTCTATGTCCACACCGCCCAATATGTTGATGGAATCAGCTACCGCCTTCCAGTTAAAGGTGGCGTAATCGTCAATCTGTATATCCAGGTTCTTGTTCAGGGCCTTAATCGCCTGCTTGGGGCCTCCCCTGGCATATGCCTGGTTAATCTTATTATAGGTGCCGTCATCATCCAGGTTCAGGTACGTATCCCTGAATATGCTGACCAGCTTAATCTCACCGTTTGCCTGGTTTACATTGGCAATGATGATGACATCCGTATTGTTCCCTTTGCCCAGGGAATTGTCACGGCTGTCCACGCCAAAAAGAGCCACCGTCCAATATCCCTGCATGTTTTCAACCTTGTCAATTGCCAGGTACGGGTTGGTCTCATCTTCTATCTTAAAATTTGGATCCCTCTGGATCCGGTTGGCCTGCTGCAGGACATACCTGGCGCCGAATATAATCAGCAGCGCGAACACTTCTGCTATAATCAAAGCCACAATGGTCCTGACTTTCCTTCTGCCGCCATTTCCCGAAGAATCTGCTGCCGCGGCTTCCCGGACCGATTTCCTGCCCGGACCATCCGGGCCGTCCTTATCATTCCTGCGGAATGCGTTCTCCCTGCCGCCGCGCCCCCTGTCTTCACCCAGGTTGGTCTCCGGCGTATAGATGCGGCTTGGCCTGGTTCCGGCAGTTCCGCGTTCCCCGGTCATCCGGTTATCCGTATCTCTACGGCTTACGGCCATCCGGTTATCCGCCATCCCGCTTTTTCCGGCCATGGGGTTCCCAGCTGTTCCGCGTGTCCCGGCTGTCCGTTTATCTGCCGCTGCACGGCTGCCTATCATGCGGCCATCAGCTGTTCCCGGACTTCCTGCCGGGCGGTTATCGGCTGTTCCCGGACTTCCTGCCCCCCGGTCATCGGCTGATGTCCGGCTTCCTGTCACCCGGTCATCGGCTGATGTCCGGCTTCCTGCCGCACGGCCCCCGGCCGCTGCACGGCTGCCGGTCACACGCCCCTCGGCCGCCACACGGTTTCCGGCCGCACGGACATCGGCGCCTGCACGGTTTCCATTCACACGGCCATCCGCAGGTCCCTGTCCTCCTGATACCTGACCCTCAGCCGATGTACGGCCCACGGCCATCCGGCCCTCAGCTGCCCCGGAAGTTCCGGCCATCCGTCCATCAATTGCCCCGGAGGTCCCAGCCATCCGGCGGCCCGGCACAGGACTTCCCGCCATGGGTCCGCCTGCCGCTGTACGGCCTCCTGACATACGGTTCTCCATTGCGGAACGGCTTCCCGTCATCCGGTTTTCCGCTGCTGCACGGCTTCCCGCCGCCCGGTTCCCGGATGCTGCGCGGCTTCCTGCCGCCCTGTTTTCCGCCGCTGCGCGGCTCCCTGCTTCCTGGCCTGTATATGCTTCCCGTCCATCCCTGCCCCGGACAGCCGGTCCCGGCCTGCCCCCGGCTCCTGCAGGGCGGCCTGTACTGCCGTCTTCGGCTCCGGCTCTGGAACGTCTGGGAAAAGCTGTATCTGAATCAGCCCCAATGCCAGCGCTGTTCCGGCGCTGTCTGCTGCGGCTTCTCAGTCTTTCATCTTCCTGTCCAAATCCATTTTCTAAATCACGATTCATTCGTCCATCCTCATTCCCTCATGCAGCACCAAGGCGTGTCTCATGGCCACGCCAGGCTTCATAGGAGTATTTTAAACGTATACGGCATGCATATCAATATGCATTTTTATTAATAAATCCTTTAAATACGGTTAAAAACATAATCTTAAAGTCAAAACCGATGCTCCAGTTCTCAATATAATACAAATCATGTTCAATCCGTTTGGTAATAGATGTATCCCCCCGGTATCCGTTCACCTGGGCCCATCCCGTCAGACCGGGGCGTACCTGGTGCTTAATCATATAGCGCGGGATTTCCTCTTTGAATTTCTCAACAAAAAGCGGCCGCTCCGGACGCGGTCCCACCAGGCTCATGTCCCCTATGAGGACATTGAAGAACTGCGGAGTCTCATCGATACTGGTCTTGCGTATGAAATGCCCCACCGGCGTCACCCTCGGGTCGTGTGGGGTGGTCCACTGCCTCTTCTCCTTGCCCGGATCCTGAACTTCCATGGAACGGAACTTGTACATCTTAAAAGGATGATTGTGAAGCCCAATCCGCTCCTGGCTGAAGAACACCGGACCAGGGGAAGTTATCTTAATCAGCATGGCCGTCAGCAGCATGACCGGTGAAAACACAATCAGACCAAACAAGGCGCCGACAATATCCACTATCCGTTTCGTGGTGGCATTGAATACCCCTGTGAGGGGCACCCTGCGGATATGGATAACCGGAAGTCCCTGAAGGTCTTCCATATAAGGTATGGTTGGTATTATATTATTATAATCGGGAATAAACTTTGTATGCACGCCCGACTTCTCGCAGGCTGCCACAATCTGCTCCAGATTGGCATATTCCTTTATGCTCAGCGTAATTGCGATTTCATCCAGTGTATTGGAAGCTAAGAATGTCTCCAGATGGTCCGTGGGGCCCAGGACCTGAACCTTCCTGTATGCATATCCCGGTACCTGATGGTCATCCAGGATTCCCTGGACATGATACCCCCACTCCGGATTCACACTGACCCTGTCAATGAATCCCTCTGCCGCACGGCTGTAACCGATAAGCAGGACATGTTTCTGGTTGTATCCATTGGTCCGCAGGGAACGCAGGAACAGCCGTATGCACATCCGCTCTGTTTCCATCAGGATAATGTTGGAAACAAAAAATGCCAGCAGCATCCTGGTGGAAAAATATTCATTATGCTGGATGAACCTTCGCGCTCCAAACAGCACGAACGTAAAAATCATTAGGCCAATGACGTTGGCTTTACAGATATTGGCAAATTCTGAACGCCGTCCTTGTATCCGTTTGGGTACATACAGATGGAAACTGGCATACAGAACCAGATAAACCGGCACTATGAACACAAGCGCCATAAAATATATCTGAGGTTTCAGCACCCCGACGTCCACCGGCAGTACCTTGCCGCTGACCACAATGAACCATGCCAGGGCATAGGCTGCGGACGTGACCAAAATATCCAGCAGAATGTGAAGTCGGTTCAGCCTTTTCTGGTTATCTTTTATCATTGTATATCACCTTGGTTTCTCAGGGATTCCCCTTAATACCGTAAATATCGTTGTTATTATACATGATAAAACGGCATTATTCTATAACATTTCTCTTAATTTCGAAAAACTTCATAATTTGGCCAGCTGCCTGGCCGTGAACTCATAAATATAAATCAGGGTGCCTGTAAACAATTCCCATTCAATGGCCAGATAATTGCGCAGGTTCCGGGAACAATAGGGCACCTTCCTGCATTTTCCCACGGTTGCAATGCCCTCCATCAGACCATCCACATAGTCCTTAGCAAAGCCCTGTTTCCTGAAAAACAGATACTTAAGGCCCACACCCGCCAGAATAGGAACCAGGTTCACGGCCAGCTGGATTGCGGGCATGTTCTTGTAATTCAGGTAAACACTATTGCGGGCAGCCAGACGGACCTTAAAGGAATTATACTTAGAACCGCTGGTGCCGCTTCCCACATGATAAACCACTGCGGAGGGGCAGTAGATATTATCATATCCCGCAATCCTGGCCCGGTATCCCACATCCAGATCCTCCAGATAGGCAAAATGCATTTCATCAAACAATCCTATCTCCTGAAATACTTCCCTGCGGTAAATGGCCGCGCCCGCGCAGGCGGAAAAGATGCGGCACGCCATGTTATAACCGGAGGAAGGACGTCCCACGCCCCTTTGGTATGCCCAGCCGAGGAGGCTGTACATATCACCGGCGTCATCCATCAGTTCCTTATGATACAGCTGTATCATCTTGCAGCTAACGGAAAATATCCTGGGTGAGCGCTCTATGGCCTTAATCATTTCCCCCACATAGTGGCAGTCCGGCTCCGTATCATTGTTCAAAAGAATGACGTAGGGGGTGGAAGCCGCGCGGATTCCACGGTTCACGGCTCCGGAAAACCCGGTGTTGCTGTCCAGGAAAATGGCCGGGATATCATGTTCCTTAAGCCATTCCACGCTTCCGTCCGTGGAACCGTTGTCCACCACCAGGACCTGGAAATCCCTGCATATCTGAAGCTCCAGCGACTTAAAACACGGCTCCATGAAAGCCAGCCCGTTGTAATTAGGTATGACGATGGTCGCCTTCTTATGGTTCCCCTTAGGGTTGTTTATGGTGCAGCTCATATAAACTCTACTTATCCTCCGGAGCAAACTGCTCATAAATCTTAAGGTCGTATGGTTCCCCTATCTTTTCCTTTTGCAGGTCCCTGAGGGCAAAGTTGGATTTGCGCAGGGTCAGGTTGGGATTATAATAGGGATCCCCCTTCCTGATGATATCCGGCCACTTTTTAATAAAAACAGCGACTTCCCGGTTGAACCGTTCCACCTTCTCAGGCGTATCTTCCAGTCCCCTGGACTTGGATTCATAATGGTAAAAGCATGCATAGGGCGCATATACTACCAGTTTCCCCAGAGCCCTTACTTTCATGCAGTAATCTATGTCATTAAATGCCACTGCCAGTTCTTCGCTCAATCCGCCCACCGCGTCAAACACGGACTTTTTCGTCATCAGGCATGCAGCTGTCACTGCGCTGTAGTCCTGGGCGCACATGGCCCTGTGGAAATAACTGTTTTCCGCCTTATGAAGGCCGATGAACGTGTGTCCTGCAATGCCGCCAAAGCCAATCACAACGCCTGCATGCTGGATTGTGTCATCCTCATACAGAAGCCTGGCTCCTGCAATTCCCACATCCTCCCGCTGACAGAATCCAAGCATTTCCTGAATGCTGTCCGGGTTTATAAGCTCTGTGTCATTATTCAGGAGGAGAAGGTATTCGCCCTTAGCAAAACCGGCCCCAAAGTTATTGATGGCGGAATAATTAAAGCCTTTTTCCCATGTCACCACATGGAAATTGCTGTGCATTGCCTGCATTTTCCCGTAATATTCAAAGGTTTCTTTTTCCCTGCTGTTATTCTCCACCACAATAAATTCCAGGTTCCGGTAGGATGACTTTCCCATCAGCGACTGAACGCACACGTCCAGGTCCGCGGTGTGGTCCTTATTGGGGATGATGACAGATACAAGGGGCTGTGCCTGAAGTTTGAAAACAGTATGGTAAATGCCGTAATCCACGCCTTTTTCCACCCGCTCCGCCTGGATTCCCATGCGCTCATAGTGGGCCATGATGGCCCTGGAACCGGCCTCAAAGGCATACATCTTGCTTTCCGGATTGCTGGCAGTGGAGTCCTGGTGGCATCTCCAGTGGTACAGCACCTTGGGAATATGGTAAACCTCCCGGGCTGCTTCCGTGCACCGGAATATGAAATCATAATCCTGGGCGCCGTCAAACTCCTGGCGGAATCCCCCAACCCTCTCAAGCAGGTCCTTCCTGACCACGAAGAGATGGCAGATATAATTCACGCTGGTAAGCAGGTCCGGGTTAAAGTCCGGCTTGAAATGCGGGTCAAACAGAGCCTTTCCGTCCATGTCCAGCTTGTCCTCATCCGAGTAAATGACCTGGCAGCCAGGATGTTCATGAATGGCTTTTACCACCTCATAAAAAGCATGGGGAGGAAGGGTATCGTCATGGTCGGCCAGAATCACGAAATCACCCCTGGCCATATCCAGGGCAGCATTGGTATTGCCTGCAATCCCCCTGTTACTTCCCAAAATCTCATAACGGATGCGCTTATCCCTGTCCGCGTATTTCTTAAGGACGCGCTCCAGTCCCTGTCCCCTGGGGCTGCCGTCCGCAATGCATATCTCCCAGTTGGTGTATGTCTGGTCCACAATGGAATCCAGCATTTCCCTGAGATAACGCTCCGGCGTCTTATAGGCAGGTATCACCACGGACAGCAGGGGTTCAAAATCAAATATCTTCTGGCGCTGCGCTGCCAGTTCCTCATCCGTGGGTCTGGTAAGGTCATACCACTCGCTGTAATCATAGTCATTGTCAATTCCCTGAAGCTTGTGCTTTGATTTGAGTACCAGGGCCTTAAGGCCGTGCTCTTTCCAGAAATCCATGGCCACATGGACTGTCTCCATGTTCATAAGGTCCTTAATCTTCTCTAACCGCTTATGTGCCACGCTGGCCCTCTTTGCAACCAGTTCCTCATTGAACTTAATCCTAGCCTGCTTCCCCTCGCACCGTATCAGCAGATAGTAGCTTTTCCCCCGCTCATAGGGAAACTGGATATCAAAACCAAACTCCCTGTCATGGACCGCCTTATAATATATCTGGCTTACATCATCCCTCCGGGTGGAAACATGTTTGAACTTAACAGGCTGGTGCTTCCCGTCCTCCACCCGGAAGGTGGCGCGGCTTTCCGGCGACCTGCCGATGGCCCATCCGTTCAGTGTGATGGAGTTTTCCCTGATGCGCACAACATCAATCTTATATTTCATGCTTCTGCACCGCCTTTATCTTCTTCGCAGACTTTTTTGACATCCACATCCTTGCCAAAATTAATCCGCTCTTCCTCAATGACCAGCGGGCGCTTCATCACCCTCTGGTTAATACTCATAATGTATTCGCCTAAAAATCCAATGAAAAACAGCTGCACGGAACCCAGGAACAGCATCCCGATCAGCATGGGCGCCATGCCTGCCGGGAAACGGTCCCACCATATCAGTTTCATTACCAGGTACACCAGGGCCACAATCATGCTTATGACAGCACAGATGCTTCCGAATATGGTTGCCAGGCGCAGGCCAGCCTTAGTATAGGAAGTAACGCTGAGCATGGCCGCGTCATACAGGCGGTAAAAGTTATTATGGGTCTTGCCCGCCCTGCGTTTGGGCTGCTCATAAGGGATTTCCTTGCGCCTGTATCCCAGTTCGGCCACAATCCCGCGAAGGAACGGCGTGGGATCGTCCAGTTTCCTCAAAACCTCCACAAACTCCCTGTCATAAAGCCCTGAACCTGTAAAATGTTCAATCTGCTCCACATCCGACAGTTTTTTGATTGTCTTATAGTAACAGCTTCTGAGCCAGTACATCATACGGTTCTCTTTGCTGCTGGTCTTGATGCCGATGACAATCTTATAGCCCTTTTCCCATTCATGGACATATTTTGGGATCATCTCCACCGGGTCCTGGAAATCTGCCACCATTTCAATAACGCAGTCGCCCGTCACCTGAAGCATCCCATAATACGGCGAGTTGAACTGGCCGAAATTACGTGCATTAAGAATCGCCTTAATCCTTGGATTGGCTGAACACAGGCCCCGGAGGATATCCCTTGTCCCATCCGTGGAATCATTATCAATAAATACCAGTTCATAATCGTACCGGGACAGTTCACGTTCCATGATGTCCGTCACTGCCTTACTAATAGGGCCTACATTCTCCGCTTCATTATAACAGGGAATCAATACGCTGATTTTCTTCATGTCTTTCTACGCTTCTTCTTTCTCTATAGTCTCTTCAATGCCCTGACGGAACGTATACTGTTCCTTCCAGTCGCCCCGCGTCAGCCTGCACAGCCTGGAGATATCCGGCCGGATGGAAAGCGCGCCTTCCTTTGCCTGGACAAATGTGCCGTACTCCAGCTCGCCTCTGTATCCCACAATCTCATGGATTTCCTCCACAAAGGAGCGCAGGGGCCTTATATCCGAACCAGCTATGTTCACAATATAGCTGCAAGGCTCCCCATCCGGCCTTCCATGCCTGTATAACTCATATACTGCCTGTACCGCATCCTCAATATACATGAAATTCCACTGATGCAGGCAGGCGCTTAAGGATACCTTTTTGTCCTGCCTCAAATCCCGGACCAATGTGGAGATAATGGACCAGGGATGGTCCCCGTAACCATATACGCTGAAAAACCGCAGATGGAAATAATTCAGCCCCAGCTTCCTGCAAAGGGGGGCTGCCTTCTGATAGAACTCCCATTTGGCCCTGCCGTACTGGTTAATGGGATGACATTCCACATCCTCCCGCATCACACCGTCCACGGCGCCGTACTCCACCCTGGAGCCGGCGTCCATGAACATACCGCACCCCAGCCTGGCAGCCGTGCGCACACATTCCAGGGAACCGGACACATTGCGGGCCTGTACTTCAGGCGAATCAATTTCCTCCCGGTTCACCCCTCCCCAGGCTAGATGGAAAAATGCGTCTGCATGGCCAATGGCCGGTATGCAGTCCTCTACGTGTTCCAGGCCGCAGTCCACAACTTTAAGATTTTCATGCACAAGAAGGGCCGCCCTGTTTTTAGAACCCGGGCGCACCAGGGCGTAAACAATTGCCCCCCGCTCCAGGAAGTACCTGGCCAGGTTGCTCCCGATAAATCCGGTGGCGCCGGTAATGACAATCCTGGCGCCGGAGGAGTCCGGCTGTACTTCATCTGCTGGCTGCACTTCAGTATCCGGCCGCACCCCATCGCCTGGACTCACTTCAGTATCCGGCTGCACTCCATCGCCTGGCCGCACTTCAGCATCTGGCTGTTCTCCATCGCCTGACCGCACTCCAATATCCGTCCACATCACATCCATCGTCCTCCCTGCAACATTTCCATCGTTCATCCAGATCCTTATACCAGCTCCAGGTGGTTTGAGCGCATGGCCCTTATTTCCACGTTCTTGCCGAACTTGTCCCGTATGCTGGCCGCAATCTCATCCGTGTAGCCCGGGGCCGTGATTACGATGGCATCCACCGGATTGTCCATGAAGTAATCCGGCGGCACAATAGGAAGATGGGAAGAAGGTGCAAACTTACCATGCTTAAACGGTGCGGAATCTATGATATACCGGGCCTTTTCCCCCAGCTTCGTGGTGGCTGCCAGGGTAAAGCCCTGATGGCTGGCCCCCCATATAGCCACCTTCTTATTCCATGCTTCCAGATACTTCATGTATCCTTCCATCTCCCTGCGGAGATTCACATAACATTCCAACAGGTTGTCCGTATCCATCTGAGGGCGTTTCCTCACAATCACGGACAGGGTATCCCTGTTAATGACCTCACACTCTTCCACAAGGAACCCGTTGCGTTCCAGAAGAGGGGTCAGGGTTTCAAATGTATAATAAGCAATATGGTCCCGGATCAGTTCATAATAGCTGCTGTGGTCCATGATATATTCAAAGCTTGGTACCGTAATCAGGCCTACCGCGTCATCCTCCAGATTGCGGTAGATGGCCTGCAGCATGGTTCCCGGATCCGGCTGGTGTTCCAGGAAATTAAAGGACAGGAACGCATCGTAAAGACCGTCCGGGAACCGGGTATCCTCTGTCTCCGTGAACCCCTGGGTCACGTTCAGTCCCTGGGCCCTGGCAAGCTCCACCAGATGGGCGTCGTGTTCAATCCCGTGGGCCTCTACCGGGAATTCTGATAATACTTTCAGGAACTCTCCCTGGCCGCAGCCCACCTCAATGAACTTCTTTCCTTCCAGATCATAATTCTTAATCAGGTTCCTGTACTGGTACCTGCGCAGTTCCACCATGGTTTTAGAAAAACCGCCTGCCCGGATTACATCCCTGTAATATTCCACGGGTTCGCAGTCAAACTGAACCAGTCCGCAGCCCATGCACTGACACAGATCCAGCGTAAGCCCCTGGTCATCCGCAAGCCCATTGGCATCCGGCATATGCTGGGCACAGGCCGGCATATTATCTAACGTAAGTAACGGCGTCTCCCATAACGGGGCACCGCAGGCAATGCATCGTTTCATACGTCTGTCTCCTTTAATACCTTAATTTAAGCATTTCCCTGATTCCATCCCCAAAGGATACTTCCTGCCTGAAACCTGCCGCCCTTGTAAGCTTGCTGATATCCGGCATCAGGGACACCACCCCTTCTGCATTGGGCAGGCGCTTTCCATACTCATACGTGCCTTTCCCTCCACAGAGACCATGGAGTTCTTCTATATATTCTTTTAAGGGCCTGGTATCTTCCCCTGCCACATTATACACGCCAGCGGGGGCTTTGGCAAGCAAAAGGCCTGCCAAAGCCCTGGCCGCATCCGTTATATACAGGAAATTCCACATTTGGGTACAGGCGCCCATCTCCATATGGCCGCCCCTCAGAAACGTATCGATACAGGTAGAAACCAGGGACCAGGGATGGTCCCCGGGACCATATACGCTGAAAATCCTTGCATGGATATAGGTGATGCCCAGCCTTTCCGCTTCCTCTGAAGCCCGCCTGCATACCTCAAGCTTATCCTTGCCATACTCTGATACAGGACTGCATACGCCATCCTCTTTCATGACCGTACGATATATGCCGTACTCGGCCTGGGAACCGCTGAACAGGAACCGGGTGCATCCAATGGCTGCCGCTGTCCTCAGGCTTTCCAGGGCATAACCGATATTGCGGGCCTGCAACTGCGGGTTCTGGCGGTTGGCGCTGCCCGCGCCTTCCCAGCCCAGGTGAAGCCATGCGTCCGCGCCCCTGACCGCTCCGGATCCGCCAGCTCCATCTGTCCGTCCTGCCAGGACCAGCGGATCCGCCAGATCCCCGATATGATCCAGCCCGCAGGTCAGGATACGGATTCCCTTCCTTCCTTCCAGCTTCTTCCTCCCCGGTGAATCAGGGCGCGCCACGGCAAGCACCTCATGACCGCCGTGAAGCAGATTCTCTATAACCGCCAGCCCGATAAAGCTGGTGGCTCCGGTCACAACTATCCGCATAATCCTTCACTCCTGCTGTTCATTTTACAGACCGGAATCCGTTATTCCGGATAAAAATCCATTGTTCCGGACCAGAATCCGTGGATTCCTGTTATTCCCTGACCCTTGGGATAATCATATTCCCATCCATCTCTTCCTCAGGAAGGAATGGGGACAGGTCCTCTAGGGGCGGGGACACCATGGTGCCGTCCGGCAGTCTCTTGGCCGATGATTTGGGTTCAAAGTTCTGGTCCATGGAGACAAACACCTCACAAATCACCGGTCCTTCCATGTCAAGCGTGTCCTCCACTGCCTGGGCCAGCTGGCTGTTATGCCTTGCCGCCCTGTATGGGTATCCATAAACCCCGGCCAGTTTTTCAAGGCATGGGAAACTCAAATCCCCGCTGTCCACGCCGATTCCCACCAGCGGCTCCCCAAAGAAGTTCTTCTGGGTCTGGCGGATGGAATGATAACCGCCGTTGTTAATCACGAAAATCTTTATATTCATCCTGTGATGGATGATGGTCTGCAGCTCCTGAATATTCATCTGAAGGCTGCCGTCCCCTGTAACCAGTATCAGGTCATCCCCGGTCTTATCGCTTCCCATGCTGTAGCATTGGTTTTTCCTGGAGGCGGCCCAGGCCCCAATGGCTGCAGGCAGGTCATATCCCATGGCCGCGATGGCTGAATTGGAGATAAAACGCTGTCCCTTCTTAAGCACATACGCGTGTCCGCCCACCACACAGGCAGACCCATTACCTACCACGGTAATCTGGCCTTCCTTCAGGCGGCTGCTTACTTCCTTAATAAATGCATATACATTGACCGGCTCCTCATCCCCATGTTCAAAATGCTTTGGCAGGACAACGGGATAGCGTTCCTTCCACATGGCGCAGGTCTGGCTCCAGTTCATTTCCCTAAGGCCTTTTCCCCCATCAAATATCTGCTTTCTGCCAGGACGGCTCAGGCTCTCAGGCAGCCGGTCCGCCTCTGCCGCAAGCACATCATCCAGGGCAAGATCAAGCTGCTCCAGCAGATCCTTTGCATCTGCATGGACAGGCATGTCTGCATGGATGGACGGCTTCTTCAGCTCCTCTTCGTCAATGTCATTGACAATAACAAATGCCTCCCTTGCCCAGGTCTTATAATTATACCCAACCTGCCGGATGCTTAAGCGGCTTCCTATGGACAGCACCAGATCGCTGTTCTGGATGGCGAAGTTGCCAGGCCTGTCCCCCATGTTGCCGGCCCGGCCCACGTACAGGGGGTGGGCGTCATACATACAGTCCTCACTGTCCCATCCTGTAATGACCGGAATCCCAAGCTTCTCCGCCACATCCATGAATATCCCATGGGCGCCCGCAATACGGATGCCATTCCCCGCATTGATGACCGGACGGGCGGCCTTTCTTATCCTGTCAATAATCTCCTGTGCAACAGATGGCTTTACTTTGCCCGGAAGCACCTGGCGGTGTTCTCCATGGCCGGCCTGGTCCTGAAGGATCTTGTGGCTGTGACCGTTCCCACAGGCGGCCTCTGCGCTCCCAGCGCCGCCCTGTGCAAGCTCCATGGTCCCGGCCTTTGCCCAGCCGTCCCCGCCAGCCTCATAATCCGCGGAATCAAATCCCACCAATTCCTCTTCTTCCACAAATGCGCCCTGGACATTCAGCGGGATATCCAGCCAGCATGGTCCCGGGCGGCCTGACCTAGCAAGATACAATGCCTTTTCCAGGCAGTAACGGATACGCATGGGGTCGATTACCATCTCAGAATACTTGGTCATACAGTCAATGGATCTGCAGATGTCAAATTCCTGGTCGCCCATGGCCCTGATCCCCACCCCTGAGAAACGCGCCGTGGTGTCATAACGCACCTGGCCCGACAGTACCAGCATGGGAATGGAATCCAGCCATCCTCCCACCACTCCGGTAATGGCATTGGTCCCCCCTGGCCCCGTGGTAACACAAAGGGCGGCAATCCTGTTGTGGATCCTCGCATAAGCCTCCGCCCCCATGGCGCTGGCCTGCTCGTGGTGGTTGTAAATACAGTGCAGCCCTTCCTGGTGGCCCAGGGCATCGTTCAGGTGCATGGCGCCTCCCCCGGTCACCATGAACGCCTGGCAGATTCCTGCCTCCACCAGTCTGGCTGCTATATAATTGGAAATCTTGATTTTCATCCTGCGGTCTCCCTCCCTGTTCTTAATCCCATTGCTGCAAAAATGTACATATATCGAGAGTATAGCATAAAATAGGGGAAAATAATACTAAATTTCTCTTACGATAAGGCATGCATAATAAAGAAGAAAGGGGTCTCCCCCCTGCCCCCAGCGGATTCCAGAACTTCCAGCAACCATCACTATCATTCCACATATTTGTCCGCTATAATGAACCATGTAATGCAACGACGGATTTTCGGCCACAGACAAAAACACATATCAAAAAGGAGAGATTCAATATTATGAAAAAACAGACTAAAGTTCTGGCTGTATTATCCACTGCAATGCTGATGGCAGCAGTAACCCCTGCTTTCTTACCAACAACCGCTTCCACTGCTTTCGCTAAAAGCGTGGGCTGGACAGAGGAAAACGGAAACTGGTATTACTATGATTCCTATGGCGATGCGGTAACCGATACCTGGAAGAAAAACGGCGATGACTGGTATTACCTGGATTCCGACGGAGTCCGCGCCTCCAACATGCAGATTGATGAGTATTACGTAGGAGAAGACGGAAAACGTGTGAGCATGAAATGGGTTTCCGTAGAGAATGAAGATTTCTGGAATGAGGATGACGCACAGGAGCATCTGTACTATTATTACGGAAGGGACGGCAAGGCCCTGACCTCCAAGTGGGCATCCATTAACGGCCAGTGGTACTATTTTAACGAAGACAGTATCATGCAGACCGGTTCCATTACAGTTGACGGCTTCAATTATTATCTGGGTGAGGACGGCAGCAGAAAAACAGGATGGGTTCTTCTGGAAGATGAAACCGATGATCCTGAATACCTTGAGTCATGGTTCTTCTTTGACAATACAGGAAAACGGATTGAAAATGAAATAGACAAGAAGATAAACGGCGACTACTATACATTTGTAGACGGACGCATGCAGACAGGATGGTTCAAGCTTCCTGCATCAGAGACAGCCGCTGAGGGAAATGCAGCAGAGGCAACCCCTTCAGAAGCAGCACCTGCTCAGAAAGAAGCAACCGTGGCAGGTTATCAGTACTATGATGAAGACGGCAAGCGCGCTGACGGCTGGAGAACCATTGAAGGCGTTGAAGGCATCAGCGAAGAGGCAGAACTCTACCGCTTCTACTTTAAGAAAGGCCAGCCTTACCATGCAGAAAAGGGCCTGGAGCTGTTCACCATCGATTCCAGGAAGTATGCATTTAACACAAAGGGTGAAATGCAGACCGGCAAGCAGGTAGTTAACATTGATAATGGTTCCATTGCCAACTTCTACTTTGACGAGGAAGGCGTGATGAAGACCGGTAAGCAGTCCATCTATGATGAGGACTTAGGCGAGGTACAGAACTGGTACTTCCACACAGACGGTTCCAGAAAGGGACAGGGTTACCACGGCATCAAGGATAACGTGCTGTACGTATACGGACTGCGTCAGGAAGCCGACAAGGACCTGCGCTTTGCCCCTGTAACCTTAGATGACAAGCAGTACCTGGTAAATGCCAACGGCACCGTGCAGAAGGCAGGATCCTCCTCCAAGTCCACAGCAAAACCAGAGCTGGGCAATGGCTTCAAAGACTTCAAAGACGAAAACGATAAAATCTGGACCGTAAACACCGAAGGTGTAATCCAGTAAGAAAAGGGACTGCCATCATCCGTTCACTATAAGGCATCCCATATACACGGCAGACTAGCTAATCAGTCTGCCGTTTTTTTGTGCATTTTGCCGAAATTACACTATTTATACAAAAAAGTGGTATATTTTCCCTTCTGAAACGCTATCTATATAATTAAGACTGTATCAGGAGAGGACGATTATGAGAGAACTTGCTGTATTTTACTGCCCCAAATGCGGGCATTATGCTTATTACCAGACCTCCCGGCATCCGCAATGCCCAAAGTGCGGCTGTGAAGAGGCAATGTATATGGTACGGATGCATTACACAGAATTCATGCGGATGTCCTGTGATGAGCGGGATGAATTCCTTTCAAAGGAGATACTGAAAACCAATCCCTCCCTTGTGGAGCGGCTGACCGCCCCGCATAAACGTTACAACAGCCGTGAAATCATTGCGGAAATGAACAATGTAATCATGAACCTGGACACGGAAAACAAAATCCTGAACGATACAGTAAAATGGATGCACGATACCATCTGGGACCTGATGCACGAAAAGCGGGCACAGGCCCGGGATGAAGCGGCGGCCACGGATGTGGGGGATGGGGCTGCGGATGCGGATGTAGGGGATTAGACTCCGGCTACAGATATGCAGATGGTTCTCTGGCGGCTGATGTGAAGGATACGGCTACATCTGCGGATGTAGGGGATTAGACTCCGGCTGCTGATATGGCAGATGGTTCTCTGGCGGCTGATGTGAAGGATACGGCTGCATCTGCGGATGTAGGGAATCAGACTCCGGCTACAGATATGGCAGATGGTTCTCCGGATGCTGATGTGAAGGATGGCTGCGGATGCGGATGTAGGGGATTAGCCTACGGCTACAGATATAGCAAATGGTTCTCCGTCTGTTTATGTGGTGGATGCGGCTATCATTGCGGATATTGGGAATCAGACTGCAGCTACTGATATAAGGAATCAGACTGCGGATACTGATGTGGATATTGGCCCCCGGCTACGGATACGGAAGGCAAACCAGCTGGTATAATAGGACAGATGAATAAAAAACAGGAAAAATTTTCAAACTTTTTATATCAATTGTATGAATCGTGCGTTATAATAATATATATAACAACTTATTCATACATTTATACTCTTTGAGTTGGAAAGGAGTGGAACTATGAGCCATAAGATTATCACCATAGCCCGTCAGTTCGGAAGCGGAGGACACGAAGCAGCCCAAAGGCTGTCAGACCAATTGGGGATTCCTCTCTATGACAGGAACCTGGTGGAGATGGCCGCCGAAAAGATGGGACAATCCCCTGTCAGCGTGGAAAAGGTTGATGAATCCGCCCTCTCTACCTTCTTAGCCAACTATCAGATTCCAAAGGAACCTAATTCCGTTACCGGATATGGACTTTCCCTGAATGACAGTACTTATGTGACCCAGACCATTATCATAGAAGCCCTGGTCAAAAAGGGGCCATGTATCATTGTGGGACGGTGCGGTGATTATGTACTCCGCAATTATCCGGATTTGATTGACGTATTCATCTGCGCTTCCATGGAAGACCGGGTACGCCGTATCATGGAACGCTATAATTTCTCCGAAAAGGATGCGGTCGCTGCCATCAAGTCCACGGACCGCCGCAGGAAGAACTATTACGAAAACTACACCAAACGCAAATGGGGCAGCATTGATTCCCATCAGATGCTTCTCAATATAAGCCGCCTTGGTATGGACAGGACGGTACGGATGATTAAGGATATGTATGAGGCTGGATGATTATCATTTAAACAGGAGCGCTACAGCTGGCGCTCCTTTTATATCCTGGCTGTTACTTACATCCCGGCAAACTGGTTCTTTACCTTCATAATCTTCTGCTGCTCTGCCTGCTCCATCTGATACCAGCCTTTTGCTGACATCTCCTTATAAATATCGTCCTGCATGCACAGACTATCATTTAAAGCCTGGTTGAAGGTCTGATGCACATTGGCAGTGGAAGCTTCGATGGTGCCGTGCATATATAAGTCGCATACGCCTTTGGTTGTCAGGAGAAGGTTCTCCATGATACACTTGTCATCCATTCTCTTCTTCCTCCTTATACAAGATTATAAAAGTTGTCAAATATCTGCTGGTGTTTCTGCGTCATCTGCTGGACCTGGTTCTTAAGGGTTGGATCCTGCAGGTTCTGGATGGCCTCCTGGCACTGGGTTTTTAAAAACTGCTCATGTCCCAGGGCATCCTCAATATAATTTAATTCCTTCGGACTCATTCATATCACCTCCGGGATTAGTATGCACCGGCTCAGCATTGTATATTCACGGTTCCCGGAAATGCTATCTGAATGAGACCGCCCCATTGGCACATGAGCCTGGAATCACTGGTAAGGGCAGGTCTGCCGCCGATTAACAGCTTCGGGCTGCCCGGCATCCAAGGACCGGCAATCACAGGCATACAGGGCATGGGCGTCAGCACTCCCAAAGCCGCAGCAGTGGCACTTGCCACGTTTGGATTCGAAGGGCTGCTGCACATACCAAAAGGTATAATATTTACCATGGAAATGTTATCCATGATAGATGCAAGGGCCTGGGAGCTCATGACCTTGGCCGCAGGCAGAACATTTAATACCGACGGCGCAGTACCGAATGAACAGGTGATGGATGCACCTGCGCAGACACAACATGGCATACATGTTACCTCCTATATCTATTTTTCTCTATATGGAATCCACATCCCCGGTCCCGCATATCCGGACGGCCCTGTCTATTCCAGTACCTTTTAGTTCAGCTTAACCATGGATCCTTTGACCTCAACGATACCGTCTGCTTTCATCTGCAGACTGGCCAGGGCTGACAATTGTGCAGTTGTTCCCTCTACTTTCAGCTGCGTGGTCTTTACATTTATATTCTGTGAAGATATTATGTCTGCCTTCATCCCGCCCAGTTTAAATCCCTGGACTGGTAAAACATCAATATCCTGCCCTTTCAATATAAGCTTCCTGCCCGAATCAAGAGTCATGGTCCCTGAACAGGCAGAGAGGTCCTTTTCTGCCTTCAGATGAATATCCTCCCCGCAGACCGTTATATTGCCTGCAAATGTGACTTCCTCCTTCTCCAAGGTGAGATACGCTTCCCCGCCCAGACGGATTTCCACCTTTTCCCTGATGTCAATTACCAGACCTCCATGGTCCTTCTCAACAGAAACAGCCACTTGATTCTGTCCAGCCGGGTCCGTGAATAGGAACCCACCCTGTTCCTCATCCACAGAAACAGTGAATCCAGTGTTGGTTTTCAACATTCTGACCGGGTTATTCCCCGTTCTATCAGCCTCAGGAACCAAATCCATATCATCCAGAAGGGCGCCCATCACAAATGGCTTGCTCCTGTCCCCAAACCGGAATCCTATCACGACCTCGGTCCCTGTTTCCGGCATCAGGTATTTTCCATATCCCGGCCCTCCGCAGGGCATCATCACCGGCATCCAGTCCGTTTCTATATTTCCGCCTTCAGCCAGCCGGTACTCCACCAGTACCATATTCCTGTGTTCTTCATTTAAGTTCTGTTTAACCAGTCCCGTTACCATATCCTGCATCCGCATCCTCCCAGTTCTGCTATTTTCCTGCTCATCCCTACCCATTACATTTCCTGTCTTCCTAATGATATACAGCCCCATACCAGGCTGTAATCGTCCAGTTTCCCGGCGCCAGGGCAATACGGCCGGGCCTCTTCCATATGGGGCAGCAGGCATTTCCATATTTATAATTTCCTAGTCATGCCTTCATGGGCCAGTTCCAATGTCTCAATGGCAATCATGTTAGAAGCCGCGCTGAAATCCGGGGACGTGTACTTGACCGGCCAGGCATTGATAATCTGCCATGACGCGGCCGCACTCTGGGTTCCATCCAGCAGCCTGACGGTAACGGTCTTGCGCTCCACCGCCCCTGTCAGCCCTTTGGCCAGCCAGCCGCTCAGCACCGGTTCCTCAATCATCCCCCTTTTTAGAATGATATTGCTGTATTCTCCCAAACCAGCCACCTTATGGGACATCTCCAAAAACATATTGCTGTCCCTGTACCCTATGGATTCGTTGAAGGCGACGCCTCCGGACATTTCCATAAACCTACCTGCGTACAATCCGTCTATCTCTAATTCGAATCTGAATTCTGCTCCTGGATATACTGCCATTTATTCTTATTCCTCCTGATTATGATTGATAATGTCCGGTGACGGGGATATCATTGGTCGATGACCAGTTCCGGTGACGAGGATACCTTTGGGTAACGTCCAGCTCCATTGATGGGGATACCTTTGGGTAATGTCCAGTTCCATTGATTGGGATATCCTTTGGGTAATGTCCAGTTCCATTAATCGGGATATCTTTGGGGTAATGTCCGGTCTCTGGCACCGGATACATGTCCCTGCTCACTCCGCCATCCCACATCATATATTACCGGGCATCCCTGTGTTCTGAGAGATACTGAATATCACAAATTCAGCCGGCCTCACCGGAGCCGCGCCGATAACACAAATCAGCCTTCCATTATCAATATCATCCTGACTCATGGTATCACGCCCGACCTTCACCCAAAATGCCTCCTCCGGCACCGAGCCTGCCAAGGCCCCGCCTCTCCACAGGCTGTCCAGGAACACTTCTATGGTTCTGCGGACCCTCCCCCACAGCATCTCATCATTTGGTTCAAATACAACCCAGTTAGTATTGGCCTTGATGGATTCCTCGATAAAAATGAAAAGCCTGCGGATATTGATGTATTTCCATCTGCCATCACTGCTGGCTGTCCTGGCGCCCCATACCCGGATGCCCCGCCCTACAATTGCGCGTATCAGATTCACGCCCTCTGGATTCAGCAAGTCCTGGTCGCCGGTATTAAACTGCACGTCCAGCCCAACGCATGACCGAACCACCTCATTGGCAGGAGCCTTATGCACGCCTCTGGTATTATCGGTTCTGGCATAAATGCCGGCTATGGAGCCTGACGGCGGTATGCTGCTGTTCTGCTTATCCAGGAAATCAAACGCCCTAAGCCAGGGATGATAAAAAGCTGCATATGTAGTGTCAAGAATATGCCTGTGTTTGAGGATTTCCTGCACGGTTCCTGCAGCCCTGGGAATATCCAGCACCGCAAACCGGCTGGCCAGTTCCTCGCAGTGGGTTACCAGTGAAAGCTGCACATCGGGGTCCGTAACACCAGGCACCGCCATGACAGAAACCTCATCATTATCCAAAAATGCCTGGATACCGGTACGCTGTCCGGCCCCGTTGTCCACTCCGATGAAATCAGCAGCAGCCATGCCAAGCGCATTTCCATTGCTGCCCCCTGCAAAATCAACAGATACCGCAGCGTTGCCGCCTCTATCCGGACGGATGAATACCGGAATGCAGGTTCCATTTTCCGTACCGCCTGCTGCGGTCCATAATCTACTTCCTGACTCCAATACAGTCCTGAAAAAAATGCCGCCATTGGCATTTTGATTCCGCAAAGACACTGTTATTAACTGAGACTTGGCTGTTTTCTTTTCCACAAAATCATCAATACTGCTGTTAAAGGATAGGTATTCATAATTCTCCACCATATCCTCAAACCGGACTTGCATATTAAATTCACAAGTTCGGATTACCTTGGAAGGCAAAAGCTGCCGGTCCGTCACATCCAACCCAAATTCATGTTCAAAGGTAATGATATTATCCCGGCTCTTCACAATCCGGTTATAGACCAACTGTTCCCCATTTGAAAATTCCACCACATCCCCTGCATGGAAGCCGGCTCCGTTCTTCACCGCATAACACTTATCTGCCGGGGCCCCCATCACCTCCATTATCTGTGTCTTAGCCTTGCTGGAGGGAGAAATCTCCACCTTCAGACGGTTCCCCCACATTCCGGGATTACTGGCTGTCATCACAAGCATCTGGGCCGCTTCATCCTGCAGCATGCCTTTTGCGCATACTGCATCTTTAGGCGCCACCCTGGCAATGAAGGCCCTGGTCCCTCCATTGATAAAGAAATGTTTCACCGCATAAGCCAGAAACCGGTAATCCCCATATTCATCAGCCGACAGATATCCACCGTAAATCCGCCTGAACTCAGCGAAATCAGTCACCAGACCAGGAGCACCTCCCACGGGTCCCCTCTCTGCCGCTCCAATGAATCCGGCCGTGCTGGTCCCTACGCCTTCCATGGGCTTTGTCCCTGATTCGTACTCCTCCACATAAACTCCTGGTGGTAAATATCCTGCCATGTAATACCTCCCTTAAAATGACGCAGCCAGAAAGACTGCCAATTCACTTCCATGCCTATGCTGCCGAAGGACAGATGCCATTCCTGCCGCGGCCGCTTTATGGGGTACATTTTATGCCGCACCTCTTCATCCGTATCCTTCCCCCTGCCGCAGCCTTCTTTCCTAGGGCCTGTTTGAAAAACCATTCCCGCCATCTGCCCTAAGGAGTCCACCACAGGTCCCCCTTAGGGCAAAGCACGCCCCATTTCGCGGCATATTTTATCCCAATTCGGTCAACGTATCCCGCTACGCCTCCCTCATCTGGACCAAATCTCCCACAAAGTGGGATGCACAGCTGACGGAAAACAATTTTCAAACACACCCTAGCCCACATGGCATAAGCCTCAAATTTCATTTATGTACCTATATAATACTCATTATATTGAAAATATGACCATTTGCAATGCCTTTGAGCCAATACGCCATTTTTTCTAAACCAATCATTTTGTTCTGCGTCATTTATATAACAGGAAATCTGATCCCTAAATAAAAAGCAGGAGGCCCCTCCAATCTTAAAAAACGGGCCTCCTGACCATTTTATCTGTTAATTCATTTCCCTGCCAATCACTTTGTCCTGCCAATCTTTTCGCTGTAAATCTCATACTGCCGCTGGGCATTTTCCTTAAACGGGGCGCTGATTGTAAACTCCTCCCCATCAAACAGTGTTACCATCCTGACGCTGAATTTTGCCACATACCGCAGATTCACAGCATAGGATTTATGCAGGCGGATGAACCCAGCCTGCTCCATGTCAATTTTAGAAAACATATTTTCTATGGTGGAGTAACAATGATATGTGTGTGTGCCGGTTACGATTTTAACCCGCCGGTTATCCCCTTCAAAATAATGGATATCCTTCAGCGGAACCCGATACACGGTCCGGTTGGATTTAAACTCGAAGATACCCGTATCTCCCTGTATCTTCTCACACGCCTTACAGAAAATGGCTTGAAATTCTTCAATCTTAAAAGGCTTCTTTAAAAAATGAAAGGGCTGGAACTGGAACAACTCCAAAGCGTATTCGTCTCCGTATCCAGACATATATACAATCATGCTGCTGTCGTTGTTAAGCTCCTCGCGGATAAACCGTCCCAGCTCAATCCCACTGCAGTCCTTCATGATGATATCCAGAAAAATCAAATCGAAATACCGCTCCTTGAGAGCCTTCTCAAATTCCTTCCCTGTGTTGAATACCTCTGCTTCCAGTTTCCTTCCTTCTTTTCTCCACTTCCTTATATAATCTTCCAGCTGGTTACATAGCTGTATGTCATCATCGCAAATTGCTATATGTATCATAATACTTTCCCCGTACTGCTAAATTTATTTATGATATTTTACACCCCCCTGTACCATTTTGTCCAGATATGTTGAAAACAGTCGCTTTATTGTAGAAATTCCGCTTTCCTCTGCTAATATACAACAGCGCCCGAAAATGTATGCACTGCCCATCCAGATGAACCGCAGATACATTTCCCGGCGCTGCAACAGCCTGATAACCCATACATTATAGAAGTATACGCTTAGGAACACATGCCATCATAGCCACATGCCTTTAGGGGCACATGCCATATAGACGACATACCCTAAGGGGCGCATGCCATCATAGCCACATACACTTAGAACCTTACACCACCCGCACACCTATCTGTTTTTATCCTCCCAATGTAACGTCCTGGCCAGAATACCATTTAAGCGCATCCTCCACATGTTCTTTCTTGAAATCCGGCCAGTAATCATCCACCACATATATATCCGAATAAACGGACTGGACCGGCAGGAATCCTGATAGTCTCCGCCTGCCGCCCCAGCGGATGACCAGGTCAATCCTGGAAACATCAGCGGTTTTGAGGACAGGTCCAATCATGCCGGCAGCAACAGAATCAATACCGGGCTTTTCCGTTTTAAATCCCATATCCCACTCCCAGCTGTAATTTACCAGAAAATTAATCTTCATTCCGCCAGCCCCAAAATCATGGCGCCGGGTATAGGGAAGAAGTTCCGGAGGAAACATGGGGGACTGGGTATTGCCCAACACAAGCAGGCTGGCATCCTCCTTTGACAGTTCCTCCACAGCCGCCACGCATGCTTTTGTAAATGCCTGGCGCTGGGCGCTGGGGCGCTTGGTGTTGTCAACGGTAAATCCATAAAAGGACATTTCCTCAATTCCCAGTTGGCGGCACATATGGTATAGCGTCATTCCCGGTGAAATACCATGTTCGTATCCATCCGGCTTCTCCATCCCCCGGTCCAAAGCCCACCTTCGGTTTCCATCCGGTATGATTCCAATATGCCTCGGTAATCTCATAATCGTTCCTCCATATCCGGCGGCCTGCCGGTAATATATGGATAGTATGGACTTTTTTGGAAAATATATACCTGGCGGTATACAATTGCGGATGTGATAGTGTGGTATTCTGCATATGGTATCCTGCATGTGGCATCCCGCATATGGTATCCCGCATATGCTTTCACGCATACGGTATCCCGCACATTCTTTCACGCATACGGTATCCCGCATATGCTTCACGCATATAACATTCTCCATATGGTATCCCAGGTGATATATCATTGTAGTCTTGGTAATCAATCCGGAATGATATCGTCCGGATTATCCGTAATAATATTATCGGTTCTGGCTTTCCTGCATTTCTCCACCGAATACTGGTCATTAACCGTCCAGGCAATGACTTCCTTCCCCAGTTCATGGATACGGTTCACGGTATCCGGTTCAATCAGTTCAATGCTGAGGACAAAATTATCCGCGCTCGTATAAATCTCGGGCTGTGCAATGGGCCTGGAGCTGATAAGGCCGGTCTTAAGCGTTGGCTCAAATATCTTCACCATCTGCAGACAGCCGTAATTAAAAGAGGTTATCATACATTGGTCCAGCATTTCCCTTTGACGGATCAGGTCCACCAGACGGGGAATGAAAGCCAGGTCCTGACCTTTCCGGTATTTAATCTCAATATTCAGCAGGACCCTGCCTTTACAGTAATCCAGCACTTCCTCCAATGAGGATATGCCAACTCCTTTAAAGTCCGGACCAAAACTGCTTCCTACATCCAGACGGCGCACTTCCTCAAAAGTCAGTTCTCCTATTTTTCTGGAATCGCCTGCAACCCTTTTTAAATCCTCATCATGGAGCACTACGAGGACTCCATCCTTTGTAACGCCCACATCCAGTTCAATCCAATCTGCTCCGCTTTCAATGGCTGCCTCAAATGCTGGGATTGTGTTTTCCGGCGCCTCCGATGAATCGCCTCTGTGTGCTGTGATTTCAACGTTTTCGTCCCAGCTCTCCACATTTGGGCCTTCCATATTCCCATTTTGGCTTTCCGTATTCCGGCTTTCCGTATTTCCATTTTGGCTTTCCGCATTCCGGCTTTCCATATTTCCGTTCCAGCGTTCTGCTGCGCAGGCAGCAGTAGATGCCTCACCTGCAACCACCAGCGCGCATACCATGGCCGCTGTTATCTGTCTGATATTTATCTTCATCTAATGTCGTTCCCATCTATGTCTTTTTTATCACAGACTTCATCACCCGGGGAGTTATCTTCTCGTCCCCGCGAAGGCTGCCAATCAGAAGAGGCGAATCAGGATTATGCTGTCTCCTGTTTTCCTCCACCTGCCGCTGGCTCAGGTTCGCATAGCAGTACCTGCAAAAATGTGCGCAGGTGTGATAGGTTCCTATATCCACGCTCTTCACACAGCCACACGAAGCCCTTTGCGTTTCATCCTTTTTCACATCCAGCTGATGCCCTGTAATGGATTCTATGAGGCGGTCATCAATACACTTCCCCTTCCGTATTCCATATTCTTCCAGTTCCATTTCCTCTGAACAAGTTGTCATCCTTATACCGTACCTGGCTGCAATTGGTCCTAAAATAGAAGCCAGGATACGGATGTCCTCCTGGCTCAAAGGTAAAATCCCCAGATATTCCATATTCTTTTTTATCCTGGAATACATGTCGAGAAAACTGATTACACAGGACTCTGTATATCCGCAGAGAGCCCTGCACATTTTCTCAAACCACTCCCTGTGGTATTGGATTGTATAGTTCCCGCCAAGAAGAACAGGGTCATAACGCCATACCACCCGCTCCTGTCCTATGCGCCGGGAAAGCCTGCAGAAAATCTTTATCATTTCATCCTTATCCGCAACCCCGGGTTCCAGATCTGTACCGTAAGCAGTAAGCGTAAACTGGAAATAATATGGATATCCCATCTCATCCAGCGCGGATAGCCGGTCCATCATGGGCAGCGGATTCTTTGTCCAAAACACAAAACAGTCCACCGAATCCCGGTCCAAAGCCAGTTCACTGACCTGGCGGGGATTCATGGGGTTTCTCACATAAACGTATTTCTCCTCCAGACGCCGGAAAAACCAATCCGGGTAAAATGCCGGAATATCGGTCCTGCGGCTCACACTGACAATCATTTTCCCCTCTCCTTATGCATGGACAGCAGCCTGTCCAGATAAATAGATTTAAACTGTTTACTTGCCATGGCCTGCTTAATAGGAGGCAGGTCCAGGATAGCGCCGAACACGGCCGCCATGGCCCTGTGGTTGGCAAAGGCCTGATTATCAAAGATAAGGTTCTGCAGGGTACCCTTTTCGATTGCCTGAAGCACGAACCGGTGCGTACTGTTTACCGGAGTTATGATCTGCTCCGGCCGTTTCTTAAGTTCAATCGCCTTAACGCTGCAGTTCCTGGCGCACACACCGCAGCCCAGACAGATGTCCCGGTCCAAAAGAGGCCTCCGTTTCCCATTCCCATCCTCATTCATGGAAATAGCCAGTACCGGACAGACCCTTGCGCACTTCCCGCATCCCACACATCTCTCTTCGGAAATGTCCGGTATATAGTTGGTTGTGGCAACGGGCTGCATGGGGCTGAAATGCCGGGCCGCCTGCAGGGCTTCACAGCAGCAGCCACAGCAATTACAGATAAATGCCGGGTGCTCCCTGACATTTTCCCCAATCTGCACCAGATTGCTGGCATAGGAGCGCTCCAGGGCATCCAGGGCCTCTTCCTTGGAGATAAGCCGCGCGTAATCCCCATGTTCCGCCAGGGAACGGGCCACATTGTCAAAGGTCAGGCATACATCCCAGGGCGCGTCAATCTCACAGGGATGGCCTGCATGGGACATCTTATGGCGGCAATAGCATAAACCAAGTCCAATATACTCCGCCTCCTCCACAATATGGGTGGCCCGCTCATAATCCAGGATGTGGTTCATTTTATCATTGGTGAGGACCGGCTCCTGGACAAAAACACGCCCCAGCTTTGTCTCCGTGGCATAAAACAGGTCCTTGATGAAATCCTCCTCCACGTTCATGTACTGGTAATACAACTCACTCAGGTATTTCTGGTCAATATCCCCCCTTGTCCTCATCAGGGCGAACTCAATAAATCCAGCCATTGGCGGCGGCATCACGAACTGACGGACCCCTTTATGCCAGGAATCCACCAACAGGGCCTTTTCACAAAGATGGTCCAGAAGACGCTCTGCCTTATACTCAGACGTCTGCCATATCTTTGCAGCCTTTTTCACTGTAAACGGACGCACCGGAAGCAGCGCAACCCACTTCGCCTCCTTCTCCGAATATAGTACCTGCAAAATCTTATACAATGTCTCAGACGCCGGCGCACCCTGGGTAAACCAGTTGATGCGGTCACTCAGGTTTTTGTAAGCGTCGCGGGTGGTCAGGTGTCCCATGTATTATCCTCCTAGTTTTTTACTTGATTCCCGTGTGGCATATTGGCCCAATGGGGCGGCTCCAGAAAATGCAGAGCCGGCATTGCTTTTGTCTTTTCATTATGAAATAGTGAAATGTATGTGTCTTTGGCCGGATACCGGCTTTGTATTGACTGTATATTACATTAAATTATTGACTGGCTTTTTGGTAATATTCCTTTTGTGGCTTAATGAATCTGTGACTTTGTGTTCCTTTGCCTTTGTGTTCCTATACTTTTTTATACCTCTCTACTTTTGTGTCTCCGTACATCTATGTCCTTTCTTTTATGCATTTATTTTTTTGCTTATATACCTTCATCATCCTGCACCCCATTTTTCTATGTATCCCGTTCATCTGTTCTTTCTTCAATATCAGGACACTGCTTACATTCTTTTATTTGACAATACTGCGTCCATAAATATACCTATTAATCTATTATAGTATATGTAAGCTATTATGTAATCTTAATTTTCATCATGAAAACAGACCATTTTCCGTAATGATTTTTTTTATATTTATATATTTTATCTGTTCTCTTTTTTATATTGGAAATCCCTTCATTTCCAGTGTTCCATTGCTGTCCGTATACCATCATTCCCAGTATTCCATCATTTTTCTGCAAACATTAGACATTTTTCCAGTTTTAAGTTACAATAAAAATAATAACCAAACAATCATCTACCAGTTTAATTCCTATGGAAAGGAGTAATTCTATGTTTAAAAGAGTAATCGCAATTTCTATTTTAGCAGCTTGCCTGGCTTCCGGCAGCTTTATCAGCGCCTATGCCCAGGAAAAATCCATTACTTCCGTCTCCCTATCCTTTTCCTGGGATAAATCCCCCAGAGGCGGCGATATTGTAGGCAACATCTATGCCAGTTCCAGCAGCAGCCAGTATAAGGTTGAGGGAACGGTATATGTAAAAGACGATGATACCTGGATTTTTGGTGAGCGCCCTGAAGCTGAGGTTGAATTATCCGCCCGGGATGGATACCGCTTCTCTGACATTAAGAGAAATAACTTCACCCTGTCCGGTCTGGGAGTGCAGTATAAGGAATCCCACATTGAAACAGATGGAAGTTCACTGATCCTGCAGGTCTATCTTCCCGAGATTTCCGGCAATCTGCCTGCAACCACGGCTACAAGCTGGAATGGTGACACTGCTGTTTGGGACGAAGTAGAGGGTTCAGAAAAATATGAGGTGAAACTGTATAAAAATAACCGCCTGCTGGCCACAGTAACAGAGACGGGTTGTTCACATGATTTCAGTTCGTATATTAATACAGAAGGCAGATATACATTTAATGTACGTGCGCTTGGCACCTATACCACAGAATCCAGCGGCTGGTCGGCTGACTCCGATGCCAAGGTACTGACCCGTGAGGATGCCTGGTCCCGCGGAAACGGTACATGGGAAAAGGCTTACTCCGGCTGGAGGTTTAAGTATGGGGATGGAACTTATGCAACAGACTGCTGGAGAATCATTAATGATAAGTGGTATTATTTTAATTATAATGGATATATGGAATCTGACTGCTATGTAAAGTCCAATGCGATTGAAATGTATTATTGGGTTGGAAGCGATGGGGCCTGGATGCCGGAATGGGATACGGCGACGCCGGATAGAGGGAGTTATCGGGTTGTGTCATAGATGTTTAATTGTAAAAGACACTGCTATGGATTCGCATGCAATCCCCCAAGGAGACCGCTTCAAGTTTTGTATAAACTCCAAAAACTGATATAAGATATGTCATTAGTCACCAAACGGAAAAGCCATATTCGGGCGTTGCCCTTTGGCTGAGACCGTTTCAAAGTATGTGTAAACTCCAAAAACTGAAATAAGATAAGTTGATAGTTGCGAAGGGCAAAGCCATCCATCTGGGCCTTGCCTTTTTTTGTATTATAATACGGATTCTGGTTATGTCAAGCAAGGCGGCTCACACCACTTATAATCAGGACACAGTTCTTCAAAAAACATCTCCAGCTGCGAATGAATCTGCCCCCAATCCTGACGGTGACCCGTCCATTTCTTCGTGATATCCATCATTGCAAGATACAGCATTTTTAAAAGGCTGTCATCCAATGGGAATACCGCCTTGGATTAGGTCACTTTTCGCAACTGACGGTTAAATCCTTCAATAGTATTTGTCGTATGAATCAGGCGTCTGACCGTCTCTAGATACTTAAAATAGGTGGATGGATTTGACCAGTTATCACGCCAGGACTTGGCGATTTTGGGATATTTCCCACTCCATTTTTCATCAAAACTATCAAATTCTGATAATGCGGTTTCCTCGGTCGGCGCCGCATACACTTTCTTCAAATCAGCCATCCGTAGTTTGATCTCTTTGTAGGAGACAAAACGGGTGATATTGCGTATCTGATGGATGATGCACTGCTGGATTTCTGTCTGAGAATAAATGGCTTCTATCGCCTGTGGGAAACCGGAAAGCCCATTGACACATGCAATCAGTATATCCTCTACACCCCGGTTCCTTAATCCGTTCAGAATAGAAAGCCAGAACTTGGCGCTTTCATTCTTCCCAACATACATACCAAGTACATCCTTCCTCCCGGACATATCAATCCCTATGGCGATATACACGGCCTGCTTTACGATACGTCCTTCGTTGCGTACGTGGAAGTGGATGGCATCCAGGAACACCACTGCGTAAATTTCTTCCAATGACCGTTCCTGCCATTCCTTTACGATAGGCAGAATCTTGTCAGGAATACAATTGATGGTACTGTCTGAGATATCGATGTCGTACAGTTCCCACATATGGTTCTCAATATCATTGGTGGTCATGCCCTTGGCGTACATGGAGAGAATCTTTTCTTCCATGTCCTGGGTCACGGTATTCTGATATTTTTTGACCACCTGGGGTTCGCATTCCCATTTCCTGTCCCGTGGGATATCAATCTCCATTTCTCCGTAGCTGGTATGCATGGTCTTCTGGGAATGGCCGTTTCTACTGTTGTCTGTTTCTTTGTTACGGTAATCATACTTGGAGTATCCAAGTTCCTCATTCATTTCCTCATCGAGGGCACATTCCAATATGACACTCATCATATCACGCATAATCGCATTGACATATGTGCCGTCTTTAATCTTGACGTTGTTCTGTTTCAGGTAACTGCTCATGAGTTTACGCATTACCGCTTTCTGTGGTGTGCCATTTTTCCTTGCCATAATAAAACCTCCAAACTGAATAAACCTTTGCTACATCAGTTTAGAGTTTTACACAATCTCTGGGATACTTCCCTTTGGCTGTATTATAATACTGATAGCCGCTCCTCATAGTATATTTTTAGCCGGAAAGGGATTTGCCCTCAAGCATTGGCAGTGAACCGTCTTTTTTTGTGATACTCACCATCTCCAGAAACCGTACCTTCAACAGGCTATCATCGGCTGGAAATACGGTTTTGAAATTCGTTACTTACAGCCGCTGGCGATTGAATTCTTCGATTGTATTTGTTGTATCAATTAGGTGGCGAACTGATTCACTATACGCCCTTCATTGTATACATGGAAATAATCATTTCCTCCATGTCCTGAGTGACAGTATATTGACATTTCTTGATATTCTGTAATTCAAACTCCCCTGCTCCAATCCTTGAGGATATCAAATTCCATGTCTCCATAACTGGTGTGTATGACTTCGGGGAATGTCAATTCCAACTGTTTTGAGTATTTCTGTTCCGGTAATCATACTTGGAACAGCTCAGTTCTCCATCCAATTCCTCGTTCAAAGCTTCTTCGCGAATGACCAACACCAGATCTCTCATAATCACATTCACACCAGCACTATCTTTGATTTCCACATCATTTTAATTGAGGTAGTCCAAATATTCTCTGCGTTTTGGGTTGATACTCATCAATAGTTGCTTTTGCCATTTCCATACTGGATACACTACCCTCTCTTAATACATAGTGTTGTACTTATATGGTCTATCATTCATTTCTTTTAATGTATTGCTCACTAAAAAAGTACGTAAGTTTGTTATTGGTAATTCACACACCTTATCCTTCATTCTTTATATTCAATCCTTCATCTTCAAAAAATTCATATAAAACTTGCGTTTTTTCGGTAACTAATGTATATCTAGTATATAATCCAATTAGGATATATATTTAGTAAATGTGTGCCTGGTAATGGAACATTCCTGTTCTCTTCCACTATTTGGATATCAGAGAAATTCCATCGAATTAAGAAGGTTTGAAATGTAGATATTTTATAATAAAGCGAGGTTCCATATGATAAGCATAATAATGCCTGCATACAATGCAGCACGTTATATTGAAGAGGCCATAACATCTGTATTAAATCAGACATACCAAAACTGGGAGCTAATCATTATTGACGATTACTCTACAGATGAGACAGCTCAGCTTATTCAGGCTTTCTGTAAAAAGGACAGCCGTATACTCTATATCATAAATAAAATGAATTTGGGCGTTGCTAAGTCTCGCAATAAAGGCATTTCCATTGCTGCCGGTGAGTGGGTTGCGTTCCTTGATAGTGATGACTGTTGGCATCCGGAAAAACTAAAAAAACAGATAGATTTCGCCGAATCCCATAAGGGGGAATTTATTTTTTCAGGTTCTGGCTTCATGGATGAAAGCAGTACTCTTCTTGATTACTATCTTGCTGTACCCGAAGCAATAACCTACAAAGAACTTTTAAAGCAGAATATTATATCCTGTTCCTCAGTCCTGATTCGTAAAAGCTTGCTTATAAATTATCCCATGGAACACGCTACCAAAATGCATGAGGATTTTGCTGTATGGCTTCAAATTTTACGAAATGAAACGAATTTTGCCTATGGGATTAACGAGCCGTTACTCATATATAGAATAACCTCCACTTCCAAATCTGGTAATAAAATAAAAGCAGGTTTGATGACCTTCCGAGTATACCGTTATCTGGGTATACATTTTGTTCCAGCCTTTTATTACTGGATATGCTATTTCATACGGAGTATAAAAAAATACAGCCGCCTGCTTTAATGTATTAATCATCATCTAAGCATAAAAAGAAAACATCCGCCAAAAGGCGGATGCTTACCAACACGAGGCTTGACTGCCCTTACAGGCATTACCCATTCCAGCACAGCAGTCTGTTGGCAGAAATAAATTTTTTTAAAATTGTCTACCTGGCGGAAAGCAGTTCAGACATGGCAGTTTTTATGCTTGTCTTTTTAATTTTGGGGGAATTATTTGTAAAATATCAAACAGCTTCCAATAATTTATACCAAATAGAATTCTTCTTATATCCTATTCTTAATAGTGTCTTTATTTATCTGTCTTCTGCACCGCTCCAATCCCTTCCATATAAGCTTCGCATACTTCATTAACTTCTCCCATCTGAATCAATTTACCTTTATTTAGCCATAAAGCATGATCACAAAGCCGTTTTACCTCGTCTATTGAATGGGATACAAACAGAAGCGTAGTTCCTCCCTTTAGCATATCTTCCATGCGTTTCTCACATTTCATTCGGAATTTATAGTCCCCAACTGCCAAAACTTCATCTACAATAAAAATATCTGGTTTTACCATTGTTGCAATGGCAAAACCTAAACGGGCCCTCATGCCTGAGGAGTAATTTTTTATGGGAGAATCAAGAAAATCCCATAGTTCCGCAAAATCAACTATTTCGCTAAAATATTCCTCCATATACTTTTGGCTGTGTCCGAGAAGACATCCATTAAGAAAAATATTCTCACGGGCCGTCAGATTCCCATCAAAGCCAGCTCCCAATTCAATCAAAGGTGCAATACTCCCCTTAATTGAAATATTCCCCTCATAAGGCTTTATAATCCCGCTAATTGCTTTTAATATGGTAGATTTTCCGGAACCATTTGTTCCAATCAATCCCCATGCCTCTCCCTTGTGAACCTGAAAGCTTACATCTTTAATAGCCAGAAATTCCTGAAACATCAATTCATGTTTTACAAGCTTTATAAAATATTCCTTCAGATTATCGATTTTTTGATTGGCCTTATTAAAGCGAATTGTGACATGGTTTACATCAACAACAATTTCTCTCTGATTCTTCATAAATGCTCCCCGCTTAAATATACAAAATAAACTGATCCTGATTTTTCAAAAACGACCATGTTCCTATTATCAGCATCAGGACAGACGCCGTACACCCGGCAAGCATGATAATATGCCCTGGAAAACGGTTATAGCAAATAATATCCCTGAACTGTCCGATATAAAAGTACATAGGATTTAAATGCTTAACAATCCATATCAACCTTGGCGGCAGCGATTCGATAGGATAAAAAATTGGTGTTAAATAAAGCCAGGCCGTGGTCACTGCATTATAGATATACTGTATATCTCTGAAAAATACATTGGCCTGTGCCAAAAACATGCCAAGTCCAAGGCAGAATACATATAGCTGTAAAAGAACAAAAGGAAACAGAAAAAAATGCCAACTAAAACGAGCCCGGGTAGCAAGCATAACAATTACAAGTGCTCCCATGGAAAAAACCAAATCAATCAATCCACTGGTAATCTTCGAAAAGGTAAAAATATATTTTGGAACATATGTTTTCTTCAATAGAGCAGCATTGCCATTAATTGAGCCTAATGCCTGATGGGTTGACTGATTCATAAAATTAAATAGAATTTGACCGCAAAACAAATATACTGGAAAATTCTCTATATTACGGCTGAACATAGTGGAGAAGACGACAGCCATTACAATCATAACCAGCAAGGGGTTCAGTACGCTCCATATATAGCCGAGAAAGCTTCGTCGGTATTTAAGCTTTAGATCCTTAAATACCAGCTGCTTCAATAAGTCTTTGTAATTTAAAAATATACTCAAACGTTTTAACATTATACTCATGAATTTTATACCCCTTAACTAAATGCCATATGAAATAATTTAACTTTTATATTCTCCGCAGACTATTGATACTAAATAACATGGTTTTCCTTGCACTTCCTCATATGTTTTAGCTATATAATAGCCAGTAAAACCCATTCCAAGCATAACTGCAGCACAGATGAACAACAAAATCATAAAAATAAAACGCAATCCATCTATGCCCCTTGGTCATGCATGTTAAAAGCAGAAAAGATAAATATCCCAAATCTTCAATAAGCAATAAACCGCCCAAAATATTTACTATCTGCAAAAACAATGATACATTCAAGGAAAGGCAACAACATCAGTAACAGTAAAAACGATTAAATTTGTTTTTTACACATGCACACAATTTACTATTACCACAACTGCAAAAGTACAATTAGAATATAAATACAGTATATTTACAAACCTGGAACAGGCATAAAAACAAAAACACGCATGCAGGAAAAAAACTAGTAAATTACAATGCTATATGCACTCAAACATACGACAGTTAAAAAAACAAACTTATACTGCTATACAACAAAGACAGACAACTTAACAGCAAGGCAAAATAGTTATACGGACCTGTGAACATATATTAATTTGCAATAATCCCAGAAACATTTCATTTAATTCGCCAAAATAGTAATGGTTCTTTTTAATCCCTCTTTTAAAGTATAACGGGCCTTCCAGTTTAACTCTAACAATTTATTTTCATTTAATATTGAATCCTGAGTTTTAGAATATCCTTCCTTTTCTAATTCCACTGGCAATTCAAAATCAACAGATGTTCCTGATAATTCGGACAAAATTTGAGCAATACCAGCTATTGTATCAACAGACTGCATATTTGCCACATTGTACGCTTCTCCTACTTTCCCTTTAAAAAGAATCTGGAAAATAGCCGAAACAGCATCAGCGCTATAACAGTAGGAGCGTTTCTGTGTACCTTTACTTTTCATTAAAATATTTTCGTGATGTAAAGCGTTACGAATAAATTGAGCTATAACCTTACTATCTGTTTTTGTCATAGTAGGGCCATATATATATCCTAAACGAGCTATTTTGACAGATATATTATATTCTTTTGCATAGCTCCTACACAGCAGTTCCGCTGTACGTTTGCTTTCCGGGTATCCAGACCGTATCTGGTTGAAATCCACTTTTCCAAAATCATTTTCACAATTAGCATAGCCTGAAGGCATAGTACCATAGACTTCCATTGTAGATGTGAATACTATCTGCACTTTGGGATGCATTTTAGCATATTCTAATATGTGATATGTACCTATGACATTGGTAGTGATTGTCTCTACTGGATACTTCGCATATGTACTTGGGTCTGCATTACTGGCACAGTGGAAGATATAATCAAAATCCTGATTATCTGGAATAGGAGCGCAAATATCCTGTTGTATGTAAATAGGTCTTTCTTCGACATCTGCCCATAAAAATCGATTTTCTAACCGATTTCTATCCCTGCCTAAAGCATATATCATTATGGAACTATCATTTTTTATTTTATAGAATAATAATGCATCTACTATTAGTGAACCAATCAAACCAGTTGCCCCTGTGACCAGAAAATTAGTCCCCTTCTTTAAAATAGGAATATAATCTGCAATTTTCTGAAGATCCTCTAAATATAGAGGATGTACTTTTTTCACCATAATGCTCTCCCTTTTTTATTAATGCATCCAGGCGGATTTTTCTGATCTTAACAATGCCTTAAAAATCTCTATATCTTCAGGAGTCGTTAATTTAATATTTTTCTCCGAACCCAAAGAAAAATACAAAGTTTCCCCTAATTCAATAAACAATGTACAAGTTGCGACTGAATTTGTTATCCCCCTCTCTAATGCTTTCTGATGCATTTGAAGCAAACTGCCTAGGCAAGCTGCTTGGGGAGTTTGAGTTCGCTTCAGGTTATCCCTGGGGACTTGTGCTTGGGATGAGACTCCATCTGTTGTTCGTAGCATTGCTTCTGCACAAGGGATTACTGAAATAGCATTTCCAAATGCTTTACATACATGTACACAATCAGAAATAATTTCATCTGATACCATCGGACGAATGGCATCGTGTATTAATACAATATCATCTTTCTCGTAACGTTTTTGTAAATCCACGATACCGTTACGAATAGATGACTGGCCATTTTCTCCGCCTGATATAATATTTTCTAATTTAGTAATATGGAATTGTTTGCAATAAGCGGCAAGTGTTTCGTGCCATCCATCTAAACATACTACTTCTATAGCATCAATATCAGGATGCTTTTGAAATTTTTCTAAAGTATAAATGATAACTGGTTTGTCATACACATTCAAAAATTGTTTTGGGATGTCCTGATTCATACGCTGCCCCGATCCGCCGGCTATTATGAGTGCTATATTCATCTTTAATTTTCCTCCTAACTTTCAGTTACTTTCACGCGCTTTTTAGCGCGATTAGAAAATACACCTTTTAACAAAAAAGTTAATAGTGTTAAAAGAGTCAATAGGGTTCCCAGTCCTAGTGCCAATCCTTTAATCGTAAATGTAATGACACTTAATGGCTCTAACAAACAGCAGTTAATATATATTAAGAAAAATAATAAAATGATATATAATACATTCAAATTTCTCATTTTATAGCCCACTTTTTTCCAGTATTGCCAGAACTGAAATTCTAAAATCCATAGAAAGTTTTGCGGCGATGAAAACATTAATTTGAATTTTTCCCATTTTCCTCCACATTCAGAATATATACAATCAAAAAAATATGTTCGATCTAACAATTCCTTTATATAGTATTTATACTTTTTTAGATCTTCTGGAGACATTTCATTTATATAAGGGTTTACTTCCTCTTCAAAAAGGTGATATTTATCTTGTAGGAATCTCTTTCTTTTAAGGCTCCCTGCAGCAGTAAAATTGCGTGAAATTCCGCCTATTCTTCTTTTTGCAACAATCTTATCAATATATCCGGGGGCATATCCATTTCGTAATAGTTTTAAAAAAACAGGCCAGTCTTCAACATATGCATAAGAAGTATCAAAACCTCCGACAATTTCTAGAACCTGTTTTCTATAACATATCGAACATGTACACAAAACCCCTCTTCTTGCCCATAAATTCCAATGTTTTTTTGCATCACGTTCCTCAAAAACAGAAATATCATATTCAGTTGGATAAACTTGATAGGAGATTTCTAAATTTTCAGATACATTTTTTAGTTTTCCACAAACCCAAACATCCTCAGGTTCTTTCTGAAATTTCTGAATAAATCTTGTAACCACAGAATTATCTGCCAAAAGATCATCTGCACCACTAGTAATATAAAAGTCTCCTTTTACATAAGTAAATGCATTTATAATATTTTTTACGGTACCAACATTTGTTTTGTTAGCAATTATCTTGAAATCGACAAGATTATCATGCTTATTTTCTTCTATAAACATTTCCAACGCTTTTTCGTCAAAAAAGTCTGATGCATCATCTGAAACAATCAATTGTATCGGGCTGTAATCCTGATTTAATATACTTAAAATACACTCATTTAAATATTCCAAATTTTGATAAGATAAAACCACTATAGATACTAAATTCTCAGTCAGTTTCATTAAAAATACCTTCCTGCTTCCAGTTCTTCTTTTACCAATTCTTTTTTTATATATTGAACAATATTTTCCCCTACAGTTATTCCATCAGCAGGGGTAAAAAATAGTTTATTTGAAAACTCTATGCGCTTATCTTTTTTAGGGTCTTGACCACAAGCAACCATATCCAAAAATTGTTCTATTTTAGACTCACAATCTCCAATATACAGAGCCTCCATTACATCCTCATAGCAATACATACTATCAATATTGCGAGGCGTAATCATTTCCGGTTGACCCGTATAAAGATATTCAAAAGAGAAGCTTGTTCCATCTGTTATAAGAGCATCAGATGTATAAAATGCTATTCTATAGTCACTTGTATTATCATATATGACATTATCTTCACAGTCCAAATCTTTAATAAATCTATTTTTCTCTTCCTCTGTCATGTAATTCTGATTAATTAAAGCACCAAACATCAGCAGATGCGGTCTGAACAATAAAACTAATTCTTTATGTCTCTTAAAATATGAAAATATTGTTTTATTCCATAAAAGCCAGGTGCTTGTACACTCCTTATTATTTAAATCAATAAGATGGTGCGGTGTCCAAAGAATAACCTTCCTTCCATTGATTTTTTGTCTCCAAATTTCAGGTATTAATGTACGTTTTTCCGATAAATTAATATAGCTGTCAGCTTTTGGATGACCTAATACGGCAATATTCTCCCCATTTCGGTATCCATATTTTTGAGCATATTGTTTTACTATTTCACCATACACAATATGTCTCCATGCCTTATAATGTAAAAAATATTGAAATCCAAATTTACGTAAACTCGTAGTTAATTCTAATCCATATGGTATATAAACAATCCGCTCTGCAATCTGGCTTATTACCAACGGAGTATAGTTTTCCGGGACCGTGTTATAAGGCTTTTGCATAAAAACAACATCCGGACTATCTTGCGAAAGATCATAATTAGTATGACGCAATATAGGCAATCTCATATCATAGCGATAAATATCATAATAATCAATATTTGTCGTTAAATTATTATGTAAGAATGGTGTGTATACTAATTTCACTTCAATATCTGAATCTCTTTCGCATGCCGTAAATACACTTTCCAGAGATGGCCATACCGAAACCTCTTGTGTAAGAATTAATACTTTAATTTTTGTAGAGGTACAGTTAGTAATTTGATTATAAATATCTTTTATTCCATCCAAAGGAAAAGCATTCTCTTTATCCAGCATAGCATTTAATGATTTTAGATAGCTTAAATACTCTTTATCACTGGAACACATTCCCCAATGTTTACATATGCGCTTATTTGTTTTATATATTTCACGCTCTAATTTTTGCTTTACCTCGAATATATCTACACTTTTCTTTTCTATTTGAGAAATGATATTCTTGCAAAATTCACTCAAAAAAACTGTTTTTGAAAAATTCATTCTGTTCCCCCTTTTCGCTTATTTTCATCCGCTATTTTCTATATTTAAAAATAAGATAAAAAATAAACATACTCAGTGTAATAAAAAATATCAAGAGCAAACTTATTCCTAATAACACATGTACATAAGAAAGAGGTAACTTATAAACAGCAATGTTAATCATCAAAATATATATGAAACAAGATAATGCGCATACAATATATTTTTCTCTGGAATATTGGTATAATGTATCCTTATGCCTTTTTAAAAGATTAATCCAGCGTTCTTTTGGGGATACTGTGTTTCTCTTAAACATTTTTATTTTATTTAAAACGATATTTTCCTTTGATACCTCATCATCATGTTGTTGTATGATTTTAGAAAATTCTTCATTTATTTCTAGATTTTCCGATTTCAAAAATGTTTTTATACAGGAAATTTGTTCTTGCCTTACGAGTAAATGATACTTATACTCTGACTGTGTTAACATTTTTCGGAATTCTTCGTCTTGATGCTTTATACTTATAACATTAGAGTATTTAATATGAATTCCCTCTTTTAATAAGGCTAGTTGTAGCGCAAGAGATGCACATTCTTTGTATGATTTTAAACCTTCAATATTTAATTCCAGCCAGTCTTTTTTTATAATCATAGATGCTAGAGGTAACCTTATTAAGACAGGACTGTTATGTACTAAATTGTAAGCTTTATTATCCTGGACTGCATGAATAGCTTCCTGTGTTAAAGCGTCTCTTTTAAAATGTAGCATCCACTCATCATATAATTTAGCTTGGGATAAAACTGCATCTATATTCTCACCGTCTTTTTGAAATATTCTAATCAAATCTTCAAGAATTGTTTTACTATAAAATACATCCCCCGCGTCCATAAACATTACATATTTCCCATTACAATATCTATGAAACACTTCACTTAATTGTTGTATTTTTCCCTTTGAATATTCTGTCTCATGTACAATAATCTGTTCCAAATTTGAGGTTCTTTTAACTGTTAATCGATTTATCAATGCTTCTGCCGGAAAAGAAGCAGAGCTGTCATCAGAAATGATTAATTGAATATTGTTGTATGTCTGTTCTAAAATACTTTCTATTGACTCTAGTAAATATCTAAAGCTATTATGAGTAAGAATAATAACCGAAATTTGGGGGTAATTCATTTTATCTCCTGTCTGCTGCCATTTATTATCCAATCCTTAAGCCGCTCTGCATCTAAAGAAGAATAATCTTCCCGATTTCTCCCAAAGTTGTACATAGCAATAAACACATTAGCCATTATGTCATCTACTCCTCCACCAACTCAATCAAAAACATATTAGATAACATTAAAAAACAAATCCGCTTTCCAAAATATACCGACTCTTTTAAAGGTGACATCACTTTCGCCCGGCACTTTACTAAATATTCACATGCTTTATCAATTTGATTTACAGAATAGGCAAAGTGATATAGCTTTACTCCCTTTTCAAGATAAGGCGTAAGAGTGGTACTACCTTCTAAATTCTGCAGCAACTCAATACGCGGCTGATTATTAGCAACCATAAACTGTCCCTTAATTCCCTGAGATGAATCTGTAAAGCAAGGGGATTCTGCCTGATATCCCAGAAATTGAAAGGCTTTTCTGTCACGTTCTAAGCTACTGCAGGCCACTCCAATGTGATGGAACTGGAATTTCCCCACAGCTGTGCGCAGATTCCTCTGAAAAATTGCAAACGCTTTTTTTTCTAAAACCGCTGAAAGTTCTTCAAGATAATATTCTTTATCCACATAATGCTCGACTGCATTATAAAACTCACCGCGCAATTCAAAAAAATCCTTTAAAATCCCCCTTCTCTTTTGCGGAAGAGAATCATGGAAGGATACTACAGAACTGTTTTTTTCTATTGTTCTGCAATACAATTCTCTTAAATTGAGCTTTTGGAACGCCGCCTTAAAAATCAAGTCCACACTTTCAACTGCGGCAAGGGATCCCTTTTGGACGACCCATCGCCCCCACTCAGCCCGTCCATCCTCCATATCATAAATAGCAATTGTTCCTTCCGGCTGTCCGGTGATTTTATTCTCAATAATAAAGAAAAAATCCCCATCTCGTTGAAAATATTTTCTAATCCAATTTTCCTCTAACTCTATATCATCAGGAATTTCATGGATATACTGGGTTCGGTTCATATCTTCTAAACGAATTTTTAAAATAAACCGGGCATCTGAAAGCTGGACAGGACGTAAAGAATATCCCAGTCCATCGATAGATAGACGATGCTGCATAATTACTGAACCTTCCTTTCTGTTTCCTCTATCACTAAATCAACGGAAGTCATGTTTGCAATTTCTTCAGGCTCAAAAAATATTTGGAATTTATCTTCCAAAGCAATAACCAGTTCTACGTGTGTTAAAGAATTCCATGGTCTTTCACAGGCAGACTTATTAGATAATTGTTCTATAGATAAACCGGTTACAGCTGATATTACAGTAATTATTTCTTCTCTCATAATCCATACCTCTCCAATCGAACGGCTAACAACTCATTGGGAACATTGTATGAAAAGCCAGATGGCTGTTCCAAATAAGTGCATAAATATTTTGCAACAAATTTCTCAGCCGGTAAATTTCGCTCGCCTTTTTGAAATTGAACCTTGATATTTGTAACATTTAATGCTTCCTGCATATACGAAATCATTCCAAGGACTATTACTTCATCAATGCCACGCCCCAATGCCCGGCAACTGACAAAGCACTCCTGGATTTCTAAATAGTCATCTATTTTTTTGCCAGTGCAAACTGCAATCAACCCACTTTCTGAAAGTTTGTCTGAAAGCTGCACTGTAATGACTACTGAATCATTTAGCCTCATCAGATATTCAATATCTGCTGGGGAGTATCTTTTATAATTAAAAATAAACTGATTTGTCTTATTTGATAATTCAGAAATACGGTCTATCTGTGCCGGATCATCAATATGAAACACCAGTTCCATATCCAAAGACTTTATATAGTCCTCAGAAGACAATGTGGCCTTTATTTTATTCCTTAGCTCATTAGCCTGAACATCTTCCGAACGAATCGAATCTTCAGCAGAACAGTTCAGTTTCAGAATTCCAGGATAATTTTCCAGCATATATCTGGTTTTTAAAGCATCCGATGCCGCTAATAAACCATGGATATCAGTATGAACATTAGCAACCGAATACAACTCACCTGGATTATCATCAATAAAGAGAATACTATCACTTCCAATATTAAGGTATTGAGAAATTTGACTGATTGATTCAGCTTTAGGATTCCAGGAGCAGCAGATTTTAGTGAAATCATTTAATTGCAATGGGAAATCGGCTCTTTCTCGAAACATCTCAAGCACATCTGATTCTTCATTCTTAGAAGCAATACAAAGGAAAAATCCTTGTTCAGCAAGTCCCTTTAGCTTTTCTTGCAATAAACGATGCCCTTCTGTAAGCGTAATGTTATGTATTCCATCCTCTCCAAGAACACCTAAATATAAGGTATTATCTAAATCTACCACAATCGCTTTAAGGCAAGGACGTATTAAGGCCGGAATATAATTTAACCCCAAATCCCGCGATACTTGCAAAGAAAGAGCTGAACTCATAACTGTGCCTGAAAATTGTTCCAACCGATAATCGTAAAACCGGGATCCTAAAGCATCTCTGAACTTTTCCAAAGAATATACTACTATCTGGTTATCCTGTATATCCAATTCACCATCAAGCAGAACCACTAAAACAGGTTTGTGGTATTGTTCTTTTAATGCCATCAAACGTCCCTTTAAAAATGCAGTAAAATCAATATTTTTATATCGATTAGCATCTAACCAGAGAATCAATAAATCTGCAGACACATCCATATCAAAAAATGATAATGTATCATCATAATCGCTATAAATAAATTCAGCACATACCCCGGCATAATCTAAAAAAGGTCTGATTGAATGTTCTACTAATTCAAATGAGTGGTTTCTATACACATTAATTTTTATAGCAGGTATAGAAGTTTTGGGTTGATAATTAATCAACTCCAACCGGCCGGGATTATCAAAAACAAAATTTTGAAGCTCTATATTCATTGAATACTCCCATCATAGTTATTAATCACATCAATTACATATTGGATTTCCTGATCTGACATCCCATAATACATAGGAATACTGATAATTTCTCTTGACAACTTTTCGCAAACTGGTAAAGCCCCTTCTGCTATTTTCAAATCTTTATATGCATTTTGGCAGTGCATTGGAATTGGATAATGGATATTGGTCCCTATTCCGCATTCTGTAAGATACCTCTGAAAATGATTACGGGAGCTGCATTGCAGTACAAACAAATGCCAGACATTATAATAGTCTTTTGAAGTAGGAATGGGCATTTTAATACATGGATTTTTAAGTTCGCTCAAATACCTTTCAGCAATTCTGTTCCGCTCCTTATTCCACTTATTTAAATGGGATAATTTAACCCTTAAAAATCCAGCCTGCAGTTCATCTAAGCGTGAGTTATTCCCTTGGTACTCATGGTGATATTTGATTTTTGAACCATAATTGCCCAGCATCCTTATTTTTTCTGCTAAAGCTTCATTGTTGGTAACAACAATCCCACCATCTCCTAAGGCCCCAAGATTTTTACCAGGATAAAAACTAAAACCTGCAGCAATTCCCATACTGCCACTTTTTCTTCCTTTATATAATGCTCCATGAGCCTGGGCTGCGTCTTCTATTACATATAGATTGTGTTTTGAAGCTATATCTAAAATAGGATCCATATCGGCACATCTACCATATAAATGAACTGGGATGATTGCCTTTGTCTTCTCAGTTATCTTTTCCTCAATCCTATCAGGTCGAATCGTATAAGTATTTTCATCTGGCTCTACAAAAACAGGACAGGCACCTACATATGAAACAGCTAATGCAGTGGCTATAAAGGTATTTGATGGAATAATCACTTCATCTCCATATCCGATTTCCAGGGCCTTCAAAATAAGATATAATGCATCCAGCCCGGTTCCACATCCAACAGCATATTTGCATCCGCAAAACTCAGCAAATTCATTTTCAAATGCAGTCACCTGCTCTCCCATAATAAAGATATTGTTTCTATACATATTAAGGAAGCTATCAGTTATATCTGGCTCTATTTCTTTGTGCATCTTTTCAAACGATACAAATGGTATGTTCATTTCTTCTATGCCTCCTTGACCGAGTTCAAAAATTCATCATAATCACGTATATAATCGCTCTCATCATAATACTCCGATGCAAGCACCATCAAAACGGCATCCGGAGAGAAATCATACATTTCCCGCCACATATTGTGAGCTATGTATAGTCCCTCATAAGGCTTTTCTAAACTGACGATTTTTTTTTCTTCGCCATTATCTAGCAGCACCTTGCAAGAACCATGGATGCAGATTAAAATTTGTTTTAACGTCTTATGAGCGTGAAAACCACGATGTATACCTTCGCCTGTATCATACATATAGTAAACACGTTTAATCTCAAAAGGAATGTCTTTAAACTCCTCCAATGCTACCAATTGGCCTCGTTCATCGCCATGCTGCTGAAATACATATTTTAATATCTGCATAACTACCTCCCTGTTGTCTTATATTTACCGGACAGCTTTCGTTTTAATATGCGGAGCGCCGGAATCGGATAGCGGACCATCAGAAATATCACTTTTACTTTCTGCTTTTCTCCGCATATTAGGCTGTATTCATAAGCGAATCGGCTGTCTTGAGACCGCTTCAGCTTCCAAAAGTAATATTGAAGTTTTATATAAAATTTAAAATTAACATAAGGCAGAATCTCACGTCTTAATATTTTATCCGAGTCCCGCTCGTAATCAGAATTAAAACGCCAAGGCGAGCTCACGCCTCCTTGTCGGTATTTCACCACAGGCTGTTCCCAGTAATCAATCACTACTCCCTGGCGGCTCAGGCTCAAGGCTGCCGGATAATCCTCAATTAACCTATAATTTTCATCATACAGTCCATAACTTTCAATCAACAACCGGCTGCGGGCAGTACAGCATCCGTATATGAAATTAGCATTTATCAACTTTCTAAATATCTTTTCTGGGGATTTGCTTTCCAGGACCTGGACTTCCTCGTCACAAGGTCCCCATCCCTTACACTCCATCATTGCTTCATCATAAACCGCATATCGTCCTGTCATAATCATGGAGTTCCTGCAAATCATCTCCCGTGTCCACTTAGTCAAAACATCCGAATCAAAAAATACATCGTCTGCCGCCAGGTTAAAAATATACTCTCCATGTGAATGAACAAGACCTGTATTAGAAGCCTTTACTGTTCCTAGATTTTGCGGATGTACTATAACTTGGTAATCCTCAAGATTATTGCCTTTGCGATTTTTAATGTAAGTACGGATCTCATCCTGACAAAAAACGCCTGAACCATCATCTACAATGATATATTCAATATGAGGATAGGATTGTTCCAATACAGATTGGATGCTTTCATATATATAAGTGCTATTATACGAGAGCGTAAGCACTGTTATTAAAGGATATCGATCCATCCTCACCAACTCCTGTAACCGTTCCGATTACCATTCAAACTCATTGCCTTTACCTTTTTATAAAAAGCCGAGGAAATCAACCATTCATACATTTTTTCTGATACATGCAGATAGTTCATTAGTAGATATAGCCTGTATTTACTGGAAAGCCTGCTTTTCAATTCATGATTTGCCTGTTCCAGCTTCAACTGAAACTGCCTGCATACTTTTCGCCCCTTCGCTTTATCAGGCTCAAAGACACAGGCTGTTAAGTAGTAAATAAGTACTACATTTTCTATTTTCCATAAAAGAAATGTACCCGCATCTTCTATGAGATTCGAATTTAACGTATAATAATCCAGCATAGCATCGGCAACCATTTCTATATGCTGTATTCTCTTTAATTGATTGGCCGCAGAAATACTCTGCTCCATATTTCCAACCATATATTGATAGATAAATAAATCCTTTACATAAATACTGACAGCATGACAGCATGGAATAGCCGAATAAATCTGGTCTTCATAAAAGATGTGTTCTGGCAGTTCATAATAATTCTCCCGATAAAACACTGTTCTATAGGTAATTCCATGAAATACCATACAGTCCTCAAATTCTCCCCAGTTATGAATCACTTCTTTTAAGCCGATATATGTGGAATCATATTCTGTTTTTATCCGATATTCCTTTTTCTTTCCATTTATCATATGAATCATATGAAATGGAGTTAATACAATATCTGCATCACATTTATCGAGACACTCCACAAACGCAGCAAGATTGTCCGTTACAACCCAGTCATCTGCGTCAATCACTTTAAAATATTTTCCTGATGCCAGTTTGCTTCCTATATTTATAACAGAACCGTGACCGCCATTTTCCTTATTAATAAGCTTGTACATATCCGGATTACGTTTCACATAAGCCTGAGCAATCTGGTCCGTCAGATCTGAAGAGCCGTCATTCACAATAAGCACTTCAATCTTATCTGTAACGGTCGTATCCCAAAAAGAATCCAGACATTTTTTTAAATAAGGATCTGCATTATAGGCAGGTATAACAAAGGTAATTGATTTTTCCATTTCATCATCCTGCCTTTCTAATAGGGTTTATACAAATTCCTTTAAACAAAGCATTTGCTGCGCATACCAAAGAAATGTCCTTTTTATAAATAGAGTGTTTAACTATCAGATAATAGATTCCATATAAAAAGGCCAGGGTAATTCCCATCATATATCTGGTAGCAGCGCCTCTCTGGTAAAAAAATTTCTTGTCATAAACACTAAACCAAGTAGAATCTTTAGATAATAGACCGGCAATGGTTCGAGGAACATAATAAATTGTTAATCCCTTTTTTAAACAATCCCAAAGAAATTTGTTTTCTTCACCGCATCCATTTCCACTTCCGGCCCCCATATGTGAATCAAAAAAGCACATTCTTTCGATTACGCTCTTTCGGCGGAAAGCAAGCTGTACAGAGGATAGCTTCAGGCTCTTCAACCAGCGGATTCTTTGGATTTCCGATTTCAGACGTGTTTTCTTATGGCTCACATCAAAGGCGATAATATCTGCATCCCTCAGCTTTTCAAAACTCTCCAGCACAATGGATTCATAATCTTCCTCAAATACTTCGTCATCATCACACAACAGACAAATGTCCCTATCTGATAAATGGATTGCCAAATTCCTGCTATTTGACAATCCACGCTGATTTGTTGAAACCATACGGATACGCTGATTTCCCCTATATATTTGTTCTTGCGATTCTATCTCACACTGGTTGATAATCAGAACATCCCCCGTCAACTTACTCTTCTGAACAATAGAAGTATCTTTCTGATTCATACAAGATATGAGTACCTCGAGCTGCATTTATTTTCCTTCCTTTATAAAGGAGCAACGCAAATTGGCTATTTAGCAATTTGGGATAAAATGTTGCATTCAGTATTTAAAATAAAACAGTCGCTTTATAGTCGCTTTATTGATAATATATTCATGTATTGCTCTTCGTAAAAACAAAGATATCAATGGAGGTATGAACCAGTGGGTAAGACACAGCCTATTAAAAAAGCAGATGATGTACAGCGACTTAAAGAATATTACTTAGAAAAAAACAAATAAGAAACTACACAATGGTAACGTTGGCTCTCAATACTTCTTTACGCATTAGCGACTTGTTACATTTAAAATGGATTGATGTTTATAACTTTAAAACACATAAATATAGAGAACATATTAATCTTGTAGAACAGAAAACCGGCAAAAAAAATTCAATAGCATTAAACAGTGAAGCTACAAAGGCATTGGAACTTTTAAAAAGAACACTTGATACTTTTTGTCAGGATACATATATTTTTAAAAGCCGTATAGGAGATAATCAGCCAATAGGGCGGATATGTGCTTTTCGAATTATTAAAGAAGCTGTGAATGATTTAAACTTAGAAGGAATTATCAGTTGCCACTCACTACGCAAAACCTTTGGCTATCATGCCTGGAAAAAAGGAGTTCCCCCTGCACTTATAATGTCTATATACAATCATTCATCGATTGAAATCACCAAGCGATATCTGTCAATTGATCAGGATGATAAAGATGAAGTCTTTCTGGGAATGAATCTTTAAGCTTCCATTTTAAGAAATATTTGAGAAAAATGGGACGAAATTATTAATAAATGGGAGTGAAAAGGTCTTGAATTATGGGGAAAGACATGCTATTCTTATAAGCGAACACAAGGGCAACATTTTATCCCAAAGTGTTACATTCGCAGTAATTAAAACTACTAACAAACAAATTTATATTATGAATTAAAAATGAGATTACAAGTCCTAGTATCTACTATGAATCAGGCAGATTATAGTCTGTCCCGCAGAATGAAATTAAATAGTGATGCAATTATCATCAACCAGTGTAACAAAATAGCCGTTGCCCATGATGAATATAATGGCTACCAGATACATTGGTATTCTTTTGATGAAAGAGGTGTCGGGTTAAGCCGCAACAATGCATTGATGCGGGCCGATAGCGATATTGTACTGTTCTCTGATGACGATGTTATCTATGTGGATGGCTATAAAGATCTTATACTGAATGAGTTTAAAAAATCACCTGAGGCAGATGTTATTATTTTCAATGTTTCAAGTAATGATCAGAATCGAACTGAATATATAAATAATCGTTCACATAGACTTCATCTATTTAACTGTTTACGATATGGGGCAGTCCGAATTGCAGTCCGCTTGGAGAAAATCCGAAAAGAAAACATATATTTTCATCTGATGTTTGGAGGGGGAGCTCTTTATGGCAGCGGAGAGGATAGTATATTCTTATCAGATTGCATAAGACATGGTCTTAAGCTGTATGCTTCCAATCAATTGATTGGCTGTATGAACTATAGAGAATCTTCCTGGTTTCATGGTTATAGTAATAAATATTTTAGGGATAAAGGTGCTCTATTTGCATGTATATCAAAAAAATGGTTTTTTCCGTTATGTCTTCAATACTGTTTCAGACATCATAAAAAATTTAATGACGTACCGATACAGCATGCACTATATCTCATGCTCCAAGGTGCAGTGAATTTCAGAAATAAAAATCAACTTGCCAATCAAACCACGAAAAAGGAGCACCCAATATGAAGATTCTATCGTTCATTATTCCTTCTTTCAATGTTGAATGGTGCCTCCATAAGGCTTTAAATTCAATGCTGGTACAGGATATACTCCAGGATATTGAAATTATTGTTGTCAATGACGGCTCCACGGACAAAACAGAGGAAATTGCAAAGCAATATGTGACACAGTATCCCCAAAATGTAATCTTGGTAAATAAAAGCAATGGGGGGCATGGCTCTGCTATTAATAGTGCTATTTCTTATATAGCAGGAACATATTTTAAAATAGTTGATGCCGATGACTGGGTTATTTCAGAGAATCTTCCGGAGTTTGTTAATATTTTAAAAGAATGTACCTGTGATGTGGTATTGACACCCTATCATCGTGTAGATATGAAAGACGGATCCAGAGAAAGCTGGAATATGTACTGCGATAAATATAAAAAAATTTATAGTCTGGAAAATATAGTAACAGACTGGAAAAAATTTAATCGTTGTTGTATGTTTCATGGTATTTCCTATAGAACAGAGTTCTATAGACATCATAATTATCAATTGCCTGAAAAAATATTTTATGAGGACCATGAATTTTCTTCGATTCCATTCTGTTATGCGAAATCAATTTATCCAATAAATATATATGTATATCAGTATCTTGTAGGTAATAGTGAGCAGAGTGTATCGGATAAAAACAAATTAGCACGGCTATCCCATGCAGAGAAAGTTACCAGAGATTTACTAATTTATCGCAGAGAACATTCTGATATGACCTCTGCTGGAATGAAATATCTGGATTTGAAAATTGAAAGCGGTATTCCCAGTTATTACGAAACAGTATGTATTGTACAAAGAGATAAGAAAAAAGGAAGAAAAGACATGGACCATTTTAATGAAATGATTCGGTCTGTTGATTCAGCTGTATACCAGAGAGTATTACGTAAATCGCAGATATACCGTTTACTGTCATGGTTGCATCTGACTCCTACACTGTATCGGAAAATGCTGTATTCTGGATTATGCAGTAAGCTTAGAAAAACAAACCGCTTAGAAAAGGAACGAATAAAGTAGAAGAAAGGGTATAAATACATGAACCCATGGAAATACAGGATATCTATGTTTTGGAAATATAAGGATTTGATTATTCAGCTGGTAAGCCGCGATATTAAGCTGAAATATAGAAGAAGTTTTTTAGGATACTTGTGGAGTATTTTGAATCCATTATTTGTCATGATAGTTATGACTATTGTATTTTCTGCTATGTTCAGCCGCAATATTGAGAACTTTCCTGTGTATCTGTTTACAGGCAAAATGTTATTTGACTTTCTATCTACCTCTACACGGCAGGCCATGACCTCAGTTGTCAATAATGGTGCTCTCTTGAAGAAGACCTATGTGCCCAAATATATATTTACCTTTTCCCAGGTTACCAGTTGCATGGTTGATTTTGTCCTTTCTTTCGGCGCATTATTAATCGTTATTATTGCAACAGGGGCAAAGCTGACCTGGACCTCTGTTTTGTTTCCAACTGTAGTTGTCCAGATTTATATTTTTTGCCTGGGGCTAGGCTTCCTTCTCGCGGCGCTTAACGTTTTTTTTAGAGATATTCAGTACATATATAATGCCATCACAACGGCCTGGATGTATCTAACTCCTATTTTTTATCCAATTGAATCTCTGCCGCATAATCTGCAAATCTTAATAAAGGGATTTAATCCTCTCTATTATTATGTGGCTCAGTTCAGAGATTTAGTTTATTATAGCCAGATACCAGGGCCTAGGGTTCTGTGGGGCGGATGGGTCATGGCATTTATTATGCTGGCAATCGGTCTGTGGGCATTTAAAAGAAAACAGGATGATTTTATCCTGTTCATTTAGGAAAGGCGGCTTTTTAAGATGGAGCCATACATTGTAGATGTGGATAATCTTACCATACGTTTTAACATGGCAAGTGAAAAGGTTGATAATTTAAAGGAATATGCGATTAAACTCATAAAAAAAGAACTTAAATTCAAAGAGTTTCTGGCACTTCAAGATGTTTCACTCAAGGTGAAGCGGGGTGAATCCTGGGCATTGATTGGCGTTAATGGTTCTGGCAAATCTACTCTTCTTAAAGCGGTCAGTGGAATTTTAAAACCTTATAAGGGTTCGGTGACCGTACGAGGAGATATTGCCCCACTGATTGAACTTGGAGCAGGGTTCGATGCAAATATGACTGCTCGGGAAAATATCTATCTGAATGGAACGGTACTGGGGCATAGCAAAAAGTATATGGACGAGCATTTTGACGAAATAGTGGATTTTGCGGAGTTGTGGAATTTTTTAGACACGCCAATCAAAAACTTTTCTTCTGGTATGAAAGCCCGGCTGGGATTTTCCGTTGCCACTATGGTATCCTCTGACGTATTAATTGTGGATGAAATACTAGCGGTAGGAGATTTTCTGTTCAGAAAAAAGTGTATGGATCGGATGAACACAATGTTGAATGATGGCACCACGCTTCTTTTTGTATCCCATAACATAGAAGATGTCAGCCGGCTTTGTGACCACGCATTATGGCTGGATCATGGGCGAACAAAAATGGCAGGCAATGTGGAAAATGTTTGTAAAGCCTACAGAAACCATAACAAATAAAAAATATTGTAATAAAGAGGGAGGATATTATTTTATGAGCAGTCCAAAGGTGTCTATAGTTATTCCTGTATATAACGTGGAAAACTTTTTGGAACAATGCATGGACAGTGCCATTCAGCAAACACTTGAGGATATAGAAATCATTTGTATTGACGATGGGTCCACTGATAAAAGCGGAGAGATTTTAGATGCATATGCAAGACAGGATACCCGAGTCCGTGTCATTCATAAGGAAAATGGGGGATATGGTGTAGCTATGAACACCGGGCTTGATTTGGCTTGTGGCGAGTATTTCTCCATATTGGAATCTGACGATTTTTTTATGCCGGATACCTGTGAAATACTATACAAAAATGCAAAGAAGTTTGATGCAGATATTGTTAGATCCGATTATTTTGACTATATAACAAAATATGGAAAGGTTAATCTTACTGCGAAACAAATGAGTAAGGATTACAGCTATTATTACCGTTTGATTTGCCCAAATAAAGAGCCTGAAGTCTATACGTTTGTTATGCATAACTGGACAGGGATTTACAAAATAAGTTTCCTTAGAGATAAAAACATACGCTATAATGAAACACCCGGAGCATCATACCAGGATAATGGATTTTACTTCCAAGTATTTTCTCAGACAGAACGACTGGTGTACATACCTAGACCGTTTTACTGCTATCGAATTGATAACCCCGGCTCATCCATTAATAATCCAGACAAAGTTTATACAATGGCCAAGGAATATGCATTCATTCGGGCCTTTCTAGCCAAACATCCCGAGTTTGAACAAACATTATTGCCCGTATATTATGCCAGATTATTTCGCGCTTATCACCAAACTTATATGCGGATTGCACCTGAATTCAGAAAAGAGTTCAGACAGTTTTTTCATAATCAGTTTGTTGAGACAAAACAAATGCATCTGCTGGACACTGGGTTGTGTTCAGTAAATCAGCGCAAATTACTTTGCGCACTTTTAAAATCTCCCGAGGAATACCATAAACTTATTTTTGGTAATAAGCTTTTTACGGCCAGAAATATTAATCGAGCATTAGAGGTTATAGAAGTACATGGATGGAAAGCATTTTTCGGTAAATGCAGAAAGGTTCTCGGCAGGAGGAGAGGTCATGAATAAAACACTGTTGATTAATTTGCCTGATGAATTTTATTATCCCGAAGAGCGCTGCGGTTATTATGTTTCAGAAGAAATGAAAAAAATATGGTCAATTGAATTGAATCTGCTAAAAAAATTTTCTGATGTATGTGAAAAAAACAATCTTAACTATTTTATGGATGGAGGTACTTTGCTGGGGGCTGTACGGCATAAAGGCTTTATACCATGGGATGATGATGCAGATGTTATTATGCCGCGCGAGGATTACAATAAACTATTTAAAATCGCATCTCAGGAATTTCAATATCCGTATTTCTTTCAAAACACACTTACGGAAGACGGTTTTTTCCGCACACATGCACAATTAAGGAATAGCGAAACAACCGGTTTTATTAAGATAGATGGAGAAAAAAATATAAATAAAGGTATATTTATTGATATTTTTGTTCTGGACGGAATAGCGGATAACTTTATGTTCCGATATCTCCATCGCAAAGAAATCGAAACAAAGAAGAAAATTCTGGCTTATGAATATGACAGAACATACAATGATTTAACCCTAAAAGGCAAGGTGATCTATAAACTGATACACTGTTTTTTTAGAATATATCCATTTAAAAAATTTTTTACTCATTTTAATCTAAAGGTTCTAGCTCGTTATTCCGGTAAGAAGACAAAAATGGTGGGAGACATTACTCTCAAATGGCGTAAAAATGTGCAGTGGCCTAGGGGATGGTATGATGGATATATCTATTTGCCGTTTGAAAACATTCAATTGCGGGCCCCTCTGTTTTATAAAGACGTTTTGGGACGGCAGTATGGTGATTATATGAAAATACCTAGAGATGTTACTGCTGCAAATGGCCGGGTACATGGAAATGTTACATTTGACCCGGATGTTCCATATCAGGATTATTGTATCAATCATCAGGATGTTATAATGTGAATTGGAGAAAAATTATGAATACAGCACTAATTCTTGCTGGCGGCACCGGACAACGGATGCGTCAGGAAATACCAAAACAGTTTATTAATGTAAACGATAAGCCTTTGATTATATATACCTTAGAAGCTTTTCAAAAACATCCCCAAGTAGATAATATTTTAGTTGTATGTTTAGATGGATGGCATGATATACTAAAAAGCTATGCAAAACAAAATAAAATAACTAAAATGCAGTGGGTAATCAACGGTGGAAACACAGGCCAGGAATCAATTCGTAACGGTGTATATTATTTGGAAAACATCTGTAGTTCTGATGACATTGTTATAATTCATGATGGAATTCGTCCTTTAGTTGACGAGACCATCCTATCAGATGTAATAGTCAAATGCGAACTATATGGAAATGCAGTAACATCTCTCCCCTATAATGAACAAATTTTTATTAAAGCAGATGAATTTACCACAAGAAACTATATTCCCCGCGACACTTTACGGCGTGTTTCAACACCTCAGGCCTATAAATACGGAAAACTTCTTTGGGCATATCATGAGGCGTTTGAAACACAGATAGGCATATTGGGTGCTTCTTATACTAATACAATGATGACAGATCTGGGTGAAACACTTTATTTTGCAGCTGGGTCTGATAAGAATATAAAAATTACAACACCGGAAGATTTGGAACTCTTTAAAGCATTGCTGGAGATAAAAAATAAGTATTAAGATTAGGAGAAGAACTATGTTTTTAAATCACCTACTCTACGCAGATGACATCAAAATATTGGCTAATTTAGATATTTGTTGGGAAATGCTTAATAATAAGTCTATTCTGATAACAGGCGCCACCGGTATGATAGGAACGTTTCTAGTCGATGTACTAATGGAGCGAAATCTGCAGTTTCACTCAAATATTCAAATATATGCGTTAGGACGATCTGATAAACGGGCAAAAGAACGTTTTGGTTCCTATTATATGGATCAAACATTTCATTTTATTCAGCAAGATATTAATAAAACCCTGGATATTAATGTACAAATTGATTATATATTCCACTGTGCCAGTAATACTCACCCAAGAGCTTATGCGGAAGATCCGGTTGGGACTATCATAACCAATGTCTTAGGAACTAACAACATACTGCAAATAGCTCTGAAATCTCATGCAAATAGGGTTGTATTTCTGTCCTCAGTAGAAATTTATGGGGAAAACCGCGGCGATAAAGAAAAATTTGATGAAAGCTATTGCGGATATATTGATTGCAATACTATGCGTGCCGGCTATCCTGAAGGGAAACGAACCGGAGAAGCATTATGCCAGGCATATATAAATAAATATGGACTTGACATTGTAATCCCACGAATATGCCGCGTTTTCGGCCCGACTATGCTTGATACAGACAGTAAAGCCCTTGCACAGTTTATAAAGAATGCCGCCAGGAAAGAAGATATTGTTTTAAAAAGTGAGGGCACACAATACTTCTCATACTGCTATGTGGCAGATGTTGTATCAGCGCTTTTGTATATACTTCTCTACGGAAAAACAGGAGAAGCTTACAACATCGCCGATGAATTATTCGATATCAGATTAAAAGATTTAACTGGGCTTTTAGCCAAAATAGCAGGAACAAAAGTCGTTTTTGAACTCCCAGACGATGTGGAAAAAAAAGGATTTTCCAAAGCCACTACTGCCCGCTTAGATGCTCAAAAATTAAGGAAATTAGGATGGCGTGTGGATGGCACAATAGAACAAAAGGTCAAAAAAACAGTGGATTTGTATGCAGTTAAGGTGAACTAACATTATTATAGTAAAAGTCAATAATCTGCCAGTTCTTTTTTTGATACAGAAACCACGGATTGATAGATTCTCGTAATCCGTGGTTTTATTGGTAAACGCCCAATACGCGTACCTTTTTTTACTCCCTGTTCTTTGAGATAATAGTTTAAACATCGAAAAAGTCTAAATAGTTGACTCAACTTTTTAGACTACATAGTAAATGGAGGTTGACGCTATGGAATCAAAGGAAAGTCAGGTTGCTGCACAGGTTTATAAATGCTAATCTAATATTGAGCCATTTTTGTTCTAAACACTGACTTGAAAGTGAGCCACTAAAAAAGTACTCTGAATAAAAGTTTTTTATTCGGAGGGAAATAAGGTGGTTATTACAATGCAAGATTACGATGAAATACGCAGGCGTTTTCTTGCTGGCGAAAGTCAGCGACATATAGCAAAAACAATGGGCATTTCTAGAAATACAGTCAAAAAATACTGTGAAGGGAATGCTGTCCCTTGGGAACGGAAAACATCTGACCGTGAATCAACGATTCTTACACCAGATGTAGTCGAATTCATACAAAACTGCTTTGATGAAGATTCCCGTCAAGGCCTTAAAAAGCAAAAACATACTGCGAAACGTATTTATAACCGGCTTGTTGAAGAAATCGGATTTATAGGTGGAGAATCTACTATCCGTGCAAAAGTCCATGAATTAAAGGGATGCAAACCTAAAGCTTTTATTCCTCTTCAATTCGAACCTGGTGAAGCAATGCAGGTGGATTGGGGAGAAGCCACTGTTTATCTCGACGGTCAGAAAACAGTGATTAATCTTCTCTGCGCGACTTTGTTACAGCTGCAGACCAGTTGTACTTGCTTATCGTCATCAGAATGAAGAAAGTTTTCTGGATGCATTTGTTCATACTTTCGATGTCCTGGGCGGAGTCCCGCAAAAGGTTATCTTCGACAATAGTAAGGTTGCCGTAAAAGATGGGTTTGGGAAACATGCCCAAGCGCAGAAGGGATATACTGCGCTTGCAGCCCATTACAGTTTTTCCGCCCTTTTCTGTAATCCTGCAGAAGGACACGAAAAGGGGTACACTCCTTTTGGAACGATGCACGAAATACGAAGCACACCAGATTAAAGGAAAACCTGCCAAAGTAGGAGTGATGATGGACGAAGAACGTCCAATGTTCCATCCTCTTCCTGGATACAGATTTGAAACTGCCAAAAGCGCAAGTGTCAGAGTGAATGCTTTTTCCACCGCCAGATTTCGGACGAACAGTTATTCCGTTCCGCTTCAATATACTGGCAGAATGGTAGGAGTCAAAGGGTATCCTGAAACAGTAGAGATTTACTATAAAGGAGCCCTGATTGCAGTACATACCCGTTGTTATGGGAAACATCAGAGTATTTACCATCTGGAACACTATATGCCGCTTCTTGAAGAACGGCGGCGGGCTATCCCTGTACATCATTAATTGAAGACCAGATCCGCATGTATGCGAAGCTGCTTAAGATCCCGACATTTACCACCTACAAGGAAGCACTTCGCCAACTTTCTCCAGATTCCGATATCAGTGAGATTCTACTTTCACTAATGAAAGCAGAGTACGAGCAAAGGCAGGAAAACCAGAACCTGCGTCGTCTCAAGAGAGCGGGATTCCCATTTACGAAGACCTTGGATGAATTGGATCTGACACGCTACAGTGGTTCCATAAACGAAATCTTTATGAACGAACTGGCAAGCTGTAAGTTTATCAAGGACCGCAGAAACATCAATGTTAGGAAATCCAGGCCGAGGTAAGACACATATGGCAATCGGCCTTGGACTGAAAGAATGCTCCATGGGAATGTCCGTTCTGTTCAAAAATGCATACTCCCTGTCAACAGAACTTTCCGAAGCCCGGGACAGCTATTCCCTTGGCAAACTGGAAAAGCGGATTCAGAAAGCAGATCTGTTGATACTGGATGAAATGGGGTATGTCAGTTTTGATCGCTACCAGTCAGAACTTTTGTTTAAGATCATTGCTGACAGGAGTGAGCGTGGCAGCATCATTGTAAAAACAAATCTGCCGTTCTCTGAGTGGACAACCCTTTTTGAAAACACAGCCATAGTCGCTGCTATGATTGACCGTCTGACATTTCAGTCCTATGTGCTGGATATGAACGGAGAATCGTACCGACTAGCCAAGACCAAAGAAGCCAGGAAGTAGAGGTGGCTCACTTTCTGGCCATCATTGGGTGGCTCAAAATCAAATCAGCGAATGGCTCACTTTCTAGTTGGCGAACATACCAGGTCTCCTTTTTGATTTTTTGTAACCGAAAAAGGCATCCATTTTCGTCTGCATAAACTCCTATAAAATGTCTTTAAAGTTTTCTTAAATTAGCGTATAAACATCAAGCTACACTGGGATTCTTATCGAAAAGGAGACATCTGATGGTAGCATATATTATCTCTTTTAATGGATTACTTTGTATTTATTTTAAAGATGTTATATGGTTTGGACTATTTACAATTTTATCTCAAATATTCATAATATCTGACTCCATATGCCCTTATAACACTCATAGCTACTTTTTAATAATTGTATAGTCATCTAGCATCTTATTAATCGTTTCAGGTGGATTAAACATCATCGCATCCAAAATAGACAGGCTTTCGAAAAACTGAGGCTTTTTTTGGTTATAAGGCTGTAGATTTATTTTTAAAAAACTCAATTCTATTCCATTAGAATCAAACTTTTTCTGATTAAATATATCAATTCCCCCAGGTGGATTAATATATTCGTCTGCACCTAAGGCAATTGATATATTTAGGGCCCATTCACCAGGATTATGTACAGGTAAAATTTCTAAGTTCATATTTGAATAAACCTCATAATTAAAGGGAATCCCCAAATATGTACATACCTGGTTTAGTGTATAGGTATTTAAGCTTACAATATCTGAAAAATTCTGCATTAGTGCATCTTCTACCATAGCATAAACAATTTTAAAGTAAGGGGCCCGCTTTTTGTATGATGCGGTTAACTGCCCTAAAATACGGTTCTGATAGCCGGAGGCATCATCTATTAATATGTCTTTTATAATCGTTTCGCGGCTATGCTTCTGAAGAGGCACCGTAAAGTACATGGTTTCTGGACGAGATGGATGTATGATTTGATTCCGGTTAATCCAACCATGTTCAATATATTGAATAGTGTCAAAAATAATCCACCGGTCGGTATGTTTAATTAGAGAAAAATATCCTAAATATGGATAAAGGTAAGGCTGCATTATACCTAGTTTCATGTAATCCTCCTAAAAGCAAATATCATATTTTTTTAATATTTCGAGGCCCTTTTCATAAGATGAAAAACCAATTATGTCATCTGTATCAAACATTATGTCAAACGTATCCTCTATTTCGGATATTAGTTGCATATGCGCAACTGAATCCCATTTGTCAATGTTTAGGATTGAAAAATCCTCATTCAAATCCTTTGCTTTTGCGGAAAATACTTTTATAAAAATGGCATTATAATCATCTTGTTTTTTCATTAAATCTTTCCTCCCTATATTTTTTGTAAACCTCATCAAAATCTTTTTTTATCACAGAGTTAGGAATCAAATTGTGATAGCGCCCATTTTTAAATACACGGTCGCGTAAGATTCCTTCTTCTTTAAGCCCACACCGTTTTGCAAGCTTTCTGGAGAGATAATTGTATTCCAGCACGGTTCCATAAACGCAATTAAGATTCAGCTCATTAAACGCATAATTTAGGAATCCCATCATTGCATCCCAAATATCGTGTTCCACACGTTGTTCCTGTGTTGCTTTGGTTTTTTGAGCTAGTTCAGCAGAGCGGTTTTTCCAGTCAATGTTTGTTAACATTATGCAGCCAATCGTAAATCCCCCCTTTATTTGAATCATCAAACGCAATTCGGCCTGTTGATTATAGGACTCAAACCAGTGCTTCTGCCGATCATAGGATACCGGAAAACAACTGCCTCCAGTCATTTTCTCTATTCCCGGATCATTCATCATTTCCTGAAGAAAGGGTAAATCTGTCTCTTCAATTGCGCGAAGAATAACAGTTCCATTATCAATTACCATTCTTATCACCTGCTTTTTCTGAAATTTCGTCTAAAACGGTTAACATATAATTCATGTCATTGACGGTATAGCGCTGATCTATTGGAAGGAACACAAGATTTTGCGCCAAATAGTACTCATATGAATCAGCGGAACAATCCTGTAAGACATTGGGCCACAATGTGGGAACATATATCTTTTTTCTGACTAGTTTTCTCTTAATCTGTTCACCTCGGTCAGTGAGATACGGATACATATACAGCCCGCCTTTGTTATATATACTTAATTTATTTCGAAGAGCAAGAACTCTGTGAAGGATATCAAAATTAGTTGAGCGTTTTATAACAATTTTGTCATAATCAAATGATTTTAAAATATTCTGAGTTAACGCGGACATTTTTTTAATATCTTCATATTCAAAACTTTTATCTACGTTGCAAAACTCCGGATAAAAATCTGAAGCATTTTTTTCAAATCTTCCTAGCAGGTGCCGCATTCTATGATAAGAAGCGTCATTTGGCAACTCATCATATAGCATGGAAGGTATTGTTAAATGTAGATATGCGCCATCAGCTACCCCGAAGTATTTACGGCAGGTATAGACTGTATCAATGTCGGGACTGGGAGGTTGAAAAAATGATTGCGTATTGTCAACAATAATGTTTTTGTGTATTTTTTGAAGTTGTTCTAGTTGTGCGTTGCTAAATTGCCCAAAATAATTAACAACCAATAATACTTCATCTTGAGAGAGCGGACCATGAAAATCAGGGGCTAATGTATCGGTTATATTGTAATAATCATAATCAATTTGGCATTGTTCCAGCCGGTTACGAATGCTACAGCAAAGATATCTGGGGAGCCATACTTTTTGGTATCGCTTTTCTTTGATGGTAAAAAGTATGGCATTCCTAACGGTATTGAAGCGCAGTAAATTGGTATAGTATTCGCATCCTTCATAACGTTCAAAATCGAGATATCCGCCAATTTCAATCATTTATTGCACCTCTTTCAGGTTGTAAATAATAAGCTTCCAAGTAGTTTGTTATATGGCTGCCATTAGGGACAATGCTTCCGGCAGGAATTGTTATTCCATCATCAATCACTACATTGCTACCGATACGGCAGCAAATGTCAATATTACAAAAATTTCCTATTTTTGTATGATTGCCAATGTAAGAACGATTGATATAAACGAAATCACCAAGTTCTGTTCCAACATCAACAAATGTATGAGGGCCTATGATACAGCCTTCACCTCTCGTAGCAAAGTCGCTTACAGATGAACTGGGATGGATGACCTCACCAAATAAAGATGGATTTGATTCGTCATCAGTACTGCTATGTAAATATCTCTGTTTAAAATACAGTACTGCTTTTTGGCGGATATTAGGCTCTTCAATAGCGCACAGCAATGTATCGAATGGTTCTCTATGCCATTCACCCCATTTGCCAATGACATCGTAATCCTTTGCCGTATTGTTTAAACTTTCAATATGTTCATCTAAAAAACCCTTTATAAACCAAGTGGTTTTGCGTTTGTTACAATCCAACATCCATTGCGCAATTCTTATTCCCATTGTGCCAGCTCCAATAATCACAGCATCTGGTATCTTAGCTACGTTGAGCCCTCCCCAACTGAAGTAGCGCATAATGTTTAAGTAGTTTGACTTAAAATATGGATTTTTTGCCACAGTGGCCTTTTGGGATTCTCCTATTTCCGAAAAAACAGTTGTATAATGAAGACTGCAACCGCAGATTTCCTCAATACCATCTTTCCATTTTTTGATTGAATACTGTGGATGGTAATTCTTTCTTATCCAATCAATGGCATTTGTATTGCTAGAGCGTTCGATAAATTTAGAGTAGGGAATTGTTCCGATTTCTTTTGTATTAGAAACCTCAATTTCCTTTTCTTTAAAATAAGAGTAAAGTGGACCATCAGGTGTCAAATAAACTTTATTACCCATATAGAGCAATTTTAGTATATTGCCCAGTGCGTTTTGCCTTTCTGCATTAAATATAGCGACATCCATATTCCATAAGAATTCTGTATAGCTCGATTGAGGCATAAGGCGCCAAAGCATATAAGCTTTATTAGGGAAATAATCTTCCACATATTCGGTGATATTTCTTCCATACTGTTTGTTACTTGTATGCCAGTCATTCCCATAACTCATCGGAAGAAAAAGACGCATTTTTTCTTGCGCATAGGGAAGCAGCATTTCAAGTATTTCCAAATGATTATTAAAGGTATGAGCGTTATGCGCAACCTGTACGAATGTTAGGCCATTTTTACGCTCTTTCCAATTACGGTATACATCCATTGCTGCAAAGGACTCCTCGCTAATCGGGTATGGAATTACATAGCAAGGAACTTTAGACGGGAAATTTTTTTTATAATAAAGTTTATCTGGTTCAAGTAGAGCAATTACAGCCTTCAAATGACAACGGCAATAATAATTTAATGCATTGATTACCCTATGTCGCAGCCCTTTATCAGTGCGCTTCCAATTATACAGGTCTATTCCCCAAGCGACCCATACTGACTTTTTTAAAAATTTTGGATTTCCAAACAAAAAGAGCATGAATCTGCCAGGATAAATAAAACCGTGCCAAAAGACCAGGTCTGCCTGATTCAAAGCAGTATATAAATGTTTCATTTTTTTCCATTTGCTATTTCCGCTCATTTGTTGGACATTATCATAAGCAAACAAATCAAGTTCGCTTTCTGGGCATTCATTGATAAAATAGAAATGGTGCTCGTCTTTATCAAAATTTTTTCGTAGCATCCGAATATAGGTATCCATCATCCGTCTGCTTGGCGGAATTATATGAAGGAATTTCATGATAAATCTCCTTGCCTAAAAATGATATCTTTTGTGTAACTTCAGTTTGTATATAAGGTTAGAGGGGATTTTTAGCAGGCCCCAAATTGGGTGTGCTAAATGTCCCCAAACATAACAGATTACTCGCATTTCGTCTATCCTTGGATGCCTAACAAACTTAATAATGGATTCAAGAAATATAATTTGTTTCCTAGATTCAAACTGAAGATTTAGATTCAGTTCAGTTGCTGCATACTCTTCTAGTTTACTCAGAAAATCCACATCATCGGCTATTTGTCTTGAATTATTGCGGTATATCTGCGTTGTAATATTAGCAGCATTTTTACGCATAGCTTTTCTATAACAACTCATATTTCTATCCATACAATAAAAATTCCCTTTGCTCAGAAATATCAGCATTAGCGTGCGGTCTGCTATCAGCGGGTGTGCTTTGTAGCAGATAGAGTAATCACAATCAGGTTGCAAAAAAATATTCCTTCGCACAAAGGTAGAGGGTTGTCCGGGCATTAGAATACCATCAAAATCGTTTAGAGAAAAAGTGCTTTTCTGCACAACCCAGGATAAGTCCTGATTCTTGAGCGGAAGATTATTTTCGTCTACTACAGTAAATTTGTGAGTACATCCAACATAAGCCGGATGACTTTCTAAGAAATCCACCTGTTGTTGCAATTTTTGGGAATCAGTCCAGTAATCATCACCTTCTAGAGTTGCAAGATATTTTCCTCTGGCATTGGTGAGAAGATTATATGCATTGCGGGTTGCTCCTAGATTTTGAGGTGACAAAAATAACCGGATATAGTCTGGATACCGCAACTTATATTCCTGTAGAAGTGTTCTTGTTCCATCTGTTGAATAATCATCTCCGATTAATACTTCAAATGAATACTCTGTCTGCTGGGAAAAGATACTATCTAATGCTGTCTGAATATATTTTTCATGATTATACGTTGGCACAATAACACTAATCATAGTATTGGTAGGCATCACTGATTCTCCAGTCTGTTAATGTAGGCATTACATACTTCTACAGCAGCTCCTTGCATTACGGTCTCTCCCTTATCCAACCACAATGCATGAGTACATAAGCCACGAACTTCATCAATTGAATGTGAAACAAAGAGAAGAGTAGTTCCTCTGCTTAACATGCTCTCCATTCGCTGTTGGCATTTCTTACGAAATTGGTAATCTCCAACAGCCAGAATCTCATCAACTATCAAAATGTCGGGTTTCACAACTGTTGCTATAGAAAAACCTAAACGTGCTCTCATACCAGACGAATAGTTCTTGATAGGAGAGTCTAAAAATTTTTCTAATCCAGCGAACTCTACAATTTCATCGAAATGTTGTTCCATAAACTTTCGTGAATAGCCAAGGACACAGCCATTTAAGTATATATTTTCACGAGCAGATAAGTTCCCATCAAAACCAGCCCCTAACTCTATCAAAGGTGCTATGCTCCCGTTTACTGTAATATTTCCTTTATAGGGCTTCAAAATGCCGCTTATTGCTTTCAATAGAGTGGATTTTCCTGAACCATTGGTCCCCACAATTCCCCATGCCTCACCCGGACGTATATGAAGGGATACATCGCGCAGTGCAAGAAATTCCTGAAACATCAATTCCTTCTTAACAAGTTTGATTACATATTCCTTTAAATTGTCTACTTTTTGATTTGCCAAATTAAAGCGTATTGTTACATGATTGACATCAATTGCCATTTTATCGGTATTCATAATTTTTTCCTTTAAATATAGAGAATAAAACGATCCTGGTTGCGCAAAAAACTCCATATTCCAATAATGAGCATAAGAATCGCAGTTGTGCACCCGGCTAAAATAATAACGTGTCCGGGCATCCTACCATAATAAATGACATCGCGGAATTGTCCAATATAAAAATACATTGGGTTTAAGTGCTTAACGACCCACTGCATTTCCTCAGAAAGCATTTCAATCGGATAAAATATAGGGGTCATATATAGCCATGCCGTGGTAACGGCATTGTATATATATTGAATGTCTCGAAAAAATACATTTGCCTGAGCCAAAAACATCCCTAACCCCAGACAAAACACATAAAGTTGGAGCAACACAAAAGGGAATAACAGGTTATACAGGCTGAAATGTGCCCCTGTAGCCAGCATAACAATAATCAGAGCACCTAAAGAGAAAACCAAATCCACAAGTCCGCTTGTAACTTTTGCAAATGTAAAGATGTACTTTGGCACATAAGTTTTTTTTAATAGAGAACCGTTTGCATTAATTGAGCTCAGAGCTTGATGCGTTGATTGGTTCATAAAATTAAAGAGAATCTGCCCAGTGAAAAGATATACAGGAAAATTTTCAATATTCCTCCTAAACATAGTGGAGAACACAATAGCCATTACAATCATAACCAGTAATGGATTCAGGACACTCCATAAATATCCCAGAAAACTTCGACGATATTTTAATTTCAAATCTCGCGTGATTAATTCATGAACCAAATCCTTATAGTGGACAAGGTTTAAAAACCTTCTTTTCCATATATCCATATCAAATGACTCCTAACTGTCCTTCTATAGCATGGCCTCGAGTACCTTATATTGTGTTTTTCCGGTATCATTTTTAGGAATACTGTCCAATTTTCTAACATCAAATGCCGAATAATGGAGGTGCGTTTTCTTAGCCAAGAAATTTATAATTTCTTGTTCCCGCTGTTGTTTAGTTGTAAAAACTGTAAGCTTTTTGTCCGTTCCTACACATGCGCATTCGATATGAAATCCATCTTTAATCAGTCGTTCTGTTTCATCCAGGCTAATCCTATATCCAAATATTTTTAGAAAACGTTTTTTTCTTCCAACAATAAAGTAACAGCCATCCTCATCAAAATAGGCTAAATCACCAGTTTGATACACACCCTGGCGTTCATCCCCTTTCATTAAGTCCTGGCCAGATTCCGCATATCCTAAAGTTACATTTGGCCCCTTGAAAACAATTTCCCCAACGATATGTTGTTTAGTTATTAAATTGCCCTCATCATCAATTAGGTCAAAACTGCAGTTTGGTAATGGGCGCCCAATACTGCCACATTTCGTTATTGCCATCTCTGCTGGCAAATATGCCATTCGAGACGTTGTTTCTGTAGATCCATAGGTGGCAATAAACCTTCTGTTGGTATTAACAGCATATTCTGCGCACTTCTTAAATAATTGATCTGGAAGACGGCCACCGCCTTGATTGAGTACTTTAAATGAGGGAAGGTCCATACGGAAAAAACGAAGGCGATCCAGCAACTCAACACTATATGGTACACAGGTCATGCTTGTTGCATGATTCTCTTTAAAGAAATCCCAAAATTCTTTTTGAACAATATTGTCAGTAGTCAACAGTACTGTCGCACCGCTTAAGAGATGACTGGTGGCTACATTTAAACCTTGTGTAAACTGAAGTGGTAGAGATTCCATCCCTACTTCTTCTTCATCCAGTTCGAATACAGAAGCTACATTTTTGGCATTTTCAATAACGTTAAGATAAGAGTGCCGTACATACTTTGCGCTTCCGGTACTACCAGATGTTGTCAAGAGAAGAGCAAGGTCATCATAAAGGGGACAGGGCTCTAAATCGGTTTTCCACAATGTGTACCCCATTTTATGATACACGGCTGAATACTCAAAACAGAGTGATATTTCATTGGGAACCCATAAATACTCTGGGCGGTATGAGCGCACAAGATTTTGAAAAAGATCAGAATCCATGTGGGCGCTTACCATCAAAGGGACAACACGGTTAGATAAACTAGAAACATATGCTGCAAGGGGAGCTGCACTATTTTCACATAAAATAAAAATAAGTGTTCGTTTGTTGATATTGGAGAAAAAATTATTAGAAAATGCATTAAGTTCCCCATACGTCATCGTTACACCGTGATTATCAATAATTGCAATATGATCTTGTTTCTTTTGATCCAGATTTAAAAACATTTTTATTTTCCTTCCTTATATAATGGAGGCTCCGTCCACTCCTAATATTTGACCGGTTACATATTCGGATAGATTTGAGGCGAAAAAAAGACAGGCATTCGCGATATCCTTTGGTTCAGCAACACGTCCCATCCCAATATTGGAAATCCTTTTTTCGAGAAATGAGGCGGCAGTCTCCTGCATCAGGTCTGTTTTTGTCAGTCCAGGGGCAATAGAATTGACTCTAATCTGGTAGGGAGCCAATTCTTTAGCTGCTGATTTTGTCAACGCGATGACAGCTCCTTTAGTAGCCGAATACGCCATTTGCCCAGCATCGCCTTTTACGCCGACAATAGAAGAAATATTAATAATGCTACCTGCTTTTTGCCGTATCATAAGTCTTGATACTAACTGAATATTTTCAATAACCGCCAAAACATTTGTTTCAAACATTTGTCTGACATGTTCCTGTGAAATCATACCGATTGCTTCGTTGTAGGCTATTGCAGCGTTATTCACCCATACATCAATTCGCCCGTGTTCTCTCTTTATTCTTAAAAGTGCATCTTTAACTGCTTGCGAATCGCAAATATCTAATACAATAGGGCGTATATTTACACTCATATTACTTGGAAGTTCATCTATCCATGTATCAAGTGCCCCTAGAGTCCGGATATTGGCATAAACAATTGCATCGTTTGCTACAAAGTTTTTGACAATTTCACGGCCGATTCCCCTGGAAGCTCCGCTTACAAAACAAATTTTTCCCTTTAGCATTAGCGCTCCTTTATTGTATTTAGAATAATTCTGCAAATTTCATCAACGGTCTCTAACGGTAGATGTGCATACAAAGGAAGTGTCAGTACAGAGTCTGCCACATGACTGGCGACCGGATAAGACGTGTTCTGGTAATCTTCACGATAGCAACCACAGTCAGTGATGAGGGGATAAAAATATTTACGACTGAATATCTCATGTTTCTTTAACGCCGCACTTATATCATCCCTGGATACACCAAGAATGGAACTTTCGAAAACAACTGGAAAGTAAGCATAATTTGATACAACGCCATCTTGCGGGGACATTAGTGTCACTCCATCTATACCGTTTAGATTTTTTCTATATTGTTCAACAACATGTTTACGTAAGGTGATTTCATCATCCAAGTGCCGGAGGTTGCAGAGCCCCATCGCAGCCTGGAATTCGTTCATCTTTGCGTTTGCCCCTACCAGATTGATGCTGCCATCTGTATTGATACCAAAATTTTTAATTTCATATAAAGTGTTAAACAATTCCAGATTAGAAGTTGCCACGGCACCGCCTTCTATTGTATGAAATACCTTGGTTGCATGGAAACTAAACATTGAAGCATCACCAAATGATGCAACATTTTTTCCGTGGTAGCTCTCATAAAATGCATGGGCAGCATCATAAATCACTTTTAAATTATGACGCTCGGCTATCTCCTGTATTTTGTTTACATCGCAGATATTTCCATAGACATGTACTGGAACGATTGCTGATGTTTTATCTGTTATAAGATCCTCAATTTTGTCGACATCAATTGTGTATGTATCTGGAGCAATATCACAAAAAACGGGTTTTAAGCCGCTTCTTTTGATTGCATGAGTGGTAGATATAAATGTATATGGAGTTGTGATTACTTCTCCCTTCAAGTTCATAGAATTCAAACATAATTCCAATGCCAAATGTCCATTTGTAAATAGTGATACATATGGAACATTAAAAACTGATTTAAGCTTTCTCTCTAATGCATTATGTTTTTCCCCCATATTGGTTAACCATTTACTGTCCCAAATATTGCGTATTTCATCTATATATTCCTCGAAGGGAGGCATAGATGACTGGGTGACTAGTATTTTTTCTTGCATGTATAAATTACCTCCTCACCAAAGCCGATTAAATATTATTTTTTATTCTTAAGATATTTGAAGCAATCGGATAAAGCCTATATCCGCTAAAACGCAAAAGCCAGACAAAGCGGTTCTGCATAGCTGAGTATATACCTGGATAATCAGAACGCATTCTTTGGTCCAACTCTCGTATCTTCTTTCTATATACAGCAGAGGACGGATAACTTAAATAAATTTTTATCTGGCTGCTGACCATACGGGCAATGCCACGTTCTAAGTATCTTAAAATCGGCTGAGAATCCTGAGATTTCCGCATTTCATAAAAATGAATAAGCTGATTCAATACATGTTCATGCTGTTTACAGCGCTCCCGCATTTTATAGATATTTATGCTCTGTTCTGATAATCCGACCCGATATCGATATATACACTCTTCAAGAAATGTAACAGTTTTTACATATGGAATCGGATAGATGATATATTCCATATCAACATAGAAGCAGTTTTCATCCAAGCAAATATGATGTTCCTGGAGGAGTTGGGTCCGTATTGTCATTGAGTGCATTTTAATGTAAAGGCCATTGCATATAGATATAAATTCATATTCTTTCTCATACTCAACACCACGAAAAGGCCGATTAATCTCCTTTTTCATCTTATTGGTCCCATCAAAAATCCAATAATAGTTGCTTGCCACGATATCCGAATTACTATTGCTCAGTGCCAAAATTAGTTTCTTTAGACCAAACGGATCTAGCCAGTCATCACCATCTACAACTTTAAAATATTTTCCTTTTGCCTCTGAAATGCCAAGATTTACAGCAGATCCATGCCCACCATTTTTTTTTGAAATCAATCGATAGACTGCAGGATAAAAATCAACATATTCTTGGGCAATTTGCGCAGAGGAATCGAGGGTTCCGTCATTAATAATCAGTACTTCCAATGCTTCAGCCCCATCATCAATCAGAAATGAATCTAAGCATTGACGAATATATTGTTCAACATTATACATAGGAACCGCGATAGTTAAGATTTTTTCCATAAAAGGTAAAAACCTCCTCTAAATGTTAAGATATTAAAAAAGCAGGCAGTTAGCCAGCATACATGTTAATCATTTGATTTGCGAACGCAACATTTTGGGATAGGAGGTTTCTTTCAAATCATCAAACTATTAAGTATACATAAAACAAAAAAGGCTAAAGAACCTGAAATACACTTCAGATTTCTTTAACCTTTATCTGTCTAATAAAAACCGCTAATTCCTTTCTATTTAAATATCCTACATACAGAACAATCTACTTAATCCGCCAATCCTCATACCGACCCTCTTAACTTCATTACATTAAGGAATCAGTATCTCCAATAGACCTATCATCCTCTTTCACTCCCTCAGTGCTCTCCTTCATAAACATAATCTTAGGCGTTAATATAATAAGTTTCAAATCCAAAAAAACAGAATACTTTCTTATATAAGACAAATCCAGCTTTAATTTGTCATAAGAAGATGTATTATACTTTCCATATATCTGCGCAAATCCAGTCAAACCGGCTTTTACTTTCAGACGGTAGTGAAATTCCGGGATCTCCTCTTCTATTTTTTCCGCCAACTCCGGTCTCTCTGGTCTGGGACCAACCACAGACATTTCTCCTTTTAAAATGTTCCATAACTGAGGCAGCTCATCCAGCCTGGTCCTCCGTAAAAACTTCCCTACTGGTAATACCCTGTCATCATTATCTGATGCCAAACGTGCACCCGTATCTTTTTCCGCATCTTGAACCATGGTTCTGAATTTGCAGATGCTAAATACCCTTCCGTCTTGGGTTAGACGGTTTTGGCGGTAGAATACCGGACCTTTGTCCGTACATTTTATTATGACTGCAATTACTGCGAAAAATGGAGATGTTATAATTAATCCTAATATTGAAAATGAAACATCCATCAGGCGCTTTATAAAACGCTGTTCTATCTGAAGCCCCTCATTTCTCGATAACAACAATGGTGAATCAAATATATCCAGTTCTGTTGACGTACGAATCAAAATATCGGATATTTTAGGTACACTATATGTACGGATAGATTCCTCAAAACACAATTTCATAAGAAGATTTCTCTCATGTGCCGGCACATCCCCTATGATAATCGCATCATAACGAACTGCCATTTTCATTATTTCATCTTCTCCTATGCTGACATGGACAGCATCTTCAAGAAAATATTTATCCTCCCTGGAATTAATTTTATCACGTAAATGGAATGCAGGGCGATTACCATAAACCAGCAACAGCTTCTTTGGAGGAAACATTTTCCGATATAGCCACTGGAATATATTTGCCCACAACCCGACTATGGCAAATTCAATAAGACTCATCAGCATCATCGGATAAAATGGATGAAGCTTCTGGTCAATCAGTGATATCTGAATATATGTTATTATATTAACAAAAATTATCGACAAAATCTGGGACCAAATCAAATTCCCCTTCTTTAAATACGCTATCTTAAATCCACCATAGGTTTTATAAAAAAGCGCCAATAATGCAGCATACAAAACTACTATTAACCAATTCCCCCGCCGCCAGAAAGGTCTTTCAATAATTTTGTTATAATAGCCATTCCATACAAGCCAATAAACTATTACAACAAAAAAAACTGCATTGAATGAAAAAAGAAACTTAATCAACCGCTTATACTGATCGTATTTTTTCACTTGTATTTTTCCTCAAAAACATTGTATGTGTCTTATCAAGTATACCATCTGCGTTAATCCCCGGCAACGGTATCTTCTGGAAAAGCCCCTGTTTCTTCACGTATCGCTGATAGGCCTACCATAAGCAGTGTCAGCATTACAGGTGCAACAATCGGTACACTGATATTCACAAACGCCTGAGCTCCATAGCAAATAACTGAAAACACAATTGCAATTACAGCCGGCTCCCTCTTCATACCCCTTAACATCTTCCATATTGAAACTACTAATAAGCTTAAATAACTTAACAGCCCCACTATTCCAATCGTAATAAAATATTGCAGATATTCATTATGGGCACTTTCAAATTTCTCTCCGTATAATGTTACCATTTCATCGTAATAATTATATTTTGTTATGATTCCAAACGTATCAGGACCATATCCAAATATTTTATGAATAAGAGGAAAACGCTGATAGCTTTCTAATCCAATTCTCCAGATATATCCCCTATGCGTCCCCCAATCATCATCAAAATATAAATATTCGGACAAAGAGCCATATTTATTTACATTTCCCTTAACATTAACATCATAAAGTACAAAAACCACAAAAGCCGCTACGATAATTATTAATGCCAGCCAGACAAACCTTCCAATATTGTATTCTCTCCTATCTGTATCTTTTTTCTTTAAAAAATAGTCCACGACATATAATGCCACAGTCACTCCCCAGAGCAGCAATACAACATATAATAATTTACTGTAGCCTGACACAACGTTAAATAGACCGCTGATTGGCATAACTTGTTTTGGAAACATCTGCATAACATAATCTATAAGCTGAAATTCAGAAAGCAAGATTGCCAGCATTAAGACATATTGTTTAAATCCCTTTAAATTGGTAAACAGATATAATGGCAGAAGTCCATATAAGGCCAAAAGCGCCAGGTATGCATTATCGCTGATTCCTGTAATTAATGAGAATAAAGATACAACGAGACAAATCAGGTACCATATTTTCCTATAAATGTTTTTTTCTATCGCAAATAAGATTGACGACATACCTGTTACTATAGCAATGTATGATGTATACGTATTAATATTACCTATGGTAGATGTAAAATTTCTATAGTCCTTATCGATTAAATCCGCTTTAAAACCAATAGGGTCAATCTTAAAATAATGCAGTATACCTATTACGCAGACTATCATCCCTGCTGCCAAAAAAACATCAATATACCACTGTTTAAACCTCAAACATTTTGTTATTATAAAAAAACTAACCGTATAAAGAATCGTCAAAAACAAGCCGCAGTATCGTCCTTCATTTCCCCAAAATGACTCATAAAAATATTCTGACTGAAAAGTAGATATTACTACTGCCATGAAAAAAGCCAGCATCGCCCAATCAGCGGCTGATAGAGACTTTAAACTAACCCCCTCTTTTATAGAGGCCTTATTTCTTCCACCATATTCCCGATTATCTCTATTTAAAAAAATAATAGCAACAATAACCAACACAACAACCATCGTAATAACAACCGCACAGTAGTAATGATACTTAAAAGATAAAATATCAAAATAGTAATCGTGAAATATCACTGGTACCCCTGCTATAATAAGTAATGTGAAAAAGCCGACTACAGCGGAATTCATCCGCTTCCAGTCGGATAACAAATTTCCATTATCACAGGAAATACTATCTTTTTTTAAATCTTCCATACTTCCTACTTTCTCCTTTTTGTTTTGAGAACACATAACAGTATATCATTTTACCCCTAATAACGCAACTTTATGACTTTACAAAAATAGTTGCATTTTTATATTAGTCCAGTAAAATAAAGCTAAACCTTCTATCCCTCCACATCAAAAATTAATCTCACGAATAGTGTTCACTTCCTGCTTCTATTACCTGCATT
>QFCH01002316.1_pt1 | contig 180150 bp, 166 predicted proteins | sample 5346071 | NCBI WGS metagenome assembly QFCH01 (sample SAMN09062255, study PRJNA434731) | Human gut metagenome, whole genome shotgun sequencing project. | isolation source: stool timepoint B chromium assembly | host: Homo sapiens | collected 2015
CCCCAGCCTTCTTCAATGTGGTAATCCTGGGAATACCGAACCTGTGCCGCCAATACTGTGTCCAGACGGCTCTTGATATTCTCAATTTCATTGGAATAGATTCGAGAAAACTGTATGTACTCTTCTTCTGTAATCAAACGTTCCGAGTAATCTTCATATAAATCCGATTTACGCTTACTGATACGGCTCAGTTCCCGTCGAAGTTTCCCCACTTCTTTATCCAAAAGCAGGTACTGTGTCTGATTTTTGGAAGCTGTATTCATTTCCTGAATCATTTTTTCCGCATCCAATACTGTTTTCATATGCGTTTGAATCAGGCGAAGAACATCGTCATCCACATATTCTTTTCTGACTCTGTGCCCTTTACATTGCTTTCCCCCTGATTTATAGTTGGTATTGGCTCCGCAGATATAAAAGAATGTGCCATTTCTTTCTCTGGACAATGTCATGCGGTTGCCACAGCCTCCGCACCATATCTTTCCTGTATAGAAATTATGATTTCGAATAGCCCCATTGTTCTGCTGATGTCTCTTCTTATACGCTTCCGTATATTCCTGTATTTTAGATTGTACCTGCTGAAACAGCTCTCTATCTATAATTCCTTCATGTGTATTCTCCACATGCAGCCATTCACTCTCTGGTCGGTTTCTCTGTTTATTTCCCTGAAAAACACTTTGCTGGTATTTTCCAAATACAGAATCACCTGTGCAATGAACATCCTGAAGTACTCGTTTCACTTCATAATTGTTCCAGGGTTTTGACTCAGGAAGCGGCTTTTCACCGGTTTTATAAAATTTTCTCTGTAGAGTCGGCGATAAAACGCCATCTTTATTGAGCTGTCTTGCGATATCACTATAGTTCCTGCCATCCATATACATAGAAAATATACTCTTCAGATGTTCTGCAGCTTCTTCATCAACGATCAGCTGATGATGGTCCTCTTCTGACTTTCTGTAACCATACGGTTCCCAGGCACTTGTAAATTTTCCCTTTTTCCAAAGTGCTTTTTTGGCGCTGCTGCTCTTTTTGGCAAGGTCTTTCGAATAGAACTCATTGATAATATTCTTCAATGGAACTGTAAGATCCACACCCTCTCTGAAGGAATCGAAATCATCTGTCACAGCCAGGAATCTTACATGGAAAAACGGGAATACTCGTTCTATATAATTACTGGTTTCGACATAATTTCTTCCAAGTCTGGACAAATCTTTTACAATAACACAATTGATTTTTCCATGCTTGATATCTTCCATCATCTGTACGAATCCAGGACGGTCAAAATTTGTACCTGAATAGTCTGAGTCCTTATAAACTTCCGCAACCGAAATATCTTCCGTATCTGCTACAAAGTTTTTCATCAATTCCACCTGGGTTTCTATCGTTCCTCTTTCTAAGATTTCTTCTGTTTCCATTGAAATTCTGGCATACAATCCTGCCCGGAATGGTCTGCTCATCTCTGTCTGGGCGGTTGCACTGCTGACTACTTCCGGAATGTTTTTCCTGCTCTTTCGTGCCATTTTATACAACCTCCTTTACCTTGACCTGCAGATTATTATCATCATCTATTACCGTATCAACTCCCATAGTCGGTAATTGACTCAGCAATGTCTGATAACAATCATCAAAATCAAAAGTGATCTCTATATTCTTTTTATCATATACTCTAATTTGCCTGATCAGTTCTACCACCACAGTGCGGGACAGTTCTTCAATATCCTGATATTTCACAAAATAATCCAGCCAGGTATTGGCTTTGTCTGCTTTTTCCAGCTCACTATCCATTTCTTTCCGGATCGCACGGATACTCTCTTCCGCATTTCTAAGCCTCTTTCCATAGGCTGCATGAAGCTCGACATAGTCTTCTTTTGATACAATACCCTCTTTCATATCCGAATAGAGCATCATCCGTAACTCCTTACAGCGTTCTGTCTCCTGCTTTTTCTTCTCCAGCCTGTCCTGCAGCTTCTTCACATTGATCTCCTGAAATGGCACAGTACCAATAAATTCCAGGACTCTTTTCAGGTGCAGGATATTCTGGATATGCTGTTTCAGCATCACCAGTACGGCATCTTCCAGATCCTTTTCCGGTATTCTATGACTGGAACAGCGTTTTGTTTCTTTATTTGCGGAACATAGATAATAAGCATATTTTTTCCCTGCCACAGTAGAAACCTTTCTTGTCATAGGTGCACCACAATCCGCACATACAGCAATTCCGGATAACAGATATACCTGCTTTTGGTCAGGCGAAGTACGTGTATCCATGCCCAGAAGTCTCTGAACAATTTCAAAATCACGGTCACTCACCAATGGCTCATGATTTTTCTCAATCCGGATCCAGTCATCTTCCGGTTTCACATAAGTCTGCTTCACTTTATGGTTCGGTGTTGTCCTTTTTCCCTGCACAAGGTTTCCGATATAAACCTCGTTTTCCAGTATCCTGCGGACGGTAACAGAACTCCAAAGTGCTTGTTCTTTCTGCCGGAAGCCTGTTTCATAACGACTGCCGTTGCTGATTTTATACTCAAATGGGGAAAGAATACCCAGTTCATTTAAACGATTAGCGATCGCATCCTGACTCATTCCCTGCAGCTTCATCTTAAAAATATCCTGTACTACACTGCCTGCAGATGGATCAATCTCTAATTTATGCTTATCTGTCTTTGTCTTCCTGTATCCAAAAGCTACAAACGGAGTCACACACTCACCTTTTTTCCTCTTAATCTCAAGATTACTCCTGATCTTAATAGAAATGTCACGGCAATATGCATCATTGATTAAATTCTTAAATGGGATAATGATTTCGTCTGCCTGATTCTTTCCCTTGAGACTGTCATAATTGTCATTGATGGCAATAAAACGCACACCAAGAGCCGGGAATAATCTCTCGATATACTTCCCGGAATCAATATATTCCCTTCCAAATCGTGATAAGTCTTTTACCACTACGCAGTCTACAATCCCACGCCGGATATCTTCCAGCATTGCCTGGAATGCAGGGCGCTCAAAATTAGAGCCTGAGTAGCCATCATCAACTCGGACTGAAACAACTTCAATATCTTTTTTGTCTTTCAGGAAATCCAGAATCAAAGCTTTCTGGTTAGAAATGCTGTTACTTTCCAGTTTTGCTGAACTGGAAATATCGCCATCTTCTTTAGATAATCTGACATAGATGGCGGCATGATAGATTTTATTGATATTCTGATGCATATCTTACCTCCTTTTATTACGTCAGAAAATCCATGTAATAAAAGGGGCTGCATAATTTGTCCTTACCGACATTCTAACACAGTCCCCTCAATCTTGCCAGTACTTTTTCAGACACTCAGAAGCATATTCTCAAATGCCTGCTCCATAGATATACCGTTATTGGCAAATCTGACTTTTACTTTCATATTACCGATCCGGACCAGATAAGGATTTCCTACTTTATTCAGAAAAATATCTCTCCGTTCCTGAAGTGGCTTATTTCTGTCTGCTTTTATCATCCGTAGATCCATCATTTCATTGATATCTACATCACTGAAATCCTGATCCAGATAATTTCTATATTCCTCTGCTGTCATGCCCTTCTCCTTCCATTCCCATCTGAATCCGTACTGCTTTCAGTACCCGATCCAGGCTCCACTTATTTACTCTTCCACATTTCTCAATAATACATTTTGTAGAAATGCTCATAACCTGTTCAGCCAATGCCAGTCTTCCTTTTCGGATCCCTGTCATATCGTATTTACTGATAAATACATGTGTTGGTAAATACCGCTTCTTATATATTCTTGACGTCAGCGGAACTACTGTAATGACTGAACTGTATGTATTAGCTTTGTTGTTACTTACTACGATCACCGGTCTTACTCCACCCTGAACCGAAGTTGTCGGGAACATACCGAGATCCGCCCATAAGATATCTCCTCTTCGAATCGTCACTTGTCATCTCTCCAATCTTTTTTATTTGTAAAGCATTCATAGCGCTATATTGGCTCCACAGGAATACGGCAGAGTTCTTTACCATAAGGAAAGCTCTGCCGTATAACCTCTATAGCCAATTTGATTATTAAACAGTGCTCGCTCGATTCTATTTATCCTCGATACCCCGAATCGTTACTCCTGCATCTGCAAGAGGGGAATAATAACCTGTCCGAATGCTACACTCCGGACCACAACCCCCAAACTCTCGTTTCCAGGCTCTGGCAGTTCATAGGTTTACCAGTTACAGACTTCTCAGGGTCTGCAAGTGTATCGCATCTCACACATGTCATCGCATCACCAGCCTGCCGACTGGCTTTGGTCAGTGCTTTTTCGCAGTATTATTAGCTCAAAAAAGTTTCTTACGTCTTATAATCCTATAGCGGCATCTTCCTCGTGCTCACTGTATGAAATGTCACGTCAGTTATTATTGGATATTCAGTTTTCATGGTGCATTTTAGGGAGTCCTTAAAGCTCCTCTAATTACTAAAGTCAAATGACTTCGGCAGATGCAAAAAAATTTCCGAATTTTTTTAAAAAATTTTTTTCATATACATTTCACGCATTTTATTAAGGATCGTTTTCAGCTTGTAAGCTAATACCTGTCTGGAAATCCCCATAATCTCTGCCATCTGTGTCTGTGTCTTGTTTTCAAAGAAAATGCCATAAATAATCATGCGTTCCTCGGTATTCAGCTGATCAATCACTCTATGAATATCCTGCTGTTCCATTTTCGTCAGTACACTGTGCTCCACGTCGCAATTCAGATCCGGGAAATCCTCAATCATGAATCCTTCTCCATCGATGGACTGTCCACTGTAAGGTACCTCCCGCAGCATCTTATCCACGACTTTCCCCTGTTCGTTCTTAATCTCAACTTTTTTTGCCTTGCTGCTTCTGTAAAAATTGTTCATCGCATACGCAACTTCTTTTGTAATCTCGATCATTTCTCCATCAATATTTGCGTAATACTTTCCTTCATAAAAATATGGGTGTTCAATATACATATCCGTTCCTCCTGAATTTGAAATCTTGTTGCTCGTTTCAAATCCAGAAGGAGGACCTCTGTTTAGGATCATGCCTGCTCCGCCTTTATCCTGCCGGGACATACCCGCAGTTATTGGCCGATAAATTCAGGCACGAAAAAAAGCCCCAGTAGTTTTTTCTTAACTACTGAGGCTTTCGTCTCTTTCTTGTATTCAGTTATCTATGCCTTCTTTCATCAGCATAATCATTGTATCAGGATAAAGTTCACAAAGTATCCGCTATACGTTCCCATAAGTTCATGTCATTATTGAAATCGTACATATTTCAGTATAAAAAGTTCACTATTCAAATTCTGATTATTTATAGTTAATATGGTCTATCAAAATGGCTATTTTCTGTTTCATTATTTAACTTAACAAAACAATTCCTATGCAAAAAGGCGGAGTTCACTTTACATTTTCCCCGTATATTTTTCTGCCATATGTACTGCCATAACACCATCTGCCACAGCATACTATATCTGCCAGACCTACAACCGGCTGGGTAAGAACGCCTGTAACAGCCACAAGATTGAAGCAAGGGATTTGTACAATCTGGTGCTGAAGGATATACAGGAATTGGCGGCTCAGGCCATGAAGGACGCCGATGCGTTCTACCAGCGGCTTAGCAGCCGGATGGAGCGTCGGTATCTGGTGGACGCTTCCCAGACAGAGAAGGAACGGAAACGGCTGGAAGCCCGGAATCAGGAAATTGACGGGATGTTTTTAAGCCTGTATACGGATAAGGCCAAAGGCGTCCTCACCGAGCAGCGGTTTATGAAGATGACGGCGGTGCTGGAACAGGAGCAGGAAGCCAACCAGAAGTGCCTACACGATCTGGCGGTGATGCAGAGCCGGGCGGATGCACAGGAAAGCGAAGTCCGCACTGAACCGGCTTATCAGCAAAATCCTGATTGGCGAGGTTAAGAAGGTGGACGGCCAGAAGGTGCAGGAAGTCAGGATTGTTTATAGCTTTGTCGGGGAAATCCCGGAGATTGTAGCATAAGAACAGCGAAGCCCTCCCCATGCAGGGGAGGGCCTTTTATTTTGGCTAAATATGTGATGTTCAAATTGCGAATAATTGTTTGATTATTTAACGCACATGCAAATATCTGCATTTTTATAAGTGTCCGCCTTGTGCTGCAACCAATCGCTGGAACAACCCGTTTTCTTCTAATAATTCTGTTGGCGTTCCCATTTCCACGACCTGTCCGTGATCCAAAACAACAACTTTATCCGCATTTGCAATCGTCCTCATGCGGTGAGCAATCACCAACACAGTTTTTCCTTGCAGCAGTTCTGACAACGCCTGCTGGACAAGGGTTTCATTTTCCGCATCCATAGAAGCGGTGGCCTCGTCCAATATTACAACAGGAGCATCCTTTAAGATTGCCCTGGCAATCGAAATACGCTGTCTCTCACCGCCGGAAAGAATGCACCCATTTTCTCCGATATTGCTTTGATAGCCTTCTGGTAGCCGTGATACGAACTCCTCGCATTGCGCGGCCCTTGCCGCCGCCAGCACTTCCTCATCGGTGGCATTCTGCCGCCCCAGCCGGATATTTTCCATGACGGATTGATCAAACAAAGTAACTTCCTGGAACACAATCGAATAATTTTTGAACAGCGTTTCAGGCTCTACTGTAGTAACGTCCACACCGCCTAATAAAACCCTGCCGGAATCAGCATCCCAAAATCTTGCCGCCAGTCGGGAAACGGTAGATTTTCCGCCTCCTGACGGGCCTACCAGCGCAGTAATCTCACCCTGCTTTGCCACAAAGGAAACACCATTCAGGACACGCTCGCCATGTCTGCCAGAAACAGCCGTATCCTCCAAATCTGCATGATAGGTAAACACAACATCCTGAAATTCAATATCATATCCCTGATTATTGCAGACAGGCTGCCCGCCCTGCTCCTTGATAGCCTCCATTTGTTTTGTCCGTTTAATACTGACAAGAGATGAGATCATTTCCGCCATCAGCATGAACGATGAACCAAATGGCTCATATACACGCCCGGCCATAACAAGATATAAAATAAACATGGTAACCGAAAGGCTTCCATCCGCAACCATCAGACCACCTGCAAGCAATACCGCCACAATCCCAAACCGTAAGAAAAATTGTGCTAATGTCACGGCGATTCCGGGGGGCAGTTCATTTTGGAACGCACAAGACACAACATGCTCTAACTTTTTGTCCACATCCTCAAGATATGCTTTTTCAAGTCCGTCCGAGCGCAGTTCTTTCATCACATCTAAATACTCCTGCACACTGTCATATGCGGCTCGATGCGCATCCAGATTCCGTTCTTCTGCCTTTATTTGTTTTTTTCGTGCGGCAAGCACTACAAGTGCAGAAATTGGAACCGGAAGGATAATACACAATCCCATACGCCAGTCAATCACCAGCAATCCGCAGGAAATAATGATAAACATGATGACAGTTCCCAAAAAGCCGGGTACCGCATTTGAAAACATGCGTTCCAATTTTGAGCAATCCCCCATCATCGTTGTTGTCAAATCGGATAGATCTCTTTGACCAAAGAAAGACAACGGCAGACGACGCATTTTTTCAGCAAGGGACATCCGGCGCTCAGCGCTTTCCTCATATGACACCTTATAGGTCAAGTTGTATTGAACCCACTGAGTGACAAAGATAAGCGCAGTCAAAAAAGCACATAATAAAAGGATAAACGGAATATTTGATTCTGAGCCGCCACGACCGACCGTTTTATCAATCAACGCCATTGTCACAGTCATCAGCAAGGAAACAGGCAGCATGACACAGAGATGCGCCGCTGCTGTCGCAGCGATACCTTTTTTTAAATCCCGTGCACCCTTATCACTGAGCGCAAGCATTTCTTTTAGCATGACCGCACCTCCTTTGTAAGCTTCCAGGAAATAGACTGATTGTAGTCCTCCCACATACGGGCATATTCCCCCTGCAGTTCCAGCAATTTTTCATGTGTTCCTCTCTCTACAATGCTTCCTTCTTTCATTACTAAAATCTGATCCGCATTTTGTACCGTACTCAAACGATGCGCAACCATAATAACCGTTTTCCCTTTTTGCAGTTCCGCAAGAGCCTTCTGGAGCTGCGCCTCGTTTTCCGGATCGGCAAATGCTGTGGCCTCATCCAACACAAGAATAGGCGCATTTTTTAGTATCGCTCTGGCAATTGCAATCCGTTGTACCTCGCCGCCGGACAGGTACACGCCTTTTTTCCCGACCACACTGTCAAGGCCATCCGGCAGCTTCTTCAAAATATCATCACACTGTGCCAGATGTGCCGCACGGAGGATCGCATTCCGGTCTGCATCGTGGCAGCCGCCACGGATATTATCCTCAAGCGTTGCCTTCCGTAATTTAGGATTCTGGAATACGAAAGCAACCTGCTTCATCAGAGATTCCCTCTCAATCTGATCCAGCGGCGTTCCTCCAATCAAGATGGTTCCCTCCTGCGTATCGTAAAAACGAGGGATCAAGCTGGCAATGGTCGTCTTTCCGGAGCCGGAGTGTCCTACCAACGCAGTCGTAGTACCTGTCGGGGCAATAAAGTTAATATCGGAAATCGCAGGCGTTTCTCCCGTGGGATAAGTAAATGTCACATGTTCAAAACAAATATCCCCGTTCTGCGGTTTTACAGGCTGCATCGGCTGCTTTTGTGATTTCGCCAAAAGAATGGTATCGATTCTTCGCATAGATTCTACCGCCTGCATTTTATAATTGCTCATATACATAATTTTATTGAGCATGGAAGCGCAGGCCGGAGCGAACACCAGATAAAACAGGAATTTTCCTGCAAAAGCAACGGTATCCCCTGAAAACGTCATTCCTATCAGCGCTGCCGGGACAAGTACCAAAAAGGAAGCGTTCACTATTGTATTAAATCCGACATATCCTGATTTACACGCCATTGTAAAAGCAAGGGCGTCGTCACGGTATGCAGTAATTGCGTCCCGGAATTTTCTTATGGACCAGGCGGATTGTCCAAAAACCTTGATAACCGATATTCCCCGTACAAATTCTACCGCCTCATGGTTCATTTCTTCCTGTGCGTCCTGATACCGTTTCATAAAGCGCATGTTTTTTTCACCCATTATGGTCATCTGGCAGGTAAAGCTGGCAATCAGAAGCAGGAGCAACGGTAAACCGATCCGCCAGTCAATCGCAAGCATTAAAATAAACCCGACAACCATCGCTACTTGTGCGCCCACAAGATCGGGCATCTGATGCGCCAGATAGCTTTCTACCTGGGCGCTGTTTTCATCAATAATCTTCCGCAGTTTTCCACCGGGATTTTCTTCAAAATAGCCCAACGGCATTTCAGAAAGATGGCGAAGCGCTGCCATTTTCAAATTCTTTTCCGTATGAAACGCCCCTACATGAGAGCAGAGAAGTGCAATGAAATTGACTGCTAACCCCTCCAACTCAAACACAAGTGCCCATATCCCCCATTGCATCATATGCACAGTGTCATATCCTCCGCCCGACATGCCGATGAGCAATTCTCTTGTGGCAAAATAAATACACAGAAAAGGTGCCAGTAATAACAGAGAACTGAATCCTGCCAAAATCTGAGACACGCTGAAAAGCCCTTTGTATTTTCCGGAGAACTCAAGCAACCGTGGGATTCCTGTTTTTAGCGGTTTTTCTGTTTGTGAGTTTTCTCCAAACACCTTTTTCATATAAAGTATCCCCCTTTCGTCTAATTTAATAAATTTTTTTATCTCACCAGAATGGATATGAAGAATATGTGTGGCGCAGCGCAGGATCAGTTCCGGATCATGGGTAACCATCATACTGCAAAAAGCATTTTCGTTTGCTTCCCGGATCATTTCCGCAGTTCTCATCAGATTATCTCCATCTTGACCGCTTGTGGGTTCATCATACAGCATAATTTCTCGATTTGTACATAACGCCACACTAAGAGAGAGCCTCTGCTGCTGACCGCCTGACAAAGAACCCGGATGGCGGTTTTCCAATCCTGCCAGCCCCATTTTGTCCAAAACGGCTACCGCTTCAGTCTCTGTAACAGTTCCTTTATTCAGCATCAGTTCACCTAGCACCGAATCACTGAACAATTGATGGCCAGGTTCCTGCATGACCAGGTAAGCCTGCTCCGGCAGCTTTTTGTTTGATATTCGCTCTCCATTGATCCGCACAGTTCCATGATGTTTCAGCAAACCGCAAAGACAAAGCGCAAATGTTGATTTTCCCGCACCATTTTCTCCAATGACCGCTACAATTGCACCTTTGGGAATCGCCAGTCTGTTTATATCCAATACTTGCCTCATTTGACGTGAAAACCGAAGCCCTTCTATTTCAAGAAAAGCCGCCTTTTCCATGTCCTTTTCCTGCCTAATCGTGCGTGTCCTCATATTCCAAAGCTGTTTGCGGCGTATTGCTCTTAAGCCTGACTGTTCAAGTTCTTGAAGCGACAGCGCCAGAATTTCATCCGATGTAAATTCATTTTCTATTTGTCCATCCTTCAACAGAACGTACCTGTCTGCAATATCTTCCAGATACCATAAACGGTGTTCGGAGATCAGAATCGTCTTTCCCTCGTCCTTCATTGTTCGGATCAGGTCTTGCAGCTTTCGGATGCTTTCCATGTCCAGATTCGAGGACGGTTCATCCATGACGATGACCTCAGGCATGGAGGCATACACGGAACCACATGCAATTTGCTGCTTTTCCCCACCGGATAATTGAAAAATATCTCTGTCCATCAAAGTCTGTATATCCAGCTTCCAGGCAGTTTCCTTTAACCGCTCCACCATTTTGTCATGCGGGATGTTCAAATTTTCCATATTGAACGCCATCTCTCCGGTCGTATCCAGATGAAAAAACTGTGTCCTCGGATTCTGAAACACGCTGCCCGCCACGGCGGCAACCTGGGGAAGGGATGCTTCCTTTATATGGACGTTTCCAACAGTAATGTCTCCCTCCAGGCGTCCCTGATAAAAATGAGGAACAAGGCCATTGACCATGCGCAGCATCGTCGTTTTCCCGCATCCGCTTTTTCCGCATAATACGATACATTCGCCGCGTTCCGCATGAAAATGAATATGCCGGAGAGCCGGTGGTTCTGATCCGTCTGGAATACCGCCCTGATAGGCAAAGCTGACATCATCGAAGGTAATCATAGTCCTCCCCCCTTTCAAACAATCAGGTTCCATGCCAATATTCCGGCCGATACGGTAATGATGCACCAATCCAGAATGGACAGTTTTACTTCTATGTAGCTGCTGCGGCGTGTATCTCGGTCAAATCCTCTTGCCATCACAGCGGCGGACATTTCATTCACAACAACGGAGCATTGCATCAAAAAAGGAACCATCATATACTCCAACATATGGACAGGTCGAGTCAAAACATTGCGCCAGTTCCATGCCAGCCCCCTCAGGCGGAGCGCCTGATTTACCATTTGCCATTCCTCCTGAATCGTGGGAACAAAACGGAACATTACCGCCAGTGGTATTACAACCTCGGACGGCATGTGCATTTTGGTAAGCGCGGATATATATTCTCCAATTTTCGTTGTCCTTGTAATAAGATAAAAGGACGCAAACAGAGGGAGGATAAAACGCAAAACACGGCAGATAGCTGTCATAATGTTCCTTGATACCCCGGTTAGATGCGGCACCATATACAAATCTGAAAGCAGCATGGCAAGAAAAAGAACGCCTGTATAAAATGCCCGTTTCCATTTCCGGCAAAGAAGCGTGGTAAACACACATAACGCAAGCAACGATATTTCCTGTATATACGACAAGCCTGAAAAGACGGAGAAGCAAGCTGTGACAAACACCGCCAGCTTGCTCCTCGGATCTAATATGCCAGTCGGATTATTCCGCGCCATCACGCAGTGATTCCCGCTTTCTCGAAATGCTTTTTCAGAATGCGCTTTCCAAGGAGACCTCCCAGCAAACCGCCGATCAGTGCAAAGGCGATTAGAACCGCAACAATCCAATTAGGCGTCAGGGCATCCAATGCTGCGGCATAATCCGCGCCATAATAGGTTGTACAATTCTCCAGAAACGCTTCCTTCGCTACAATAATTGCAACAAACGATCCCAATGAAGTCATATTGAATACGACATAGCTTGCAGCCAGCATACCAGCAGATCTTCTCTCTTTTCTGGATGCGATCACTTCCGCAAGGATTCCCCAGATAACGGAAAACAGCAGCGGATAAAATGTTGACATAGAAGTGATTAGTCCCACCAGCACAGCCAATATCAGGATTGCACCTTTCTTGGGAACCTTTGCCGCATACAGCATGTATACTGTACCCAGAACGATACCGGCAATCAGGGGAGTTGCTAAAAAGAGAACCGGAACCATGGGAAGAACCACCGATGCCAGGACGGTCAGAACCACCAGATAAATCGCTCCGAAAGCGCCTGCGGCAATTAAATCTTTTGTCGAAAGTTTCGTTTTCATATAGACACCTACCTTTTTATTATTGTTTATTAGTCTCAACTAACTCTTGTATTGTAGCATTTTTCCAGGTTTGCTTCTACTCTAAAAAGCCAACAAATCGCAAAAATGCTCCGAAAAGCCAAAAAGTGATGATGTCAAAAGACAGCATCACTTTTTGGGCTTTAGTTAATTACTTTGGCTATATGGTAGTATTTAATTTTTGTGCCTTACGATAAGCATTAGGTTTATATCCTATAACGGCATAAAATGCTTCTGAAAACTTACTCGGATTCTCATATCCCATCATCAATGCAATCTCACTGATTTTCTGATCGGTCTGACGCAGTAATTGTGCAGCCTGATGCATTTTGTAATTCCGCAAATATGCATAAGGAGATTCTCCGTACACCTGCCGGAAGCCATCTTTTAACTGTGTCAGGCTTAAACCATGTTCCAAAGCCAACTCCTTCAAATTTGTTCTCTGCGCCATGTCCTGCAGTAAATGCTCTTTTACATGTTTAATACGCTCCACAGTTGCCCCTGAAAGATACTCCCGATTTTCTTCAAAAACAATTTGCTTTGACTGAAAATGATAAAGCAGCTCCAACACCTTTAATCTCAAAAATGGCAACGATGGATGCGGAAGTGTCAAATGTGCATATAACTCCTGATATACATGCTCTATTTCCGCATTCCGGCGATATACATGGCATTCTGTATTGAGAGAATATTTTTCAACTATTTTCTCTGCGCTGATTTGAAAAGCCTGTAATTCGTGTCCCCTTTTCATGATTTCCGGAAAAAGCAGAATGGTAGAGCCGTAAAAATATTTTAAAGGAAAAGAAGAAGCAACCGGAGGATGCAGTTGACTGTTAATCGCAATATCTCCTTCTCCTAAATAGATATAGCTCTTATTATCGAAAGCGCACTCATATCTACCTTTTTCGCAATGATTAATTCCAATCACATTTTCTTTTCCGCTTCCACGAAAACAGCTTTCGATAGCAAAATCAACCACCATTAACTGTACGCCCGAAAAAATATCATATACCCACATATCAGCAGGGGCATCGCCCGCCTGATAATCTACATAAGTAATAAAAGGTTCCTTGCCCGGAATTTTCTTATCTTGCTTTAAACATTGAAGTTCTGTCGTAGCTGATACACCTCCAGATGACGCTTTTATATGGTTAGTGGCAACTAGTATAGAATAAATTAAATTTCTACTATATATTTTGAGGATAATGTATGGTAAAATAGTGTTATCTAAGAAAGGATGAACACTATGAGAAAAACATATCTTCCTCTGTCAGATGAAGACAGAGATTACCTTAAAGCATTATCCAAAAAGAGAACCATTCAGGCACAAGTTGTGGACCGTGCCAGAATCCTTTTATATAAAGCCGATGGAATGACATTCCAGCAAATTGCTGATAAACTTGCCATTAGTACCGCAACGGTACGCCTTTGTATTTCGAAGTTTCAGAAAGGCGGTTTAGATGCTGCACTGTTTGATGTTCAGCGTCCTGGACGTCCATCGGAAATCACTGATGATGCAAAAGCATGGATGATTCATATTGCGTGTCAGAGACCGACAGAACTCGGTTATGCACAGGAATTGTGGACGTTGACCTCTCTCCACAAATACATTCAGAAACATGCAGAAGAAGCGGGATATCCAAGGCTTTCAACCGTTACCAAACCGTATATCCAGAAATTTCTTAAGGAACAGGATATGAAACCCTTTAAAATCAAATATTACTGTGAAAAACGGGATCCTGATTTTGAATCAAAAATGCATGAGGTTCTGTTGGTTTATAAGCAGATTGAAATGCAGTTTGATGAAAATGGTGATCTCATTGTTCCAGACGATTATAAACTGACGATTACGGTATCGTATGATGAGAAGCCGGGCATTCAGGCAATCTCCAATACGGTACCGGATTTACGCCCGACATCAGAACATGGGGAAGTATATCGTGATGCAGAATACAAACGTCTGGGAACGCTCTCTTTACTGGCTGGCATTGATTTACTCACTGGAGAAGCAATTCCGTTAGTAAGTGAGACCCATAAGAGTTCTGATTTTATTGAGTTTTTAAAGATACTGGACAAAAAATATCCATCACAGGATACCATTCGGATCATCCTGGATAATCATTCTGCACATACTTCCAAAGAAACACGGCGCTTTCTGGATACTATGCCAAAGGGACGTTTTAAATTTGTGTTTACACCAAAACATGGCTCATGGTTAAACATGATTGAAAGCTTCTTCAGCAAGATGACCAGACAGATGCTTCGAGGAATTCGTGTCAATACCAAACAGGAGTTGGAAGAACGAATTTACAAGTACTTTGACGAAGTGAACCGTGAACCCGTGGTTTATCACTGGAAGTATAAAATGGATGAAATCAGTGAAGAGGAAGCAGTATCAATTTAATATAGCAATTATTTAATATTCGTTATACTAGTCATAGTTTACAATACGAGGACATAAAAGTCAATTTGAACACAGAAAAGTTCCTTATGAAGAAAGCAAAAGAAAATTTATCTACACTGGAATCGACAGTGATTTATTTTTCTTTGTGGAGAAGATGGCTGTATGTTTATTTTCTTAATTCATCACTTGACATTGTGGCAAAGATTTGCTTTCTTCTTCAGATAACGAAGAAGAAAGGTGAATGGTATTAGCATGATGCCATATCTCATCGCAAATCAACTATTGATAATGGCATAGAAAGAACTGTTAGTTTTCCTGAATTCTTTTTAATCTCAACAGAATCAGGATTGCCTGTGATTAAAATTACAGGTGTTGTCCTGTCAGCACGCCACGGCTGATTCGGTTGTCTCATCATATCTTCGGTAACAACCCAAAGATCCGGATTATGTTTTCCTGATTTTGTTTTAGCGCTTTCCGGTGCGTAAAACAGCATGATCTGCTCTGAAATAAACTGCAATGTTTCTTTTAATCCTTTTGCATAACGTTTATTGCCACAGAGCAGTGCAATAATAGAATCAGCTTTCTTTTTTTGTGTTACCTGAATAAAATCCAAAACTGGTGTATTATAGAGACTAAAATCCTTTTCCAAATGAACTTTATCATAGTAACTCTTTGCTGACTTGCACATCCTCAGACAAAACTGTTCTATGTCTATACGAATATCGATTCCGTTCTCCTGTATGTTCATACTGTCCAACTGACAAACTGACATTCCACAGTTTAGTCCAAGATGAACGCGTATATTATTTTCATCATTCAAAAATCCTTTATTTTGATGAAGATATTCACATCGAAGCTGCCAACAGCATTCTCCGTAAATATATGGCTTTTCATCGGATTGAGATAGTTTAAAGTAGTCCCCTGCATATTCATCAAATCAGCGAATATACTGGGTTCCCACATCACGGGTCGGATTCTTTTGCCGATCCAGCATAACCCGGCCATCTCGATAATGTTTAACAATTTCCGGGAAAGCAATACCTCCGCAAATATCTGGCAAAGTCAATGCCAATGCAGACTGCCATTGTCTATCTACAATATTCAGTTCTACTTCTTCAATTCGGTCCAAAAATGTAAAACTGACATCTCCCTGCATTATTTATCCATCCCTCATATTTACAACCGTCATGTACAATAGTCAGTATATTTTTATTTATGGCATATGTCAATTATGTAATTGACGCATCTTAAAAAAGCAAGTATACTAGGTTCATAAAGGAGATAACTGCTATGAGCTTCGAAAATTATTTTCCACTATGGAATGACTTAAATACAGCACAAAAAAACTAATTTCAGGCAGTTTGGTTACACGGGATATAAAAAAAGGAACGATCATTCACAACGGAAAACTGGATTGTACCGGATTATTACTGGTTAAATCTGGGCAGCTTCGAACTTACATACTTTCAGATGAAGGGCGTGAGATTACACTTTACCGTCTGTTCGATATGGATATGTGTCTTTTATCCGCCTCATGTATCATGCGGTCCATTCAATTTGAAGTAACCATTGAAGCAGAAAAAGATACTGCTCTTTGGATCATCCCTGCTGAAATCTATAAGGGCATCATGAAGGAATCTGCTCCCATCGCAAACTATACCAATGAGTTAATGGCTACCCGTTTTTCTGATGTCATGTGGCTAATTGAACAAATCATGTGGAAGAGTCTGGATAAGCGTGTTGCTTCATTTCTTTTAGAAGAGACCTCTATCGAAGGAACAAATGAATTAAAAATTACTCACGAAACTATCGCCAACCCTCTTGGTTCCCACAGGGAAGTTATCACTCGAATGCTTCGATACTTTCAAAGCGAGGGCCTCGTCAAACTCTCACGCGGCAAAATCACCATCCTTGATTCGAAAAAACTGGAAACACTACAAAGATCATAAAACTGTTTTTCTATAACATCTAAAGAATCCTCCATTTATTAGAATTATGAAAGTCATTCTAATAAATGGAGGATCTTTTTATGCTACAAGAAAATTATAAAAATATTGTGATTATTTTAATAATCCATACCACATACATATGCCCTTTCGATCAGCGCACGGTCATTAACCACTGCATCATAGAATCGGAATCCACCGGAAAAGTTGTATGTTTCATAACCGTTTCCTTCCAGAATACGGCTCGCAATATAACTGCGCAGACCACTCTGGCATATCAGATACACAGGCTTTCCTTTCTCAATTTCATTGATTCGTTCCCTCAGTTCATCTACAGGAATATTTTTGAATCCATCCATATGCCCCCTGTTAAATTCACCTACAGTTCTCACATCCAGCAATACAACACTGTTATCTTTAGAAATCTTATCCATATCTTCCAGATGCCATTGTTTTAAGGTGCCTTTTGCTATATTGTCTATCATGAATCCTGCCATATTTACAGGATCCTTAGCAGAGGAGTATGGCGGTGCATATGCGAGATCCAAATCTTTCAACTGGGTTGCCTTCAGTCCTGCATGAATTGCTGTTGCCAGCACATCAATACGTTTATCAACACCTTCATATCCAATAATCTGAGCACCAAGCAAACGATAAGTCTCTTTTTCAAAAACCACCTTCATGGTCATCACTTTTCCACCAGGATAGTAACCGGCATGACTCATAGGAGAAAGAATTACTGTATCTACATCTAACCCTGACTTTTTGGCATTGGTTTCATTGATACCTGTCGTAGCTGCTGTCATATCAAATACTTTGATAACGGAGCTTCCCTGACTGCCCAAGTAACGGCTATCACCGCCACAAATGTTATCAGCAATGATTCTGCCCTGCTTATTGGCTGATCCGGCTAAAGAAATCAGCGCATCATCACCCGTAACATAATGTTTTACCTGAACTGCATCACCTGCTGCATAAATATCTGGTACAGAAGTTTCCATTCTGTCATTCACTACGATACTTCTCTTGATGCCAAGTTCCAGACCAGCTTCTTTTGCTAAAGCTGTGTCTGGTGTGACTCCGATTGCCAACACTACCATATCAGACTGAAGGGATGGATTATCTTTCAACAGGATCTCTACCCCATTGTCTTTTTCTTTAAATCCTTCCACTGTATAGCCCAGTACCAGTTTTATCCCATGCTTTCTCATTTCATTATGGATCATGGATGCCATATCCGGGTCAAAAGGGTTCATCAGCTGCTTAGGCCGCTGGACAATCGTAACATCCATGCCAAGCTCCCTCAAATTTTCTGCCAGTTCCAGACCAATAAAACCGCCACCTGCCAATACAGCCGATTTTGGATGATTCTTATTTATATATTCCTTTATCCGAAAAGTGTCTTCTACAGTACGAAGTGTAAAAAGTTTATCAATACCTACTCCGGGAAGTCTCGGCTGTGTTGGCTTTGCACCTGGAGAGAGGATCAGCTTATCATATTTTTCTTCAAATATCTCACCATTCTCTAAATTTTTCACTGAAACCGTTTTACGTTCCGGATGTATGGAGATAACTTCATGATGAATTTTCATGTTAATACGGAAGCGTTTAAAAAAACTCTCTGGTGTCTGTAGTGTAAGTTCTTCCGGGTCTGTGATCACGTCTCCAATATAATATGGAAGTCCACAATTTGCATAGGATATGTATCCGGATCTTTCAAACACAGTAATTTCAGCATGTTCATTCAGTCTGCGTATTCTTGCTGTGGCTGTAGCTCCTCCGGCTGCACCTCCTACAATTATTACCTTCATCTTATTTTTCCACCTTTCCTGAGTAAGCTGCAATGCCACCGATATTATTTACTTTAGAATATCCCATTCGTTGCAGTATCCCAGTTGCCTGGCGGCTTCGTGAACCGGAATAACAGTATACAAACAGTGGGATATCCTTATTCTTCGCTACAGAAGCAATATTGTCAAGTTGCTGCAACGGCACATTTTTACTTTCTGGTATATGTCCTTCCTGATATTCCTGCGGTGTACGTACATCCAGCAGAACTGCATCATCAGTCCTTTTATATTCTTCTATGCCTTGATTAATATTCGACTGTTTAAAGAGATCAAAAAATCCCATTAGCACACCTCCCTAAAGCATTTCTAAAATCGTATTCTTAGGTCTCGCCCCTGAAACCTGCTGTACAATCTTCCCATTCTTCATAACCACTAAAGTCGGAATGCTCATAATACTGAACTTATTTGCCAGTTCAGGCTCTTCATCTACATTAATCTTTCCAACTTTAATATCTCTACGCTCACTTGCAATCTCCTCTACAATAGGTACTACCATGCGGCAAGGCGCACACCAAGATGCCCAAAAATCTAAAAGAACGGGTTTATCGGAATTCAGTACTTCGTTCTGAAAATTATTTTTATTGATATTAATAGCAGACATTTTACATTCCTCCTTATCTTTTTCTTTTTGTAGATTTATTATAGTCTTAATTTCATTTATTTTCTGTGATTACATCACCATACCTCATTAACTTAACTTCTTGCCATACCATCTACACTTAATATAACACCTGTAATGTAACTCGCCTCATCTGAAGCAAGAAACACAAACGCATTGGCAATATCTTCTGGCTGTCCAAGACGACGCAATGGAATTCTTTCAATCATAGGTTCGATAACTTCCTTTGGCACGGCCTTCATCATATCAGTTTCTGTAATCCCAGGTGCAACAGCATTAACACGAATACCTTTAGGTCCTAGTTCTCTTGCTAATGATACAGTCAATCCGTTTACTGCAAACTTCGATGCCGGATAAGCAAACCCACTTGGCTGTCCCGAAATACTCACCATGGAAGAAGTTGAGAGAATGACCCCCTTGCCTCTTGCCACCATACATTCTGCTGCTACACGAGTAGTATTAAATACTCCTTTTAAATTTAGATCCATGACTTTATCAAAAGTCTCCTCTGTATAATCCATAAATGAGGTGTTTTCTGAAATCCCTGCATTATTTACCAGTATGTCGACACATCCATATTTTTCAGTTACCTCTTTAAAAGCCTTTCTGACAGACTCCATGCTTGCCAGATTTGGACTAATTCCAGCAACTATTGCATTGGGATATTTTTCTTTTAATTTATCTACAGCAACATCTGCCGATTCCTGTGAACTTGCTGCCAACACAACTGAAGCACCTTCCTTCAAGAATTTATCAGCTGTAGCAAATCCTATACCACGGCTTCCACCCGTAATGATTGCAACTTTATCTTTTAATCTCATTTAGACTACCTCCTTACTTAGTTTCTAGCTACATTATAAGCAAAAGGTAGATTATTTTCTGTGATATCATCACAAAATATCGCAATAAAAAACCCTGTTGCTCACGCACCAGGGTTTTGGTTTATCCATCCGTATTTAACACAAGATTTGGCTTCTATTCAACTTCTGAAAACTGATCTTTTCCAACATTACATAATGGGCATTCAAAATCTTCCGGAACATCCTCCCACTTTGTTCCTGGTGCAATACCACCTTCAGGATAACCTTCCTCTTCATCATATTCCCATCCGCAAACGTCACATACATATTTCATTAGTTTGTTCCTCCTTATAAATATATTAATACACAGCATATATTACTGTTGTATTTGTGTTGTTCTGTAACCTTAATATGTATAAATGCTTTTAGCATTTCCATAATCCATGCAGGTTACAATATGCATATACTTCTTCTACCTGTTCACCATCGCAAAGACAAAAATCTGCTACCGGCTCCTGCCCTGGATTTAACTGTTTTCTGTATATTCCCTGGTTTGTATTTAATGTAATCCACTCAATGAAATGCTCTTCAAGCATTGGATGTTTTGTCTCTCCGACCACGACATGAACATGACTGCCTTCTATCGTATATACAGGTACATGCTTCTCGACAGCAGCATCTGTCACCCCGGCTTTTAATTCCTGCATAGGTTCTCCGCAACAAATTACAGGTACACCCTTATCCTTTACCTTTTCAACAATGTTTCCACAATGCTTACAAATATAATACCTTACTTCCATGCCTTTTTCTCCTTCCATGTGTAAAATTTATAATTCAATTGTCTCCATAATCTTTTTCAATGAATCTGCAGATTCCTTAAGCTTTAACGCTTCCTCGCCACTTAAATTAATAGGTATATCAGACTCAATACCATCTGCACCTACAATAGCTGGCATACTTAACGATACTCCGTCAATATCATATACTCCATGAATCATGTGTGATACAGGAAGTATTGATTTTTCATCTCTCATAATCACTTCGCAGATTCTTTTTACAGACATTGCAATTCCATAATATGTAGCGTGCTTTTTGTTTATAATCTCATAAGCACTGTTCTTGACTACTGTAGCTATTTCTGCCGTGTTTTCCTTGTGCTTGTAATGTCCACGCATTTCACACATTTCACTTAATGGAACACCAGATACATTGGCTGATGACCATGCTACAACTTCGCTGTCTCCATGCTCACCTACTATAAATGCATGAACACTCCTGCTGTCCACAGATAAATGCTCACCAAGCTTATATCTTAATCTGGCACTATCTAACACAGTACCCGATCCAATAACACTGTTTTCTGGAAGTCCTGATAACTTTATGGCTACCTGAGTCAGGATATCTACCGGATTCGCAACTACAAGCATGATACCTGCAAAATTTCTCTTTGCTATTTCAGGAATGATTGACTTAAATATTGCTACATTTTTATTTACGAGATCAAGCCTTGTCTCTCCCGGTTTCTGTCCCGCTCCGGCATATATTTTCATCGGACTCGCAAATGGAATACCATGACTGATATCCATCGCTTCTCCTTCTGCCTTGTTCTTATCTGCATCGATAAGGATAATCTCTGTAAACAAGCCACTCTGCATCAGAGCAAATACCGATGCAGAACCAACAAAGCCACAGCCTATCATTACTGCTTTTTTTGAATTAATCACTTTCTTCTTCGTAATAATCTCATCTCCTTAATAATTCTCTTCATGTACTTCAAAATAGCTCTGTGGATGATTACATACCGGACATACTTCAGGCGCCTTAGTTCCTACCACAATATGTCCACAGTTACGGCATTCCCATACCTTAACTTCGCTCTTTTCAAATACCTGTGAAGTTTCAATATTCTTAAGAAGTGCACGATATCTTTCCTCATGGTGCTTCTCAATCTCACCTACTGCCCTGAATTTTGCTGCAAGCTCAGGGAATCCTTCTTCCTCAGCTGTTTTAGCAAAGCCATCATACATATCTGTCCACTCATAATTTTCGCCTTCTGCCGCTGCCACCAGGTTTTCCTTTGTATCACCAATTCCTGCTAATTCCTTGAACCATATCTTTGCATGTTCTTTCTCATTATCTGCAGTCTTTAAAAACAATGCTGACATCTGCTCGTAACCTTCCTTTTTCGCTACAGAAGCAAAATAGGTATACTTATTTCTTGCCTGTGATTCCCCTGCAAATGCCTCCTGTAAATTCTTCTCTGTCTGTGTTCCTGCATATTTGTTTGCTACCATCTCTTTTACCTCCGTTTTCTTTACTACTTTTTCAAAATCTGATGCCGGGTGCTTGCACAAAGGACATATAAAGTCATCTGGTAATTCCTCGCCTACATATTCATATCCGCAAATTCTGCAACTCCATATTGTCTGACTGTCCTCTGTTTTAGTAACTGTCACAGCTATCCATGCTGTTCCTCCTTTACCTTCTCCCTGCATTTCGGGCAAATGCCTTTAAATGAAATATCATAATCCACAAATTCAATTCCATGAGTGTTATGAATTCTTTCCAGCAAATCCGATATTTGATCCATATCCACATCAAAAATTTCACCGCACTTTATACATCTTACATGGTAATGATTTTTCAATGTAAAATCAAATCGGTTCGGTCCATCCGGAACTTCAACCTTTCTTAATGCACCTTCCTCTACCAATATATCAAGATTTCTATATACAGTTCCTTTTCCAATTGCTGGATATGCTTCTTTTATAAATTCATACACTTCATTTGCCGTAACGTGTCTTCTCATTTCGTATACGGTATTTCTTACAAGATCTTTTTGAATGGTATTTCTCCTACTTGTCATTCGTCCTCCTTATTAGGATTAGTTCTTAATAAGGATTATATACCACTATTATCCTGTTGTTAATAAAAATAGTAATAATTCTTATTATTATAAAAGTTGCCAAACTGAGCATCTTTTACCTGAATAACTATTTTATTTTGCGTTCAAATACATATTCTGAATCTGAAGATAAATCAGACCTAAACGAATATCCGAGTCTGTCAAATTTCTGAATCTCCACCGGATTTTCAATATTATTTTCCGCTATGAATCTGACCATTTCACCACGAGCCATCTTGGCATAGGTACCTTTTGTTACCAATTTATCTCCGGATAACTCACAAAATACAATCGTAATATATCTGTCCTGTGGTGTCAGATACTTTTCTATACATTTTGAGTATTCTTTTGATGCAAGATTAATGATAATCCTACTGTCATCGATTACTGAGCGGTATAACAATTCTCCCCAGTACTCATACAGATTTTTTGCATCTCCAATTCCAACCTTTGCCTGCATTTCAAGACGATAAGGAGTCACACCATCCATTGGTTTTAAAATGCCATAAAACGCAGACAAGATTCTTAAATGATTTTGCAAATACTCAAACTGCTGGATTTCAAACACAGATGGTGCCATATATTGAAATGCAATCCCTTCATATGCTAAAACAGCCGGAGTAAGCCTGTTATAAAGATCCATATTTTCCAATCTGTTAAAGTTCTGCTCTGCAATCTTGTCATTACATTTCCAGATAGCTTTCAGTTCTTCTTTTGATTTGCTTTTCATCCAGTTTAATACTTCTGCTGTCTTATCAATATAGACAGGCAGTTCAACCGGTGCTAAGTTATCGGTATCTACAATCATCTTTTTTGCAGGTGATAAAATAATCTTCATTATGCCAATTCCTTAAGCATATTTTCAGGATCATCTGCCGCCTTGACTTTATCATTTGCCTTTATAATGATTCCCTGCTCATCAATAAGATATGTAGTTCTTACTACACCCATAGATACTTTTCCATAATTTTTCTTTTCTTTCCAGACATCATATGCTTCAATAACTTTACGCTCCGGATCTGCTAATAGCGTAAATGCCAGTCCGTATTTTTCTTCAAATCTCTTGTGAGACGCTACAGAGTCCTTGCTTACTCCGAGAATAACAGCTCCCTTCTCAGTAAACTGTGGATAACGCTCAGAAAAGCCACATGCCTGCTTCGTACATCCTGGTGTATTATCCTTTGGATAAAAATATAAGATCACTTTTTTTCCTGCATAATCGCTTAATTTATGCACTTCTCCGTTCTGATCCGGCAATTCAAAATCCGGTGCTTTTATTCCTAACTCTAGCATTTACTATTCCTCCGCTTTTGTATTTTCCACCTGTTTTCTTGTTCTTTTATTACCTGAAATCATTTTATGACCAGAATAGACTGCCATAATCATGCATATCAGAGAGCCAAATGCAAAGTATTTGTGTGCTGCTTTTAACCCTTTATATCCTGTATAAAAAGTTCCAATCATTGTGATCAATGCTCCTACTGACCAATATTTATGTGCTTTCATGTAATTCCTCCATTTTTTCAGTGTATTCAATTCTAATTATACGCTACCATATTCCTATGTCAATTTGATAATAGAGCATTCCTATGAAATTTTTCAAAATATCATTGTCAAAACTATGTATTGTTATCCTTTAATTTTTCTTTGAAATAATTGACAAAAAGCTTGCTTTCAGGAGATTACTATTTAATCTCTTTTCCATCTATATATAGTTGAAATTTATCAGGATTATTGACAACATCATAGTCCTTTCCGTATTCTACAGGTCTATATTCGGCTGTCATTACCGATTCCCCGTCTTCAATATCCTCTTTTCATAAATAGATGTTCATATCAATGCTCGTCGCATATCCTCTGTCTGTGGAAAATTTTGTCGAATGAAAAGAATCATCCTTATACATCTGCAAAAGTTTTCTTGCAAACGCTTCTCTATCCTCAATATCTTCCCTATTTGCGACCACGGTTATATTTTCATCCCGATTTACAGAAAAAGTTCCAACTACATCTGGTTCGCCTTCTTTATGACTGGATTCAAATTTCCCATAAATACTTCCTGCAGCAATTATCAAGATTGCTGTTCCTGAAATTACTGCAATTATCTTTTTCTTCATATGTTTAATTTCCTTTTAATTTTTTTACTGCGTAATTGATTACTTCTTCCGGTGTGGGCTGTCTCCTTTAAGTGTCATTTTCTTCCATTCTTCCTGCACAGCCGGGTCAGGATTATCAAATCCTGCATCTATGGCTATCTACATTTCTCTGCGTACTTCTTCTGGTGTTGTGTTATACTTTTCTGCAATCTTCTCATATATAGTTTTCTCTCTCATTCATTTTCCTCCGATATATAAGTGGAATTATATCTTGTTCTATAAAATCGATTTAGCATATTTCTGTTGGCATGAAAAGAGACTTTACAACTTAAAATTGGATAAAAACGACAAAAAAAGAAGAGCTGCTTGCTCTTCCCATATAGTAATAGTAAAATAATATGTCATGCCAGCGCAATATATTACCTAGAATATCGCTATAACAGGAAAGGGGCTGCATTGTGACCAATGTCATTTAGTTAAGATATTGAGTCGGCAGCCTCTTGCAGAGCAAGGTATATAAAAATATATACCCTGCTCTTTTTTTGTAAAAAATCCTTGACAAATATAGAAAAATTTGCGACGAAGCCACTTAAATGTATTACATTTTGGAGGTAACGCTTATGATATTTGCGGAACATGTAAAAAACAAATTGTCATCTTTAATCCATGAAATGGCGACCGCCCCATGGTTGTTTTCAAAAAATCCAGAAGTTGATTTTTCACGGAACAGAAAACTTGATTTTGTATCTACAATTCAATTTCTTCTTTCTATGGAAAGTGGAAGCTTAAAAAAAGAATTGCTGGATTATTTCCAGTTCTCTGTCGATACCCCGTCTGCTTCAGCGTTCTGTCAACAGAGAAACAAACTACTTCTGGAGGCATTCCAGTTTTTGTTTTATGAATTTAATTCTTGTTTCTCATTCGAAAAAAAGTATAAGGATTATCAACCATTAGCTTGTGATGGCTCAGATTTGAACATTGCCCGTAATCCAAACGATGCAGGCACTTATTTTCAGTCTCAACCAACTGATCGGGGATTTAATCAGATTCATCTGAATGCTCTTTTCGACCTGTGCGAGAAGCGATATATTGATCTTGTGATACAACCTGCAAGGCTAGAAAACGAATCATTGGCAATGACACAAATGATTGACCGTTATAAAGGAGAGAAAAAAACAATTTTTATCGCAGACAGAGGATATGAAACATATAATATTTTTGCGCATGTCCAAGAAAAAGGAATGTATTATCTGATTCGTGTAAAGGATGGCGGTGGGGGAAGCATGACAGGAAGTTTTGACCTTCCTGATGAAAATGAGTTTGACCACGACATGCAACTTATATTAACCCGAAAACAGACAAAAGATGTGAAAGCTAAACCCAAAAAATTTAAATTTATTGCAAAATCCAGTCCATTTGACTATCTGGATTTATATGACAAAAAATTTTATACGTTGAATTTTAGAGTAGTAAGGTTTGCCATTTCAGAAGATTCGTATGAAAGTATAATTACCAATCTTCCAAAGGAAGATTTTCCAGTAGAAGAAATAAAGAAGGTTTATGCAATGCGATGGGGCATCGAAACATCGTTCAGGGAATTGAAATATGCTATCGGATTATGTTGCTTTCATTCAAAAAAGGTGGAGTATATCATGCAAGAAATATACGCACGTTTAATCCTTTACAATTATTGTGAGCTCATTACAATGCATGTAATAATCCAACAAAAAGGTACAAAACATGTTTATCAAATGAATTACACAATAGCAATTCATATATGTCGTTATTTCCTGCGAAATGACATTTCCCCACCTGACGTTGAGACGCTGATACAGAAGAATCTTTTACCTGTAAGACCCGGGCGTTCCAACCCTCGCAAAGTCAAGCCTAAGTCAGCAGTAAGTTTTCTGTATCGAGTTGCATAACATCGATAAAAGTATATCGTTAATTTAGGCAGATAGCAATCTGTCTTTTTGTGCTGCATAAATATAAGAGCAAGTTTTTATAAAAGAAAAATCAGGCAAAGATAGTGAATTTTCTACCTCTGCCTGATAGGAATACATCTGCTTAATGTCTTAACTAAATGACATTGGCATTGTGACAGCCCCTAATTTACTTCATCACGTTGTCTGCCTTCTGAGTGAACTCGTTCCCTGGTTTATTTTAGCATCGGTCTGGATTTTGTTTCATAAAGATAAATTTTGCCACAGAGCGGTCGTATGTTTTAATGTGTCCAAACAGCCAGTCGATTACATTTTTCTATACAAGTTCACTGAACCGATCTGTTGGTCCTTCATACTCCTGAAGGTATTCATACAGTTCCTGAATTGTCTTTTTAAACTCTTCATGTTTTTCATAATGTTTTTCACGCTCTGGATAACCGGCTTTTTCCTGAAGTGCTTCTTCTTCTTTAAAATGAAAGTCAGTATACTCGTTAAGATAATCCAGAAGTTTGATCGCCTTTACCTTGCTGTCGCCATTTTGACAGGCAATTACAAAGTTCTGAATACGGTCAATCAATTCTTTGTGCTGTGTATCGATTGTTTTATTTCCTGTTACTAAATTGTCATCAAAGGTAATGTTTAAATCGTAAGTCATAATTTGACCTCCATTTCTTTTATATGTTCTCTTAGGCTCTTTTAATGTCTGGCAGTTTCGTACCTGCATTTTCTGCTTAGTCTTCTACAGGAACGAAAACATCTTTTCCTAATCCGCAGATTGGGCATGTCCAGTCATCTGGAATATCCTCAAATGCAGTTTCTGGAGCGATACCGGCGTCTGGATCTCCTACTGCCGGATCATAAATATATCCACATGGTTCACATTCATATTTTTCATAGTCATTTTCCCTTTTCAATGTCGATTTATTTTGTTACTAAGTTCCTAGCAATTTTTCTAACACTTTGTTTCTTGTATATCAGTATTATACATGATAATTATTCTTTTATCAATAATAATAATTATTATTATTTTTTGCACTTAGCATAAACTGATATTTGAATTGCACATTTACATATTGTATATATCATGGGAATAGTTGAATAAAAAAATGAACTCTATTCATTAAAGACAGAGTTGCTGGAAATTATTTCTCTCCAACAACTTTCTTTATCTTTAAGCCATTGAAACACAATACTGTCCAATCATCTTCGTCCAACTATTATATTTATTCTTTTCACACACCTTTCGGCAAATTTCATTTTCCATCAGTACACAGAACATCTTATCATAATCAAATGCCCAAACAGCACCATTCACATGGTTTTCCACTGCTTTCTGATCTATGCTTTTCAAGCGTGTGACCATTTTCTCAATTTCTCCATTTCCCAAGTTACCGATATTTTTGCAGATAAACCGAAAGAAATTCAACGTTGCATATTCGTCATACCAATGGAACTCTTCTGGATTGTTTTTAATTTTACTGGCTCGCTGCTGTTCTTTGATTATCTGATCAGCTACACCTTTCTATCTCCTTATTATCTACATGTCTCCGTTTTCCATATCCTAAACCATCATTTTGTTCAGAAGTGAAACTAATTGCCAATATACTTGTTACATCATGTCCACAACACACTTGGAATTCATCAAAATCCTTCTTTCTCAAAATGTCAATTTCTGTCTTTATCTCATATAAAGTATGATGTTTCTATCACCTACTATATCGTCACCCTTATCATTTTTCCATAGAAAAAACGCCCTAGTATAACCGGAGCATCTCTGCTGCGTATGCATTGTTTTTTTGTTCACACGAACTTGCAAGGAGGGCACTCCCCTAACCCTTGAAAGTGTTGTTCTTTCTTTGGTTCCTGTGGTTACAGTCTTGTTAAGCAAGGAAGAATACTTTGTTATTTAAATTCTGTATACTTTTCTTTACTCCCAAAGGCTTTCTCTACTGGATATTTCTCATTGTTCTTTTTAACTTTGTCACAAACAATTTCATCTAAGTCCAATCCGCAAGTATCAGCCATTAGAATACAATAGTTAACTACATCAGCTAACTCTTCCTTTATTTTATCCAACTTTTTTTCACAAACCACATCTCCTGCACTCCACTGGAATACTTCAAGCAATTCTGCTGCTTCCAGACTAATAGAAATAGCCAAATCTTTGGGATTATGAAACTGTTTCCAATCTCTATCATCTCTGAACTCTAATACCTCATTAATCGTTTCTTGTGTCATTTTGATATACCTCTTCTCCCCTTATTCTACATCTACATATCGTGAAATATAATCTCTAAGATTCGGATCGCTTACATATAAATATGTTCCTCGAATTCCTCTTGTCATAAGAACATAATAAATATGTTGTATATACTCTTTAAGTTCTTCATATTCTGCTGTCTTTTTACCATTTTGATCGAAATAATTTTCCGCACGAATTATAATATTTTTTTCATCCGGATCATATCCTATTTCATCCCCAAGAATAATAAACGCATAATTTAAGTCATACCCCTGTATAGAATGGATACACCCGACCTCATCAATTGCATTTTCTGAATGAACCCAACCTTCTGTACAATGATTCCATTGTTTCTTTATTTCCTGAATCTCAATATCATAAACAGTTTTATCATTTTTACTAAGCCAGTCCCATGCATATCCAGCTGCCATTCTCACCAGGCCTACTTCTTTTTCCTTCTGGTACATCAAATTATTGAACTTCGTAAAGTCAGTCATTAATATTAAACCTGGATTATTCACGGCGTAGCCGTGAAAGTGGCTGAAAGCCACATAGTTACTATATTTTAATTGAATATTGCTTTTCACTTATCAAGTGAATAAAAAAAGAGCATCCGTTTGTGGTAAAATTAAGGTGTTCAAAGCCATTAATAATACAAACAAAGGAGCCCTTCATGAGTATTGTAAACACCTTATCACTAGAAAGCAATAGACAGATTAAAATAAATTTTGATGGAGGAGATTTATCCTCCGATGCAGGCCTGCTTCTTATCAAAGAATTCGTAAGTAAACTTGACATTGATAAACTTTTCAGTCGCTCATTTAAGACTAATGATTCTGCATCATTTAGATATCACACTGACAAGGAGAATCTCCTTCAGATAATCTATATGATTATTGCAGGTTATTTTGAAGATGATGCTTCAGATGAACTTACAAATGACCCAGTATTTAAAGCAGTACTAAATAAAGATGCTTTAGCATCACAACCTACGGTATCAAGATTCTTTAACCGTATGGATGAAGATACTTTAAACCAATTCCTTACGATTGGCAGAATACTTCGAAAAAGAGTTTACAGTATTCAGATGCCACAGGCTGTTATTCTGGATCTGGATTCCACTCTTCTTGATGCATACGGTAAACAGGAAGGCAGAGCCTTTAACTTTCATTATCGGAGCAATGGATACCATCCACTTGTCTGTTATGATGGAATGACTGGGGATCTGATAAAAATCCAACTTCGTGATGGAACACAGTATTCCTGCACTGGAGTGGTTGACTTCCTGCAACTGATACTTGATGAATATCTGAATGATTATTCAACAATCCAAATTCTGCTTCGGGGTGACAGCGGTTTTGCTACGCCTGACCTTTACAAGCAGTGCGAGGAAAATGGCACAAGCTATGTCATCCGGCTGAAGGAGAATGGTATTCTCCGTGAAAAAGCATCCCATCTTGTGGATGAGCTTGATGAAATCACCAGGAATAACAAAGTTGATTATGCGGTAGTTTATGGTGAATTCATGTACAAAGCAGGTCCATGGCCTTATGAAAGGCGTGTGGTTTGCAAGGTTGAAAAGCCGGAAAACCAGATGGTTTACATGTACACATTTGTTGTCACAAACATGGATTCCTCACCAGAGTATCTCATAAAATTTTACTGCAAAAGAGGACGGATGGAAAACTTCATCAAAGAAAGCAAATCTGGTTTTGATTTCGCTTCTGTAAGTAGCCATGCTAGAATCGTAAATGCCAACAGACTTCAGGTACACGCTCTTGCGTATAACATATTTAATTGGTTTAGACGATTGGCGTTATCAGCAAACATGCGAAAACAACGCATAGATACCGTCCGTTTAAAACTGCTGAAGATTGCTGCAAAAATAATTCGTTCAGCAAGATATATCACATTCAAGCTGTGCAGTAGCTGCCCTTATAAGAATGAATTCTATGAGACACTTTCAAATATCGGTAAGCTGAATGTACAGCTGGAATAGCAACTATTAACGAACCTTGATAGCTTAACAATTGCACTCTGAACTCTGCCACAGGGATTTTATACCCTTTTGACGGGTTAATTGAGTGATGTTATGGCTGCATGGATCAATTTTTAGATTCATGGCACAGTTATCGCTTCAGATACTGTTCCGTGAATAATTTAGGTTAAATTGTAATTTGCAAAACTTTTCTTCGACTTCACTTCGCCGGATAAAATTTCTTTTACATAAGCAATATAATCATTTCCACCTTTTACACGCATCTGTGTTTGTAAGCTGTAATAAGTAAGCATACGTTTTGCTTGTTCTATTTTCATTTTACTACCAAACCGTTTCACATCAATTCCTGATGGACCAACAATCTGCATTTCATCATAGAAAAGTACAGGACATTTACATTGATGAAGTATCCAATCTAACTCATCACTTTCCGTTGTTAGACCAATTCTTTTGCAACTTGCTTTAAACGCTCCCATATATGAAATATTTTTATACTGATGCAATCTATGTGCTTCATCTACAAGCAAAATATCATAATACTGTTTTGTCACATCAGAAGGCGACAAAACATCAGACGCCTTAAGTCCATAAATACTCTTAAAAATGCCTTTTAACGTCTTTCTCAAGGAAGTCTGTGGCACCACAAAACCAATCTTTTTATCCTTAAATTCTTCACTGTCTCTCAAATATTTCAATAGAAAAATTGCAACGATTGTCTTTCCACTTCCAGGCATACCATTTACAACTACAGTTTGATTTTCTTCTTGTTTTAAGGAATCAACAATTTCTTCTACTGCTGTTCTTTGATCATTATTCAGTTCTTTAAATGGTGAATATTTAAATAAATCTGAATTTTCAAGTTCTTCTAAAGAATGCTTCACTAACTTTTCACGCTGCAAGCTGCGCCAAAGAACCTGGAATTTCTCATCATATTCTTTTTTTCCATAATATTCTTTGTCTGCCATTCCAGCATTTTTGTTGCGCACTTCATAAAGCTCATCGGCCACAATATACTGAATCAGCTTTGACTCATAATCAAATGTAACAGACTGATTAAATTTAGAAGAATAAATAAAATGTACTTTATCGAAAATTCGCTTATCTACAGAACTGTGATGCTGGGACATACGATTTTTCACATGATTTGACTCTCCAATATAAGCTTGCTTTCCATTTTCCAAAATATAAAGCATTGGCCAATTAGACAAATAACTTTCGTCCCCATATGTTTGATTTTTAAAGTCACCTTCTGTAATTTTAAACATGTTAATCTTCCTTCAAATATTTTTCAATTTCTCCGACTAATCCCATATCCGCCGGTAGCCACTCCAAACTTCCCAGTGTATCCTTCGTCAACCATTTTGCAGCTTCATGTTCTTTGAGCACCAAATCCCCGGATTTGATTTTACAAATAAAGCACCCCATAGATAAATGAAAGTTCGGATAATCGTATTCAACCGTATCCAACAACTCAATCACTTCCACTTCCGTATCTAGTTCTTCTTTAATTTCTCTTACAATCGCTTCTTCTGGTGTCTCGCCAGGTTCAATCTTTCCTCCGGGAAATTCCCATCCATCTTTAAATTCACCATATCCGCGCTGTGTCGCAAACACTTTGCCGTTTTCAATTATTATAGCAGCAACAACTCTAACTGTCTTCATGAACAATTTATTCCTTTCCTCTTCTCATCGCTGAACACCATTACCCATTTATAATGTACTCGTAAATATCCTCTCGAACCGGAGTATCCAATGCCCATTCGATTTCAACTGCTGATTTATCCGTATTCGGCATTATAAATTCTTTTACTTCGCCCGTAGCATACATTCGCCCCAAATAATAGAATTCTTTTGATATTTTATCATCTTTGTTTTTTCTCACAAAAAGCTGAACATCTATTCCTCGTTCCTTCGCATTTAAGAAATTCTGCACATCTTCTGATTCAATACTTCTTCCACTTTTTGAAATCGCAATCAATCGATTGTGGCTTGTAAAATGATCTTCGTATTTTGTAGTATCACTAATATCATCCTGCTTATCATAGTTGATAAATACAGGAAATGTTTTTGTTTTTTTATCATACTTATAACCACCAATATTCAATGGAACTTCATTTCTTTCCCAATTTAACAAACGACAAGCATCTTCGTATGTATATTTTTGATACAGAACTAAATCCGTATCTTGATAACGCATGCTGAAATTTTCTTTATAACGAGAAATACCAAAGTCAATTAGTTCTTCTAAGATATTATAGAAATCTTCATTTTTCAGCATTTCGCCAAATGATTGGGACATACTGTAGTCTGATCCTTCTTTTTCTAAAAAAACACACTGAGAATATGTTTTCTTAGCTGCGCTTGTAGGGAATTCATTTGTCATCATGTTAACAACATTCTCTGCGCAATCATCATCCATGGAACAGTTATAATTTTCATGCAATGATTTCTTTAATTGGGCCATGATTCCATGTTGATATTTAAGCAATCGTTTCAACATTTCCAGCTCATGAATTCTTTTCCCACTTGCCAGCTTTTTAGAAACGAATTCTATTACCTTTTCTTCCGCTTCGGACAACCGAATTGTATATTCTTTTTCATATTTCACAAGAAACTTATAATAAGAGCCCAAACTATTATTATCAAAAATCCGAAGTACATCCATTTCACCATATTTATCAAAATCAGCCAATGCCGGAATATGTCCTAACTTATTTTTCAGATTTGTATAATTCTCACGAATCAATTTAATATCACTGAAATTCGCATTATCAATCGCTTGAAAAATTCGTTTTCTTGAAACCTCGTCAAAGTGGATCGTACTTGCCCCAGGGATTACTCGTCCGCCTTCTGTAACATAACGGCGAATATTATCCTTGTTATAACTGAGATCTCCGGAAAGTGCAATTGGAATCATGAAATTGTTACGATAATTCCCAATAAAATCAATAACAACTACGTATTCTTTATCTTCTGCTTTACGAAGGCCTCGTCCCAATTGCTGGATAAAAATAACTGGAGATTCCGTTGGTCGAAGCATAATAACTTGATTAATTTCCGGAACATCTACACCTTCTGAGAAAATATCCACAGAAATAATATAATCCAATGCATCCTCAGCTTCATCACCGGCAAGTCTTTCAATAGCTACTGCTCTCGTCGCTTCTGAATCGCTACCACTTAATACAAGCGTTCTCCATCCTTTTTCATTAAACTTGGTCGATAGTTCTCTTGCCTCGTCAATACGACTGCAGAAAATCAAGCCTTTTACTCTATCTCCACTATAGCCAAAAAATTCTGCCTGTTTCATGACATTATGTACACGCTCATCCGATGTTAAACATCTGAAATTTTCCACCTTTTCCTGCTTAGATTTTCCAGCATCTGCGATGACTTCCAAATCGGTAATTCCAAAATAATGAAACGGGCAAAGCAAATCTTCTTCCATAGCATCCTGCAAACGAATCTCATAAGCAATCTGATGGTTAAAAATTTCATAAATATTTCTTCCATCCAGATTATCATCCCGTTTATCCGGGGTCGCCGTCATCCCAAGCCAAAGTTTAGGCTGAAAATAATCCATTACCTTTTTATAACTATTTGCAGCACTATGATGCGCTTCATCAATCACAATCGCATCAAATGCTGTTTTTCCATATTTCTCTAATATCTCGTCTTTACTCAATGTCTGGATCGTAGCAAACACAAAATCCGCATCATATTTCTGATGTTTTCCCGTAACCAGTCCCATCACCACTTGTCCACCAAACACTTTCCGATACGACTTCATGGCTTGTTTTGCAATCTGATTTCGATGTACCAAAAACAAAACTCTCTGAAACCCCAACTCACGCATAGCAAAAGCGGAGGCATATGTTTTCCCAGTACCCGTTGCTGAAATCAGCAATGCCCGATTTTCTCCAGCCTCATATATTTTTTGCAGATTGTTGATAAATCCAACCTGCATAGAATTCGGCTGTAATCGATAAACCTCCAAAGATGGAATTTCTGTCTCACGCGCTAATTTCTTCTGTTTTTGAATAATCTTATTTCTTGTATAAGCATCTGTATATCTTTCAATAAATTCTTCAAAAGGCAATGCCTGCTCAGAATTCCACAGTTGGTCGAATTCCTCTACAACATTATGCGTATATTCCCCCTGCTCTGTTGAAACAATCTTTGTATTCCATTCCCGATTTGTTGTCAGAGCACTTGATGTCATATTGGAACTTCCCACAATAATCCGATATATTTCTTCCTTTTTGAAAATATATCCCTTTGTATGAAATCCTTCTTTTCTATTTTCTGTCACAAACATCTTTAGCTCAAGATTTTCAAACTGTGCGAGCTTTAGCAGAGCCTCTGGTTCACTGAATGTCAGATAGTCTGTTGTGAGTATCTTTCCCCGGACTCCACGATATTCCAACTCCCGCAATGTCTGAAGAAGCGGCGTAATACCGCCCATTGTAATGAACGCAACACTGATTGCAAATTCTTCACAGTTCAGCAGCTCGTCCTCAACAGATGAGATTACCTTACGCCCTTCTTTATAATTGTTTGATATAAACTGTGGCTTGTATGCCAGATTTGACGCATGACTGTAATTGATAAACGCTGTCGTCAATCCTTGTTTCAACTGTATAATCTTCTTTTCTTCCATATTTGTTCCTTTTCGATCTTTTTCTGCACTATTTCTCTTATTTTAGCATTTTACCAAAATAATCACAATCAGAACTTCAAAACAGGGAACCCCGCTTCCGCCAAAGGTTCCCTGTCTCATTCCTTTTTATTATTCCACCGATAATTTCCCCAGAAATTCCTGCATTCTTCCATGTTCTGATGTAAAGACCTCTTCCGGAGTGCCTTCCACCGCAATGACGCCTTTATCCATAAAAATAATCTTATCAGCCACGTTCCGCGCAAAATTCATTTCATGTGTCACGATCACCATAGTCATATGCTCTGCCGCCAGATCCTTAATTACCTTCAAAATCTCCCCCGTCAACTCCGGATCCAGTGCAGAGGTCGGTTCATCAAAAAACAGCATCTTCGGTTTCATCGCCAGTGCCCGTGCGATCGATACACGCTGCTGCTGCCCTCCGGAGAGCTGATACGGATATGCATCCGCCTTATCCGCAAGTCCCATCTTTGTAAGGAGCTTCTTCGCCTCCTCATAGACTTCTTCTTTCTCTCGCTTCTGCACACGGATCGGTGCATCTGTAATATTTTTGATGACGGAAAAATGAGGAAACAGATTAAAGTTCTGGAATACCAGACCAAAGCAGGACTGAATTTCTTTCATCTCCTGCTTTTTCGGAAACGCGGGTCTTCCATTTTCCACCCATGCCGCTCTTTTTCCCAGATACAAAATCTCACCGTCATCAATCGTCTCCAGCATCGTCGCACAGCGGAGCAGCGTAGACTTGCCGGAACCGGACGGGCCGATGATCGCCAGAATCTCTCCCTGCTCCACAGAAAGCGAAATATCCCGGATCACCGGCATCCCGCCGAATTCTTTTTTGATATGTTTCATTTCCAAAAGACTCATTCCGGAAACCTCCTAATGATAATAATTCAGCTTTTTTTCAAATAATTCCATCACTCCGGCAACCACATAGTTAAAGATATAGTAGTAAACACCGGCAATAAAAAATGGAAGTACGGTTGTCTGTGCCGCCGCAATCTGTTTTGCCACTGCAAACATCTCAATATAAGACAGGGAATACACAAGGGACGTATCTTTCACCAGTGTGATCACTTCATTTGTCACAGACGGAAGCACATTCTTTACCATCTGCGGCAGCACGATGCGGAAAAATGTCTGCCCTCTGGAATACCCTAAAAGTGTGGCTGCCTCATACTGTCCTTTGGGGATCGATTCGATTCCGGAACGATAAATTTCTGCAAAATATGCCGCATAATTCAGAGAGCATCCAAGGAGGATCGCCGTCAGCTTATACCCGCCGATATTCATCTGCCACAGATAATACGGTGCGAAATACCACACCAGAAGCTGCAGCATCAACGGGGTTCCGCGCATAATCGAGATATAGATCTTCACGATCCAGCTGATCGGCTTGATCCTGCTCACCCTTCCGAAATATACGAGCATCCCCAGAGGCAGAGAAAAGATCAGCGTCATAAAAAAGATCAGGCAGGTCTGTCCAAATCCTGCTGTCATTTGCCTCAACATCACATCAAAACTCATGTCTCTTCCCCTCTTATTTTAAAGTCACCATATCCGCAATCTCGTATTTCTCAGCCAGCTTTGCAACTGTTCCGTCTTCTGTCAGTTTTTTCAGATCCGCATTGACTACGTCGCACAGCTCCTGATTTCCTTTCTTAAACCCGATCGCATACTGCTCTGTATTCAATGTCTCATCCAGAATCTTATATCCATCCCCTCTGGACTTGATCTGATAATTGGCAACTCCCACATCGATTGCAAGTGCATCCAGCGCGCCTGCCTGAAGCTCGGTAAATGCGGTGTTGTAATCTGCAAACTCATTCAAAGCTCCAAATGTATCTGCCAGTTTTTTCTGACCGCCTTCTTCTTCACTCTTCAGCAGATCCAGTGCCGCGCTTGCAGCCTGTACACCGACTGTCTTTCCCGCCAGATCTTCCAGGGTATCAATACCGGATTTTTCTGCCACAACAATCACCTGACTGTTGTCTACATACGGAGTTGAAAATGTATAATCGTCTTCCCTTCCATTCATGGTAAATCCATTCCAGATACAGTCAATCGAACCGGAATTAAGTTCCATGTCTTTGGAATCCCAGTTGAGCGGTTTTTTTACAAGCTCCCAGCCTTCCAGTTTACAGACTGCCTCTGCCAGCTCCAGATCGAATCCTGTGTATTCTCCGTTCTCGTCCATATATCCGTATGGCGGATATTCTGCATCAAATCCTACCGTAAACGTTTTCTTATCTTCCACACTTTCTGCTGTCTTTACATCTTCCCCGGATGCATTGTTTTTGTCTCCACATCCTGCCAGTACCATTGCTGCCATCGCTGTCCCTGCCAAAATCAGCGCTAATTTCTTTTTCATCTTTGTTTCCTCCCTGTTTGTACGTCATCATGCTAATGATTGACCACTTTACTATACTAAACTATTTTTCATGGTATCATATATTTCCGGCATTGTCAATGTTTATCGTGACAGGATATGTAACCTTGACAGAAAATTCCACAAATAGTATCATTTACTTATGTTATGAAAGAGAGGAATTTTTAAATGTCAAACAACCATGAAGAACAGATCCGAATCGTGCAGGAGACCGTAGCCGGCAAAGAGATCACCTTTGCTCATGTAATGGGTGGTCCGGCGCCGATCGTATATCAGAAACTTGGTCTGAATCCACAGGTCGATTATCGTTCTTCTGCTATCGGAATTATGAATATGACGCCGCCGGAATCTGCTGTCATCGCATCCGATATCGCAGTAAAAAGCGGAAACATTTACCTTGGATTTGCAGATCGTTTTACAGGAACACTCATCATCACAGGAGAGATTTCAGACGTCATGTCTGCCCTGACAGAAGTGGTAACCTTTTTCAGAGATTCTCTGGGATATGTCGTTTGTGATATTACAAAGAGATAGGAAGTGTGACCATGACTCGTATAACAAAGGAAGAACTTCTGGAAAAGATTTTCAATGATGACTATGAGCATCTGAAAGGGAAAAAACTGCGCATGACACGTGTTCGTGTTCCCGGCAAAGAAGTTTGTCTGGCTCACATCATCAATACTTCCCAGACCCCTGTTTATCAGAATCTGGGATTGCATATCGGTGTACATGAGGGGGAGGATCACACCGGAGAATCCATTGGTCTGATCCGTTTTACCCCATGGGAAGCAGTTGTCGTTGCTGCGGATGTGGCAATGAAAAGCGCCGATGTAGAAATTGGATTTATGGATCGCTTCTGCGGTTCCCTCATTTTAACCGGCGGCCTGTCACAGGTACAGACTGCGGTGGAAGAAGTCGTTCGATTTTTTCATGAAGATCTGGGATTTCGCACCTGTGAGATCCATAAAAACTAAGAGGACCGGAGACATGACGATATGAAAAAATTATTTTTGATGGGAAGAAGTGAAGCCGGAAAGACTTCCCTGACACAGGCATTAAAAGGGGAAGAGCTTCACTATGAAAAAACACAATATACGATTACGGCGGATGATACCATTGACTCTCCGGGAGAATATGCGGAGTCAAAACAGTTCGGTGCCGGTCTTGCATGCTTTTCTTTTGAAGCGGACGTTGTCGGGATCGTTCAGGCAGCGGATGAACCATACAACCTGTTTAGTCCCTGTCTGCGCACGTTTATCCTGCGGCCGCTGATCGGCATCATTACCAAGACCGATTCCCCCTATGCCAATGTTCCTATGATAAAACAGTGGCTTTTAAATGCCGGCTGCGATCGTATTTTTCTTGTAAATAACGTGACCCGGGAGGGAATTGACGAATTGATGGAATACCTTGCCGAAGATCCGGTCAAGATTACCATGGAACAGGCAAAATTCAAACAGCATCTGGGGCTGAATGAATGGGATCCTCTGCCGGATGGCGTAGAATATCCGGATGGAATTTAAATAAACTTCAGTAAAACATAAAACGAGATGCATTTCCATATGATGCATCTCGTTTTTATGTTTTACAATCTATCCGGACTGTTCGCTTCCTACACTTCTTTCTGTCCTCTGAGCCGCTTATAATAGAATCGCAGCTTTCCGATCAGCCAGGTCAGATATCGCAGCACCGGCTCTGTCGCAATGGCAAATACCACAAACAGCATCACGCACTTCGTAGTCATCCCTGTAATCGCAAACAGGTCATTGAGGAAAATACTGCAGAACAGAAGTCCTACGATACATCCGCCAAGGATCACACCGCGCAGTACATTCATCGGTGCACTGATCGTGTACAGGATCATAAATCCGACAATGGATAACAGCATCGTTGCTGCTGTGGAAATATCGGCTGAACTCACTCCAAATGTCCGTCCGAATATGACCAGCGCCCCAACTGCCAGCACATCAGTCAGTGCCGCAGGAAGTGCTTTTAAGAATACGTTTGTAAGGAAATGCCCTTTGATTATATTCTTATTCGGCTCCAGTGCCAGGAAAAATGCCGGTACTCCGATCGTAAACATACTGATCAGTGAAATCTGAGACGGTTCCAGCGGATAGGTAAACATAAATACAAAGGATACCAGCGACAGCAGGAACGAGAAAATATTTTTTACAAGGAACAGACTGGCTGACCGCTGAATATTATTGACGACTCTTCTTCCCTCCAGTACCACTTCCGGCATACAGGAGAAATCCGATTCCAGCAGAACGAGCTGGGATGCCTGTGCCGCTGCATCACTTCCGGATGCCATAGCGATACTGCAGTCCGCATCTTTTAAGGCCAGCACATCGTTGACACCGTCTCCGGTCATGGCCACAGTCTTTCCTTCTTCCTTCAATATCTGCACAAATTTCCGCTTCTGGTTCGGAGTGACACGGCCAAATACTGCATTGTTCAGGACTGCTGCCCGCATCTCCTCTTCCGTATGAAGCGTGGACGCATCCACGTATCGTTCTGCGCCTGCGATTCCCGCCTCTTTTGCCACCTCTGACACGGTCAGGGGATTGTCCCCGGAAATAACTTTCACCTCCACACCCTGCTCCGCAAAATACGTAAAGGTCTCTTTCGCCTCCTGACGGATCGGGTTTGCTAACAGTACATAAGCCAGAGGCGTGACTGCTTCTTTCAAAGGCTTCCCATCCGGTTCTTCTTTTGCTGTTCCAAATACCAGAACGCGGGCTCCTTTGGACGCATGTGCACTGATTGCTTCCTCATAATTTTCATACTGTTCTTTGAGCACAAATTCCGGTGCTCCCAACACATAGGACGCCTCTTCAAACGTCACACTGCTGTACTTGGATGCGGAAGAAAATCCTGTCTTTGCCACAGCCTTCTTCCCGGATGCGATTTTAAAATACCGTTTCATTGCTTCCATGGTAATATTATCACTGCTCTGTGCAGCCGTAAAATCTCCCAGAAGCTCAGAAAGCGGGCGCAGCTCACCTTCCTCGTATTCCTTGGTCGGAATCACATCCTGCACTTCCATTGTATTTTCCGTGATCGTTCCGGTCTTGTCCACACACAGTACATTGACCCGGGCAAGCGTCTCTATACACTTCATGTCATGCAGCAATACTTTTTTCTGTGCCAGACGGATCGAACTTACTGCAAGCGCCACACTGGCAAGCAGATACAGCCCTTCCGGGATCATTCCGATCACAGCCGCGATCATGGACGTCACACTGGATCGAAACCCTTCGCCCTGAAATACAAATGCCTGAATAAACAAAATAATCCCGATTGGAATGATGGCAACGCCGACCCATTTGACCAGCTTGTCCAGAGAACGGATCATCTCCGACTGTTCTGTATTCTGCATCGCTTTTGCTTCCAGTGTCAGCCTGGAAATATAAGAATCCGCCCCCACTTTGTCAAGCCTTGCATGACACTGTCCGGATACAATAAAACTTCCGGACATCAGTTGATCGCCTTTTCGTTTTGTGATCTCATCCGATTCTCCGGTCAGAAGCGACTCATTGACCTGCACTTCTCCTGCACACACTTCGGCATCCGCACACACCTGATTTCCGGCTTCGAAGATTACGATATCATCTATCACAAGATCTTCTGCATTGATCTGGCTCTTCTTTCCATCCCGTATCACCATTGCATGAGGTGCATTGAGCATCGTCAGATTATCTAGTACTTTTTTCGCCCTGGTCTCCTGAATGATCCCGATCAGAGTATTCAATACAATTACAGGTAAAAAGGTCAGATCTCGAAAGGAACCGACCAGGCAAAGCAGAACTGCCAGTACCAGAAAGATCAGGTTAAAATAGGTAAAGACATTTTCCTGAATGATCTCTTTTGTAGTCTTAGACGGCGGATCCACCGGCTGATTGGTCCACCCATGCATCCGATGCTCCTGCACCTGCTGCGCAGTCAGCCCCGTCTGATGATCCGGTCGGTATCTTGTGGTGGGAATCCGCTTCTCCAGTGTGATCTCCATCGTCTGCGTTTCGTCTATGCTTCGTTTTACTCTTCTTTCTCCACGCTTTTTCTGCCGCATTTTTCTCGCTTCCTTCCGTATGTCCAATCCTGATAGGATCTTTGTTTCGTATAATTGCTTACATTTTAACACACTGAATGCGTTTTTCCAGTAGATTCCAGGAAACTTTAGAAAATCTTCAAAAACTCTTCTTCTAAAACAGGAAAATCATACAGATTCCTTGTCTTCTTCCTCCATTTCCCTTATAATAATACAAGTATTTCAAAGAAAAGGATGATAGTGGATTACTATGAAATTAAGAAGCAGACTTGCAATTACATGTGCAAAAGGGACAAGTGCCCTGATCAAAAAATTAAACCGCGGAAGCGGCGTTACCCTCCCCGGATATGTGGCAAGATTGATCGATCCCAATATTTTAAGCGTCATGGCTTCCCAGATCCGGGAGAAGACGATCGTTACCATGGGAACTAACGGGAAAACAACGACCAATGCCATTTTATACAAAGCATTGAAGGCCGAGGGAAAAACCGTGATCATCAACCGTACCGGAGCCAACATGCTCAACGGGATTATTTCGGCATTTGTTCTGGCCACAGACAAGCACGGACAGCTGAATGCGGATTATGCCTGCATTGAGGTCGATGAGATCGCATCTGTGGGAGTTCTCCCTCAGTTAAAACCGGACTGTGCGCTTTTGACAAATATTTCCAGAGATCAGCTGGACCGGTTCGGTGAAGTAGATATTACCTTTGACAAATTGAAAACAGCCGTCACCAGTGTCCCGGATACGACACTGATCATCAACTGCGATGATATTCTTTCCTATTCCCTAGCGGAAACAAGCGGCAATCCGTTTGTGACATACGGGATCAGCGAACAGATTTTTGATGACATCTCCCGCTCTGAGATCCGGGAAAGTATTTTCTGCCGAAAATGCGGAAAGAAACTACAGTATGATTTCTTCCATTATGGACAGCTTGGAATTTATCACTGCCCGAACTGCGGATGGGAGCGCCCGGATCCTGATTTTACAGCCACACAGATCACGCTCAAAGACGAACTCTATGCCTTCGATATGGGAGATCTGCACCTGGATTCTACGGTACGGACGCCTTACAATATTTACAACACTCTTGCTGCCTATACGGCACTGCATACCATGCATGCCCCGATGGCACATTTTAAAGAGATGGCAGAGTCTTTTGACTATGGAAACAACCGGGAAGAAATCCTGATGATCAACGGTGCCAGAGTACAGCTTCACCTGTCCAAAAACCCGATCGGATTCCAGCAGAAGATTTCTCTCGTCTTAAAAGATCCAAAACCAAAGGATATTATCATTCAGATCAATGATACCTACCAAGACGGAGAAGATGTTTCCTGGCTTTGGGATGTCGATTTCCAATATCTTGCAGACAGCAATGCAGCTACCATCACAACGTGCGGAACCCGCAAACATGACATGGGGCTTCGTCTCAAATATGAGGACATCGACTGTACTTCAACTAATGATATGCGCTCCCGTGTTGAAGAGCTGACCGAAAACGGAACGAAAAATCTCTACATCATTGTCAACTACTCCGGGCTTTACCGCACAAACCGAATGCTCAAAGAACTGGCGCAAAATACAAAGGAACAGAAAGGAGAACAGGCATGAAACTGACAATTGGACACTTATATCCCGACCTGTTGAATCTGTACGGAGACCGCGGAAATATCCAGTGTTTCCGAAAACGTCTCAACTGGCGCGGAATCGAGGCAGAAGTCATTCCCGTACTCTCCGGAGATAACATTGACTTTTCCAAACTGGATATCGTACTTCTCGGCGGAGGTTCTGACAGAGAACAAGAGCTCGTCTGCGGATATCTAAAAGAGATCCGCAAGGATTTCAAAGAATATGTAGAGGATAACGGCGTTGTGCTTGCCGTCTGCGGCGGCTATCAGCTGCTCGGCAAATATTATAAAACCGATAAAAAGATGATCGAAGGTCTTGGCATTCTGGATATCACGACCGAATGGGAGCCGGAGCGTCTCATCCGCAACATTATCCTGAACAGTCCGCTGTTTGACACTCCTGTTGTAGGATTTGAAAACCATGGAGGCCGCACTTATATCGGAGATCACACTCCATTTGGAAAAGTATTTTTCGGACTGGGAAATACCGGAAAATCCGGTTATGAAGGCGTTGTATACAAGAATGTGATCGCAACCTACCTGCACGGACCTCTTCTTCCGAAGAATCCGCAAGTTTGTGACTATCTGTTAGAGCGGGCGCTGAAGCGCAAATACGGTGAAGAAATAACCCTCGCTCCACTTTCCGACGATCTGGAGAAAAAAGCAAACCGTTATATTGTGGACCGCTACAGTGATAAAAAATATGTATTAAAAGAGACGATCAAACGTCACACCTGAAAAGGGCAGAAAAAAGTCCCATTGGATCAAACTTTCCAATGGGACTTTTTCATTGCCTATTTATTTATTTTTTCTGAACATCAGTTTGATTTTTTTCATCAGCTGAATGATCGGAAGATTTACAAGTGCCAGACCATATACGATCAGCAACTGTGTAAAGGTCAGTGTCTGTACTTTGAACACTTCATCCAGTGCCGGAATCGTCATTACACAAGTGATCAATACCAGACCAAGCAGGAATGCTCCGATCAGATAAATATTGTTCCAGAATCTCTTGGAGAAGATTACCGGATAATCAGACTTACAGTTAAATCCGTGTACCAGCCTTGCTGTACACAGTGTTCCAAATGCCATTGTGCTGGCAAGTACTGCGTTTCCGCCTTCTCCCGTCAGACCGATCATAAATCCGATCATTGTCGTGATTCCGATGCAAAGACCTTCTGTTCCGATCTTTGTCAGGAAATCTTTTGTCAGGATTGATTCATTCATCGGTCTCGGTTTTTCATCCATTACCTTTTTCGAATGCGGCTCCAGTCCAAGGGCAATAGCCGGAAGACTGTCTGTCAAAAGATTGATGAACAACAGATGTACCGGTGCAAATGGAACCGGAAGTCCTGCGATAGATGCATATAATACTGCCAGGATTGCTCCGAAGTTACCGGAGAGCAGGAACTGAATGGAATTCTTAATGTTCTGGTAAACATTTCTTCCGTTCTCTACTGCTTTGACGATTGTTGCAAAGTTATCATCTGTCAGTACCATAGAAGCAGCATCCTTTGATACTTCACTTCCTGTGATACCCATAGCAACTCCGATATCTGCCTGTTTGAGTGCCGGTGCATCATTGACACCGTCTCCTGTCATGGCTACGATATTTCCTTTTTCCTGCCATGCACGTACGATACGGATCTTATGCTCCGGTGAAACACGTGCGTAAACAGAAATACCTTCTACAAAGTTTTTCAGTTCCTCATCGGACATCGAATCGATCACTGCACCTTCACATGCTTCTGATTCATCTTCCAGAATTCCGATTCGTTTTGCAATCGCTGCCGCTGTCACTTTATGGTCACCTGTGATCATGATCGGACGAATACCCGCTCTCTTACATTCCGCAACCGCTGCCATAGATTCCTCTCTCGGCGGATCCATCATAGCGATCAGACCAAGGAATGTCAGATTGTTTTCATCTTCCAGAGACAACTCTTCTTCCGCAGATACTGCCTTGTAGGCGAATCCGAGAACACGAAGCCCTTCTCTTGAAAAGCTCTGATTCTGTGCTTCGATTTTCTCAATATCTTCCGGAGTAATGGCACGCACTTCATCTCCACACTGGATGCTTGCTGTACGTCCCATAATGACATCAACCGCACCTTTGACAACCATGATCGGTGTCTCATCAATCGTGTGCTTGGTAGACATCAGTTTTCTGTCACTGTCAAATGGATTTTCGCTCTCACGCGGATATTCTCCACGGATCTTCTGAATATCCAGACCAAGCTTGCTTCCCAGATTGATCAGGGCTGTCTCTGTCGGATCTCCGATCTCCACACCATCTACGTTCGTAGAATCATTACACAAAATACTGAAATACATCAGTTTTTCCTGCTCAGAATCTTTCACATCGATCTTATCTGCAGGAATCACTGTTTCATTGACATAATACTGCTCGACTGTCATCTTATTCTGAGTCAGGGTACCTGTTTTATCAGAACAGATAATAGAAACACTTCCCAGACCTTCCACTGCCTGCAGTTTTCGGATAATCGCATGTTCTTTTGCCATCTTCTGTGTACCGAAAGAAAGTACGATTGTTACGATAGAACTAAGTGCCTCCGGAATCGCTGCAACTGCAAGTGCAACTGCAAACAGGAACGCATCTCCGATATTACCACCGCGGAATACATTGATTCCAAATAAAATACCACAGAACACCAGAATGATGATGGAAAGTTTCTGTCCGAACTGATCCAGATTCACCTGCAGTGGCGTTTTCTTTTCAGATGTGGTCTTTAACAGACTTGCGATCTTACCGACCTCAGTCTCCATACCAATACCGGTTACTACAAAGGAACCTCTTCCGTATGTGACAAAGCTTCCGGAATATACCATATTCGTACGGTCTCCAAGCGGAACCTCGCCTTCAATGGCATCTGTCATTTTTTCTACACCAAGACTTTCTCCTGTCAGAGCACTCTCGTCTACTTTCAGACTGGCGCTCTCCAAAAGACGTCCGTCTGCAGGAATATAATCTCCCGCATCCAGCATAACGATATCTCCGGCTGTTACTTCTGCAGATGGAATCGGAACAACACTTCCGTCACGCAATACTTTTGCCTCCGGTCCGGAGAGCTTTTTCAGACTGGCCAGCGACTGCTCTGCCTTCACGGTCTGTACCGTACCAAGAATCGCATTGATCGTGATTACGATCAGGATAACAATGGCACTCTCCGCATCTCCTAAAAATCCGGAGACGATCGCTGCAGCGATCAAAATGATCACAAGGAAATCTTTGTATTGCTCCAGAAAGATCTGAAGTGTGGTCTTTTTCTTCCCTTCTACCAGTTCGTTTGGTCCGAACTTCTCCTGATGTGCTTTTACTTCCGCAGCTGTCAACGGCTCTTGTTTTCCATTAATATCCTGTTTGACTTCTTCTGCAGAAAACTGATAATAGTTTTTCACATTCATTCCTCCATTTCTTTTATGCAATAAAAAAGAGACTTTTATTGCAAGTTATGTATGCAACAAAAGTCTCACCATTTAATCACGATACGGATGAACTTTTCCATCGTATTGACGACATCGTGCACGCCATAAGCGCTGGTTACTCCCTTTTATTTAAGAAAACTATAAAGCATTTTCCTTTTGTTGTCAACGATTTTTTCTGCAAACCATACTACATTCCCAGTTTTTCCTTGATTTTCCGCGCTTCCGGCGTATTGGCAACTCCGCCTTCTCCTGTCTCACGCAGAGAGACGTGCATACTCTCTCCGACCTCCTTCATCGCATCGATCACCTGATCCGGCGGAATCCTGCTGGTAATTCCCGCCAGTGCCATATCCGCAGATGATAAAGCATTGACAGCTCCGATCACATTTCTCTTTACACAGGGTACTTCCACAAGACCGGCTACCGGATCACACACCAGTCCCAACAGATTTTTCAGCGCCATGGCCGCTCCATGTGAGATCTGCTCTTCATCTCCACCCTGTAAAAACACGAGTGCGCCTGCTGCCATTGCAGATGCCGCTCCAATCTCCGCCTGACATCCACCTGCCGCTCCGGCAATAAATGCACGGGATGCGATCACCTGGCCGATACCGGCCGCGGTATACAATGCATGGATCACCTCATCTTCCGATACCCGTTCTTCTTCATAAAGGGGAACCAGTACAGCCGGCAGCACCCCGCATGCACCTGCTGTCGGTGCTGCCACGATCCGCTTCATACAGGCATTGGATTCTCCCATCTCCAATGCTCTTGCGATCACCTTTGAGACAAATGGACCGCACAGCGGCTCTTTACTCTGACGGTATTCCTCCATCTGCGCCCCCATCTTTCCGACCAGTCCGCTGGCAGAGACCTGTGTCCTGTCATACTGCTCACTCGCTGATTTCATCGCTGTCCACATCTGCTGCATCGACTGCATTGACTCCGTCTCTGTCACAGATCGATCTGCCATATCTTCTAAAAGGACCGCTCTCCAAAACAAAACGTTCTTCTCCCGGCAGGATTTTTGAATCTCCTCTAATGAATGAAATGCCATCCGCTATACCCCCTCTGTCTCAATGTAAGTCACTTTGCTGATACCGTTTAAACGTTCCAGATCCCGAATCGTGTCCGGTTCTACAGGCTGATCCGTTTCAATCACCATAACCGCATAACCGCCCCGCTTGTCCCTGTGAAGCTGAAGTGTGGCAATATTGACTTTCTTTCCATATAATACAGAAGTCACCTCTGCCACTTGTCCCGGGCTATCTTCGTTTCTTATGATCAATGTCGGACAGGCGCCTGTACAGTTTACAGTGATTTCATCCAGTTCATTGAGCATAATTCTCCCGCCGCCAAGAGATGATGCCTGCACCACGATCGTCTTTCCGTCAACTCCTTCTACATCCAAAAGCGCTGTATTTGGATGCGCTTCTTTAATCTGTGTATTGTATATTTCAAACTCCAGTCCTTCCTGTTTTGCAACAGAAAAACTATCCGGAATCCGCATATCATCTGGTTTCATCCCCAAAAGTCCTGCTACCAGAGCACGATCTGTTCCGTGTCCTCTCCCTGTTGCCGCAAAAGAACCGCTCAATCCGATCCTTGCTTTTTTCGGTTGGCTCCCCAGCAGCTTTCTTGTAATATAGCCGATCCTTGCTGCTCCCGCAGTATGGGAACTGGATGGTCCTACCATAACCGGTCCGAGAATATCAAATATATTCATCTTTCGTTCTCCTTCTTCTCTTGTCTATTATTGTAGTATAGCAAGTTTTTGTCAAAATATCCATTCCAATCTGCCAGCATGATACATAATCTTTCGTGCTCTTCCTGCAGCAATTTTCTTCCATGTTCTGTGATCACATAAGACTTTCTTCTTCCTTCTTCTTTTGTCCTGAAAATAATCTGATTTTCCTCAAATTTAGACAGCATTGTATACAGCGTTCCCGGACCAACCTTCACTCTTCCGCCGGAAATTTTTTGCACCTTTTCCATAATGTCCACTCCACAGCATTCTTCGGATAACGCGATCAAAATATAATACATCGGCTCTGTCAGTGTCTGAAACTGCTCTCTTGCCATAGTCCACACCCTTCTTTATTCTTTCAATTTCAGTCGTTCTTCCACAACCTGAATCTGTTCTTTTGTCAGAGGTTCTTCCACTGAAAGACGTAAAATTTTCTGACCATAACAGATGTAGTAAATTCCGGAAATGAAAAATGCCATCCAGATGCTGCCATTTCCTTTAGATATTCTGCAAATGCATCACATTCCAGATATCCAAAACTACGAAACACTCTTTTCTTTGTTCTCATGAGATTTCCTCCTCCCAAAAAGAAATATCGAGTATCGATAATTTATACATTCATTATATTATCGATACTCGATATTGTCAATTTATTTCAGAAACTCATTTGCAAACATCGCCAGTGCATTCTCATCCCGACTGTTTCCGATTCCGTGGGTATCCACAAATTCTTCCGCTCTTCTGGCATCCTCATGCGTAAAACGATATACTTTTCCACCATTCTTTTTCCATGTCTTTTCGATCACATCCTGATACTCCTGTTCCTGATACCATTTGGAGTCTACATGAAGTCCTCCGTTTTTACTGTATGCTTCTTTTTCGTCCTCTGTCAGAGCGTCTGCATCCACATTCTCATTGATCCGATAATATTTTTCACTGATAAAACGAACATTCTGTTTATGCGGTGCTTTTGGAATTTCTCCATCCTTGACAACATACACAGTAAACGGCCGAACCGTTTCTTTTCCTTTGCCATCCGGACCCATGCTGTCCTGAACATGCCAATTCAACACGATATACCCTGAATCCGTAAATTTTTGAAATTCCTCCGGATGAAAATCAAGCAGTTTCAATTTTTCAGAAAGATCTCCTTCTTCCGTATCATTGGCTTTTACTTTTCCTTCTGATATTGCCTGAGTCTTTAACACTTCTTCCGTAATTGCACCCTGCTGTGCCTCTTGAAGAGTAAAATAGCGATCCTGTGCTTCAATCACCGGAAATTCATTATATTTGATCTTAACGCTGCAGGACTCTTCTGTAATATTTCCAATGCTGTCCGTAACCTGATATACGACTTTATGTGTGACCGGGCTGTCTTTTTTATCCAGCTGCAAAAACCACGTATCCAGAAGTTCTTCGGATGACATTCCGTCTTTCCATGTTTTCACCTCTTTATCCGCTTTTCCGTCTTCTGTCAGTCTGCCGGGCGCATATTCAATCTGAACGATCTTAATCTGCGTAGTTAATTCCCCATCTTCCCGATCCGTACTCTGAACATCTTTCAACAGATCCTCCTTTTTTACGGTCTCTCCTTCAAAGTACTCTTTATCCGGTGCTGAAATCTCCGGAGCCCGGTCCCAGATCGCATACAATGCCACTTTTGCCATTTCCCTGCTCTCCCCGGTTTCGGTTCTCTGACTGGCAGCAATCTTTCGAAGTTCTTCATAAGAAATTCTGTTTTCGCGATTTTCCTGAAATGCCGCTTCTTTTGCGCCCACATCCGCACGCTGATCCCAGCCTGCAAATGTATGTCTGTTCCTCTTATAATCTGTATAGCCTTTATTTTTCTGAATCCGGTATCCGTTTTGGAGACAATCCTCATAAGAAACAATTTCCGACTTTTCCTGTCCTTCTTCTGCGTGATTTCCCAGATAACGGATCGATACCCGGTCCTCCCAGATTGCATACAGCGTCAGATCCTGATTTTTCTCAGCAGGAAGATTTTCTCCCGGCTGATACTGTCCCTCTTTCGCCGTCTGATTTTCATTCCATCCCAGAAACGGTACGTCCAGCCATTTTGGAATCTGTTCCGAAACCGCTGCTTTCTCATACCAGTATTTGACAGACGGTTCCGGCATCTGTTCCACCTGTGCTTTCGTGTTTTTATCATACTGCACCGTATATTCACTGCTGATCGTAACTGCTTCTTTTAAAGTACCTGCACGCCGATCCTGATAATCTCCCGGGCGCAGGTAATATCTGCTTTGTGGTGTCAGCAAAAACCGCTCCCACTCCATACTTCCTGTACGGTTTCCATAATTTACCTTTACCGCCATTCTGCCATTCTCATATCGGTCCGGTGTAACTCTTGCCGCAGGAACAGACTGAAGCTTTTGCATTACCTCAATGTATTTTTCAGCTGGCAGATATACGTCATTCCCTTCATCTACCAATGCTGAACCACTCATCTGGTAAATTCCATCCTGATAAACACCGGAACCGATCTCTGCCGTATTCGCGGAAAAATTTCCCCCTTCCTGTTTCACGGTTCCATTCTGATTGTAGATTCCTCCGCCCCGGTTTTGTGCACGATTTCCATAAAAACTGCCGTCTTTCAAAAGAATCTCCCCATCCTTTAAATAAATGGCGCCTCCCCGATCTGCCTGATTCTCACAAATCGTTCCGCTATTCCATATAATCGTTCCTCCATTGAGAAAGATACCTCCACCGTTTCCTTTCTGTCCGCACTGTTCCGTATTAGCTTCTCTTGCATTGTTTCTTGCCAGAGTCGTATTATTAACCACCGTGCGCCCTTTACTCATCGTTGCAATTCCATGGACGCCATTCTCATAGCTGCATCCATTCACACTTGCTTCTACATTGGAATTGCAAAATCCGGTACTGAACCATCCTGAGTAAAGATCTCCCACATTCGGATGCTGTGAAGTACTTTGCCATCCATGATACCTCTCATTGGACACATTTACCTGAAACGCAGAAGCTGCAACCGAAGTACCCTGACTGAAGCTTTCCCCGATATAACAGTTCTGAAACGTATTTCCCTGAATCCGTGCACTTATCGGTCCGGTATATGGAGCTTCATCACTTCGGATTCCGCCAATCCCGATCCGGCAGTTTTTAAATACATTGTTCTGAATCTCGGCACGGATATTGGCCCTATGTATAGAAAAGTGAACCGCTCCGATATCCGCAATCCCATCAAACACAGAATTTTGCACGCGAAAACTGATTTCTGTCGGCGTGAATGCAGAACTTGCCTCTGTAACAACTCCCACTCCATTGTCGCAATTTTGAAATTTACACTGATCCACTGTTACAGAACCATATTCTCCGTGAATCATCCATCTTGACAGCTGATCTCCATTTTGAAAAACGCAATTTTCAAATGTCACAGAACTTCCCTTATTTGCACAAATGGCACCACAATACAAATTATCCGAATCCGGAACGGAAGTCCCACTTAAATCAAATGTCAATGGATCGCTTCCTTTACTTCCGATCGCAACACTTGATTTTGTAAATGCCAGCCTGTGCCGGTCCGGCATCCTGACCGTTCTCGGACCGCCCTCGGGCAAAATCCGGACATTCTGAAACTTTCTCGTTCTGGTCTTTTCCACATATACAAAACTATCCTTCATCGTATGACTCTGTACAATATAAATCGTTTCATTATCCTTTACTGCATGCAAAGCCGCCGAAAGATCCTCATAGTATGTATTTCCAATCCGGCAGGCGCCTTCTGCTTTCTGCTCTTTGGACACGTTGTCCGGCAATGTTTCTTCTTTTTCAACAGGCTCTTCTTTGTCGTCTGCTCTGCTGTTTCGGATTTCTTCCAGGCATGCTTCCACTGAAAAAGACACCTGTGTCTGCAAAAACTCTCCATATCGCTGCAGACTGTCCACCCGGCTTTCTTTTCCATCAATCACATAAGATTGCCCGTTTTCCGGAAGCATTTTTATAAGCGCTTCCGTAAGGCTTTGCTTTTCTTCCTCACTGATCAGTGCTTCCTCCCGTCTTTTCCATTCCTCAACCACTTCCAGATACATTTTGGTATCCCACGCAGCCCTTTCTTTTCCAATGTGTTCTTTGATCATCAGATAAGGTAAAATTTCCTGCAGCTGATAAAGCTCTCCCAGAGAAAGTGCCCCCACAAACTGTATACGCTCTTTCATCTGACTCAAATATGTATAAGGCTGCTCCGAAGCGATCAGTATTTCCATGTTACTTTTTTCTTCTTTCTGTATCTTTGTTTCCCATCCGGCATCCGGCTCCTCGGCAGCCCATACCTGCAAACCGCCAAACAACAGGGAAAATACAGTCAAACCTGCTGCCAGATATCTCCGATTCTTTCTTCTTATATTCGCACCTCCATTTCTTTTCCTACTGCTGTCAGACAACTGTCGGCGGAGCGCGAATGCCATCAGTCTCCTCCATCTGCTCCCTCCTTTCGGGTACAAAAATAAAACAAACTTTTCGTCTATCTCTCCTGTATGCTTCTTGCTACAACTGGAATACATTTTACTGATGTGATGAAAACCATCACTTCTGAATCATATAAAACGATGAATCTGTACTTCAGATTCCATGAATTTTTAGAACTCAGAAACCAGATCTGTCTCTAAGTGATATGGATTATAACACCTGTTCTGAAAAAAAGCAAGCAGAATACACAAAATGAGCAGACGAATACTGCCGCCTGCTCATTTCACATATTTGCTTGCTTTAGAGATTATTTTTGTATGATTTGTGATATCGTTTATACAATTCCCTGTGCGGTCATTGCTTCTACAACCTTCTCAAATCCTGCGATATTGGCACCTACTACATAGTTTCCTTTTGCGCCATATTTCTCAGCAGCATCTGCCATATTGTGGCAGATATTTACCATAATCTGCTGTAATTTTCCGTCTACCTCTTCGAATGTCCAGCTTAAACGCTCGCTGTTCTGAGACATCTCCAGAGCAGATGTGGCAACACCACCTGCATTCGCTGCTTTACCAGGTGCAAACAGAACTCCGTTTTCCTGCAGGTATTCTGTAGCTTCCATTGTGGTCGGCATATTTGCACCCTCTGCAACCGCAATACATCCGTTTGCAACCAGTGCTTTTGCGTCTTCCAGATGAAGTTCATTCTGTGTTGCACATGGAAGTGCGATGTCCACTTTTACGCTCCATACGCCTCTTCCTTCATGGTACTCTGCGTTTGGACGATAGTTTTTATATTCTGTAAGTCTTGCACGCTTTACTTCTTTGATCTCTTTGAGTGCTGCCAGATCGATACCTTCCGGATCATATACCCATCCTGTAGAATCGCTGACTGTCACAACTTTTGCTCCGAGCTGCTGTGCCTTCTCTGTCGCATAGATCGCAACATTTCCGGAACCGGAAACTGCAACTGTTTTTCCTGCCAGTTCGATTCCGTTTAATTTCAGCATCTCCTGTGTCAGATAGAGAAGTCCGTATCCTGTTGCCTCTGTACGTGCCAGAGATCCTCCGTAAGTAAGACCTTTTCCTGTCAGGACCCCTTCAAATACTCCGCGGATTCTCTTATACTGACCGAACATGTATCCGATCTCTCTTGCTCCTGTACCGATATCTCCTGCCGGAACATCTGTATCAGCGCCGATATATTTGCATAACTCTGTCATAAAGCTCTGGCAGAATGCCATGATCTCTCTGTCTGATTTTCCTTTCGGATCAAAATCAGAACCACCTTTTCCTCCACCGATCGGAAGTCCTGTCAGAGAGTTCTTGAAAATCTGCTCAAATCCAAGGAATTTGATGATTCCGAGGTTTACAGAAGGATGAAGTCTCAGACCTCCTTTGTAAGGTCCGATCGCACTGTTGAACTGTACACGGTATCCTGTGTTAACATGTACCTGTCCGTTGTCGTCAACCCATGGCACACGGAATTTGAACTGTCTTTCCGGCTCAACAAGTCTTTCCAGAAGTGCATCTTTACGGAACTTCTCCTCATTTGCTTCTACTACTACTCGCAGGGATTCCAGTACTTCTTTGACTGCCTGGTGAAATTCCGGCTCTGCAGGATTTTTCTTTACAACTAAATCAATTACTTCATCAACGTATGACATCATTATTACCTCCTGAAAATAGAAATACCCAAATAGATAAATTGCATCCGGGTTTTACAAGACATCTTGTCCTTTTTCTATATTATAGTGATATTTCCCAATTGTCAAGAATTTCTTGCATCAAATTTCATTGTTTTAACACTTTGTCTCGGTAAAGTTTTTGAAATTTTAGATTTGAAATCCTGCATTTTTCTCCTTTATTGCATAATTCGTATACTCATAATCTCCCCTGCATGAACAACTGCCTCTGCAATCTTTAATTCACATTAAAAATAGAGTGTCTTACGACACTCTATTTATCTGCACATATTAGTTATATTTACGTTTTCTAGCAGCTTCAGATTTTTTCTTACGTCTTACGCTTGGTTTTTCGTAATGTTCTCTTTTACGAATCTCCTGCTGGATTCCAGCTTTTGCGCAATTTCTTTTAAATCTGCGTAAAGCGCTGTCTAACGTCTCGTTTTCTTTTACGATTACATTTGACATAGTCTCACACCTAACCTCCCCTCCAGCCTGGTATTGTGCATCATACGACTGTTCGGGTATTTTTATTGCACTACAAAGAATTATAACATATTTTCCGGAAACGTCAACTGATTTTTTTCATTTTTTTAAGAAAGTTGTCCTTCCAGTGCTTCTGCTGCTTTTTTCAGTGCTTCCTGGATTCCTGCCGGGTTCTTTCCACCAGCCTGCGCCATATTCGGGCGACCGCCGCCGCCACCGCCAATAAGACCTGCAATGGCTTTTACAAGGTTACCTGCATGAGCACCCTGTTTCATTGCCGCATCTGTCGCAGTTACCATCAGGCTGACTTTTCCATCATTTCCGGATGCCAGAACAACAACACCTTCTCCGAGTTTTTCTTTGAGCTGATCTCCAAGATCACGAAGCCCGTTCATATCGACTCCATCCACCTCTGCTGCAAGAAGTTTCACACCTTTGATCTCCTGTACCTGATCCATGACATCTCCCATGGCATCCTGTGCCAGTTTGCTCTTCAAGCTTTCCACTTCACTGTGCAGCGCCTTGTTTTCTGCTGTCAGATGCGCAATCTTCTCAGCCAGATTATCTGGTGTCGCTTTCAGTACTTTTGCAGCTTCATTCAGTTTCTTTTCCAGATTGTCATAGTAACGGATCAATCCCTTGGATGTCAGTGCCTCGATTCTTCTCACACCGGCAGCAACTCCCGATTCAGAAAGAATCTTGAACGCCATGATCTCATTTGTATTCTTTACGTGAGTTCCTCCACAGAATTCAATAGAGTAGTCTCCCATATTGACAACTCGTACCACATCTCCGTATTTTTCACCAAACAGGGCCTGTGCTCCTGTCTTTCTTGCCTCTTCGATCGGCATGTTTTCTACTTTTACAGGAAGTCCTGCCACAATCTGCTCATTCACGATTTCTTCCACTTTCTGCAGTTCTTCCGCTGTCATGGCAGAGAAATGAGAAAAGTCGAAGCGAAGTCTGTCTTCGTTCACGCTGGATCCTGCCTGCTCTACGTGTGTTCCAAGAACGGTTCTCAACGCTTTCTGAAGCAGGTGTGTCGCACTGTGGTTTCTTGCAGACAATGCACGTTTTTCAGCATCTACACACAATTCTGCCTGATCCCCTGTTTTGATCATTCCTTTGATGACCACTCCTACATGACCGATCTTTCCACCTAAAAGTTTTACTGTATCTTCTACTTTGAATTCACCTTCTGCTGTACGGATGATTCCTGTGTCTGCCTCCTGTCCGCCGCTTGTTGCATAGAATGGAGTCTCTTCTGCAAATACAGTACCTCTCTGTCCGTCAGAAAGCGCTTCTACGATTTCTGTGTCAGAAGTCAGAACCGTAATCGGAGACTTCCATGCCAGATTCTCATAGCCTACAAATGTACTTGTGATACTTGGATCAATGGATTCGTAAACCGTCACATCCGCTCCCATATAGTTCGTCTCTCCGCGGGCTGCACGGGCAGTCTTTCTCTGAACTTCCATGGATGCGTGGAATCCCTCTTCATCCACCTGCATTCCTTTTTCTTCCAGGATCTCTTTTGTCAGATCAATCGGGAATCCATATGTGTCATACAGCTTGAACGCATCTGCGCCAGACAGAGTTGTTGTCTGCTCTGCTTCCATTTTCGCTGTCATTTCCGCAAGAATACCAAGTCCCTGATCGATCGTCTTGTTAAACTGATCTTCCTCTTTTGCAATGACTTTTAAAATAAAGTCTTTCTTTTCTTCCAGTTCCGGATATCCGTCTTTTGATCCTTCGATGACGGTCTGTGCCAGTTCCGGAATAAAGCTTCCCTCGATTCCGAGCAGTCTTCCGTGGCGGCATGCACGTCTTAACAAACGGCGGAGCACATATCCTCTTCCTTCATTGGACGGCATAATTCCATCAGAAATCATAAAGGTCACAGAACGTGTATGGTCTGTGATGACACGGATGGAAATATCAGCCTGTGCATCTTTTCCATACTCTGTATCAGCAAGACGGCAAATGTGATCACGCAGTGCCTTGAGTGTATCCACATCAAAGATCGAATCCACATCCTGTACAACAGATGCCAGACGCTCCAGTCCCATTCCGGTATCAATATTTTTCTGCTCCAGTTCGGAATAATGTCCATGTCCGTCATTATCAAACTGTGTAAATACGTTGTTCCAGATTTCCATGTAACGGTCGCATTCACAACCTACCGTACAATCCGGGCTGCCGCATCCGTATTTTTCCCCTCTGTCATAATAAATCTCGGAACAAGGACCGCATGGGCCGGAACCATGCTCCCAGAAATTGTCTGCTTTTCCAAAACGGAAAATACGCTCTGCCGGGATCCCCATTTTCTTATTCCAGATTTCGAATGCCTCTTCATCTTCTTCGTATATGGACGGATACAATCTGTCTGGATCCAGACCTACTACCTCTGTCAAAAATTCCCAGGACCATTCGATTGCTTCATTCTTAAAGTAATCTCCAAACGAGAAGTTTCCAAGCATCTCAAAGAATGTACCATGACGTGCTGTCTTTCCTACATTCTCGATATCTCCTGTACGGATACATTTCTGACAGGTTGTCACTCTGCGTCTCGGCGGGATCTCCTGTCCTGTAAAATATGGTTTTAACGGAGCCATCCCCGAGTTGATCAGAAGAAGACTCTTATCATTGTGTGGCACCAAAGAAAAACTCTTCATTGCCAGATGTCCCTTGCTTTCAAAGAACTCCAAAAACATTTTTCTTAATTGGTTTACTCCATATGGCTGCATACCTTATCCTCCGGTTTCATTCGCTAATCTCACAAAAAGGGGCTGCCGCAAGACATTCGTTTTGCAGCAGACCCACGTCTAATTTATCATACCACAGCTTATTTTTTTTGTAAATCCTATTCTAGCTCAATTTCTTCCAGCTCTTTCGGCGGAATCGGCATAGTTGAATTCTTTACATAAGCTGCCAGATCCTTTTTCGCCTTCAATACCGGAATATTCGTTCCTGCTCCTGCAATACATCCTCCGGGACATCCCATCCCCTCAATCAGGCAGCCGTTAAGTCTTCCGGCTTTGGCAAGCGTCAGTGTCTTTTTGCACTCGGCAAGCCCTTCTGCATGCTCAATGCTGACTTCCACATCCGGATAGTATTCATTGATACACTTTTCAATCGCTTCTGCTACTCCGCCTGCACAGGCATATCCTCTTCCGGCACCTGTCGCATCGTGGAAAGAGGACTCTGCTTCATACTGGGAAAGATCAATCTCTTTGGCATCAAACATCGCCTGCAGTTCTTCAAAAGTAACTACAAAATCCACATCACTTCGAACACTTCTTCTGGAAGCCTCCAGCTTTTTCGCCGCACATGGTCCGATAAAGACTACTTTGGCATTCGGATGCTCTTTTTTGATACTTCTCGCTGTTGCCACCATTGGTGTCAGTTCCTGTGAAATCTGATCGATCAGATCCGGGAAGAATTTCTTCGCCAGCATTGCCCAGGAAGGACAGCAGGAAGTCAGAAGGAACGGCAGCTCTCCGGTCACGACTTTTTCTACATAATGATGCGCCTCGGCAACTGCACCGATATCTGCTCCCAGCGCCACCTCATGCACGCCTTTGAATCCCAATTCAATCAATGCCGCCTTGATATTTCTTGGATTAATATTCTCTCCAAACTGCCCGACAAATGCCGGTGCAATCTCCGCAATGATCTCGCTTCCCTCTTCCTGTAGTGCTCTTGTGAGCTGGAAAATCTGGGACTTATCCGAAATCGCTCCAAACGGACAACTCACCATACACATTCCGCAGGACACACATTTTTCTGTGTCAATATAGGCACGGCCGTATTTGTCAGAAACAATCGCTCCCACACCACAGGCATTTTTACATGGGCGCTCTTTTTTCGCGATCGCATCATACGGACAGACTGCCTTACATTTTCCGCATTTGATGCATTTTTCCTGATCAATATAGGATTTTCCGTTGACCATGGAAATGGCACCCTTCGGACAGACCTCACTGCACGGATGTGCAAGACACCCCTTGCACATATTGCTGACTTCATATTTGTTCTCCTCACAGCTTTCACAGGCAGACGGAATCACCTGCATCAGCGGCGGCTCATAATATTTTTCGGAAATATTACTTTCCTGCACTCCCGCCGTCAGATGTACCGGCTTGTCTTCCGGGCGCAGGGAAAGTCCCATCGCAAGACGAAGTCGCTCCCGAACGATCGCACGGGAACGATACGTACTCTCTCTGTACTTTACCGTATCATCATTGACAATCTCATACGGAATGGCTTCCATATCTTCCAGCAGGGTCTCTGAATTTGCTTCAAATCCAAGCTTTGCCACTTCCTTGAACACACGTCTGCGAATTGCTCTCACCTGGGTATCCAGGCCTCTCATATTGGACATTTTGATTTCCTCCTTTGTCTGTGACTTTTTATTGCTGCAGCAGTCCTTGTGCGTAATACACGGACTGCATTGCATCTTTTCCATAAAAATCTGCACCGATCATATCTGCATATTCCTGATTTAGGACAGCGCCTCCTACCATTACTTTGCACCACGGTGCTTTTTCTCTGAGCTGGCGGATCGTCTCCTCCATACTGACAACAGTCGTGGTCATCAGCGCACTCAATCCCACAAGCCGAATCTGCTGTGCAACAACAGTATCTACAATGGTCTCCGGCGGCACATCTTTTCCAAGATCCACTACCTCAAAACTGTAATTCTCCAGAAGAACTTTTACAATATTCTTGCCAATATCGTGAATATCGCCTTTGACTGTCGCAAGCACGATTTTTTCTTTTTTCTCCTGCACGTCTCCACTGTTCTCCAGCCCTTCTTTTAAAACTGCAAATGCTGTTTTTGCAGCCTCTGCGCTCATCAGAAGCTGAGGCAAAAAGACCGTTCCTTTTTCAAATCCCTTTCCCACGGTATCCAGCGCGGGAATCAAGTGTTCATTGATGATATCCAACGGCTTTTTCTCCTGCATCAGCACATTTGTAATCTGATGTGCTTCCTCTTTTAAGCCTTTTTCAATCGCAGCCTGCAGTGTCATCATCCCCCCTGCTGTCCGCCCTGCGCCGGTTGTAATACTTCCGGGCGCAGAAGCGAACTCTACATTAGCACTTCCGTAGCGTCCAATGTAATTTTCACAGTTCGGATCCAGATTCATCAGTACATGATACGCATAATAGGAACGCATCATATCTTCCGATGCAGGATTGATGATGCCGGCGCTTAATCCCTGGAACATGGCCATCGTATAAAAATTCGCATTGATGATCGGTCTTCCCGGCAGTCCAAATGAAATATTGGAAACACCAAGAACCGTATTCACACCAAGATCATACCGGACTCTGTGCAGTGCTTCCAGAGTAATCTTTGCCCCTTCCGGTTCTGAGCTGACGGTCATGGCAAGTACATCGATCACAAGATCTTTCTTGTCAATGCCATACTTCGCCGCCTCACGGATGATCTTCTCTGCGATTGCCACACGGCCGTCTGCCGTTTCTGGAATCCCGTCTTCATCCAGCGTCAGACCGATCACTACACCGCCGTATTTTTGGATCAGCGGGAATACCGCATCCATGGATTCCTGTTTTCCACTGACTGAATTCACCATCGGTTTTCCGTTGTAGATCCGCATTGCCTGTTCCATCGCCTGAATATCCACGGTATCGATCTGCAGCGGAAGACTGGTCACACTCTGAAGCTCTGTAATGACTTCTTTCATCATCGATACTTCATCAATATCCGGCAATCCTACATTCACATCCAGAATATGCGCTCCATTATCCTGCTGCATGATCCCTTCTTTGAGGATATAATCCAGATCATGATCTTTGAGCGCCTGTTTGAACTTCTTCTTTCCCGTCGGATTGATCCGTTCTCCGATGATCCTGGATCCCGTACCAAGCATCACTGCCTGTCCGTAAGAAGATACGATCGTATGAACTTTTTTCTCCGGTGTTTTGATCAAAAGATCCTTACACTGTGCGATCATTGCCCGGATGTGATCCGGTGTCGTACCACAGCATCCGCCGATCACACAGGCTCCTGTTTCTACGATCATTTCCATCGTCTTTGCAAACTGCTCCGGCTCTACATCATAATAAGTCTCACCATCTCGCTGTTTCGGAAGTCCTGCATTTGGCTTGACAATCACCGGAAGAGACGTATATTCCAAAATCTCATGCAGGATCGGCATCATCTGCTCAGGTCCCATCCCGCAGTTGATCCCCAGTGCATCCACGCGCAGTCCTTCCAGAAGTGCAACTACAGAAGGTACATCCGCTCCGGTGAGCAGCTTTCCTCTCTCATCAAAAATAGTCGTCACAAACACCGGAAGGGTTGTATTCTCTTTCGCTGCAAGTACCGCTGCCTTCAATTCATAGGTGTCACTCATCGTCTCGATATGGATCAGATCTGCTCCGGCCTGTTCTCCATAGATCATCACTTCCTTGAAAGCTTCATAAGCGGTCTCAAATTCCAGATCCCCCATGGGCTTTAACAGCTTTCCGGTAGGGCCGATATCCAACGCGGTATACACTTCCCGGTTGTCTCTCACCCCCTGTTTCGCCGCTTCCTTCACATGAGAAACCGCAGAGAAAATAATCTCTTTTAAGGAACAGCTCTCATCGTGAAACTTCAACGCATTTGCTCCGAATGTATTGGTCAGGACAATATCACTTCCGGCTTCAAAATAACTGCGGTGAATCTGACGCACTGCCTCTGCATGCGTCAGATTCCAAGTCTCCGGCAATTCTCCGGGAAGAAGCCCCTTTGCCTGAAGCAAGGTTCCCATCCCACCGTCAAAAAATAAAAGTTCTTTTCCCAAGCGTTCTAAAATCATATCGTATCCCTTCTATATTCACAGTCCTTTTTTTCACAAATCTCGCAGCCCTGTATCGGACACCGCTCTTTGATACGGCTCATTCCGATCACTGCTGTCACCGATTTTGTCGGAGTCATCATAAAACTGTCCGTCATGGTCAGTCCGATCGTTTTTGCGCAGTCTAACATCTGCATCAATGGCTTCTGATACTGAATATCAAAATCTCCATATCCCGGACTGAACCTCGGACGCAGATACCAGCCTTCTTTTTCCTGCTGCTTCGCAATTTCTCTCTGACACGCATCACAGTATTCCTCCAGCATGGCCGCTGCGCAGGCCTGAAGCACCACTGCTTTTGCCATGTCTGTCAGAGATGCCCGCGTAATCAGCCGGTCTGCTCCTGTTCCCAGTGTCGCTCCAAAGAGAATCAGCTTCTCACATTGTTTTAAATTTCTGCCCAGACTTCTGCTCTTCATCCGGATATTTCCAATCTGAAAGCACTCCTCGCTCTGATGCTGTAAATCAAAAATACGGCAGATGGATTTGGGACTTACTGCAGATCTCAGACTCGCAAAAGAGTCTTTGATCAAAGCAAGTGTCTGTTCATCTACCGCATTCCTTCCATAGCCCAGATAACGGATAGCTTCTTTTGTCATTCTATCCATTACTCCGTCTCCTAACACTGAATGATTTCTGAAATATTATGCATGATAGCTGCTGCCACTTCCGGTCTGTTCATCGAATAAATGTGGATATTCTTCACTCCGTTTGCCAGCAGGTCAATGATCTGGTCGGTAGCGTATGCAATTCCTGCCTGTTCCATCGCCTTCGGCGAATCCCCGAACCGATCCAGGATTGCCTGAAATCTCCTTGGAAATACGGTTCCGGACAACTCACAGCTTCGTTTCATCTGTCTTGCGCTTGTGATCGGCATGATCCCCGGCAATACCGGAACAGTGATTCCTGCTTCACGAATACGGTACAGGAAATTATAGTGGATATCATTGTCAAAAAACATCTGTGTTGTCAGAAAATCCACACCACTGTCTACCTTTTGTTTCAGATACTTGATATCATCTTCTTTATGCTCATTCTCCACATGCCCTTCCGGATAACACGCAGCTCCGATACAGAAATCTCCATGTCTGCGGATCTCTTCTACGAGTTGATAGGCATAATGAAAACGATCCTCGCTCGGAAATACCATATCTTCTGAAATATCACCCCGCAATGCCAGAATGTTCTCAATCCCCTGTTCTTTCAGGCTGGCAATAACGCTGCGCACCTCATCTTTTGTGGAAGAAGCACACGTCAGATGTGCCAGGCTTTCTACGTGCAGATCATGTTTGATATAGGATGCGATCTTTGCTGTGTTTTTGCTGGTACCGCCGCCTGCCCCGTAAGTCACACTGATAAATTCCGGCTTTAAGCCTGCCATTTCTTCTGCTGCCCGAATTACTTTGTCATATCCCGCATCTGTCTTTGGCGGAAAAATCTCAAAGGAAATATGTATCCCGTCTTCTCTGAGTCTGTCAATAATCTTCATGCATTTTTCTCCTGTGTATATTTTGTCTATTCTCCAATAAGCTCTTTGTACAATGTCTCGTACTGTTTTGCAGAATTCTTCCATGAGAAATCCTGTTCCATCGCACGCTCTACAATCTTATTCCAGTCCCGCTTTTTGTCATAATAAATATGCTCTGCATACCGGATCGTGCCAAGCATCTCATGCGCGTTGTAATTGGAAAAGCTGAATCCCGTACCTGTCTTCTCGAACTCATTGTAAGGCTCTACCGTATCCTTGAGCCCGCCTGTCTCCCGCACGATCGGAAGCGTGCCGTAACGCAGACTCATCAGCTGGCTCAATCCACATGGTTCAAACAGAGACGGCATCAGAAATGCATCTGCAGATGCATAGATCTTATGCGACATATCCTCTGAATAGAAAATATTGGCCGATACTTTATTCGAATATTTCCATGCAAAATGGCGGAACATATTCTCATATTTTGCTTCCCCGGTTCCCAGTACTACAATCTGTACTGCATCCTGGCAGAGCTCATCCATCACATAATCAATCAGATCAAATCCCTTCTGATCGGTCAGTCTGGACACAATACCGAGCATCATCACCTTCGGATCCTTGTCCAGTCCAAGCTCCTCCTGCAGAGACAGCTTGTTGGAAACCTTGTTCTTGCGGAATGTATCGACCGTAAAACGTTTTGCGATCCGTGTATCCTTAAATGGACAGTACTCATCATAATCCAGTCCATTTACAATTCCACAAAGGTCATTGGATCTTGCACTCATCAGACCATCGAGACCTTCTCCAAAAAACGGTGTCTTGATCTCCTGCGCGTATGTCTGACTTACCGTTGTCACTTTATCCGCATAGACGATACCGCCTTTTAACAGATTGGCATCCCGGTATGCCTCCAGCTTATCCGGAGCAAAGTAATACTCCGGAAGCCCTGTGATCTGACGTACAGTGCTGGTGTCCCACACGCCCTGGAATTTCAGATTGTGGATCGTCATGACACTCTTGATTCCTCTGTAATATTCACCCAGAAATCTAAAATTGTCCAGATAAACCGGAATCAAGCCTGTCTGCCAGTCGTGACAATGGATCAGCTCCGGACGGAAGTCGATCACCGGCAGGATACTCAGCACAGCCTTTGAGAAAAAGGCGAATTTCTCGATATTCCATCTCGGATCTCCGTCATACGGTGCAAATCCATTAAAATAATACTCGTTATCAATAAAATAAAATGTGATCCCGTCCTGCACATATTTCAGAATTCCTACATAACGGTCTTCTCCCGCCAGATTCATATAAAAATGATCCATATATTCCAGCTGGTCCTTCCATTTCTGGTTCATACAGGAATACTTCGGAAGTACCACCCGCACATCGTATTTCTTTTTGTCAAAATATTTTGGAAGTGAACCGACAACATCTGCCAGTCCTCCTGTTTTGATAAATGGCACACATTCTGAAGCTGCAAATAAAATGTTCTTCATAGCTTTCCCTCCCATTTCCCTCCGTTTTACTAAGCCAGTATTTTTCTACATTATACTCCATTTCCCGAAGATTGCAAAGGTTTCTGTGTGGTTTATCTGTGTTTGTATTCCAACTGGATCGTATCTGCGATCAATGCCACGAATTCTGAGTTGGTCGGTTTCCCCTTTCCGGTACTGACCGTATAACCGAACAGCTCATCCAGTGTATCCAGTTTTCCACGATTCCATGCTACCTCGATCGCATGACGGATTGCCCGCTCCACACGGCTGGATGTCGTCTGATACCGTTTTGCTACGGTTGGATACAACACCTTTGTGATCGCATTTAACACATCCATATCCTGCACTGCCATGATGATCGAATCCCGCAGATAATGATACCCCTTAATATGTGCCGGAATTCCGATCTCATGGAGCAGGTTTGTCACTCTGTTCTCCAAATCCCCTTCTCTGATGTATGGAACCTGTGATGACAGTTCATCATTCCTCTTTTCGCAGCTTCTCACTGGTCTTCTGACTGTTTTTATCCGATTTAACAGCATTTCGTTGTTAAACGGCTTCATGATATAGTAATTTGCGCCTCGATTGAATGCATCTTCTGTAATCCGCTCCTGGCCGACTGCTGTCACTACGATAAAGTCCGGACGCTTCTGTACATTTTTATCCTGATTGATCTTCTCCATCACAGTCAGACCATCCATTTTCGGCATGATCAGGTCCAATAATACGACATCCGGCTGCTTATTTCGGATGATCTGACACATTTCTTCCCCATTTTTTGCTTTTCCTACAACATGAAGTTCTTTGTCCATGTTGATGATTTCCTCCAGAAGATCCAAAATCCGCTCATTATCGTCAGCAATCGCCACGTTTACCTGTTCCATAGTTCCTCTCCCTCTGTTCACTGCCTGAACTTTTAAACGCCACGCTTTTCATTATATCTGCCCTATCTGCCAAAATGCAAGAAAATCAGGGAGACCTTATTCGACAAAACTAGGCAGAAAGATTCGACAACATATTCTCAATAAAAATACCGTAGCCTTTTGCCGAATCCTGTACAAACACATGCGTAACCGCTCCGATCAGCTTTCCGTTCTGTAAAATCGGGCTTCCGCTCATCCCCTGTATGATGCCGCCGGTCGCATCAAGCAGTCTCTGATCTGTGATCTCGATCACCAGCCCTTTGTTGATTTCCTGTCCGGAATCGTCGATATCTGTCACCAAAATGTCGTAATTTTCTACTTCTCCGTTAACATAACAGCGAATCACAGCTTTTCCTTTTTGTATTTCTCCCCGCTCTGCCACCGGAACCATCTCCTGCTGCAAAAACAGTTTTTCTGCGGATTCAATCGTCCCGTAAATCCCCGCCTCCGTATTTTTATCTATGGTTCCAAGACGATTATAATGACTGTACACGATCATTCCTTCCATACTCCCCGGAATTCCGTTCTGTCCCTTTTGAATCGAATGAATACTGGTCTTATAAAGAGTCCCCTGCCGAATCGACAAAAGCGCGCTTGTATCCATATCATGAATCCCATGCCCCAGCGCTCCAAAAGCTCCGTCTCTGGTCATAAAGGTAATCGTCCCAAGTCCCTGCACATTGTCTCTCACCCAGATTCCCAGCTTATATTCGTCTGGTTTCGTTTCTACGGGTTTGACCGCAACTGTCAGCTCCTGCTGCCCTCTTCGCAGTGTCAGCGCCACCTGATCTTCGTCCAGATCGGATAATTTCTGGAACAGTTCTTTTTTATTTTCAATCTTTTCATCATTCCATGCCACAATGTAATCTCCCGGCCGCACCAGATTCTCTGCAGGCTGATACTGTTTTCCGTCTGCGCCGGTGATCTGGTCTGTACCAAGTACCATAACACCATCCGTCTCCATGTAAATCCCGACCGGCATGCCGCCTGGTATGACGCCTTCCTCCATGACTGCCTGGGTACTGGCTTCTCTGACCTTTTGTGTCTCCTTTTTGGGAGACATCGCACAGCCGGAGAGACACACAAGGAACATAAGAACAGCTGCCAGTTGCCTATACTTTCTTTTCATCTTTGTCACATCCTCTCTGCCAAACGTAAAAAACGGACACCAAAAGGTATCCGTTTTAGTATGTGACATTTTTTTATTTTCACACTGGAATTCTATACTCTCTTTGCCATTTCTTTCATTTCTTTTGCACTGTCCAGAATATTTTTCGTTACCTGGGCGCCGCCAAGCAGACGCGCCAGCTCGCCCACAGAAGCATCCTCATCCAACGGAAAAATGCCTGTTTTTGTCGTTGTCTGATCCGTCTGCTTTTGAATCAGATAGTGAGCATCGGCAGCTGCCGCAATCTGCGGAAGATGGGTGATACAGATCACCTGACGCTTCTGTCCGATGATATGCAGTTTTTCCGCCACCTTTCCAGCTGTGATTCCACTGATGCCGGAGTCGATCTCATCAAAAATCAGTGTTGGCGTGTCTTCTTTATCTGCCAGCACAGTCTTGATCGCCAGAAGGATTCTTGAGAGTTCACCTCCTGAAACCGTAGTTCCAAGCGGCTTTGGCGGCTCTCCCGGATTTACAGAAATAAAAAATTCCGCGTCATCCATTCCCAGAGCAGACATTTTTGCCTCTTGTAAGAAACGCATTTCCAGCTGTACATCCAGAAAATTAAGATCCTCAAGCCCTGCTTTGATCTCTTTTGTAAAGGAAATAGCTGCTTTTTTTCGAATCTTACTCAACTTTTCGGCACAGCTTTGCATTTCCTTTTGCGCCGCTTCGGTTTGAGACCGCAGATTTTCAATATAAGTCTCATAATGCTCCAGTTCATTTAGTCTCTGCCGTTTTTCCTCTGCGTATTCCAGAATTTCATTGACTGTATTCCCATATTTTGCCTTTAATCGATTAATCTCATTGAGGCGGTTCTCTGTCTCATAAAACTCTTCTTCTGAAAATTCAAAGCTTTTGGCATACTCCGAGAGTTCCCGGTTAAAATCATTGAGCAGACTGTCAATCTCCACCAGCTGTCCATACAGTGCATTTCCTTTTTCATCGAAATTTTCCACTTCCTGAAGGGAACGGATTGCACGGCTTAAGAGGTCGCTGGCGTTGTTTCGGTCATCTTCACTGGTGTACTGGTATGTCTGGGCCACCGCACTGGTCAGGTCTTTACTCTGCGTCATCCTCTGATAGATACTTTCCAGATCTTCGTCTTCCCCCATGCGTAAATGCGCTCTTTCAATCTCATGCAGTTCATACTCCGTCAGATCAATCTCTTTGCGCCGCTCCTTCTCTTCCATTCCAGATGCTTCCAGCCTGCGACTGTACTCCTGATATGCCCGGTAAGCCAGGGCCATCTTCTGTTTTGGCTTTTCCACCTGCTCTTTGGCATATACATCCAGAAACGTCAGGTGATTGCGCTTATTTAACAAACGCTGATGTTCATGCTGCTCGTGAATATCAATCAGGAGACTTGCCACATCCCGCAGTACTCCCATCGTCACCGTCTCTCCATTGATCTTGCTGACACTTCTGCCTTCCATCAATTTCCGGCTTAAGATCAGCATCCCGTCTTCCGGAAAGATATCCATTTCTTCCAGCTGACGGATCAACTCCTGATTTTCAATTGAAAACATCAGTTCCACAAGTCCGAACCTGGCGCCCTTTCGGAGCATATCCGCATTGTATCTTCCGCCGAGTGCCAGATTCACGGAACCTAAGATAATGGATTTACCGGCTCCTGTCTCTCCTGTGAGAATATTGAGTCCCGGTCCAAAATCCACCTCCACCTCATCGATCAGCGCCAGATTTTTTACATGTAAATTTTGAAGCATATTTTTTTCCTATATCCCTTTTGACACAATCTTTCGAATCTTATCCATCACATGTTCCGTATCCTGTACGCTTCTGATCGCGCACATGATCGTATCATCCCCTGCGATACACCCTACTACTTCTTTCCATTTCATGGCATCTACTGCGGCCGCTACCGCCATTGCCATTCCGGAAACGGTCTTGATCACCAGAATATTCTGCGCCATATCCATGGAAATATATCCGTCTCTGAGCACACGGATATATTTTTCATTCATCTCATCCTTTTCGGGTGCCAGTACCACATATTTCTGTCTGGAGCCGTCCACTGCCACTTTTGTAAGCCGCAGATCGCGGATATCTCTGGATACGGTAGCCTGAGTCACCTTAAATCCCTCTCTGTTCAAATATTCTGCCAGTTCTTCCTGTGTTTCAATGTCATGTTGTGCGATCAGTTCAATAATTTTTGCATGACGGCTTACTTTCATTGTATTAGTTTCCTTTCATCTTTTTTCTCATTGTCTTCATAAAACTCTCTTCACTGAGTTTTGCAAGTCTTGTCACATGATCTGATCTTTTGATCGTGACACGGTCTCCGGTACCAAGCCGGAGCATATCTGCCCCGTCAAACGTCACCAGTGCCTGCTCGTCTTTTCCATATCGTCCCTGGCTGATCACAATCTCGATCGTATCTTCCGCCGAAAGCACGATACTGCTGGTATTCAGCGCATGGGAACAGATCGGCGTAATCACAAACATACTGGCTGTCGGTTCTACAACCGGTCCGCCTGCTGACAGATTATAGCCTGTCGTTCCTGTCGGAGTGGAGATGATCACACCGTCAGCCATATAGCTATTGAGCAACGTTCCGTTTACATAAACATCAAAGTGAACGATCCGAAGACTTCCATCTCTGGTGATCACGATGTCGTTGACTGCTACATTCTGATAACTGCTGTTGCCGGAAACCTCACCGGAAAGCATCATCCGCTCCTCAAATCCCACTTGATTTTTAAACAATCGCTCCAGCGCATATGAAAAATCCGACCGTTCCACTTCTGCCAGAAATCCAAGCGTCCCCAGATTGATCCCGATCAGCGGAAATTCATATTCTGCAAGCTCTCTTGCCGCACGGATCAGTGTTCCGTCACCGCCCAGCACGATCCCGCAGTCCACATTTTCCGGCACAGTTCCGGGAAAAATAAATCCCTGCTCATCTTCTTTTGCCAGAATACACTCTCTGCCATGCTGTTCTATATATTTCTGAATCTCCTTTGTAATCCCATAATCCGGATCTTTCATCAGATTTGTAATAATATAAAAACGCTCCATACCACACCTCTTATTTTGCAAGTGTCTCAAATGCCCTATCCACAACCAGACTCAAATCTTCCAAGAGTGCATCCTCCACCGGATGCGGCCATTTTTTCAGATGAATCAGATATTCAATATTTCCCTCCGGCCCTTTGATCGGTGAAAAATCAATATTCAAAATCTTAAATCCGATGGACTGCGCATACAGCGCTACTTTCTCAATCACTTCATGGTGGGTACTCTTCTCGCGGACTACCCCTTTTTTGCCGACTTTTTCTCTGCCCGCCTCAAACTGCGGCTTGATGAGCGCCACGATCTCACCGTCTTCCTTCAGGTAATTCCGGATCGGCTCCAGCACTTTTGTCAGCGAAATAAAGGAAACATCAATGGAAGAAAAATCAATCGGTTCTCCCAGATCTTCGGGCACTACATAACGGATATTGGTCTTCTCCATACACACAACCCGCTCATCCTGTCTGAGTTTCCAGTCCAGCTGTCCTCTTCCCACATCAATCGCAAATACCTTTCTGGCACCGTTTTGAAGCATACAATCCGTAAATCCGCCGGTGGACGAACCCACATCTGTACAGACTTTTCCATCCACACTGACGTCAAAGTTGGCGATCGCCTTTTCCAGCTTCAATCCGCCCCTGCTCACATAAGGAAGCACATGACCGCGCACTTCAATCTGTACCGTATCCGGAAATGTCGTTCCAGCTTTGTCCTCCCTTTGTCCTTCTACAAACACATTTCCTGCCATAATGACAGCTTTTGCCTTTTCTCTGGACTCTGCCAGATTTCTTTTTACAAGCAATACATCTAATCGTTCTTTCATGTCAATCTTTTCCTATCGTCACATAATCTGCAATAATCTGTTTTACAATCGTCTCCGCATCCAGTCCGACTTCCCTGCGCAGCAAGTCTACATTGCCGTGTTCTACATAGTCATCCGGAATTCCGATGCATCTGACACCTACATCCAGCTTTGCTCTCGATACATAGTGAAGTACCTGTTCTCCAAATCCGCCGGACAATACATTTTCTTCAATCGTCACAAAAAGTCTGTGATCCTTTGTCAGAGCTTCCAGCATCTCTGTATCCAGAGGCTTTACAAATCTGGCATTGATCAGTGAGCAATGATATCCGATCTCTTTCAGTCTGTCACGCACCTGAACTGCCAGCTCTGCCATGTGCCCTACAAAGATCACCGCAATATCCTCCTCTTCATAAAGGATCTCACTTTTTCCATAGACGATCGGAGTACGAAACGCCGACAATCCCTCGTAAGCGGCGCCTCTTGGATAACGCAGTGCCACCGGATACTGGAAATCCGCACAGAACCGCACCATATCCGCCATCTCCCATCTGTTTTTCGGTGAAAGGATCGTCATATTCGGGATCATATTCAGAAATGACAGATCGAAAAGTCCCTGATGTGTCTCTCCATCACTGCCCACCAGGCCGGCTCTGTCCACTGCGATCATCACCGGCAGATTCTGCAGGCACACATCATGAATCGTCTGGTCAAACGCCCGCTGTAAAAACGAGGAATACACCGCAACAACCGGCTTTAATCCCCCTGCTGCCAGTCCTGCCGCAAAGGTCAGCGCATGCTCTTCTGCAATCCCGACATCAAAGAATCGGTCCGGAAACATCCTTGCAAATCTGGCAAGTCCGGTTCCATCCGCCATGGCTGCTGTAATTCCGACTACTGCATCATTTTGCTTTGCAATATCACAGAATACTTTGGAAAAAATATCGGTATAGCTGTCCTTAGAGCTCTTCTCTTTTGCCTCCCCGGTCTCAATGTCAAACGGAACGATCCCGTGAAATCTGGATGGATTCTCCTCCGCGGGAACGTATCCCTTTCCTTTCTTGGTGAGTACATGAACCAGAACTGCATGATCTACCCGTTTTGCCTCCTGAAATGTCTTATACAGCTTTCGGATATCATGCCCGTCCACCGGTCCCAGGTAGGTGATTCCCATATCTTCGAAAAACATACCCGGAACAAATAATTGCTTGAGTCCGCTTTTCGTCTTTTTCATCTGGTACAGGATCTTCTCACCCTGTACCGGAATCTTCATCAAGGTATCCTCAACACCCTTTTTCAGTCCCGTATATGCCTCTGCCGTGCGCAGTCCGTTCAAATATCTGGACATCCCGCCCACATTTTCAGAAATTGACATATTGTTGTCATTTAATACAATGATAAAATTGCTTTTTAAACGGGACGCATTGTTCAGTGCCTCATATGCCATCCCTCCGGTCATGGCTCCATCTCCGATGATAGAGATCACGCTGTGTTCTTCTCCCTTGATATCTCTCGCCGCCACGTACCCGAGGCCTGCGGAAATAGAGGTGGAGCTGTGTCCGGTATCAAATGCGTCACATTCACTTTCCTTTCGCTTTGGAAATCCGCTCATGCCGCCATATTTTCTCAGATCGTCAAATCCGGCGCGCCGTCCTGTCAGGATCTTGTGTGTGTAGGACTGATGTCCCACATCCCAGATCATCTTATCCTGCGGCAGTTCAAACGCCAGATGCAGCGCCATCGTCAGCTCCACCACACCGAGATTCGATGCCAGATGCCCGCCTGTGACACTGATTTTCTCCACAAGAAACTGACGGATTTCTTCTGCCAGCTTTTCCAGCTCCTCCGGCTTTAACTGTTTGATATCATTTTCTTTTTGAATCTTTTCTAATAGCATAAGGTATGCCCCCTTATTTTTCCCTGTATATCAATGACTCCAGCAAAATCTCCAGATAATCATCTTTTGGATTCAGTGCTCTTACGTCTGAGATGGCTTTTCTGGACAAATGCTCCACCTCCTGTTTAGCTGCATCCAGCCCTTTCCACACAACATACGTCATTTTTTCATTTTTCTCATCGCTGTGCACCGGTTTTCCGAGCACTTCAGTAGTACTGATCACATCCAGAATATCATCCTGGATCTGAAAAGCCATTCCCACTTTTGCTGCAATCTCTTCCACTACCTGTACACTCTCATCGTCCGCTCCTGCCAGAACTGCTCCGATCATCATGGAAGCCTCGATCAGAGCTCCTGTTTTTAAACGGTAGATAAACTCCAGTTTCTCTCCGTCAATTTTCTTACCGGAAGATTTCACGTCCACCACCTGACCGCCGATCATTCCGTAGATCCCTGCTTTTTGTCCAAGGATACGAATTGCTTTTCCGATCAAAAGACTCTTTTCCGGCGCCGTCTCAAATGCCGATGCTGCTGTCTCAAATGCATAATTGAGAAGCGCATCCCCTGTCAGGATCCCCATATCTTCCCCATATACCACATGGGTCGTCTTTCGCCCCCTGCGATACTCATCATTATCCATGGCAGGCAGATCATCATGAACAAGGGAATAGGTATGGATCATCTCAATGGCAGCCATAAACGGCTCGATCACACTGTCCGCTCCGCCAAACAGCCGGTATGTCTCCTGCATCAGCATTGGGCGCAGACGCTTTCCCCCTGCCAGCATGCTATAGCTCATGGCATCCATGATCACTTCCTGATACCCCTGCACCCTGGGCAGATATGCTTTTAAAATCCGTTCGATCTGTGCTGTTTTTTCTTTTTGTATCTCCTTAAAACTCATGAACTTCTCCATTCTCGTCCAGAACCTGAACTTTCTTTTCTACTGCGTCAATAGTCTCATTACACTGCTTTAACAGCTGCATTCCCTCATTATATAATGCAAAAGACTCTTCCAGAGTAATGTCTGACTTTTCCATGTCTGCTGTTACTTCTTCCAGTCTTGCAAACAATTTCTCCAGACCGGGCGTATTCTGTCCCTGATTTTCCATGTCTGCCTCCTTTATGCGTGATATTGGATTTCTTCTGTCATTCCTTTTACCTGCGCTTCGATCATTCCGTCCGATACATAAATACGGATCGCATCTCCTTCTTTTACCTCTGCAATCTGCCGCACCGGGCGGCCTTTCTCATCTTCTATATAAGCATATCCCTGGTTCAGCTTTTCCAACGGGGATAATCCCTTCATCTTTTCCACATAAAGAGCAAACTGGTGTCTCTTTTGCTGAAGGATCTCTTCCATCCGGCTGCGCAGCTGCAACTCCAGATCTGAGGCATACTGCCTGTTCTCAAGGAGTTTCTGCCTTGGGTGAAACAGCCGCAGTTTCAGTGCCGCCTGTTTCAAATACTGACGGTTCTGTTCCGCCTTTTTCAAAACCGCACTGCTCAAACGCATCTGATATTCCTTCATCAGATTCTCTGCAGCCTGATATTCGTACACCGCAAGCTCTGCAGCCGCCGAAGGAGTCGGAGCCCGAAGATCCGCCACATAATCCGCGATCGTCGTATCCGTCTCATGCCCTACTGCGGAAATCACAGGCACCCGGCTCTCAAAAATCGCACGCGCAACGATCTCTTCATTGAATGCCCACAGATCCTCGATCGATCCGCCTCCGCGCCCCACGATCATAACATCCACATCTTGTTCTTCCAGCATCCGGATTCCCTGCACGATACTTTCCGCTGCGCCTTCCCCCTGCACCTTGGCAGGACAGAGGATCAGCTGTACATACGGATTTCTTCTGGCGGCAATATTGATGATATCCCGCACCGCAGCTCCCGAAGATGCCGTCACGACCCCGACTTTTTTTACAAACTGCGGAATCGGCCGCTTGTACTCCTGTGCGAACATCCCCATCTCTTCCAGCTCTTTTTTTAACGCTTCAAACTTTAAGTACAGCTCTCCTGCTCCGTCCAGAATGATCTCTCTGGCATACATCTGGTATCTGCCATCCCTCTCATAGACACTGACCGAGCCGAGAACAACCACCTGCTGTCCTTCCTGCATACGAAAAGAAAGCCCTGACCGTGAGCCTGCGAACATCACGCAGGCTATCGTGCCGGACTCATCTTTTAATGAAAAATATATATGCCCTGATGGATGATATTTACAGTTGGACACTTCCCCTTTGACGTACAGCCGGTTCAGCATAAAATCCTGTGTAAACATATTCTTGATATAGGCATTGACCTGTTTTACTGTGTAGACATTCTTCAGCATCTGTCCGCCCCGCCATCTTTAATCTGCAATCTTGGCAAGTACTCCGTTTACGAATGCAGGACCTTCTTCCCCACTGAATTTCTTCGCAAGTTCCACTGCCTCATTGATTGCAACTTTTACAGGAACATCATCATCCCACTTGATCTCATAAACCGCAAGTCTGAGGATCGCCAGATCGACCTTGTTCATTCTGGAGGTTTTCCATCCTGTTGCTTTTTCATTCAAAATCGCATCAATCTCTTCCAGCTTTTCGATCACTGCTTCCAGCTTTTTCTGTATGTACTCTTTATCCTTCTCTTTTGCGCTTGTCAGCTCTTCAAAGTACAATTCCAGATGCTTTGGCATCTCTTCTAATGTATTAAATTCAATCTGGAACAACATCTTAAAAATGTGCTCCCGAAGTTCTGTTCTTACCATATCGGCTCCTTCCGTCCCTTATGCTTCTTTCGTCCATATTTCTTTTTGCAGGGCTTTTGCTTTTTCTAAAACAGAAAAAGGATGTCCTGCGACATCCTTTATTATACTACAGCTGTCCTGTCTTTTGCAATGAATTTCTATTTTGCAGACTCCTGACTCTCCATCTCCACGCCTGCCACTTTCACATTGACATCCGCAACTTCCAGTCCTGTCATGTTCTCCACAGCGCTCTTTACTTTTTCCTGTACCTTGGCCGATACATCCATGATGCTGTAATTATACTTCATGTTCAGTGCCAGAGATACTGTCACAACGCCTTCCAGCACGTCTACTTTCACACCTTTGGAAAGATTTTTCATTCCCAGTCTGCTGATCAGCTCGTTGGTGATATTGCCTGCCATAGATGCCACACCTTCTACCTCTGTAGCGGCAAGTGCTGCGATAATCCCAACCACTTCATCTGCTATTTTTACTTCTCCCATGCTGGAGTCATCCTGTATTGTATAAATATTTCTTTCGTCCTTTGCCATGATAAGACCCTCCTGTTTGTGTCTACTGTTTGCGCTAATCTTCTTTTCATATTATATCAGACATGCCCTGCATTGACAAGGGTCATGAGCGCCCGAATTCTGACAGGATCAGCCCTTCGTTCCGCTCCTGTGTCATCCGGATGCTCCACTCATGTGTAAAGAGAAGCAGCGGTCTGTCTTTGAGATCCTTGATCTTCTTCATGTCCGAAGTTCCGACCAGACGGTTCATATCGATCTCTTCATTTTCAATCCAGCGGATGTACTCATACGGCAGATTTTCCAGACGGATCTCCACCTTGTATTCATTTTCCAGGCGGTATTTGAGCACATCAAACTGAAGGACACCGACTACTCCCACTATAATCTCCTCCATACCTGTATTATATTCCTGGAAGATCTGGATTGCACCCTCCTGCGCGATCTGGTTGATTCCCTTGACGAACTGTTTTCTCTTCATCGTATCCACCTGACGCACTCTGGCAAAATGCTCCGGCGCAAAGGTCGGGATTCCTTCATATACAAACCGCTCCTTTGAAGTTGTCAGCGTGTCACCAATCGAAAAGATGCCCGGATCAAATACTCCGATGATATCTCCGCCATAGGCTTTGTCAATCATTTTTCTCTCACTTGCCATCATCTGCTGCGGCTGGGAAAGGCGTACTTCTCTGCCCCCCTGGATATGATACACATTCATCCCGGCCTCAAACTCACCGGAACAGATCCGCATAAACGCGATTCTGTCACGGTGTGCTTTATTCATATTGGCCTGGATTTTAAATACAAATGCTGAAAAATCTTTTTCCTTCATCGGGTCGATCGGTCCCTGATCTGACATTCTCGGAAGAGGAGACGATGTCATGGCAAGGAAATGCTGCAAAAATGTCTCCACTCCAAAGTTGGTCAGTGCAGAACCGAAAAATACCGGAGAAAGTTCTCCTTTGCTCACCAGCTCCTGATCAAACTCGGCAGCCGCCCCGTCTAAAAGCTCAATCTCTTCTTCCAGTGTCACTTTTGCTTCTGTGCCGATCAGCCAGTCGATCTCCGGGTTGTTGATATCTACCTTTTTGACTTCTCCCACAGAAGTTCCTTTTTTCGTATCCGAGAACAGCTCAACCTCCTGTTTCTGACGGTCGAACACTCCTTTGAATTCTTTTCCTGAGCCGATCGGCCAGTTCACCGGGCAGGTTGCAATCCCCAGCTCTTTTTCGATCTCGTCAAGAAGATCGAATGTATCCTTGGCTTCCCGGTCCATTTTGTTGATAAATGTAAAAATCGGAATATGGCGCATCACACAGACTTTAAATAATTTTCTCGTCTGGGCCTCCACACCCTTGGAGGCATCAATGACCATCACCGCAGAGTCTGCAGCCATCAGTGTACGGTAGGTATCCTCCGAGAAATCCTGATGTCCCGGTGTATCCAGAATATTGATGCAATATCCGCCGTAATTAAACTGCAGCACAGACGATGTAACTGAGATACCTCTCTCCTTTTCAATCTCCATCCAGTCGGAAACCGCATGCTTTGCGGTCGCCTTTCCCTTTACGGAACCTGCCTGATTGATTGCTCCTCCATATAAAAGAAACTTCTCCGTCAATGTCGTCTTACCGGCATCCGGATGGGATATAATGGCAAATGTCCTTCGTTTTTCTATCTCCTTTGTAATATCTGACATCTTACTTCTTCTCCTGTTCTATAAAACTTCACATGTCCTTTTAGTGTATCACAAGCATTTCTCTGCCGCAATCCAAATTTCTTTATTTTTCGGCTTCTGCAGTCTCATGGATCGGTGTGATGACAATCTTTTCCGGAGCAATGTTTGTTTTTCTGGTCACGATATCCTCGATCTGGGCACGATTTGCATCTGTTAATTCCGCTGCATTCACCACAATATCCGCAGAATCAGCAGTCAGACTGACAACGGATTCAGAAAAGCCTTTCGATGCCATCAATGTCTCCACCGCCACTTCCTGCTCTGAGAGCTGTGTCATCTGCAGCATCTGTGCGATCGCATCCTTCTTTTCTTCTTCACTGATATTCGCGTTGTCAATGATCGCCTGAAGCGTTTCTTTGTTCTGGGAACGCATCTGTTCTCTGGCAACTTTTGCCTGCGCTACGGTATTTTCCGCCTCACCGCTGGTCAAAACAGCCTCCCCCGGTGTCCCCTCTACTTCGGAATCATTGCTTGCAATCTCTCCGTCTGTCTCCAGATCTTCTGCCGAGATATCCAAAAGTTCCTGATTGGCGGTTCCGGCACTCGCCTCTTTTGCCCCATCTTCTTTTGCTCCGAACAGGCGTCCTGAATAGTTCAGATATCCTGCGATCGCGATCATCACCGCCAGCGCTGTAATAATGATCTGGTTTTTCTTAAATAATCGTTTCAAAATCATATCCTCCTCTTTTTCCTTCTGTTTTATGCATTTGTCCGTTTCATTATTTTAATCTTATGCGCCTCCACTCCGAATAATGCCTGCACTGCCTCTGTCAGATTTTTTACCACGACCGGATCATCTCCTCCATCAGCTGCAATCACCATTCCCTCAATCTCCGGCACCATTTCCTTACTCACATAAGGTGTCTGTGTCCCATCGGATTTCTGCTCATAAATACTGGTATGACTCAGCGAACGATCTTCTGAAACCCTGCTCCCTCCTTTACTGTCTTCCTCTGTGATTTCATTTTCTTCCCTCTGGCTGTCCTTTTCCACCACTTTCTCTTCCGAAGATTTCAAGGTGATCATCACCTTTACTTTCCCGACTCCCTCCACGCATTCCAGGGTATCTTCCACCCTTTTTTCCAGCAATCTTTCATACTGTTGTTCTGTCGCCTCTCCCCCTTCTGTTTCCGTTTCTTCCTGTCCCGCCCCTGTCCCGATTTCCGGATCTTTCTGATCCGGAACCGGGGAAACGACCACCACCAGCAGGATTCCTGCCAAAAGCAGGATCAAAAGCTGCTGTTTTGCCGGCAGTTTTCCTTTTTTTCCAAATCCGGAAATCCACTGCTTCCATTTATTCTCCAATCTGAATCTCCTCCACTTCGATCTGCTCTTTTTCTTCCGTCTCCAGGGTCATCTCTCCCTTTCCTTCTTCCTGCTTCTCCCGGATTTCTTCCAAAAAAGAAGCGCTCTCCTGTTCCATGTTCTGTTCCTGTACCCGACTTCTAAAACTGTCCTCCATATCGGTCAGCCTTAACAGTGGAGTCATCAGAAGAATGATCAGTACCAGTCCGGAAAAGAACCGGATATATTTTTGGTACGATTCCTGTGGAAGTGCCTGCAAAATGGCGCTGACAAGAATCAGATAGACCGCCAGATCCTGAAGCCACTGATAGAGTTCTTTCAAGGTCTTCTCCCTCCTTTTACGTGGCAGAAGCCGCGACCACAGCGATGGTCAGCAAAAACAAAATCCCTGTAGTCGCCATTACTTTCACAAGCATTTCATACCCCTCACTGACCCCTCCGATACATGCTGTAATTCGTTTGTCCGATATCGGCTGTGTCACCGCCGCCACTGTTTTATACAAAAACGCCAGAAGAAGAAGCTTCACGATCGGGATAATGCAGATACCCGCTGCGATCACCGCGCCTGCCATTCCAATCCCGTTTTTTATCAGAACTGCCGTTCCAAGTACGACATCCATCACGGAACCTGCCATGTTTCCAAGTCCCGGTATCGCCTCCACTGTTTTTGTAACAAAACTTCGTTTCAGGGAGTCCAATGCAGGAGAAAGGATTCCCTGTACGACATTGATCCCGATCACACACGCCAGCATGGTCTTTAGCGTCCAGCCCGTCAGTTTTTCCAGAAGCTCAGCAAACTGCGACAAAAATTCTTCTCCGGTAAGATTGCCCATCACCTGGATCATCATATATACATTGACGAGAGGCACCAGAAAATTCAGGATTACTGCCTCCGCCAGAAAGATCAGAAATAGTACCACTTCAAAGAAAAACATGGATGTCACACTTCCAGAGGCTGCTGTAACTGCTAAAAAATACGTCGGACAAAGCACCTTCATAAATTCCAGCAGGAAGTTTAACGAAGCCTCCATCTCGGATACTGCCAATCGAAACCCGTTCAGACAAAGTGCGATAAGCAGCATATAAAGAATATAAAACGCAATCTCTGAAGCCTGACGTTCTCCGAAGGCGCCGGAAAAATTTGCAAACACCGCAGCAATCACTGCGATCAAAATCAGATATACCAGAAGTTTCCGGTGTGTCTGCAGTTCATAGAAAAACTGATCGAAAAGAAAGCCTGTAAACTGCTCCCCCGCTTTTTTCAAATCACCTGACACAAGCGTCTCCACAACATCCCGGAAGGTCATTTTTTCCCGTGGGAACATCTTTTTCAGACTGTCATCGAGATCTGAAAAATCAAATTCATCCAACAGCTCTTCCTGTGTGATCTGCAGGCTTTCTTCCTCTTCTGCAGCATACGCTGTATGTACCGCCCCAAACAGGCACAGGCTCAAAAAGAGAATGCCGAATATCCCATATTTTCTCATAACAGAAACTCCTGAATTGTTTCCAAAAGGGCAAGAAGGACCGGCATCCCCACCACAAGGATCGCCAGCTTGCCAAATATCTCGATCTGCGCTGCAATCGCCTGATACCCGGCATCTTTGCAGATTCCGGAAGAAAACTGTGCAATGTACGTGATGCCGACCATTTTGAGCATGATGGCAATATATTCCGTATCAAGAGTCAGAAAGCTTTGAATCTGTTCCACTGCCCGAATAAACACTTCCAGTTTTCCCACAATGCAGAAAAAAAGAAAGATGCCTGCCGCCAGATTTATCAAAAATCCGTACTCCGCTCTTCCTCCTTTGAGCTGAATTGCCAGAAGAACCGCCACCATCGCGATCAGACTGACCTGCAATACACTCATATCCGCCTCCCTCTTCACAGTGAAAACAGGCGCTTCATGGACGCAAACAACTCATAAATATATGGGAGCACCCAGGACAATACCAGAATCAGACCTGCAAAGCTTGTCAGAAACGCCTGTTCTTCCCTTCCGCTGTGTTTTAATACCTGGCTCAAAATAGAAACCAGAATGCCGACTGCGGCAATTTTAAAAATAACACCGATCGTCATGAATTCCTCCTGTCTGATTTCCCGGCAAAATTCTTCTTAAAATAATACGATCACCAGAAACAATCCGCTCATCACGCCGAGCCAGTTTCCGATTCTCTTTTTTGCCGTGATCTCCTGCCGGGTTTCTTCGATTTCTGCCCCCAGATTCTCAAGATACATCTGCATACTTGTTCTGCCTGTCCTCACATCCATCTGTCCAAGATACATCCCCACCTCCGAAAGTTCTCTCATATGCCTGCTCTTAAGATGAAGCTCCTTTAATTTTGTTTCCGTGCACGCCTCCCAGATCCCCCGAAAACTCTGCCCGCCTCTTGCCTCCACCCTTCTTTTGAGATCCAGCATCCAGCTGCGATAAGGCTCCTGCACCCGGTTTGCAGTTTTTCCAAAAACCTCAAAAAGAGGTGCGCCGCTGTATTCGATTTCTCCCTGGATCAGTTCCAGAATATGGCGGATGTACATCAGTTTTTCCAGATACTGCTGCTGTTCCACGCCATATAAAAATCCCCCTGCCGTGGTTGACAAAAGAATCAGAATGCAGCCGATCAGTTTCTGCATAAAAGACTCCCCCGCTCATCGAAAATCTCTTTGATTTCTCCCGGATGTTCTCTGTTCTCCAGTACCACATAGCGCTCAAAGCGCCGCTGTCTCACCAGTTCCCCCAGTCCCGGCTTGGACGCGATCTCTGCCATCGAATTCCCATGTACACTGGCGATCAGCTTACAACCGCACTGCATAGCATACTCTACGGCACGGATCTCCTCCTGTGCCCCGATCTCATCCACAGCCAGAACTCTTGGGGACATCGATCGGATCAGCATGATCATACCCTCTGCTTTTGGACAGCAATCCAGAATGTCCGTCCTGCTCCCCAGATGATTCTGTGCCACTCCCAGATAACAGCCTCCGATCTCGGAGCGTTCATCCACAACCCCTACCGTGCATCCTTTCACATGCGCATTCCCGTCTGAAATCTGCCGGATCAAATCCCGGATCAGCGTTGTCTTTCCACCACATGGCGGAGAGATGACCAGTGTATGACATACCTCTCTGTTCTTTGTGATCATCGGAAGCAGCCTGTCCGCACATCCGGGAATTTCATGTGACATCCGGATATTTACAGACGAGATATGCTGCAGACTTTTCACCTTTTCCTGTTCTAATATTGCTTTTCCTGCCACCCCCACACGATGTCCTCCTTCCACTGTCAGAAAACCCTGCCGGATTTCATTTTCATACGCATAAAGGGAATAATGACTGCTGTATTCCAGCGTCTCCTTTATCTCTTCTTTTGTCACCATATGCTTTTTCGCCCGTCCTGCAGGCAAAAATAATTCTTCTCCCTGATACAGGATCAGAAGCGGCTGATCTGTTCGCAGCCGGATCTCCTGGAGCTTTCCATAGTCCAGGTGCGCTTCCTCCATCACCTTGCGGATTCCGGCCGCCAGAATGTGAAGGATCTGCTGTTTTCTTCTCTCTTCATTCATCTTGTCCACCTCTTTATCCCATGTATATGAGAGAAGTGAAAGTTTATTCCTGTGGGTTTGAAAAATTTTTAAGTTTACAGGTTTACCGGCTATTCAGAATTGGGATAACGGGAAAGTTTTGGGGGCAGATGCAACTCGTGCGAGTCACATCTGCCCCCTATTTAGAACGATCTATTTCCCGACAGCCCCAAATATGTATTTTCTATTGTTCTTCTTTGCCCGCTGCCCTCTCTTCTCCCATCTCTCGGATCATTTGTGCAATAACATCTTCCTCTTCTTCAAGTTCCTCTGAAATCTCAGAAATAGATTTTCCTTTTACCAGTTTCTTTTGAATCAGCCTTTCTAAAAGCTCCTGTTTTCCCTTTTTAATTCCCTCTTCTCGTCCTTCTTCTCTTCCAACCTCTCTGCCCTCTTCCCAGGACGCTTCCCGCTCCTGCCGCATATGCTTTTCCTCATCATATTCATAAATACTCACTTGTTTCGCCTCCGCTCTGTTTTGTTTCAAAAACTCTGAAAGAATCCCTTCCTGAATACACTCACTGATTGCCTGTTCCACTGCTTCTTCCACCGGCTTTACCTGGGCGTACTCCCGCACTCTTGCTGTATATTCTGAGTAATCCTTCAGAGATTTGCACATTCCCTTCAACTTTTCATTATGCCCGCGGTTAATGTTCAGCATCACCGCAGTCAGCTCCAATGCCGGATGTTCTTCTTTGACGCAATACGCATCAGACAATCTTAAAATTTTTCGATCCGGCTGTTCCTGACTTCCATTGTAAAAGATCACAAACTGCGGAGTCGGAATCTGAATCCTTTTCGTACCATACAGGTTTTCATCTTTTGTCATCCCGGAATACAGATCCGAGATATAAAACAAATACCGCAGGGGCAGGTTGGGACTGTAGGTGGACTGATGCTCATACAGGGAAAGTCTGGAATCAATGAGAAAGGACAGATCATTATGCATCGACATGTAGATTGCATTTTCCAGTGTATTGATTTCCAGCAATTCCGGATCTTCATAATGTTTTCCGCTGACCGCATTGTACAGATCGAGCAGATCTTTCCTGTCACTGTAGAGCATGGCAAAAATCCTCGATTTGTACAGTCTGTTTACGGGCTGCATCTGTGTTGTCTGGTTCATATAAATACCTCCTTGAATGAAAATAGCTGCAGGAGGCTTTCCAATACGGCATCTTTCTCTCAAACCTCTCTGCTGTTTTAGATTGAAATCAAAGCATAGAGATCTTCCGATATGCTATAAGAATAAAAGATGCGGTATCGTTCCGCTTAGAAAACCAGAATTTTATGCTTTTCTGCATTATAACATGATTATTTAAAAAGAGAAAGTTGAAATTCATTTTTCCCCTTGAAAACTCCATCGTTTCTTATTACGTAAAAGAGGCTGACGGGAAATAGATTGAACCGCCACGATACTAAGTCTTTGTGGCGCTGATACGCTTTCCCTTGTATTTGTAGAATGTCATAAATGCTCCTTCAAATCGGAATTTCTTAGCGAATCACTTGATAGCGCAACCTTAGATTTTTGACCCCACCCTCTCTATGTGATATAGTATTCTCAAATCCATGATACCATACAGTATCGGACGAAGTTCACCCGCCGCGGGCATGTATTACGGGATGCCCGGATGGGTATACAACAAATGAAAGGGGTAGACAAACTATGAAGTTCGTATTTTTAGATGTAAAAACAATTGGCGACGACATTGATCTGTCCAGATTTGATCTGTTTGGAGAAGTTGTGAAATATCCTTTTTCCACCCAACAGGAAGTGCCTGAACGCATTCAGGATGCAGATGTGATCATTGTAAATAAAATTCAGGTGAATGAAGCCTCCATCGGCGCTGCCAAAAATCTCAAATTGGTCTGTGTCACTGCCACCGGCACAAACAATCTGGACAAGGAATATTTAGACAAACGCGGGATTGCGTGGAGAAATGTTGCCGGATATTCTACAGAATCAGTTGCCCAGCATACTTTTGCCATGTTGTTCTATCTTCTGGAACATCTGCGATATTACGATGACTATGTCAAAGAGGACCACTACACAAATGACACTATTTTCACTCATTTTGCCCAGACCTTCTACGAATTAAAAGGAAAGATCTGGGGCATTATCGGACTTGGAAATATCGGACGCAGAGTAGCTGCGATTGCAGAAGCTTTTGGTGCGCAAGTCATCTATGCTTCCCCATCCGGTGCAGCGCCTCAGGAGGGCTACCATCAGGTTTCTCTTGATACACTTCTTGAAACTTCCGATATTGTCTCTGTACATGCACCTTTGAATGAACATACAGAACATCTTATGAACTTGAACGCCTTTTGTAAGATGAAAAAAAGCGCGATCTTCTTAAATCTGGGACGTGGTCCGATCGTCGTGGAAGCAGATTTAAAAACCGCACTGGAAACAAATGAAATACAAGCTGCCGGTCTGGACGTTCTGTGTGTAGAACCTATGTCCGAAGACAATCCGCTTCGCGGCTTCACGGACAGCAACCGGCTTCTTATCACACCTCACATCGCATGGGCAAGCATTGAAGCCAGAACAAAACTTATGAACATCATTGCCGGGCAAATCAAAGAGTTCTTCGGGCTGTAACGCCTGACAATATAAGCTGTAACGCATTTTATCTTTATGATAACACGTTACAGCTTTTCTCTTTTCAGCTTACACTCTCCCTGCTATTTTCGGGCGTCATTTTTCTTAAAACGCCCCACTACATCAAATCTTTCGTCTCCGCATGACACACAGAAAGTACTGCAAAAACAACCGATATTCCTGTTAAGATTACAGGAAAAACCAGATTATCTTTCAGCGTAAAATCACCGATATTCGCCTGTGTCAAAAAAATCAGAAGGAATGACGAAATGATCGTTGCTTTGGATGATTTCATTGCCAGACCGATAAACAGCGCAATAAAACTCATACTTACCATCACAATCGATTTCAGAATAAGCTGCACATAAAATGACGCACTTGCCATGTTAAAATCAAGCAAAAATGCAGATTTCATAAAAAGTGAGCCGACAAGTACACAGCCATAAACCAGCAATTTTGTCAAAATCAGCGCAATAAGATTAAAAATCCACACTGCCAGCATTTGTGACACTAATATTTTCTGCCGTCTGATCGGATAGGAAAACATCAGATTCATGGTTTTATTTTTATACGCTGTGACAATAAACGAAGCCAGCATCACCCCGGTAAATACTAAAAAAGACATCCCCGTAAACAGTTCGATGGAAGACGAAATCATCTCATTCCCCGGTGCAGCATCCGGCACTCCGGTGTCCGGATCATTTGCAATTCCCAGATACGCCAGTGCAAACAGAAACGTGCAGAGGATAATCGCAAGAATCACAGCATTTCTAATGTACTTACCGATGTTGTTCTTTTTCCATTCCAGTTTGATCAATTTTAACATCTCACATCACCTCCTGTCAGTTTGAGGAAATATTCTTCCAGTGATTCTGACTTTGTTCCAATCGCAGTCATTTCCACATCGTGTAATGCCAGCGCCTTTGACAATTCTTGCACCGATATATTCCCGTCATAAATTCGGATGATTCTATCTTCTACAATCTTAAAGTTGTCAATCCCTATCTTATCCGACAGTACATACGAAGCCTTTCTTGTATCCACAACATTCAATTCAATATAGGCAAGACTTCTTTCCGTAATTTCCTGCATCGCGATTTCCTGAACGAGAACACCGCGGTTGATCACTCCGATCGTATCTGCAATACTCTCGATCTCTGAAAGAATATGACTGGACACAATAATCGTAATGTCGTATTCCGTACAAAGCATCCGCAGTAAATCCCGAATCTGTTTGATTCCTGCCGGATCAAGACCATTAGTCGGTTCATCCAAAATCAAAAGTTCCGGCTTACACAACACCGCTCGTGCAAGTCCTAATCGCTGTTTCATTCCCAGAGAATACTCGCGTACTGATTTTTTCCCTGTATTGTTCAAGCCTAATAGCTCCATGGCATTTTCAATACTTCCTGTATTGTAATATCCCATGTATTCACAATGAAGCGCAAGATTCTCTCTGCCACTTAAATGCTCATAAAAAGTAGGAAATTCAATCATGCACCCCATCCGCTTAAGTACCTCATACGAAGTCGATGTCAGTTTCTCTCCAAACAGCTCGATGCTTCCTTCTGTCGGTTTCCAGAGATTTGTCAACAGCTTCATAACCGTCGTTTTTCCTGCTCCGTTAGGACCCAGAAATCCATAGATTTCTCCTTTTTTCACATGCATGGACACATTCGTCACAAGATTTTTTTCTCCAATGGTTTTTGTAAGTTTGTTTGTCTGTACAACATATGTCATATCGTCTGCCTCCTTTCTGATCACCATTCTAGCAAATGAGAATTTCAAAACTCTTGACGAATTCTTACGAATTTCTTTCTTTCACTTAAAATGCAAAGAATCTGTCTCAGAAGAAACACTTATGCAATTTTACCGTGAATGTAGTTTTTACATTCGGTTCACTCTCCAACACAATCTCTCCACCGAGCTGCTGTGCAAGAGTCTGCGCGATCGTAAGCCCCAGACCATTCCCCTGAATCCTTCTGTTTCTGGAATCCTCCATTGTAAACAATCGCTCAAATACATTCCCTGCAAATTCTTTCTCTATCCCTTTTCCTTTATCAATCACATCAATATAAACATCATTTTTCACCGATCTGAGAACAAGTCCCAAATACCGCCCATCCAAGCCATACCGGATCACATTGGAAATAAGATTATATAAAATACGATGAAGCGCCTCTTTATTCCCCATAATAAACACTGCTTCCTCCGGAATTTTTACTTCAACCTGAAACTCTTTTTGTTTCAGCAATTCATAAAAGTCCAGGATATTCTCGCGGCAGACTTCACAGATATTTATCCTTGAAATCTCCAGTTCCATATCTCCTGCTTCCAGCTTCGCAAGTGTAAAAAACTGATTGATCAGTTCCATGACTCTCTTTGCCTTCTGTTCTACTTTCAGAAGCATTTCATCCTCCTTGTCACCATTTATCCGCATAATCTCCAGATAGCCTAATATGACTGTCATCGGAGTCTTGATATCATGCGAAATGTTGGACAGCATCTTTTTTGCTGAAATCTGTGAACGGCGATAATCCACTTTCATTTTTCTTTGATTTTCCAGCAAACGGTTGATCTGTACCAGTAGTTCCATGAGAGCTTGTTCATCTGTGAACATCATAATATTCTCATCGCTGTCCGTATCTTGTATTTTTTCCAGCTTTTGACTGATTTCTTTTAATTGCTTCTGTATTCCTCTTCGAAAAACAAACTGTTGATAAACTACAATACAAATCAGCACTGCAATACAGATGCACAGGAAAAATAAAATTATCTCATTATTCATGACAGATCTCCCAGCTTATATCCGATTCCCCATACCGTAATGATATATTTCGGAGATCTCGGATGCTCTTCTATTTTGTTCCGCAGCCTGCTGATATGAACATTGACCGCATTTTCATCTCCTAAATAGGCATCATTCCATATCAGAGAATACATCTGTTCTTTGGTATATACTTTTTGGGGATTCTGAACGAGCAACTTCAAAATTTCAAACTCTTTTGCCGTCAGATCTATTTTTGTCCCATTTTTCTCCACTGTATAATTCGTCAGATTTATAGTAAGATCTCCCATCATCAAGACTTCTTGCTCTTCCGGCTTTGAATATTGGGTACTTCTTCTGATATTTGCCTTAATACGAGCCAATACTTCTGTTACTGAAAATGGTTTCGTAATATAATCATCGGCTCCAAGACCCAGCCCCAGCGTCTTATCTGCATCCGTATCTTTCGCAGATACAATAATGATGGGAACTGTACTGTGCGTTCGAATATGCTGCATCACTTCCATACCGCTGATTTTCGGTATCATCAAGTCCAACAATACAAGACTGTAGGATTCCTTCTCAAACTTCTCACAGGCTTCCTCCCCATCAACCGCACAAATCACCTCATAGTTTTCTGCTTCCAGATAGCTTTTGAGCATCTGGCTGATTTCTATATCATCTTCCACCAATAACAACTTCATAACTGCCCTCCCAAACTTCGTTTCATACTTTTGTCTGATGTCGATATTTTACCATAGACACACATTTTTCGAAAGGTAAAAACAGATTGCAAGTTGCTATGACATTTAAACCTTAAAAAGGCGACCATGTTTCCAACCTTTCGTTGTCCGCATAGTCGCCTTATAAATCATTCTCTCTATTCTCTTATCTTCTGATATTGAATGCCTGGATTCCAGGATATACCGCACTCTCACCCAGTTCTTCCTCAATCCGAAGCAGCTGGTTATATTTTGCCACACGTTCGGAGCGGCTTGGTGCTCCTGTTTTAATCTGGCAAGTATTTAATGCCACGGCCAGATCCGCAATGGTGGTATCTTCTGTTTCACCGGAACGATGAGAAGATACTGCGGTGTAACCTGCCTTATGAGCCATCTTGATTGCTTCAAGTGTCTCGGATACAGAACCGATCTGATTTAATTTGATCAGAATGCAGTTTCCGCAGCCTGATTCAATTCCTTTTTGTAATCTTTCTGTGTTCGTAACAAATAAATCGTCACCTACAAGCTGTACCCGGTCGCCAAGTTCTTTTGTCAGCTTCTGCCAGCCTTCCCAGTCTTCTTCATCCAGCGCATCTTCAATCGAAATGATCGGATATTTGTCCACCAGCTGTTTCCAGTGCTCGATCAGTTCCTCGGAGGTAAATCTGGTTCCTGCCTTAGGAAGGATATACTCCCCTTTTGCAGTTCCTTTCCATTCACTGGATGCTGCATCCATGGCAATCATAAAATCTCTGCCCGGTTCGTATCCTGCGCTTTGGATTGCTTCCAATATATACTGGATTGCCTCTTCATCACTCGCAAGATCCGGTGCAAATCCTCCTTCATCGCCGACAGAAGTCGCAAGCCCTTTTGATTTCAGCAGTGCAGCCAGTGCGTGGAATACTTCTGCGCACCAACGGAGCGCTTCTTTGAAGCTTTCTGCTCCAACAGGCATAATCATAAATTCCTGAACATCTACGGTATTTGCCGCATGTGCGCCGCCATTTAAAATATTCATCATCGGAACAGGAAGTCTGTTTCCGGAAACACCGCCAAGGAAACGATATAATGGAAGCTCCAGGGACTGTGCCGCTGCTCTTGCCGCTGCAATCGAAACTGCCAGGATCGCATTTGCGCCAAGTTTTGACTTGTCTTTTGTGCCATCTGCACGGATCATCGCCTGATCCACTGCATAGATATCAGATGCATCCATTCCTGCGATTGTCTCTGCAATGACCGTATTTATATTTTCAACTGCCTTTGTGACACCCTTTCCAAGATATCTTGCTTTATCTCCGTCTCTTAATTCCAATGCTTCAAATTCACCTGTAGATGCTCCGCTCGGCGCTGTTCCTCTTGCCACTGTACCGTCTGCTAAGGTGATTTCTGCTTCTACTGTAGGATTTCCTCTGGAATCTAAGATTTCTCTTCCGACTACTTTTTCAATTTCTAAATAATTCATAGATTCGTCTCTCCTTTTATCACACATTCTCCCTTAAAGATGTCCCGCAGGCGATACCGCCTTTGGGGACATCCTGCTATGCCGCATTCAGCAGTTACGACATGGAAAGGGCTTTACATGATTTATTCTCAGTTAGTTATCGCTAACCTTGAATTCAATATAACACATCCGTATTATGAAATCAACATTTTTATTGAGAATTATTTTCATTTATCATTCTTCTGTAAACAGATATCCGGAAAAATCATATTTATATACCCTGTAAATATAGTATTTCGAGAGATTCATCTGGAACTGTTTTACCAGTGTTCCATCTTCCTTGTATTCTCCGATCAGTCCCTGCATCCCGGAATCTACGAGAATCGTATCCTCACATTCCTGCACACTGCTTACATATCCGGAAAACGGAACTTCAAAAGACTGCACCAGAGTATAGGTTCCTGCATTTTCATCCACTTTATATTTATAATAGTAGGAAGTAGTTCCCGAAGAGAGGTCTGTTGCGATCTGGTCGATCTGACTCCAGTCATAATCCGGTCTGGACTCACTGTATCCTAAATTGTTGTTAAACAGATACAGATAATACTGTCCGTCAGGCAGTGAATCATCTGTCACGTAAGTCACCGTATGCTGCCCGCCGGCACTGGAAAAGCTTCCGTTACTCTCATCTTTCGTAAGCAGAAGATTCTCATATCCTGTTCCTTCCCAGAAACTCTCTTCTCCGATCATATATGCGATTTCGGGTGCAGTATTCAGATTCTGGATTTTCAAAATAGTAGATGTTTCTCTGGAACTCAATAAAATGGAATCTTCTCCCATCCACTGAATGGTATTGATATGTACCCAGTCCAGATCCTCCTGATCCATTCCCAGACTTTCTTTATAATCTCCAAGCAGATCCTCCAAATCTAAAATACAGGAGACTTCACCTGTGGAAGGATTGAGTTTTAATACACAGTCCTCTACCGTCTGTTTCCCGGTATCTGTTGCCAGAATCAGAAGATTTCCGTCATCATCAAAAACATAATCATGGTGCAGTTGATAGTTTCCCAGATCATAGACTTGCTCCACCATACCCAGTTCATTCACTGCTGCAATTTTTGTCTCGGAAATACTGTAATACATCCGATCATTCTCAAATACCAGCCGATGGCTTCGATATCCGATCAGCGGAACTTCTCCGCTGATCGTTCCATTTTCATCATAATAGTACATAAAATCGACATCATCACTGTCATTTCCAAGGATGACATACAAGCCGGAATCCGGAAGCGAAATCTGGCTGCTTACATCTGTCTGACCTGCTGTCTGCTTCAGCTGTACCTCTTCTTCTCCTGCAAGACTTCCCATTTTGTATTTGCAGGAAGCAGTGGTTATGGTTCCGTCTTCTGCTTCCGGCGTAAAGGTGATCGTATTTTCCATATCCGGAATGAGACCTATGACCTGAAATTCATGTTCTGTGGTATAAGTCTCTTCCTGATTGACTTTTCCTCCAAAATCTGCAATTTCGCTATCGGGCACAGAAACAACATAGGAGACAGAAACCGGTTCTTCTGTTGCAAAATAGACATAAAGAGACAGCGTATTTGTTCCAAACGGATTTTGTTCCACCAGCATTTTCTCTGTTGTATACGTTCCTGATTCCTTTGCTGTTTCCAGCCGTTTTTTTACTGCCTCCTGATACTCTGTCGTATAAATTTCTTTAATCTGTTCTTTCTTTCTGGATGTTTCCTCTGCTGCTTTTGCTTCCGCCTGTCTTGCCTGATACTTTGTAAATCCCAGGACTCCAATCACTGCAGCCGCAGCAAGAAAAATCCCAAGCACTGCTCTTTTGATCCATTTCATACGTTCTATCCTCTCTTTTATATACAGACATTCTCTTTAAGCTACAGACGATACACTTCATCTGCCGCGGCGGCTACCTCTTTTGAATGTGTCACAAGAATTACACACCGTCCATCCTCATGTGCCAGATTCAGGAAGATTTTCATAATTTCATTCTGTGTATCCGGATCCAGGTTTCCGGTCGGCTCGTCTGCCACCAGAATCTGCGGACTGTACGACAGTGCCCTTGCGATCGCAACTCTCTGCTGCCCGCCGGAAAGCTTTAAGATCCGGCGATCTGCCTCCTTTTGTCCAAGCGCTACTTTTTTCAGGACTTCATCCGCATGTGCTTTTTTGTCTTCACATGGATACCCCGCAATATCCATGGAAAGAATCACATTTTCTCTGGCAGTCAGTTTCGGCAGCAGATTAAAACTCTGAAAGATCACGCCGATATCATGGCTGCGATAATCATACCGGTTTAAAGAAGAGATATCCTTTCCGTTTAGCAGGATACTCCCGGAAGTCGGAGTCGCAAGCCCGCAGATCAGGGAGAGAAGTGCGGTCTTCCCTGCCCCCGATCTCCCGGTAATCGCATAGAGCTTTCCTTTTTCAAAGGAATAACTGATATCAGACAATACTTGATTTCCTTTTTTTTCATAAGAATATGATACTTGGTTTAATTCTAAGATACTCATTTTTCTTCCTCCTAATCTCGGTTGCTCAGTATTTTCAATGGATCATAACGCATGATAAAGATCAGTGCCGTGCAGCCGGAAATCAGTGTCAGTAAAATTCCGATTCCCATCATTTCCAGAATCACCTGCATATCCGTTGCCGAAGAAATGCTGCTGACATAATTGGCTGCCTGTGCAAATCCAGGACCTCCTGCATTTGAAACCTCCGGTGCCTCTGCTTTTTCTTTCGATCCGCCAGGCTGTTCAGGCGCTTCTGTGCTACCCTGCGCACCTGTTTCTCTTCCAAACCACTGCTCTTGTCCAAAAGAAGAGGAACTCTCAATCTGCTGTGCCAGAAGGTGATTGGTCACCGGTACAGAAGAAACCGCTCCGATTCCGGCTCCGATGATCAATGCACAGAATGTAATACAAAGAGATTCTGTCAGAAACTGTACTGCGATCTTCCATTTCTTCATTCCAATCGCCGCCAGAACTCCAATCTCATATTTTCGTTCCCGAATTGCAAAAATATGCAGAACGATCAGGATCACTGCCCCGATTGCCAGGATGACCATCAGGAAATATCCTGCATATTCACTCAAATGCTGAAGTGGCTCCAGGCTCTCTTCGTAAGAAGTAAGGTCACTGGAAGAAACCGTGTAGTCGTCAGAAAGTCCCATCTCTTTGACTTCATCCTGGAATTTTTCATAATCTGACACAGAATCAAATGCATAGGTTCCGTTCAGCATCGAACGAAGGCTGTCGTTGTCGTCTCCCCTGTTGTACTGTCCGTTGTTGTCGTTGCATTTTCTTCTGACTGTGTCAGGATTGTTTCTAATATCTGATAGCTGACATAAATCTGATTGGAGCTGTCTGCTCCTGCCATAAATCCACCCATCATGCTGGAAGCCGAATCGCTTGTAGATTCTGTCTCATAGATTCCCGCAATCGTGAGTGTATACGTTTCATCCTCCTGATTCGGATTGGAAAGCGTAATCGTATCTCCAACTGCCAGATCATTGTAAGATGCCAGCTCCGAACTGATCACACAGGTATTGTCTGCCGTTCCCTCTGCAAACATCTCCCCTTCGGTGATGGAGCTGCTGCCGTCAACAAAATCTTTCATTGCAGAATCTGAGCTGTAGCCTGTGATCGTAAAATCTCCCTGGGTTCCCATTCGGCCAATGTCATTTAGTTAAGACATTGAGTCGGCAGCCTCTTGCAGAGCAAGGTATATAAAAATATATACCCTGCTCTTTTTTTGTAAAAAATCCTTGACAAATATAGAAAAATTTGCGACGAAGCCACTTAAATGTATTACATTTTGGAGGTAACGCTTATGATATTTGCGGAACATGTAAAAAACAAATTGTCATCTTTAATCCATGAAATGGCGACCGCCCCATGGTTGTTTTCAAAAAATCCAGAAGTTGATTTTTCACGGAACAGAAAACTTGATTTTGTATCTACAATTCAATTTCTTCTTTCTATGGAAAGTGGAAGCTTAAAAAAAGAATTGCTGGATTATTTCCAGTTCTCTGTCGATACCCCGTCTGCTTCAGCGTTCTGTCAACAGAGAAACAAACTACTTCTGGAGGCATTCCAGTTTTTGTTTTATGAATTTAATTCTTGTTTCTCATTCGAAAAAAAGTATAAGGATTATCAACCATTAGCTTGTGATGGCTCAGATTTGAACATTGCCCGTAATCCAAACGATGCAGGCACTTATTTTCAGTCTCAACCAACTGATCGGGGATTTAATCAGATTCATCTGAATGCTCTTTTCGACCTGTGCGAGAAGCGATATATTGATCTTGTGATACAACCTGCAAGGCTAGAAAACGAATCATTGGCAATGACACAAATGATTGACCGTTATAAAGGAGAGAAAAAAACAATTTTTATCGCAGACAGAGGATATGAAACATATAATATTTTTGCGCATGTCCAAGAAAAAGGAATGTATTATCTGATTCGTGTAAAGGATGGCGGTGGGGGAAGCATGACAGGAAGTTTTGACCTTCCTGATGAAAATGAGTTTGACCACGACATGCAACTTATATTAACCCGAAAACAGACAAAAGATGTGAAAGCTAAACCCAAAAAATTTAAATTTATTGCAAAATCCAGTCCATTTGACTATCTGGATTTATATGACAAAAAATTTTATACGTTGAATTTTAGAGTAGTAAGGTTTGCCATTTCAGAAGATTCGTATGAAAGTATAATTACCAATCTTCCAAAGGAAGATTTTCCAGTAGAAGAAATAAAGAAGGTTTATGCAATGCGATGGGGCATCGAAACATCGTTCAGGGAATTGAAATATGCTATCGGATTATGTTGCTTTCATTCAAAAAAGGTGGAGTATATCATTAATTTAGGCAGATAGCAATCTGTCTTTTTGTGCTGCATAAATATAAGAGCAAGTTTTTATAAAAGAAAAATCAGGCAAAGATAGTGAATTTTCTACCTCTGCCTGATAGGAATACATCTGCTTAATGTCTTAACTAAATGACATTGTGTTTCCAAGCCCTCCCAATTTATCTGCTTATATTCAATTTGCTCATCAACGCTTCCTGTAGTACTTGCGAAAAGTTTACTCCCATCGACACAGCTTCTTCATTTAACCATTCCGGAATACTAAGGGTTTTCTTTACCGCTTTTGAATTGTGCTTCCTTTGATATTCCAACATATCAAATTCTACAATCACAATCGTTCCATCTTCATTTTGAATTTTATCCAAATCGGAAGGATCCGGAATTTCTTCTTTCTCTTCCTTCCTGTTCACTAAAGCAAGACCCAACGCTTCTACTGTCATTTCGTAAGCCTGTTTCATGTCATCTCCTTCAGTAAAACATTCCGGAAAATCTGGAAACGAAATCCAAAAGCCGCCTTCTTCCGACTTATGAAAAAGTGCCGGATAGAATAATTTTTCCATACGTAATACCTCCATTTATTTTTCAGGCAGGATTTTATTTTAACCCTGCCTGCTTTAATATTGCTTGCTCCAAACCCTTTTTCATAGCCTTGAAGTGATAAGGAACGATTACCGTTCTTCCAGTAGACCGGTTCTTCATTGTAATATGAGAACCATTTTGTCTGATTTCCTCAAACCCGTTTTTCTTGAGATATTTAATCATCTCTCTCGGTGTCATTGGCATCTTTTGTATCTCCTTTCCTTATCATGGTTATATTATATCACGTATTTTTTACGTATATCAATATTTTTCTGTAATATTACGTATCTTATTTTTTCTAATCTGCTTAATTACCTGATTCACGTATGTACTCAGAATACCCACATCTAATGTAAACAGTAACACTTAAAAACAAAAAAATATGATCAAAATCACCTATTTTGCTTTGTTTTATATTATACTGACACTATATGCCTTCCCGGCAGACTGACGATAACGAGGTGATCCTATGCAAAACATGAACTATTATTATGACTTTTCCGGACAGAAATTCAATCATCCCTTAAGTCTTAGCATCAACAGCTTTGACCGCAAAGTATTTTCCAGACAGACCAGCCTGGAGCTTTCCTATGTTCTAAAGGGCAGTTATGAGGTGATCACAGAACACATCTCCCACTCCCTGACAGAGCAGGAACTGGCTGTGATTGCACCGGACGAGATCCATATACTGAAAAAACTGCAGCCTGAAAGCGTGATTCTGACCATTCACATTGATTTTGAGCGGATTCCGGAAAATATGCTCGGTTCCTGTAAAAATCTGTTCCATACAATTTTGTGTACTCCGGTAAGCAATGCCGCTCTTTTACGCTCCCTGAAAGAAGAAATCCGTCGGCTTCTTATGGTTCTTTTCAATGGAGATTCCGCAGATGGAACTGATCTGTTTGCCCTCAATGAGATTATGATGAAGATCCTCTGCATTGCAAAAAAGCAGCGCAACACACCTTTTGAACAGCTTCCTGTGGACTCCACTCACCACGAGAACTACGTGCGGGCAATCCAGTTTATCGACCGCCATTATCAAGAGGATATTCACCTTACAGACATTGCAAAAACGCTTTCTTTCAGCACCAGCTATACCTCCAGACTGTTCACCCGCTATACCGGACTTTCCTTTGTCAAATATCTGTCCTATGTGCGAGTCCGGGAATCTCTGGAGGACCTTCTGGAAGGGAAAGCTTCGATTGAAGAGATTTCCGGAAAATGCGGGATGCCAAACTCCAAGGCCTACTCTCAGATTTTCAAGGAACTCTACGGCATTACACCCAGCACCTATCGGAAGCGTTTCGTAAAAAATCTGCTTCCTCTTCCGGAGCAGGAAACACGTCCGATGGAATTCACACAGAAACAAAAAGAACTGCTTACAAAGGTCTTTCATCTGGATGATACAAACCGTCTTCTCTTTCACGCAGAGGGGATTCAAATCGTGTCAGATGGCGATACACTCCTTTGTACACTTTCTGATGCCCGTCAAAAAGAACTGCTTCTCTCTCAGAAAGAGGACGATATTGTTCTGACGATACGGCCTTCCTGCACAGGAACATAACTGTTTCCTTTCTGTTTTCAGGCATTTTTTGCTATGTTTTTTACAGGAAAATCTATTTTTGCAAAAAACACGACAAATTTTGCCCTGTATTGTGTTGGGAAAGAGAGGATATTTCTGTCTCTGCATATTAAAATAAATGTAGAATTGTACAGGAGGAAATCAAATTATGAATACATATCCAAAACTCTTCTCCCCGATCAAAATCGGAGAAACTACTGTAAAAAACCGCGTATTTATGCCGCCGATCTCTACAAATCTGGCTGACAAAGGATACGTAACAGATGCTTTGGTGGAGCACTACGCTGCCCGCGCGAAAGGCGGTGTCGGACTGATTGTAACAGAAGTAACAACTGTAGAGCCTACTTATGTATATCTTCCGGGAGATATGTCCATCTGTGACGACAGCTATATCCCGGGATGGGAAAAGCTGACTGCTGCCGTCCACAAGTACGGCGCAAAGATTTTGCCGCAGCTTTTTCATCCTGCTTACATGGCATTCCCGATTCCTGGTACTCCGCGGCTGATCGCTCCGTCTTTTGTAGGTCCTTACTATGCCAAGGAAGCGCCAAGACCGGTCACTGTTGAAGAACTGCAGGTCATTATCCGCCAGTTCGGCGAGGCTGCTCTGCGTGTAAAAAAAGCAGGCGCTGACGGAGTGGAAATTCACGCCGCTCATGCACATGGACTCCTTGGCGGATTCCTTTCCCCGCTCTACAACAAACGGACAGATGCCTATGGTGGAGATATCAATGGACGCTTAAAACTGACTCTTGAAGTCATTGCCGAAGTCAGAAAAATATGTGGAAAAGATTTCATCATCGATGTACGTATTTCCGGAGATGAATATTCAGACGGGGGTCTGAATTTAAATGATGCCATCTATGTTTCCAAACAGCTCGAAAAAGCCGGTGTGGATATGCTTCATGTTTCCGGCGGAACAACGATCAAAAGAGGAAGCTCCATTCCTGCACCCGGAACAAAAATGGGATCTCACAGCGCGCTCTCCGCAGAGATCAAAAAACATGTTTCGATCCCGGTGGCAACTGTGGGACGCATCACAGAACCATGGCTGGCAGAAGAACTTCTGGAAAATGATAAGGCAGATATCTGCATGATCGGCCGCGCAAATCTCTGTGAACCTGAATTCTGCAACAAGGCTCAGACCGGACACGAGGAAGATATCCGTCCATGTATCGGCTGTCTGCGCTGCTTAAACGGCATTATGTTCGGAAAACGGGTTGCATGTACTGTCAATCCTTCTCTGGAACCGGAAAATGAAGACACCATCACCCCTGCAAAAGAGACAAAAAATGTCCTTGTTATCGGTGGAGGTCCTGCCGGAATGGAAGCTGCTTACGTTGCTGCAAAACGCGGACATCATGTTGTACTTGCAGACCGTCAGGATTCCCTTGGCGGAACCGTTCGGATCGCTGCCGTTCCGATTGCAAAACAGGATCTGACACAGCTGATCAAATATCAGGCACACAAACTGGAACAGGCCGGCGTAAAGGTTCTTTTAAATACGGAGGTTACACTGGAAACAATCCAGAAGGACTATCCAGATTATGAGGTCATACTCTGTGCAGGTGCGACTCCGGTTGTTCCTCAGTTTATGACACAATTTAAAGACTGGATGACTGCGGACGACGTCCTCTATGGAAGGAAGTTCCCGGGACGCAAGATTGTAGTCATCGGCGGAGGCTCTGTCGGATGTGAAACCGCAGATTATCTGGCTCCGGTTCTGAATGACCGTTTCCCTAGAAACCGGGAGATTACTCTGATTGAAATGGCACATGAGATCATGGAAGCAGAAAGTGGTCCGGGAAGAAGTCTGCTTGTCCAGAGAATGATGGAAAAAGGAATCCAGATTCTCTGCGATGCAAAAGTGGAAGAAGTCAATCATACCGTGATCAAATATACAAAAGATGGAAAGACTCACGAGATTACAGATGCCGATACACTCGTTCTTGCAATGGGATACCGTCCGTCTAACACTTTAGAGGAACAGCTGACCTCTGCAGGAATTACCTGTCATGTACTGGGCGACTGCAAAAAACCTGGAAATATCAAAGATGCTGTAACAGAAGGATATCAGACTGCATTGAATTTATAAAATAGAAAAGCTGAGATTTTATCATTCAATTTCCGATGATAAATCTCAGCTCTTTTTTATCGTTTCTTTCCTCTCCCGACGCTTTCTCCCAGCCTTACTTTTGTTTCAATCCCATTCAGAGAATTCTCCCAGATATCCGGATCCGGCATTGCCTTTCCTTTTTGTGTGAGCAGAATGATCGTAGAACCTCCAAATGCAAAATTTCCTTTTTCCTGACCTCTTCGCACTCTTGCCGCCTGATGGCGATTTTCAATTTTTCCCACCATCATTGCCCCTACTTCCATCATTAAAACCGTCCCAAAATTTTCTGAGCAGAGCAGCGAAAACTCTCTTGCATTCTCTTTATAGATTGGGAAACTGTCATTCGCCACCGGATTGACCGTATGCGATACTCCCGGTATTTTCACGTTTTCCGATTTTACTCCATCATCCACATAAATGTAACGATGATAATCTTCCACACAAAGCCGGAACACCCATGCATACCCGCCTGCATAGCGTTTTGCAAGCCCTTCATTTTTCAAAAGACTCTCTGTACTGTAGCTTGTATGTTTGATTTGAAACCGGGAATTTTCTTCAATTTTATAGACACTGAGTCTTCCGTCACAAGGACTGATCAGCCTCTCTGGCTCCCGAATGATTCTTCGTGCTCCCGGAAGTGCTTTTCGTTTAAAAAATTCATTGAAAGAGCGGTACTTTTTCTGCTCATACTGATACATCGGAATCTTGTTCTTCCGGATAAACCACGCAATTAGCACTCTGGAGGCCCGAGAATCCAAAAACACAGCTCCGATTTCAGAGATATGTGGATTGATCAGTCCCTTCATAAGAAACCTTCCTGTTTCATGCGTGTAAATCCATTCCAGCAGCCGATCCTGTCCTGAACTGCATTCTTCTATGTTTCCTCTTCTGTCTGCCAGCTTCATCCTTTTTACCTCCTTATTGATCTCATCCTTTGAAAACTACATATGCCGGAAAAACCGCGCTCTGCAGAACTCCCACCATCCTCCGTTATAGAACAGGATGAACAGGACTGCGACTCCTACGATTCCGACAAGAACTGCCAGTTCTTTATTCGTTGGTTTGCGGAACTTAAAATCTGCCACAAACAAGATACCGACCACTGCCACTGTAATATGCAGTGCATACAGAAACCAGTGATATCCCGGAAGTATCAGCGATACTACAAAGAGCAGCGGCAGTACGACTGACATGGATGTGATTGGAAGTCCCTGATAGTATTTTCGATTTTCGCTGGTCTCCTGCTGCCGTTTGGTCTCCATGACATTAAAATATCCAAGGCGGATTACTCCGGCAAGCCCATACAGTACTAAAATTGCCATACTGTAAATACGGCGCATGCCCAACTCATAGCATAATACAATCGGAAACACTCCAAAACAGACCACATCACACAGAGAATCAATCTGAATTCCGAACTGCTTCTCATCCTCTGTTCTGTTTTTCTTCGTTCGCGCAATCTTTCCATCAAACATATCGCATAATCCGGAAAGCGCCAGACAGAACACAGCCCACTTTGGATGTCCTGTAACAGCACAAAAAATGCCGATTATTGATGAAGTAAAACTAATATAAGTCAGCACCACCGTATAATCATAAAATCCTATCATCCCTCAACACGCTCCTTTATACACTTCTTTTGTTCTCTTACTTTTTCATTTCCTATCGTAAGCTGCGCCACCACTGTAAATGCAGCACTGATCAGTAATTCTGCATAATATCCCAGTCCCCGGCTTAAAACCATACCCGGAAGCAGCAAAGATCCGAACACCGGGCGAAAAATATTCAAAAATAATGTTTCACTGATCCCCATACCACCGGGAAGCGGCAGCATATCTACCGCAACTGCTATCACTGCCTGAAGAAACAGAATATCAAAGAATGAAGTTCCTGACAGTCCAAACGCCCGATACACAAACCAGGTAGCTGCAAACAAGGCCATTCTCTGAACAAATGTAATTCCGAATACAACCACGATCACGCCCATATGCTCTTTTAAATATACTGCCGTTCCCCGGTAAGTATCCATAGATGCATCCAGCTTTTCCAGCCGTTCTTCTTTGTGTTTCATCAGGCGCAGCTTTTCCAGCAAATGGACGCCTTTTTTCAGGATTTCCTTTGTCAGCACCGGATGAAATACAAGAACTGTCATAAATACCACACAAAACACATTCAATCCCAATCCCAGATAATAGACCGGCAGAATGCCTTCCAGATATCTGTGCAGAAATCCCTGACCAAATATGAGAATCCCGATTCCGATCACAACCAGGACCAGCTTATATGTAATCGTCACAATCATCAATACTACCGTCGATACTGGAATCGGTATCTTTTCTTTCTTCATATAGTATATCTGCATCGGCTGTCCACCGCTTGCCGACGGTGTAATGCAACTAAAGAAAAAACCAACGGAAGAAAACAGAAAACAAGACCGTTTCTTCAACCGGGTTCCATACGATTTCATCATATACCAGATAATAATTGATTCTGACCATATAAAGAATAATACCAGAGCCACTCCCGGCACCAGCCATTGCCACTGTGCCTGTCGAATGGAGTGCATCATACTCTCAAGGTCTTCTCCTCGAAAAACACCATATACAGTCAGACCAAATACAAGTAATAAAAATAAAATATTAAAAACTGCTTTTTTCTTATCTCTCATGTCGTGCTCCTCCTGTCAAATGAAAAATACAGCTTTGTATCCTTTCACAAAATCTTTGATATATCCGATACCACTGTGTTTTCCCGGAAACCGTAAAACAGATCTGCGCCAGGATAACACCACCTGCCACATCCCAGACAACATGCTGTTTTGTCATCAAAGTGGATAAAAACACGCAAACTGCAATCACACAGGACAGGTATTGATACCATTTCGGAATCTCCTGCCGCCCACGAATTCCCAGAAAACAAAACCAGCTTACCAGGCAATGAATGGAAGGAAACAAATTGTCCGCGGCATCAATGGAATAAAGCCAGATCACGGCCTGATTCCAGAATCCGTCTGCCACAATCTCCGGTCTGGTATTGGTCGTCGGAAACAAGACAAAAAAACAGAAACAGACAATCCGGGATATTGCATCTGCTGTAAAAAAGCGATATACACTCTCTTTTTCCTGTCCCGCAATCAAAATGTAATTGATTCCCCAAAACAGATAACATCCAAAATAGATTACCAATGTCCAGGGTATGAAAGGGATCCTCTCATCCAACACAGTCTCAATATTGTAATGATATCGCCCGGATGCAATCCATCTGGCACCATTATATGCCAGTGAGTTCCATAACAATGCCAGTAAAAGCGGCACAATCCCGTACGCCGGAATCAGTTTCTTCCTTACATTGTTCTGTCTGTATCTCATCTTGCCTGCTCCTTCTTCTCCAACATTTGACAGTGTTTAGTATAGTCGTTTTCTGTTTCTTACTCAATAGTCTTTACTGTATCTTTAAGAATCTTTAAGAAATCTTAAAGATTAGAGAGCCTGTTTCCAAGCTCTCCAATGATTATCTGCTTATATTTAATTTTCTCATCAGTGCTTCTTGAAGAACCTGAGAATAATTTACCCCGGCTCTCGTAGCCGCCTCATTCAACCACTCTGGTATGGTTAATGTTTTCTTCACTGCTCTATTATTATGCATTTTTGCATATTCAATTGTATCGCATGCGATATAATTCACAAATTCTCCGTCCTTTAACTCGACTTCTGCCGGAACAGAGACCTTTCATTTTTATTGTGGCGGATCCATGGAACTGATATAATAAAGGTATCAAGAAAACGACAGATCAGAGAAAGGAAGGGGAGCAGAATGGTTATTTGGCTTCTATTTTTAGCAATTATCCTGTGGGTCAATTTACCATCCATTGTACAGAAATGCCTTACGAATAAACTCATAAATAAAGATTACCATCCATCAAATGGACCGCTAAAAATGATTGAATGGTTTCGTCTTTACCCACTTAAAAAGTTATTGCTAGCCTTTATATGGGGATTTTGTGCTTATCAGTCTGTACGGGGATTTAGAATAGTGTGGATTGAAAAACATCAAGAAGTTCTATGGATCGAATTATTCTTTCTTTGTTTTACTTTGTTGACCGCATATAAAATATGGAAATATATCAAAACGCCCTATCATTGTGCAAAGTTCAACACGAATGTTTGTCAGTAAAAATTGGTTCGTTATAAACGGAAACCTCTATGCCAAAAAGTATATAAAGGATTTGCGCTATGTATTTCCAGGAACCAGAAATAATACAATATGGATTACTTATTACAACAATAAAAGACTGACTCTGCCTTTTTCAAGCATTGATTTGTCAGGAGATAACGGCGAAGAAATGAAACGAATACTTAATAAAATAATGCGGGGAGACCAGAGCATTGTCGTAAATGCAAAATAGAAAATCAGGATTATCCACTTAAATGGTAATCCTGATTTTCTATTTTCTCTTCAGTTCTAATTAGTCTTCTGCAACATCTTTCATGCTGAAGCTGAATCTTCCCATTTTATCTTTTCCAAGGCATACCACCTTCACAACATCTCCAATGTTCAGAACATCTTCTACCTTGTTGACTCTCTCTTTGGAGATCTTGGAAATATGAACCATTCCTTCTTTTCCAGGTGCAAACTCAAGAAATGCTCCGAATTCTTTGATGCTGATTACTTTTCCTTCAAAAAGCTGTCCTGCTTCAAAATCTGTTACGATCGTTGCGATCAGCTTCGCTGCTTTTTCCATCGCTTCTTTTTCTGTACCGCAGATAGAAACTGCTCCATCGTCTGTGATATCGATCTTCACTCCAGTCTGCTCGATGATCGCATTGATCGTCTTTCCTCTCTGTCCGACAACATCGCCGATCTTCTGTGGGTCGATCTGCATCTGAATAATCTTCGGTGCATAAGTTCCCACTTCTTTTCTAGGTTCTGCAATTGCTTTATTCATCACTTCATCCAGAATGTAAGTTCTTGCTTTCTTTGTCGCTGCGATTGCTTCTTCAATGATTGGTCTTGTCAGTCCGTGGATCTTAATGTCCATCTGGATCGCTGTGATACCCTTGTGTGTACCAGCCACTTTAAAGTCCATATCTCCGAAGAAATCTTCCAGTCCCTGGATATCTGTAAGAACCAGATAATCATCGTCTGTCTCTCCTGTCACCAGACCTGCTGAAATTCCGGCAACAGCTGCCTTGATCGGCACACCTGCTGTCATCAGTGACATACTGGACGCACATACGCTTGCCTGAGAAGTAGAACCATTCGATTCAAATGTCTCAGATACCGTACGAATCGCATACGGGAACTCTGCCTCGCTTGGAAGTACCGGAAGGAGTGCTCTCTCTGCCAGTGCACCGTGACCAATCTCACGACGTCCCGGTCCTCTGGATGGTTTTGTCTCTCCAACAGAATAAGACGGGAAATTGTAGTGGTGCATATATCTCTTGGAAGTCTCTGCCTCATCCAGTCCGTCGATTCTCTGTGCTTCTGAAAGAGGTGCCAGTGTTGTCACTGTACAAATCTGAGTCTGTCCTCTTGTAAACATCGCAGATCCATGAACTCTCGGGATCAGGTCTGTCTCTGCTGCCAGCGGACGAATCTGATCGATCGCACGTCCGTCCGGACGTTTGTGATCTTTTAAGATCATCTTTCTGACGGTCTTCTTCTGATACTGATAAACTGCTTCCCCTAACACTGCCAGCCATTCTTCGTTCTCTGCAAATGCCTCTTCCAGTTTTTCTGTAATGACACGGATATTTTCTTCTCTTGTCTGTTTGTCATCTGTAAAGACTGCTTCTTCCATCTCTGCCGGTGGAACGATCTCTTTAATCGCCTCAAACAGTTCTTCCGGAACCGCGCAGCTTGTATATTCATGTTTTGCTTTTCCGCATTCTGCCACGATCGTCTCAATAAATGCGATGACTTTCTGGTTCAGTTCATGTGCCGCAAAAATAGCCTCGATCATCTGAGCCTCCGGAACTTCATTTGCTCCGGCTTCGATCATGATTACTTTCTCTTTTGTAGATGCAACTGTCAGCGCCAGATCCGATACTTCTTTCTGTGCTGCTGTCGGGTTGAATACAAATTCTCCGTCAACCAGACCAACCTGAGTCGTAGAGATCGGTCCGTCAAACGGAATATCTGAAATACTTGTGGCAATCGCCGCACCAAGCATTGCTGTCAGTTCCGGACTGCAGTCCTGATCAACAGACATAACCAGATTCTCCAATGTCACGTCATTTCTGTAATCCTTCGGGAACAGAGGACGCATCGGTCTGTCAATGACACGACATGTTAAAATTGCATTCTCAGAAGCCTTTCCTTCTCTTTTGTTGAATCCTCCCGGAATCTTTCCGACTGCATAAAGTCTCTCATTGTACTCTACACTCAGCGGGAAAAAGTCAATCCCGTCTCTTGGCTTCTCAGATGCTGTCGCAGTACAGAGAACTGTAGTATCTCCGTAGTGCATCAAAACCGCACCATTTGCCTGCTTTGCCACTCTGTCAACATCCACGCGCAGAGTTCTGCCGGCAAGTTCCATCTCAAATTTCTTATACATAATATTCTCCTTTTTGTTTGAAACATTTCCCGGAACAAGTGTCTCCGAAACTACTGAAAAAAACACCGGAAGCTTTCGATATACTTTTCAGTGGTCTCGGGTATACATACTTGTCCGCAATCTAGATTATTATACCATAGATATGTATGAATCGCAAGAAATAAAAAGACCTCTGCCTGCCGGATAAACCGACACAGGCAGAAGTCCCTCTTCCATGAATTATTTTCTTAATCCAAGTTTTTCGATCAAAGCACGGTATCTTTCGATATCTACTTTTTTCAGGTATGCAAGCAGTCCACGTCTCTGTCCTACCATTTTCAGAAGTCCTCTTCTTGAGTGGTGGTCTTTTGGATTTGCTTTGAAGTGATCTGTCAGCTCGTTGATTCTTGCTGTCAGGATCGCTACCTGTACTTCCGGAGATCCTGTATCTCCTTCACTTCTTCCAAATTCTGCAATAATAGCCTGTTTCTTTTCTTTTGCGATCATCGTATGATCCTCCTTTAAACTTAATAATAAACCGCCTGGTATTAAGTAACGGTCGGAGTTGTCCGATTACCGAACACCGGCTGAATCCTAAGGTAGTATACCACAGGGATTTTCGGATGTAAAGTCCTATTTTTTCAACTCGATTTTCAAAACAGTATCGATTTCATCCGGCAGCGGATAACTGAATACCGGATTTTCACCCAGCGCCACAAACGGTGTATCTGAATACATAGCTGTATTCCATGCCTCACCCCTCTGCACCTGCGCTCCGCTGGAAAGGAAGGTGATTGTTCCTACCTCCTGCGGGCTGATTCCATACAATGGGAGTGCTCCCAGAGGCGTTTCATAAATATGGGCATATACCGTGTTTCCTTTTTGTGTATAACGTCCCCATTCCGGCTTGTCATACTCGGAAATTCCACATTCATAAAGACTTTCTCCGTTTTGCTCCATCCATTCTCCTACCTGCGTCAGAATTTCCTGGCTTTCTTTCGGAATTCTTCCTTTTGCATCCGGTCCTACGTTCAGGATAAAGTTTCCGCCTTTGCTGACACATTCAACCAGTTTGCGGATAATGGTCTGTGATGTTTTGTAAGTATGATCATAATAACAGTATCCCCAGTGGTTGTTCATCGTTGCACAAAGCTCCCACGGGATCGGTTTTCCGTTCAGATCTTTCATTCCTCCCGGCGGAATGATCATTTCCGGACTTGCGAAATCTCCGCTGTAAATATTCGGATGATCTGTTACGATACTTCCGTTCTTCTCTCCGGAACCTTCCAGACGATTGTCAATAATAACATCCGGCTGATGTTTTCTGACCATACGGATCAACTCTTCTGCTTTCCATGTATCTTCACACATGTTGTCATAAGAGAAATCAAACCAGAGAATATCCAGCTTTCCGTAATTGGTCACCAGTTCTTCCACCTGGCCATGCATATATTCCAGATACCGGTCAAAATTGATATTTTCATCTTTATACGCCTCATTTCCGCGCATTGGATGGTGCATATCATTGTATTTCGGATAGTCCGGATGATGCCAGTCAATCAGTGTAAAGTAAAGCCCTACTTTTAATCCTTCCGCACGGAATGCATCCAGAAATTCCCGAACCAGATCCCGTCCGGCCTTTGTATTTGTCGCTTTATAATCTGTCAGTGCAGAATCAAACAAACAAAATCCATCGTGATGCTTTGCAGTCAGCACCGCATATTTCATACCTGCTTTTTTTGCCAGTCTTGCCCATTCTCTCGGATTGTAATCCGTTGGATCAAACTGCTCGAAATATTTCTCATATTCTTCTACTGTCATTCGTTTTTCGGACATTACCCACTCGCCCAGCGCCGGAATGGCATACAGTCCCCAGTGGATAAACATTCCGAATCTTTCTTTCCGGAACCATTCGGTCCGATTCCATATTTCCTGATTCATTACTATTTTCCATATCCTTTCATTTCATAAACAACACCGTTGTGTTCCCGGCTGTCTTCTGCCGCCAGTGCCATCAAATGACTCTCGATGGATTCTGATGCGGCGCTTACGCTTTTTGCAGTTCCGCCTCCTGCCACCAGTTCCACAAAGTCTTTCATCATGGAGACATCGCTTCCGCTGTGTCCACCTTTTGGTACTTTTACCTTGATCTTTGTTGTATTTCCAGACGCAAAATCTTCCACAATGATTTCATTTTCTTCCATGTTTCCGCGAATCTGTCCTTTTGTTCCCATCAGATTGATGATCCGCTCGCATTTATTGGTAAACGCACACATTGTCATACTTGCTGTCACACCATTGTCAAACTCCAGATTTACTACCTGATGATCTACCACATCGTTGTCACAGTGGTAAACACACCTTCCATATGGTCCGTCTTTCAATGCATCCAGCAGAGATTTTTTATCCGTCTGAAGACTTACCACTTTTGCAAATGTTCCGCCTTTTTCCTCTAAATCCTCCAGATAGAATCGAGGTGCAAAATACGGACATTCATCCCGGTGTACACATCCGTCCAGACAGTGAGCCGGAGCATCTTCTGGTGCATTTTCTTCTTTAAAATGCATCAGATTTCCGAAGCTTGTAAGTCTTGTACAGGACGCACCTACGAGCCATAATAAGATGTCCATATCATGACAGCACTTCTGCAGGATCATCGGACTGCTTAAGGACTTGTTTCTCCAGTTACCACGTACAAAGCTGTGTGCCATATGCCAGTATCCCACACTCTCAATATGCTGGATATCAACAAGCTGACCGATCGCTCCTTCATCCAGAAGCCGTTTCAGCTCTCTGAAAAATGGAGAATAACGCAGCACGTGGCAAATACTGATCACCTTGTCATAATTCTTTGCGATCTCCCCGATCTCGATCAGTTCAGATTTTACAGGTGAGATCGGTTTTTCACATAAAATGTGATAGCCTTTTTCCACAGCCAGCTTCAATGCCTCATAATGCATCTGATCCTGTGTACAGATCAGAACACAGTCCGCCATTTTCGGACGGTTCAAAAGCTCCATGTCCGATTCCACAGCGTTTTGAGGTGCAATATCATGAAGCTTTGCAAACTCTTCCCGTCGATCCGCTCTTGGTTCCGCTACTGCTACAAATTTCAATTCATTGGGATAATCCAGGGCATAAGAGGCATAAGCCTCTGCCCCTCTCTGTCCGGCTCCCAAAAGAATGGCTGTTACTTGTTTCATGTTTTTTCTCTCCTTTTAGCCTTTTACTGCCCCACCAGACAGTGCTTCAATAAAGTACTTGCTGAAACAGCAGAACAAGATCACCGGCGGAAGCAGAATTACAACGATTGCGGAAAACATTCCGTTGTAGTTCGTAGAAAATGCATTCTGGAACTGTGCCAGAATCGCCGGAACAGTCTTCAGTTCTTTTGTTGTCAGTACCATAGATGCCCAGTAGTATTCATTCCAGTAATTCATAAACGCCAGCATTGCTGCTGTCAGGATTCCCGGACGTGCGATCGGCAGCATGATCTTGAAAAATGTCTGTGTATAACCGCAGCCGTCAATACGCGCTGCTTCTTCCAGCTCTACCGGTATCGTCAGGAAATAGTTTTTGATGACCATAAAGCTGACTGCGATACCGCTGCATGTATAGATTAAAATCAATCCTGCATGCGTATCGTTGATTCCCATACTGTTGATCAGATTATAAACCGGGAATGTCATCGCTGTCGGTGGAATAAACAATGTAGACATCAACATGACGCTGACCACCGATTTAAATTTAAAGTTCATTCTTGCCACAACATACGCTGACATGGAAATCATGATGATACTTAATACGACAGAAATACCTGCCACTTTAAAACTGTTAAAGAAGTATCTCATAATATGCATGTCCCGGAATACTCCGATATATCCATCAAAACAAAGTGCACTTGGCAGAGTAAATCCCGGCTCTGCCAGAGGATCTGCCTTCAACGAGGAAATTGCCACCCAAATAACCGGAAACAGGGAGATGAAACATACCAGAATCATCACAACATACGAAACGATCTTTCCAAAAGTCCCCACTCCATGGACCGCTTCATTTTCTTTGCCTTTTCTCTGTCTGCTCATCATCTTCTGCCTCCTTTCTGTTTTCTCTCACGAAACAGCATATTAATGATCAGGATCAATACCAGACCTCCCAGGATCTGAATCGCACCGATCGCATTTGCACGTGCGTACTGTGCTCTTGGACTGACAACTGCCAGTTCACGGATCAGGAAGCTGATACTCTTTGTTCCTGCTGCTCCGTTCGTCAGGAAATAAACTTCATTATACAACAGGAATCCTGCGGATACGGAGAGAATACTGATTGTCTTTATTGTATCTTTAATCAATGGAAGAACGATACAACGATCCAGTGTCCATCCTTTGGCTCCATCCAAAAGTGCCGCCTCACGAACCTCTTCCGGTATTGCAGAAATCTGTCCCAGAACCATGATCATGTTTGTTCCTGCAAAGAAGATGTATGCGCAGGTCAAAGCGATCATATTTACCTTTGGTATAAACAGTACGTTGTCCTGGAAATTCGGCACAAAAACACGGATAATTTCATTGATAATACCATACTTCGGATTGTACAGCTGTAAGAAGATCAATCCCATTGCTGCCGAAGAAATAATATTCGGTATCACGTAAATATTTCTTGCCAGCTTCCATCCTCTGCATTTCTTGGAGATTACCAGTGCCACTCCTGTCGCGATCGGAACCTGGACTACAAGTCCGCACAATGCCCAGATACAGGAATTTCTAAGTCCTTCCCAGAAATACGGATATTTCTCAAAAATATATTTATAGTTGTCAAACAGATGTCCAAAGGAATACATCTGCATATCATTCAAATTCGTGTAGTCCCATTTTGCAAAGGAACTGATGACCACCGTTGCGATCGGATATAAATAAAACACACAAAAGCAGACCAGAGTCGGTAAAAGAAAGAAGAGAATAAACGCATTCTTTCTCAACTTTTGTTTTTTTCCGGTTATTTCCATTTTGCTACCTCCTACTCTGGAAAATTTCATAGAGAAGGAAGCTGCTCCTTAAATACCTCCTGCAAAGAGCAGCTTCCATGATTTACAATTAACCAATCAGACCGATCAGTTCACTCTTTAATTCTTCAAATTTTGCATTTACATCAGTTCCGGAAACGGTAGATTCGATCAGTTTGTTACCGATCGCATTTGCAATATCTGTTCCCCATGTAGAATCGATTGTTGCAATCACATATTCTGCATCATTTGCCTGAGAACATGCCTCTGCAAGAAGTTTTGTTTTCTCGTCAGATCCTTCTGCCAGTGCATTCAGATCCAGTGTTGTTGTACATGGGTTTGCACCTACTTCTTTGAAGATCTTTGTCTGTACTTCATCACTTGTCATATATTTTACAAATTCCAGTGCCAGTTCTTTTTCTGCATCACTCATATCATTTGCTGCTGTGATTCCGCCGCTTGCAGAAGATAAGGAAACGCTTCCCGGGAAGATTGCCGGTTTAAAGTTTGTAGTATCTTCAAATCCGCCTGCTGCCCATACTCCGTTGAAGAACACTGCAGACTGTCCTTTGTTGAAGTCTGCTGCCCAGTCGTTTGCACCGTCATCGGCATTGCTGCTGGCATTGGAAGATCCGTTTTTCTGATCCATATTTGCCACCTGTTTGAATGCTTCTTCAAACTCTTTGGATTCGATTGCTTCTTCTGTCAGAGGCTCTCCTACGATTTTTCTTCCATTTTCGGACATACCGAGGATTGCGTTAAAGCATCTTGTAGATCCCTGACCGGCACCATATGCATACACATCTCCGCCTGCGGAACGTACTTTTTCCATTGCTCCTTCAAAATCGCTCCAGTTCTTCCATGTATCCGGTGTTGTTGCTCCTGCGTCTTTTAACACCTTGTCATTGTACCAGTATCCCAGTGTCAGAAGCTGATCGTGAACCGTATAAATCTTTCCATCCACGTCGTTCTGTGTATAGTTGATTCCAACGTTGTCTTTGATTCCTTCTTCATCTATGTATGGTTTCATGTCAAGGAGCAAATCCTGACTGATCGCTGCCAGTGATACAGACCGTCCTGCCAGATCCACCATATCCGGATAGCTTCCGCCTGCCACTTTATTTTCTACCACACTGTCGATATCCTCTGTCGGAATTGCTTTAAATTCCACTTCTCCATCTGCATGCTCTTTTGCAAACTCGTCATAGATATCGCGCATAACCTGTGCAGGTGCCCATTCGCTTGCATCCTGATAATATCCATGATAAAACTCCAATACCTTGTCATCAGATGCTTCTGTTTTCTTTTTGCCGTCATCTGTTTTCTCAGAGTCACCGGATTTCCCACATCCGGAAACGACTACTGTTGCCGCCATAGTTGTAGCCAAAATCAGGCTGATGATTCTTTTCTTTTTCATTACTAAATCCTCCTTCGATTTCCTGTTGAATTTAGAATATCATGATCATCAGCCTGACTCTATGGATAGAATTGACACTTTCTTGCATTATTTCTGGTTTTTCCGTGTCAATTTCCTGTTTTTTGTAATATATTTATGATTCTGCCGTTTTCTTGTAATTTATTTACCTCTGTTTTGTCATATTTATGAAAAGCGCCATACCATTTTCATGATATGACGCTGCAACTATTGATATAAATTTGTACAAAACTGCTCTTCATCCAAAGTCCCGTTAAGAACTTCCATAATCTGGTTCCGAAAGTTTTCCAGCTGATCTGCTGTCCAGAGATTGTCCGGCACCTCAATGATACGGTCTGCTCCACGAATTGCTTCCACAGCATTGCACATCCTCGGAATCTGCTCCTTATATTCTTCCAGATGTATCTTTGGGCTGGACGGCATTTGTCCGGTTTCCAGAAGAATCCGCTTCTGTACCTTTTCGCTGAGCATATACTTTAAAAATTCAACACTGGCATCCATTGTCTCTTGATTCCCGGTATTGCCTACAATATATCCCAGACATACGGAAGAACTGGCGATCGTGCTGCCATTCTTTCCCGGAAACGGTGCATAGCAGGCATCGATTTTTTCATCGATCAGCTTACTTGCCCACACTCCATTGATATACATGGCTGTATTTCCACTGTTGAACATACTTCCTTCGTCCCTGTATCCATAATTTTTGTCTGTACTGTCCCCATATTGTCTGATCTGCTTCATTGTCTCTAAAACCGGAAAAAGTTCTTTTGCACTTAGCATCATCGAATGATTTTCCACTGCGTCCTGTGCTTCTTTGGAAGTGTCCAAAAGCAGGGCATCTGCCAGATAAGCACTGTTTTCTTTCGTAATCTGTACCGGGATCACCGATTTTCCTTCATTCTGTGACCAGCTCTGTATCTTCTCACAAGCCTCCAGAAACTCATCCCAGGTCTCCGGTACCGATTCAATCCCCGCTTTTTCAAAAATATCCGCGTTATACCAGTATCCCCCTCCAAGCAACAGTACATCTGACAGGGTATACAGCTTCCCGTCCTTCTGCCAGTAGGAAATGATCTCCGGCGCTACAGAGTCTGCAAATTCCTGATCTTTCTCCAGATAAGGCATAAGGTCTGCCGCTTTGTTTTTTTCTTCCATAAAGCGGTACACCGAATCTTTTCCGTAGCCTCCTGTAAAAATCAGATCCGGAACCTCTCCAACAGAAAGCATGTTTTTTGTCTTTTTGATCACCTCATCCGATGAAGTCATGGACATCAGATTCAGCTTGATCTCCGGGTGCTCTTTTTCAAAATCCTTATAAATCTGCCGCATTCTGACATGCTCCGATTCCATGGAGCCCCAACCATGTATCAGCGTAATCTCTGTCTGCTCCGCGCTCTCCTTACTGCAGCCTCCGAGCAGACAGGCCGTCATAAGAAGCAGTAAAACCCACGTTCCTTTTCTCATAGATTTCTTCCTCCGGACTGCTCGTATTCCTTTGGCGGACATCCTGCATATTTCTTAAACACCTTTGAAAAATATGCCGTATCCTCAAAACCGGTCAATGCTGCGATCTCATAGATTTTCTTGTCTCCTCTTAAAAGCAGTTCTTTGGCTTTTTCCACACGAAGAGAATTAATCGTATCAAACAGGTTCTCTCCTGCCTTCAATTTGTAAAACCGACTCAGATAACTGGAGCTGACATGGACTGCCTCCGCAATATCCGCCAGTGTCAGGCGCTCTGTATAATGGTTCCGGATATAGGTCTGAACACGCTTTAACAATGTATCTGTCCCATCTCCCTCTTCTGCATTCTGCGGCACGATCAAAATCTGCTCTGCACTTCTTCCCTTGGCGTAGGCCTTTGTCTGTTCATAGAGCAAGGAAGAATCATCTCCCTGCTGATAGGCCCGGCTGCACAAAATCTGCGGCGTCTCTCCAAGAAAGTTTTTACAAAAGGCTTTCATTTTCTCACAACAGCTGAAGATTTCCTCTGTCCGTTCACTGTCATTGACTGTAAGCACCAGTCCTTCTTCCTCCGTTCCGGGTGAAAGAGCGCGGTATTCAAACGAATGAAAGGCATGCAGAAAGAATTTTCTCACCTTTTCACCCTGACGCACCGGTGTTACCAGGAGCATCCGATACCAGGTCATATTTTCACTCTCCAGCCGCTGTTTGATATTTGCAATGGCTGCCGGAATTTCTTCCAGAGCTGCTGTTTTGACAATATAATCACTCACCTGGTACTGAATTGCCTTTCGTGCATACTGAAAATCCGCATACGCAGTCAGAAAGATCACAGACGTCCGGATATGATTTTTATAAATGTATTCCGCAACTTCCATGCCGTCCATCAGCGGCATTTTTATATCAATGATCGCAATATCCGGCGGACAGCTGCGGATCTGTTCCAACAGATCCTGACCATTCTCCGCAACATAGATCAGCTCGCATCCAAGCTCCTCCCAGGGAATCAGCTTTTCCAACCCTTCCCGGATATATGGTTCATCATCTGCAATCATCACTCTCCACATGACTTTCTTCCCCCTTTTTCCAACGGCAGACACATCGTTACACAAGTACCCGCACCCGGTGTACTCTCAATCTTCATCGATGCTTCTTCACCGTATATCGTATGAAGCATCTGCTGTGTATTGGTAAGACCGATGTGCGTATGCTTCTCATCTTCCACCGCCTGCCCTTTGTTCTTCTTCTGCTCTCACCTGGTACTGAATTGCCTTTCGTGCATACTGAAAATCCGCATACGCAGTCAGAAAGATCACAGACGTCCGGATATGATTTTTATAAATGTATTCCGCAACTTCCATGCCGTCCATCAGCGGCATTTTTATATCAATGATCGCAATATCCGGCGGACAGCTGCGGATCTGTTCCAACAGATCCTGACCATTCTCCGCAACATAGATCAGCTCGCATCCAAGCTCCTCCCAGGGAATCAGCTTTTCCAACCCTTCCCGGATATATGGTTCATCATCTGCAATCATCACTCTCCACATGACTTTCTTCCCCCTTTTTCCAACGGCAGACACATCGTTACACAAGTACCCGCACCCGGTGTACTCTCAATCTTCATCGATGCTTCTTCACCGTATATCGTATGAAGCATCTGCTGTGTATTGGTAAGACCGATGTGCGTATGCTTCTCATCTTCCACCGCCTGCCCTTTGTTCTTCTTCTGCTCTTCCACATCAAATCCGACTCCGTCATCTTTGATCTGAATCCGCAGCTTCCCATTTTCTTCTTTTGCTTCCACCCTGATATGACCGCTTCCCGGTTTCGGTTCGAGACCGTGTGAAACAGCGTTTTCCACCAATGGTTCCACACTCAGCCGCGGAATTCTGGCATTTTTCACTTCTTCACTGCAAAGTATATCATATGTAATCTTTCCTGCAAACCGCTCTCCCTGTAAAAGCAGATAAAACTCGATCAACTCCATCTCCTGAAATAACGGGATTTCAATCTCTCCGTTCCGGAAAATCTTTCCCTGAATCAGTCTGGAAAATGCGCTCAAAAGCTTTTGCAGTTCTTTGTTTCCCTGCAATCCTGCTTTCATACTGAGCATGGATAAAATGTTAAACATGAAATGCGGATTGATCTGAGACTGCAAATATTTTACCTGAGCCTGTGTAGCAAGAAGCTGTTTTTCATAGACTTCCGTGATCAGATTTTTGATCTGCCCGGTCATCTCATTAAACCGTGTGCTGATCTCATCAAACTCTCTTGTATCAAATTCCCGCATCTGCGCATCCAGTCTGCCGTTTCCAAATTTCCGGATATCTTCTCCGATAAACTTCAGCGGACGTGTCATTCTCATGGATACCGCAAATACGACAATCGCCGTGATTCCGATCACGATCAGAAAAATCACTGCAAAAGGCTGTACGGTGGAACGGATCGAGGCATAGATCAGATTCTTGGGAAGTGCCATCCTCAGTTCAATCCCAAACCCGGTTTTCCCTCCATAAAAGAGAGTCATCTGATTTCCGATCTTTTCCTCACTGCTTCCCAAATCCTGAATTTCCAGCATCTGTTTTGCCTGTTCTTTTCCCTTTTCATTTGCAAACAGAATCTGTCCTTTTTCTCCTGTGATCAGCCAGCTGCTTTCCGGATATTCTTTTGTTTTGGAAAACAACGTATCCACCGCACTTTTTCCAAGGGAAATAATGCAGCAGCCGGACTCCTCCATCTCCTCATTGTATACACGCATACATACATACGCGCGTTCATCATGTGTCATATACCAGTATTCATTGCTGCTTTTCAAAAAACTGGAATTGATTTCTTTATAAATTTGATTCTGAAGCTCCATATTTTCCACTGTCTCCGGGTAGAAACGACTGCTCACCCATTCTCCGTTTTCATTAAACAGATAGATGCAGTCGATAAACGGAGAGGCGGAATCAACCATATTCATTTCCGAAAACAAATCGGTACTGTTTGCAAACTGCTCCCTTGCTTCTTGCTCATTGTACGCTTCTCCCGCGATAAAATGTTTCAGCACATTATTATGCCGCAGAGAAATCACCATATTTTCCATATTTTTGATTCTTGTATCAAACTGCCCGCTTGTATTCTCGAGATAAAATTCCAGGTCAGAACGAGCCTGTCTCGAAAAATGAAAAACGGACAACACCATCTGTGCGATTCCAAGAATCAATGTCGAAATAATACAGGCCGACAAAGTCAGAAAGATCAGCTTTGTACGAAAACTTGGTTTTTTCTTCCCTTTCTTCATAAACCACCTCACTGCTGCGCCCGAAAATACTCCATACCAAATAAAATATCTCGATCCACCTGTGTTTTTAACTCCTCCAGAGATGCAAATCTGCTCTCCGGTCTCTCAAACGCACAGAATTCAATCTCCACATATTTTCCGTATGCATCTCCCTTATAATCAAATACATACACCTCTGTCAAAATCCGTTTTGCATCCGTTACCGTCGGTTTGATCCCCAGATTGCCGATTCCGCAATACCAGGTTCCATCCATTTTTACTCTGCATGCATATACGCCAAACCGGGGGGCTGCTTTTTCGGGCTTCCATGCGACATTCAAAGTGGGAAATCCCAGCGTTCTCCCGAGCTTTTGTCCATGCTCTACAACGCCCTCTGTACGGTATCGGTATCCCAAAAGCTTTTCTGCAAGTTCCACATTGCCGACTTTCAGCGCCTCTCTGATATAGGTACTGCTGATTTCCCTTTTTCGATACACTGCCTTTTCTACAATCTCCAGCTCATATCCATAGCGCTTTGCATACTGTTTCAGCATACAGATATCTCCTCGCTTCTGATGACCAAAATGAAAATCTGTTCCCACTGCAATGTATGCGGCATGCAGTTGTTCAATCAGGATCTTTTCAATAAATTCCTCTGCTTCCATCTCACGGATTGCCTCAGTAAACGGACAGATGATCAGCGTATCCACACATCCTTCCAGATATGCTTTCTTTTCCTCGCCTGTCATCAATGCTTCTTTCCCCATATCAAATGCAAAAACAACACTTTCCGCTTTTTCCTGATCCGCAAATCTTTGAATCCGGCTGATCAGTTCCTGATGTCCTCGGTGAAGACCGTCAAACTTTCCGAGTGTGACAGCTGTCCTGTTTTCTGTCTGATATTTGCTTAAGTCTGTTACGTACTGCATAATCATCCTCTTATTTCTTCCTGATCCAGAAACATCTTTTCCACAGTAAGTTTTTTCCTGTTTTTATCAAAACAGAAGATACCGATAAAATGATTTTCCAGATCGTATACACGTATCCATTCCTGATTTTTTCTTTCTTCCATATCTGTTACAAAGCGGATTGGAATCTCATTTCCGTTATACGCAAGCGCCTGCCCCTCTTTTTTTACCGTCACGGCAGGATATTGGAAAAACACTGCATCCAGAGGGGTTATAATCTCTGAAAGCTTTCCTTCCTCTCTTTTTTTCTGTATTTCTGAAAGCTTCAGACTGCTCTCAATCTCAAAACGGCTCACCTTTGTACGAAGAAGCGACTCCATACATCCAAAGCAACCCAGCTTTTCACCGATATCGTGACACAATGTCCGGATATAGGTTCCCTTGGAACAGGAAACCTCCATCCTCACACGCGGCAGTGCCATTTCCAGGATCCGGATCTCTTTGATTTCAACTTTGCGGCTTTTGCGCTCGATCGTCTTCCCTTCCCGTGCCAGCTCATACAGCTTTTTGCCGTTTACTTTCAGTGCAGAATACATGGGCGGTATCTGATCATATTCCCCCACAAAACTCATCACACAGTCTTTTACCTGCTCCTGCGTGAGTCCTTCTGTCTCTCCCACTCTCAGCACAGTTCCTGAAATATCCTGGGTATCGGTCTCTTTTCCAAGCAACAGGACCGCCTCGTATGTTTTATCCTTTTCCGTGAGCATATCACATACCTTTGTTGCTCTTCCCAGACAAACAGGAAGCACGCCTTCCGCATCCGGGTCCAGCGTGCCTGTATGTCCGATCTTCTTCTGCCCCACAATTCCACGCAGCTTTGCCACTACATCATGGGATGTGTATCCTTTTTCTTTGTATACGTTCAGAATTCCATTTACCATAACAATTCCTGTCTTTCTCTTCTATGCCTCTTTTAGCTGCAATGTAATCTGTCTAAGCAGATTGTTGATCACATCGTGCGCAGAACCTTTCATTGTAACCCCTGCTGCACGCACATGACCGCCTCCACCAAAATACTGAGCAATACTGCTTACATTGACTTTGCCCTTGGAACGCAGACTGACCTTATACTCCCGGGTGTCCGTCTCATGCAGAAAAATCGCCACTTCCACACCTTTTGTCTGCCGAAGCTGAGCCACGATTCCCTCCAGATCGCTTGGAACTGCCTCGAAAAATTCCATCTCTTTTCTGGATACAACAGAAACGACCACCTGTTTTTCTAAAACCAGCATGCTTTCTAAAAGCGCTCTCCCTAAGATCTGATTCTGGATATAGGTCTTCTCAAAATAAGTTTTTTCGATAATCTCACTGCCGTCAATTCCTTTTCTAAGCAACTGTGCGGCTGCCTCCATCGTCTCCGGAGAGGTACAGGAGTACTGAAATACTCCCGTATCATGTGCGATTCCCATATACAGTGCTTCCGCACATGCCTTACTGATCTTCTCATCTTCCAGAAGTGTATAAACCAGCTCTGATGTAGAACTTGCCTCCGGGCGAATGTAATTTAACTCTGCAAATGCATCATTGCTCACATGATGATCGATACAAACCGTATGTGCAGCCTGTCGAAGTAACGGTGCAAACGGTCCGAGCCGCTGTTCGTCCCCACAGTCCAGACAGATAAACAGATCATATGCCGTCTCTTCTGAAAGTGTATGTCTGATTTCCTCTGTACGCGAGATTATGGAAAAGGATGCCGGTATCTTTTCCAGATACAGATCAACTTCTATTTCCGGAAACTGCTCTGTAAGATACAGGTACAATCCCATCGACGATCCTACACAGTCTCCGTCCGGCCGAACATGACCGGAGAGCGCGATCCGCTTCTTTCCCTTCAAAATATCAGATAATACAATTTTCATGCTTATTTATTCATCCTCACTTTTCAAATCTTTGGTCAGATCATTGATTTTTTTCGTCATATTGACACCGTATTCAATGGACTGATCCATGATAAACCGGATCTCCGGTGTATTGCGCATGTTGATCGTTCTTGCCAGTTCACGCCGGATATATCCTTCTGCACTCTGAAGTCCTGTGATCGTATCTTCCTGGGCTTTCTTATCTCCCAGCACGCTGATGTATGCCTTACATGTCTTCAGATCAGGTGCTACTTCCACCGCTACCACGGAAGTCATCGGCGCCACTCTCGGGTCCTTGATGCCTCCGCGTAGGATGTTGCTCAGTTCTCTTTGGACTTCAGTATTGATTCTTGTGTTTTTAATACTGTTTTTCCTCATAACTGCTCCTTATTTTCTTTCTATTTCTACCATCTTGTATGCTTCTACAAGATCGCCTTCTTTGATATCATTATAGTTTTCAAATACGAAACCGCACTCGTATCCGGCTCTGACTTCTTTCACATCATCCTTGAATCGTTTCAGAGATGCCAGAGGTCCGTCAAAGATCACAATGCCGTCACGTGTCAGACGAACAGAACAATTTCGTTCAAAAGTACCGTCCTGTACATAAGAACCTGCAATCGTTCCCACTCCGGATGCCTTAAATGTCTGACGTACTTCTGCGTGTCCCAGTACCTTCTCTTCAAATACCGGATCCAGCATACCTTTCATTGCCGCTTCCACATCTTCAATCGCATTGTAGATGACTCTGTAAAGTCTTAAGTCAACGCCTTCACGGTCTGCAATCTCCTTCGCTGTCGCATCCGGACGCACGTTAAATCCGATGATGATCGCATTGGAAGCAGATGCCAGAATCACGTCGGATTCATTGATCGCACCAACTCCGCCGTGAATGATCTTGATCACAACTTCTTCATTTGACAATTTGATCAGACTCTGTTTGATTGCTTCCACAGAACCCTGTACATCTGCTTTCACTACGATGTTGAGTTCTTTTAAGTTTCCTTCCTGAATCTGATTGAACAGATCATCCAGAGACATCTTGGATTTTGTCTCTTCAAGCATCTTCACTCTGTGCTGTGAAATAAATGTCTCTGCAAAGTTTCTTGCTTCTTTTTCTGACTCGCATCCCACAAAGACTTCTCCTGCCTGCGGAACCTCATTCAATCCGAGGATTTCTACCGGCTGGGACGGACCTGCTTCTTTTACACGTCTTCCCCTGTCATCCATCATGGCTCTTACTTTTCCGTGTGCGGATCCTGCTGCAATGGCATCTCCCACACGAAGGGTACCTTTCTGTACGAGCACTGTCGCAACAGAACCTTTTCCTTTATCCAGCTCTGCCTCGATCACAAGTCCTCTTGCCACACGGTTCGGATTTGCTTTGAGCTCCATCACTTCTGCTGTCAGAAGAACCATCTCGAGAAGCTCCTGAATTCCTTCTTTTGTATGCGCGGATACCGGTACGAAAATCGTGCTTCCGCCCCAGTCTTCCGGAATCAGTTCATACTCTGTCAGTTCCTGTTTTACACGCTCAATATTTGCACTTGGCTTATCGATCTTATTGATCGCTACGATAATTTCAATTCCCGCTGCTTTGGCATGGTTGATCGCCTCGATCGTCTGCGGCATCACACCGTCATCTGCTGCAACTACAAGAATCGCAATATCTGTAGAATTTGCTCCTCTCATACGCATTGCAGTAAACGCCTCATGTCCCGGTGTATCCAGGAATGTGATCTTTTCTCCGTTGATCTCTACTACAGAAGCACCGATGTGCTGTGTGATTCCACCTGCCTCGCGGTCTGTCACACTGGTATCACGGATCGCATCCAACAGAGAAGTCTTTCCATGGTCAACGTGTCCCATAACACATACAACAGGAGGACGTTTTACCATAGTAGCTTCATCTTCTTCATCTTCTTTGAGAAGCTCTTCAATGACATCTACAACTTCTTCTTTTTCACAAAGGATCTCAAATTCCATTGCGATTTCTTCTGCTGTCTCAAAATCAATTTCCTGATTCACTGTTACGATCTTGCCCTGCATGAACAGTTTCTTTACGATCACAGACGGTACCACTTTCATCTTGTCTGCCAGTTCCTGAATTGTCAGTACTTCCGGGATTGTGATCTGTTTGATTTCCTCTTCCTTTTTCACTTCCGGCTTTGGCTGTGGTCTCTGCACTTCTACTGTCGGCTTCTGCTTTCTGCCTTTTTTGCCCTTGCTTTCAAATCCTTCTTCTCTGTTTTCTTTTTTCTTGTAATCTTTTTCTTTATCTTTTGCTTTATTGCGCTGCGGTTTCTGCTGCTCTACCAATGGCGACGGAATTGAATTTCTGTCGTTTCTGTCATTTCTGTCGTTTCTTCTGGAATCCGGACGCTGACCATTTTTTGCCCCCTCGTCCTGGCGACGGTTTCCTCTCTGACCGTTTGGAGCAGAAGACGGACGCTGCCCGTTTCTTCCATCTGCCGGACGATTCTGACGGAAACCGCCTCTCTGTCCCTCTTCCGGACGTCGGTTTCCTGCCGGGCGTCCTTCCTGTGGTCTTCTGTTCTCTCTCTCTCCATTTGCCTGCGGCCCTCTCGCCGGACGATCCTGACGGGATCCATTCTGACCGGAAGCCGGACGCTGTCCGTTTCTTCCGCCTGCCGGACGATCCTGACGGGATGTTCCCTGTGTGTTCTGTCCATTTCCCGGACGGGATCCTCCCGGGCGGCGGTTTCCGCTCTTCGAATTCTGTGGGCGGAATACCTGTACGATATTTTTCTTTTTCGGAGCATCTTCCGATGTTCCTTTTCCTGCGTGCCCGCTGCGCAGTTCTGCTACGACCTCATCCGGAATGGAGCTCATGGAAGTTTTCGCCTCCACATTCTTTTTCTCCAGAATCTCCATCAGGTCTTTATTTTCCATCCCCAGCTCTTTTGCCAGTTCATGCACTCTTAATTTCGTCATACTCAAACTACCTCCTCTATGCAATCGTATTATTTTTTATTTCCAGTTGTTTTCGAATTCCTTTTGCAAATCCTTCGTCCAATATCGCCAGAGATGCACGGAACTCTTTTCCCATTGCATGCCCTAAGGTATCTTTATCTCCGTAAAAATAAATTGGAACCTCATAAAACTTACACATATCCCGGAATTTCTTTTTGGTGTTATCCGATGCATCTTCCGCTACGATCACCAGTGCAGCTTTCCCGGATTTTGTCTCATTTTCTGTCATGAATTCACCACTGGCACATTTTCCTGCCTTTGTGGCCAGCCCGATCAGGGACAGCACTCTATCTTGCTTCAAATTGTTCCATCTCCTTTTCCAGCCGTTCATATACTTCTTTTGGAATTGCCTGCTTAAACGAACGTTCCAGCCCTTTATTTTTTGCCGCCTTTGCAAAACACTCACTTGAAAGACAGACATAAGCACCCCGTCCGTTTTTTCTGCCGGTCGTATCCAATACAAATTCATCGTCTTCTGTCCGCAGAACTCTGAGCAGTTCCTTTTTGGCTTTCATTTCTCCACATCCGACACATTTGCGCATCGGAATTTTCTTTTTACCGTTCAAATACCTCACCTCTCAAAAGAGTTTATTCTTCCTCTGCCTCTACAAACTCAATCTCTTCGTATGCATCTGCATCTTCCGGATATCCGTCTGTATAGTTGACAGTTTCCTCATAATCCTCTGCATATCCGTCTTCTTCCATCATGTTCATCTGATCCATGTAATCCTCCGGGAGTTCTCCGGACTCGATCGCCTGTGTCTCGCTCTTAATGTCGATCTTATATCCTGTCAGACGCGCTGCCAGCCTTGCATTCTGACCTTCTTTTCCGATTGCAAGAGACAACTGGTAATCCGGCACAATAACACTTGCCACTTTTTCATCCGGATCTGCCATAACAGAGATCACCTTTGCAGGACTTAAGGCATTCTCGATCAGAAGAGCCGGGTTATCACTCCAGTTGATGATGTCGATCTTTTCTCCTCTGAGCTCTTCCACAACCGCATTGACTCTGGCACCGTTCATTCCGACACATGCTCCGACCGGATCTACATTCTCATCATTTGACCATACAGCCATCTTTGTACGGGATCCTGCCTCACGGGCAATGCTCTTGATTTCAACGGTTCCGTCCTTCACCTCTGCAACTTCTGCTTCAAACAGACGTTTCACCAGTTCCGGATGTGTACGGGAAACCAGGATCTTTGGTCCCTTCGGAGTGTTCTTCACTTCTACAATGTACAATTTAATGCGGTCTGTCGGTTTAAACACTTCTCCTTTGACCTGCTCATTTTCTGTGAGCATGGCATCTGCTTTACCCAGATTGACACTGATATTTTTGCCAACATAACGCTGCACAATACCTGTTACAATGTCTTTCTCTTTTTCAAAATACTGATCGTATACTACTTTTCTTTCTTCCTCGCGGATCTTCTGAAGAATCAGGTTTTTCGCATTCATTGTTGCAATACGTCCAAACTCTTTGGACTGTACCGGAACCTGACAAACATCTCCGATCTGCAGTGCAGAATCAATCTCTTCCGCATCTTCCAGTGTGATCTCGATTGCCGGATCAAACACTTCCTCAACTACTTCTTTTTCTGCGTAAACAGCATAATCACAGGTCTCTCTGTTCATGATCACCTTGATGTTATCCGATGTCCCGAAGTGGTTTTTGCAGGCACTGATGAGAGAGTTTTCAATCGCATCCATCATGGTATCTCTGCTGATGTTCTTCTCTTTTTCAAGAATTGTCAAAGCTTCCATTAATTCTGTGTTCATTGTTTCATTTCCTCCTAATTTAAAAATCCAACGCTAAACGGATAAGTGCAATTTCACTTTTTTCAAATGTCTGTGTACTGTCATCTTCATATGAGATCGTCACTGTGTTCTGATCAAATTCTTTCAGAATTCCAACAAATTCTTTCTGTCTGTTAATCGCACGGTACGTACGGATCTCCACTTCCTGTCCCACGCTTCTGATAAAATCTTTTTCTTTCTTCAAAGGTCTTCCAAGCCCTGGAGAGCTCACCTCAAAAATATAGGAATCTTCGATGTAGTCTTTCTCATCCAGAATGTCTGAAAATCTTCTGCTTACCACTTCGCAGTCATCCACTGTGATCCCTCCCGGCTTGTCGATATATGCTCTCAGATACCAGTTTCCTGCTTCTTTTACATATTCTACATCTACCAGCTCGAATCCCTGTTCTGCTACGATCGGCTCTAAAAGTTCTTCTGTCTGTTTTTCATATTCTTCTCTTCTTGACACGTCAAACTTCCTTTCTATCTCACTTTTTTATTTTCCAGTATCGTTATCTTCTCCCGCATGACCGCATGATATGTAAAAAGCCCTATCATACAAAGAAGAGTGAACTTTCGTTCACTCTTCTGCCGGATTGATTATGTAACTATAGACAGTATAGCACCATTATCTGGTGAAAGCAAGGGATAAATCAAATTTATGTTCTTTTTATGTTACTGTTCATACCAATCCCCACCTATCCATGCGCAATCGTCGTGCTTGCGCACTCCAGTGTCGCACTTCGTGCTAGATTGCTTATGTATTGGTGGTGACTGGTTCCACCGGATGTTAAATATAGATTCTTTCCCTTACATGCAAGCATGACGGTTCAGAACCTATATTTAACATCCGGTGTGAACAGTAACTTTTTTATCATTTCCTCTGCTTCGTCCCGACACCGTCTCTCTTAGCCAGTTTCAGACGGTTCAAGGTCACTTCTTTTTCTCCATATTTCACTTTTGTATCTGTTCCCTCTTCAAACAGATGGATCTGCTCCAGCTCATCCGTTTTCTGAAGCTTGATTCCGCGCACGCCGACTGCACCTTTTTTCTTTTCCGGAATCTCTGCTGTCAGAAATCTTAAGAAATATCCATCTCTTGTCTGCAGCACAATATTCTGATTCTCCTGAACCATCCCAACATGGATCAGTGCATCCTCTTCCTGGAGCTTGGTTGCTGCAATGGTTCGTTTTGCCACCTGGAACTCACTGCCGTCTACTCGCTTGATCATTCCTTGCTTTGTGGCAAACAAAAGCTTCTCAAACGCGATCTGCTGTGCGTCACAGATCGTCACAATCTGTTCTTCACTGCTGCTGTAATTGCTCACATTGTCAATCGGAACGCCTTTATCCCGGAATCTTCCATATGGCAGATCCATCACTTTGATCTGATGCATTTTTCCGGTATCCGTAAACAGACAGATTTTTCCGGTATTCAGACAATTTACAACATATTTATTCTCACTGTCTGCCGCCTCTTTGTTTCGCTCATACACACTCACATCCACTGTTTTCGCATACCCGAAGCGATCCATCAAAAAGATCACTTCCTGCTCTTCTACTTTCTTTTCTTCAAACACTGCCGCCTCTGCATTTTCAATCGCAGTACGGCGCTTTCTTCCATACTCTTTTTTAAATGCATCCAGCTCTTCCATGATCAGCGTTGCCATGGAATCATAATGATTCAAAATATCTTCATAGCGGGCAATATTTTTCAGCGTTGTCTCGTGTTCTTTCTGCAGCGCTTCAATTTCCAGACCAATCAGTTTATACAACCGCATTTCCAGAATTGCAGATGCCTGTCTTTCCGTAAAACGGAGCATAGCCGCCATCTTTTTCGAAATCTGAGATTTAAACTTGATGTTCTCTGTGATTCCCTGCGTCAGACATGCTTTGGCATCTTTGACAGACTTGCTTCCCCGCAGAATCTCAATGATCAGATCGATCACGTCACAGGCTTTGATCAAACCTTCCTGCACTTCTTTTTTATCCAGTTCTTTTGCGAGAAGCGTTTTGTATTTTCTCGTGGTCAGCTCAAACTGAAAATCCACATGATGCTCAATGATCGCCTTTAATCCCAGCGTTTCCGGCCTTCCGTTTGCCACGGCCAGCATATTGACTCCGAATGTATCCTCCAGACGCGTCTTTTTGTAGAGCATATTTTTCAGATTTTCCACATCCGCGCCTTTTTTCAGTTCCAGTACGATCCGGATTCCTTCTTTGGAAGACTGGTTGGAAATATCCACGATATCTGTTGTCTTTTTTGTTTCTACAAGATTGCAGACGTCATTCAAAAACTTTCCGATTCCGGCTCCGATCATGGTATATGGAATTTCTGTAATGACAAGCTGTTTTTTACCGCCTTTTAAATCTTCTACTTCTACCTTTCCGCGGATCTTGATCTTCCCCTGTCCGGTCTCATAGATTTCAGGAAGATCATCTTTATTGACCACAATACCGCCTGTCGGAAAATCCGGTCCTTTGATGTATTTCATCAGCTGTTTTGTCGTAATGGCGTCATTTTTCATATAAGCCTTTACCGCATCAATGACTTCTCCCAGATTGTGTGTCGGGATACTCGTTGCCATTCCGACTGCGATTCCTTCCGCTCCATTGATAAGAAGATTCGGAACCCGCACCGGAAGTACCAGAGGTTCTTTTTCTGTCTCATCAAAGTTCGGTCCGAAATCAATGATATCCTTGTCCAGATCCGCAAGGTATGCCTCCTGAGTAAACTTGGTCAGACGTGCTTCTGTATAACGCATGGCAGCTGCTCCGTCGCCTTCGATGGAACCAAAATTTCCATGTCCGTCCACCAGCACCATTCCCTTTTTGAATTCCTGTGCCATAACCACTAAAGACTCATAAATGGAACTATCACCATGAGGATGATATTTACCCATCGTATCTCCCACGATACGGGCACATTTCCGGTATGGCTTGTCATAGCGGATCCCTAATTCATACATATCGTAAAGTGTCCGTCTCTGTACCGGTTTCAGTCCGTCTCTCACATCCGGAAGGGCACGGGATATGATGACACTCATCGCATAATCAATATAGGACTTGCGCATCACATCCGAGTATTCTGTTCTGATTATCTGTGATTCACTGCTCATATCTTTTCTCCTCTAAGCCTGAACTTCTGCTATATATCCAGTTCTGCCTCTGTTGCATTTTCGTAAATAAACGCCCTTCTCGGCGGGACTTCCGTACCCATCAGCATCTCCGTCACACCGGAGGCCATTCTGGCATCCTCGATCTCTACCAGCTTCAAAATCCGGGTTTCCGGATTCAGCGTCGTTTCCCAAAGCTGATCTGCATCCATCTCTCCAAGACCTTTGTATCTCTGAAGAGTAAATCCACCGTCATGTGTCCTCCGGTACTTTTCCAGAGCTTTGTCATCATACAGGTACTCTTCCTCTCCTTTTTTCGGCATCACTTTATAAAGCGGCGGCATTGCAATATAGACATGCCCCTCGTAGATCAATTCCGGCATGAACCGGTAGAATAGCGTCAGAAGCAATGTCGAAATATGGGCTCCATCCACATCCGCATCTGCCATAATGATGATCTTGTCATAGCGAAGCTTTGTAATGTCAAAATCATTGCCGTATCCTTCGGAAAATCCACATCCAAATGCATTGATCATGGTCTTGATCTCTGCGTTGGCAAGCACCTTGTCAATGCTGGCCTTCTCCACATTCAGGATCTTTCCTCTGATCGGCAGGATTGCCTGGTAGTTCCGGTTTCTGGCTGTCTTTGCCGAACCGCCCGCAGAATCTCCCTCTACGATAAAAATCTCACATTTTTTTGCATCCCGGCTCTCACAGTTTGCCAGTTTCCCATTGCTGTCAAACGAATATTTCTGCTTTGTCAGAAGATTCGTCTTCGCCTTTTCCTCCGTCTTTCGGATCTTTGCAGCCTTCTCCGCACAGGACAATACTTTTTTCAGCGTCTCTACGTTCCGGTCAAAATACAGAACAATCTCATCTCCGGTCACTTTTCCGGTGGCTTTTGCTGCATCCGGGTTGTCCAGCTTTGTCTTGGTCTGCCCTTCAAACCGCGGATCCGGATGCTTGATGGAAATAATCGCGGTCATCCCGTTTCGGATATCTGCTCCTGTAAAATTCGAATCCTTCTCTTTTAAAATACCAAGCTCTCTGGCATATTGATTCATGACCGTCGTAAATGTTGTCTTAAATCCGGTCAGATGGGTTCCCCCTTCTGCATTGTAAATATTGTTGCAAAATCCCAGCACGTTCTCATGGAACTCATTGACATACTGAAATGCCGCTTCGACTTCGATTCCTTCTGCTGTTCCCTTGAAGTAGATCGGATCGTGAAGCACTTCCTTTTTCTGATTCAGATCCCGGATAAATCCCAGAATTCCATCCGGTTCATGATATTCAATATGTTCCTGCGAATCCGGACGTTTGTCATCAAATACAATCGTCAGCTCGGGATTGAGATAAGCAGTTTCATGAAGACGACTTTTCACTTCCTCTGCCCGGAATTTTGTCTTCTCAAAAATCGTATCGTCCGGTAAAAAATTGACCTTGGTTCCGGTCTTTCTTGTCTTTCCGATGGTTGGAAGCAGTCCATCCTCCAACTCCACCACTGGAACTCCGCGCTCATAGCGGTCGTGGTGAATATATCCCTCTCTGCTGATCTGCACATCCATATAAACGGACAGCGCATTGACAACCGAAGAACCAACACCGTGCAGTCCTCCGCTCGTCTTATAGGCACTATCGTCAAATTTTCCGCCTGCATGCAATGTCGTATATACAAGACGTGCCGCAGAGATTCCTTTCTGATGCATCCCCACCGGAACGCCTCGTCCGTCATCCTCCACCGTAGCAGAACCGTCCTTTTCCAGTGTCACATGAATATTTTTACAAAATCCCGCCAGATGCTCATCCACTGCATTGTCCACAATCTCATAGATCAGATGGTTGAGTCCTTTTGTCGAGACACTTCCAATATACATTCCAGGTCTTTTGCGTACAGCCTCCAACCCTTCCAGAACAGAAATACTGTCCGCATCATATGTATTGCTTTTTCCCATATTTTCTCTCCTAATACAAACTTCTTCCATTTGTCGCTAACGTTCAGAATATCATGTTTTCCTTCTTTTTTCAAACACTTTTTTCGAAAGTACGTTCTTATCCGATCACCTGACACAACGTCTCCGCCAGTACTTCCATGGCGTTTTTCATCTCCTGCACCGTATTGGTCTGGGCCCCTGCCTCGATCAGAAGAGATTTTGGAAGCAGATGCAGATTATAGCGGTAAGCACGCAGATAAATGTGTCTGGCAAATCCGGGAAACATCCTCTCAGATGCCAGTTCCATCTGAAGAGAAAAGGCAAGATTATCCTGAATGTACGGATTTGGCAGATAGGTGATATCTCCGTTTGCCCGTGTTCTGCTCAGTCCGTTAAAATACATGATCTTCGCTGTCGGCTTTCCATTCACCTCGGTCACAAGATGTGTCCCCTCTGCCACACCATCTCTGTGCAGATCAATGGCTACCTCAATGGTCGGATTTGCTTCCAGAATCGGGCGCACACCTGCCTCTGCATACTCATACGCGTTGCTTCTGTCCAGCTGTCCGTTGATGATGTCATAGACACCTTTATCATGAATTGTTTCAATTCCTTTCTGATTCAAAAGTTCTGTCAGATAATCCCCGATTCCTACAATACTGGTAGAGGGGTCACCGGGAATGGAATCTGCAAATTCTTCCTGGGAATGGGTGTGAAAAATTAAAATTTTCGGCCCCTTCTGCTTCCGGTCGATCTTCATGCTCCTTCCAAGAAGATCATCTGCATTCAACTGCTCCGGTCCGATCATCGTAGAACTGTCTACCGTATAAAAATTGCTCAAAAGATAGTCAAAGTCCCGCAGTCTTTCAATCGACATATCGATGGAAGATTTGTTCTCCCCCAGATTTGCCGGCACTTCCGCAGTCTTGCTCTCTCCCACCAGATTCCCATCTGCATCCACAACGCTTTCATCGTTGGCCTGCTTCTCCAGTATTTTCGCCAGCGTCTCCTCATCCTCCACTTCCTGCTCCAGATTCTCCCTGTCAGAAACATATTTTACCAAAGGCAGCCAGGAAAGTGCTTTTTCCCGAAACCAGTCTTTCGAACTTCTGGTCTCATCCGCTCTCTGATAGGCCACCCCGGGCATGTACATCTTTTCCGTATACTCCTGTAACACCTGCCTGCTTTCATATCTGAATGCCCTCCAAAATTCTTTTCCTCCGATCAGGGCCGCCAGAAGCACAAGCACTGCCATCAGCATCCATGCCCGGCTTTGTTCTCTCTTCATATCCACACCAGTCCTTTGCACGATTTCTGCCAACACACCTGGGGTATTTATATGAGACAAATTTTCCTTTTATGACTCTTCTGCGTTAGAAAAAAGCAGATTTAAACCTTCCGAAATCGTATAGCTGATCTGTTTCACCATTTCATCCACGTCTTTTGGCGTCACAAACATCCCGTTTAAATGCGGAGCGATCAGTTCTTTGATCAGTTCATACTTTTCTGCCGCATTGTAAGAACGGAGCACTTCCCCCACACTTTTTAATGCCTCAGAAGATTCCAGCGCCAAAATCAGGTTCTCCATCGTATCATTGACAATGGTTGCCGCATCCACAACTGTCGGAACTCCGATCCCGATCACCGGAACTCCGATGGATTCTCTGGTAATTCCGTTTCTGTGATTTCCCACTCCGGAACCCGGATGGATTCCGGTATCTGCGATCTGGATCGTACGGTTTAATCTCCGACTGTTTCTTGCTGCCAGCGCATCCACTGCAATCACAAGATCCGGTTTCGTTTCTTTTACCACACCACGGACCACCTCTACAGTTTCCATTCCCGTCTGTCCCATCACACCCGGAGCCAGTGTGCTGACCAGATTCACATGCTGCATTCCCATCGCATATTTTCCGTACTCCTTGACAATATGCCTTGTCGCACACAGATTGTCTGTCACATAAGGACCAAGCGCATCCGGTGTCACCTGACGGTTTCCGAGCCCTACAATCAGAACGGAAAGTTCTTCTGTTTTTACATTCTGCGCTTTTAAGAGCTCCTGCACAAATCCCGCAATTTTCTCTGAAACCTCTCTATGGTAGTCTGTGTCCGGCACTGCCATATTCGGCGCTTCTAATGTAATGTAGGTACCCACCGGTTTCCCCATTGCTTTTGCACCTTTTTCCGTCTCAATCTTTACCCGGGTGATCCGGATTTCTTTTTCCTTATCATAGTCCTCCTCCAGAATCACTCCCTGTATCTCGACATGATCCGACTCAAAACGCTCCTTTTCCTCCAGTGCCAAATCTGTACGAACACTATACTTTTCCAACATTTTCGCTCAACCTCGCTTTTTCTCCATTTGCCGATAATATTTCCAATAATTTGAGAAATATGTATTGACAACCCTGACCAGTTGGAATAAAATAAATGAGTATGTTCCGTTAGAACGTCCGTGTCCGAGTCTGGCGGGATTATGAATTCACTATTTGAAAATATTTCATACTATTTGGAGGTGTACAGATTGGCTAACATTAAATCTGCTAAAAAAAGAATTTTAGTTAACGAAACAAAAGCTGCTAAAAACAAAGCAATCAAATCAAGAGTAAAGACTTCTGTAAAGAAAGTAGAAGCTGCAGTTGCTCAGAAAGATATGGAAGCTGCAAAAACAGCTCTCAAAGCAGCAATCGGAGAGATCAGCAAAGCAGGAAGCAAAGGTGTTTACCACAAAAAAACTGTTTCCAGAAAGATTTCCCGTCTTACAAAAGCTGTAAACGGAATTGCTTAATTTTTGATATAAATATGAATCATAAAAAGACATCCGCTACCGTCATGGCGAATGTCTTTTTTGTTTATGCTCCCGCATTCTGAAGCAGATCAGAATTTTACAAGACCGAATGTATTGACAATTCCATCCAGTTTCTGCCCCTCCCTGCACAGCGGGCAGTCTTTGGCTGCATATCCTTTATAATCCGGCAGATCAGAAACCGTAAAGATTGACCTGACATCCATACCTGCTGCCCGGTTGACCGCACTGAATACTGCACAGATACCACATACACGTCCACCGTAATACAGCACTGCTTCCACGGCTTTTGCAAGCAAAGCACCGGTCGTCACAGAATCTGTCAGGATCAGTACCTGCTTCCCTTCGATCATACGCTGGTTACTGTCCCGAAACAGTATCTGTCCCATGGTATCAAACTCCGGTGTCACAACCGAAATATTATTTCCTGCACTCATGGAAATCCTGCCTGTATCCGCCAGATGTTCTGCCATAAATGCGCCGATCACTTCTGTATTTTTCAGACATACGATGGTTTCTACCATAGTACCGGTTTTGTACTCTTCTGCCAATGTAGCTGCCGTCTCTCTTGCATTATTATGCCGTGTCTTGACAGTAGACATATCAATATACGTGTTCACGTGCGAATTCATCGTCGCAAAATGTCCACCCATCAATTTGATACGTGCTTTCGGATTTTTTCTGGAACGAAGGTTTACAAATTCTTCTGTCATAGTATCCACTCCTCTCATTGAAAGATTTTCGTGTAAGTTATGACATTATTTTAGCATATTTCATTTGATTTTTCATTAAATTCTGAATATTTCGTTTTATTCTTCATTCTGCGCGCCTAATGTATCCAGGTAGACACGTTCAATATGCATTGCCAGGTAACCGACTTCCATTTTTTCCAGCCTGATCTTGCAGCCGCGTTCAATTTTTTCACAGATCGCTGCTGCCAGCGCAAATGACTCCGGATGTTTTTCTTCCATATATTCATTCATATCCAACTTGATGCTCTCTCCCCGCACTGCCCGCATAACCATGTATTTCACATGATTCATCAGACGGTTATATGCAAGAGACATGACATCGATCTTTTTTCCACTTTCCCGCTCCAGAACCTGCACACATTCCCGGATTGCTCCTGCCATCTGCATTGCTGCCGATACACTCTCATCCTCGATTGCTGAGTGAATATGAAGCGCTACATATCCGATTTCATGTGCATCAATCTCAATTCCCAGTCTTTTCTGAAGAATTTCTTTTAATTGGGATGCAACCTCATACTCGCTGTGGAACAATACCCTGATGTCCTCTGTCAATGGATTACTGATCTGTTCCCCACTTAAGATACGATCTGCTGCAAAAGAAATATGATCTGCCAGCGGAAACAGGATTCTCCTGTCAATCGTGCCAAATTTCATCTCTGCTTTTTGCAGAATTTCATCTGCGATCTCCAGATATTCCGGAGAAATGCTTTTTGCCAGTTCTTTTGCACTCCCCCGTTCCGTATCTTCTTTCAAAGAATACCGGGTGCAGTTATCCGGCGCTTCAAATCTCTGGCTGATTTTTTTCCCAAAACCAATTCCTTTTCCCAGCAGCACATATTCTATATTTTCTTCCATATTAATCGCGATCACGCCATTGTTATTCAACACTTTACTTACTCTGTACATGACATTCCCCCGGTTTTTGTTTTCTGATAACAGGGTATCAAAATATTGCCAAAAAGTAAAGCGGACCTGAACGGTCCGCTCATTTTTTTATTTTTCGGTTGGTGATTGATGCGGACAGTAACATTTTCCGCAATCAATACTATGCTTCATAAACATCCACGGCAAACAATGGTTCTCCCGCCTTTATCTCTCCTTCTTTCAAAAGACGAACCTTCTGATTGTCTCCTAATTCTGTACACAGAACCGGTGAACAAAGAGACGGTGCATGTTCTTTCAGATAGGAAATATCGATTTTCATCAACGGCTCCCCTTTTTTCACTTTCTGTCCGTTTTCCACAAAAACTTCAAATCCCTGTCCGTTCAGTGCCACTGTATCGATTCCGATATGCAGCAGAAGTGCCATTTGGGAATCTGTCTGGAATCCCAGCGCATGCTTGGTCTCAAACACAAACACAACCTCACCGTCTTCCGGCGCAAGGATCATCCCGTCTGTCGGAATTACTGCTGCTCCGTCTCCCATCATTTTTCCGGCAAATCCCTCATCCGGAACCTCTGAAAGCTCCACTGCATTTCCCGTAATCGGGCTGGATATGATCACAGTTTCCTTTACTTTTTTCTCTGAATCCTGCTCTTTTGAACTTGTAGTCTGCACCTCTTCCGGTTCAGAAGCTGCTTCTTCTGCGAAAGCAGTTGTTTCTCCCAGAGGCATATCTTCTGCGGTTTCCAGATAGTCCTCCAGATTCGCTTTGATCACAGTTACATGCGGCCCATAGATTACCTGTACTCCCTGGCCTTTTTTTACAATTCCTCTGGATCCTGTCTGCTTGAGGATCTCATCTTTTACCTTTCCTGCATCCTTTACTGTGATACGAAGTCTTGTGGCACAGCAATCCACATCACTGATATTGCTCTTTCCACCAAGACCTTCTGTAATCATAGCACTGACAGGATCTGCAGCTGCTCCTGCATCTCCTTTTTTACTGCTTTCTTTTCTTGCATTGACATCTGCTTTTGTATACAGCTTTGTCGCTGTATCATCGTCTTCACGTCCCGGTGTCTTAAAATCAAATTTTTTGATCAGGAACGTAAAAATCACATAATACAAAATAAAGTAAATAATTCCCACCGGAATCACCCGCATCCAGCTTGTCTTCTCATTTCCCTGCAAAATACCAAACAGGAAGAAATCCAAAAATCCACCGGAGAATGTCAGTCCTACTGCGATATTCAGCATATGCGCGATCATATAAGCCGAACCTGCCAGTACAACCTGAACAGCAAACAATGCCGGTGCTACAAACAGGAAGGAAAACTCTAATGGCTCTGTGATACCTGTAAGCATACAAGCCAATGCTGCGGAAAGCAACAATCCACCTGCCGCTTTTTTCTTTTCCGACTTTGCACAGCGGTACATTGCAAGAGCTGCACCCGGAAGTCCAAAGATCATAAAGATAAACTCACCGGAAAAATATCTGGTCGCATCTGCGCTGAAATGCACTACATTGGCTGAATCCGCCAGCTGGGCAAAGAAGATATTCTGACCTCCCTGTACCATCTGTCCGGCAACTTCCATGCTGCCTCCCACGGCAGTCTGCCAGAACGGCATATAAAATACATGATGCAGTCCAAATGGGATCAGCGCACGTTTGATAATACCGAAAATCAACGTTCCCACATATCCGCTTCCTGTGACCAGACCACCCAAAGCGTAAATTCCATTCTGGACCGGAGGCCAGATAAAGTACATTCCGATACCTACAAACATGTATACAATTGTAGAAATGATCGGCACAAACCGGGAACCGCCGAAAAATGACAATGCGTTCGGGAGCACGATCTTGTGAAACCGATTATGCAGCGCCGCAACACCAAGCCCTACGATAATACCGCCGAATACTCCCATCTGAAGAGACTGTATCCCGCAGACAGAAGCAACGGTTCCTTCCAGCACATTTTTTGCGATTTCTCCGTCTGCCGTGATTTCTCCGTTTACTACAAGCATACCATTGATCGCTACATTCATTACAAAATATGCAATCAGTGCAGACAGTGCAGATACTTCTTTCTCCTTTTTCGCCATTCCGATCGCTACACCTACCGCGAAAATCAGCGGCAGATTATCGAACACCGCACTTCCGACCTTGTTCATGATCGTAAGAAGTGCATGGAGCACTGTACCGTCTCCCAATATCTTTTGAAATCCATACGTTGCAATGGTTGTCTCATTCGTAAAAGAACTTCCAATTCCCAGCAGCAGACCTGCTACCGGAAGAATCGCGATCGGAAGCATAAAGGATCTTCCGATTCGCTGTAAAACACCAAAAATCTTGTCTTTCATTTTCCACTTCTCCTTTTCTCTGTTTTTGATGCATTTGATCTTGATGGATAGTATTTCAGATTTCATGCCCGTGCATCCTATTTCCAGAGAAAAACAAAAAAAGACACCAACCCACATAAACATCTAAAATAAAGTCCATGTAAGGTTAATGCCTGCCGTACAGTTACACACCTGATATAAATTCATTATAGTCAGTGTCCCTTTGATTGTCAATTTCTTTTTTTGCCATATTATCGATTTTTTCTGTTACTGCGAACAGCAACTTCCTTCTCTCAGCTTTGGCCAGATTGTAAGCAACATGGTTACAAAACATGCCGTACCGCCAATAACATTGGAAATCGGTTCTGCCCAAAACACTCCATCTGTCCCCAGATTTCCGATCATTGGAAGCAGCATGGTCAACGGAATGACAATGATGACCTTTCGAAACAGAGAAAAAAAGACGGCCTGTTTCGCACGGTTTAACGCAACCGCTGTAGACTGTCCCGCAAACTGCAGCGCCATCATAAAGATTCCACAAAAATAGATCCGCATGGCAGAAACACCGTACTGCAAAATTCCCGGTTCTTTGGTAAACATCTGAAGAAAGAAACGAGGTTCTAAAAATAACACTGCCCAGACAACCGTTGTAAAAACAATACATCCGACCGCCGTAAAACGGATTGCAGATTTTACTCTCTGATAACACCCTGCCCCGTAATTATATCCAATCACAGGCTGCGATGCCGCCGTCAGTCCTGTCACCGGCATTGTCACAATTTCCCGCACCGAGTTGATCACTGTCATAATCCCAACGTAAATATCACCCCCGTACCTCTGGAGCGTTGCATTACACACAATCTGTACAAACCCGTTTGTAACAGACATCACAAATCCCGATGTTCCCAGAAAGATGATTTCTTTTACAAGCTTCCACTCCAGATGCATTGCTCTTTTGGAGAGTCGAAGAATCGCTTTCTTCCCTGTCAGAAACTTCATCACCCAGGCTGCAGATAATCCCTGGGAGATCACCGTTGCAAGAGCTGCTCCCTGTACTCCCATATCCAGTCCGAAAATCAGGATCGGATCCAGCACAATATTGGTAAATGCGCCAAGCATTACCGTGAGCATTCCGATTTTCCCAAATCCCTGAGAATTGATGAACTGATTCATCCCCAGACTGATCATGACAAACACGGTTCCGCACAGATAGATACTGATGTATGCGTTTGCATACGGAAATGTCGCACTGCTCGCTCCAAACAGATACAACAGCGTTTTTCGGAATATAAGACAGATTCCCATCAGAAGTCCCCCTGTGAAAAGAAGCATCGAAAACGAATTTCCCATCACCTTCTCTGCCTTTTCTTCTTCATGGCTGCCTCTTGCAATGGAACAAAGGGGTGCTCCTCCCATTCCAAATAAATTAGCAAATGCCGTGATGATTGTAATAATCGGAAGTGCCAGACCAATTCCCGTCAGTGCATTCGCAGATACGCCCTGTAAGTGTCCGATATAGACTCTGTCTACCACACTGTACAGGACATTGATCAGTTGTGCCAGCGTCATGGGAACTGCAAGATTTAAAATATTCTTTGCAATGCTTCCCTGACTGAAATCATTTTCTCTTTCCATAGTATTTCCTTTTGCACGCCTCCTCACGCCGACTGCTCAACAAGAACAGCCAGATACTTGTGCAAGCACAATATCTGGCTGTTCTTATTGGGGTGAGCAGCTTTCCGCCTTTCACTGTCCTTAGTTGTTGATCAGTTTATCTTCATCACTCCAGCTGTAGAGTTTTCTGATTTCTGCTCCTACTTTTTCTGATGGATGTTCAGATGCCAGTTTTCTCATTGCTCTGAAGTGTGCCTGACCACCGGCTGGTGACATATCAAGCAGGAAGTCTTTTGCAAATGTTCCATCCTGAATATCGGAAAGAATTTTTTTCATTGCTTTCTTTGTATCTTCTGTGATGATCTTTGGTCCTGTAATGTAATCACCATATTCTGCTGTATTGGAAATAGAGTATCTCATTCCTGCAAATCCGGACTGATAGATCAGATCTACGATCAGTTTCATCTCATGGATACACTCAAAGTATGCATTTCTTGGATCGTATCCCGCTTCACACAGTGTCTCGAATCCTGCCTGCATCAATGCGCATACACCACCGCAAAGTACTGCCTGCTCTCCGAAAAGGTCTGTCTCTGTCTCTGTTCTGAAATCTGTCTCCAGAAGTCCTGCTCTTGCTCCACCGATCGCAAGACCATATGCAAGTGCACGATCCAGTGCTTTTCCTGTGTAATCCTGCTCTACTGCTACCAGACAAGGAGTTCCCTTACCTGCCTGATATTCACTTCTTACTGTATGTCCCGGTGCTTTTGGCGCGATCATCGTAACATCTACATTTGCAGGAGGTACGATCTGTCCGAAATGGATCGCAAAACCATGTGCAAACATCAGCATGTTTCCTTCTTCCAGGTTCGGCTCAATATCATTTTTATACATTGCAGCCTGTTTTTCATCATTGATCAGAATCATGATCACATCTGCTTTTTTCGCTGCCTCTGCTGCTGTAAATACTTCAAATCCCTGTGCTTCTGCTTTTGCCCAGGATTTGCTGCCTTCGTAAAGTCCGATGATGACGTTGCATCCGGATTCCTTTAAATTCAATGCATGTGCGTGTCCCTGACTTCCATATCCGATAATCGCAATTGTCTGTCCCTCTAATACGGAAAGGTTACAATCTTCCTGATAATAAAGTTTTGCTGCCATTTTTCATTCCTCCTAAATTTTCTGCACTGCCGCAGTTTTCTGTTTTTATAGTTAAAGGCTCCTGCCTTTAGCATACTGTTTTCATCTAGCCAATATATGTAACATCTTCACAGCCTCTGGACAATCCTGTGATACCGGTTCTTGCCAGTTCCAGAATCTCATACCCTTTCAGAAGGTTCATAAAGCCTTCCAGTTTGGACTGTGTCCCTGTCAGTTCGATGATCATGGACTCCTCCTGTACATCCACGATCTTCGCACGGAAAATATCCGCAATGGAATTGATCTCACCTCTCTGTGCTGCTGTCACGCGAACCTTTATCATAATCAGTTCGCGAAATACAGATTCTCCATCCTTTAACAGCTTGATCTCAATGACATCTTCCAGTTTTCTGACCTGATTTTCAATCTGCGATAAAATCAGCTCGTCTCCGGATGCCACCACTGTAATTCTGGTAAATCTCGGATCTGCCGTCGTTCCGGCTGTAATACTGTCGATACTGTATCCTCTTCGGCTGAACAGACCTGCAATTCTGCTCAGAACACCCGGATTGTTATCGACCAAAAGAGAATAAACCTGTTTTCTCATACTTTGTTTCCCACCTTCTTTTAAAAACCGAGTGCGTTCTGTTTTTTATTATATTAGCAAAGCGCACTTCCGTTGTCAAGCTTTTTTTCGATAAAGTGTAAAAGTGCCTCTATCAATTTGTTTTATTGAGCTTCCTTCCTCAATATCTCTTTCGGAGGTTCAATTTCATATGCGATCGTATGCTCCGTCAGTTCTGACAATCCTTTGAGTTTCTTGTTGATCAATTCTCTCATGCAATTGGGAACATGCTCCTGGTGTGCCCTGTGAATTGCCACGCACTCTTTACAGTTTCCATGATAACGGCAGGCCTTTTTACACGGACAGTGATCTTTCTCTTTATATTCTTCTCGAAAGGCTGCAGCAAACTCCTCCTGTAATCGAAGCCCTTCCTTTCGGTTGCCCTTATGAAATTCTGCCATGGCTGCCTTTTCTTTTTCATTTCCTTCAATGATCATCTACGCTTCTCCTTTTTGTATTTTATTAAAGATGAATTTTAAAATCTCCAAAATCAAAGATTCCGCTTCCCTGTTTCCACTTCTTTTCTTTGTCTAATTTTCTGCATGCACTTTCAATCCTGTCTGCCAAATCTGTTGAAATCGAAAAGCTGTGATGTCCCGGTGAATGTCCCGGGGTATGAACAACTTGCACCGTTCGTTCTCCCAGATTGAAAATTTCCCCATCAGAAAACGTACTCTGCACATCTCCTTGAAATAACTGATACTTTTCCAAATCAAATTCTTCTGGAAACTGACACTCCCGGCAGGTCAGATTCCTTTTCACCTGCTGCAGCGATATCGGAAATTTCTCTGATATCCAATCTTTCTCCAAAATGTGGACGCCAATATTTTCAAAATATTGATGTCCTCCTATATGATCCCAGTGAACATGAGTCGTTACAACAAAGATTGGAAGCATTGTCAGTTTATCAACAACTTCTTTGATATTAGCCACTCCCAAACCTGTATCAATCAGAAGTGCTCTTTTCGTGCCACACAACAGATAACAATGTGTTTCTTCCCAGTGCTGATATTCACTAATTGCATATGTATCTTCATCAATTTTTTCTACCGTAAACCAGTCCTTCACCCTGATTCCTCCTTCAAATATTCATCACATATCTGGATTCAGGAAGCCCAAACCATTCCGGCAACACTTCCATTCTTTTATTATACTTGTTTCTTCTATATCCAGGCAACTATATCCAAAATATTTCCCTTTAAAATCAGCACCTTTTATGGTATACTGCTCGAAACAAAAACAGCAGAATTGATACGCGAAGGAGGACTTATATATGGAGCATCAAGGAACAAAAACCATTGAGACAGAACGACTGATTTTAAGAAAGTTTACTGCGGATGATCTTTCTGCGATCTTTCATAACTGGACCAGTGACGAAAAAGTAACCGAATTTTTAAGATGGCCAACGCACAAAAGCATTGACATCACCAAACGAGTTCTGGAAAGTTGGCTTTTGGAGTACGAAAAACCAGACTTTTACCAATGGGCCATTATTCCAAAAGAAATCGGCGAACCTATCGGTACCATTTCTGTAATTGAACTAAATGAAAAAACAGAAAAAGTTCATATCGGATACTGCCTTGGCAGCCGCTGGTGGCACTGCGGATTTACAAGCGAAGCCTTTACAGCAGTCATTGCCTTTCTTTTTGAAGAAGTAAAAGTAAACCGAATTGAAACCTGGCACGATCCCCAAAATCCAAATTCCGGAAAAGTCATGCAAAAATGCGGCCTGATTTATGAGGGCACTTTAAGACAAGCCGACTGGAATAACAAAGGAATTGTAGATGCCTGTGTATATGGAATTCTGGCATCTGACTACCGGGCCAACAAAAAGTAATCGAAAAAGGAAGATGCACCACACACAGTACATCTTCCTTCTCTTATCTTGCTTTATGATCTGTATCCATCCGGATTTGCAGACTGCCATCTCCAGGAATCTTCACACATCTCTTCAATTCCGCGTTCTGCCACCCATCCAAGCTCTTCCTTCGCTTTTGCAGCATCACAGTAGCATGTTGCAATATCACCGGCACGGCGAGGTTTGATTTCATACGGAATCTCCTTGCCGCATGCTTTTTCGTATGCTTTCACGACATCCAGTACGCTGTATCCAACGCCTGTTCCCAGGTTGTAAATGTGAACACCTTTCGCTTTCTTCATTCTCTCGATCGCTTTTACATGACCGATCGCCAGATCGACTACATGGATATAATCTCTGACACCTGTTCCATCCGGTGTATTGTAGTCATCGCCAAACACTCCCAGACGATCCAGTTTTCCAACTGCAACCTGTGCAATATATGGCACCAGATTGTTCGGGATTCCTTTCGGATCTTCTCCGATCTTTCCGGATTTGTGTGCCCCGATCGGGTTAAAGTAACGAAGCAGCATAATATTCCACTCCGGATCTCCTGTGTGAAGATCTGTCAGAATCTGCTCCAACATTCCTTTTGTACGTCCGTATGGGTTGGTGATTTCTCCTTTCGGACACTTTTCTGTGATCGGGATCTCTGCCGGATCTCCGTATACTGTTGCGGAAGAACTGAAGATCATGTTCTTGCATCCGTGTTTTCTCATCACATCACAAAGAATCAATGTTCCTGTAATGTTGTTGTGATAGTATTCCCAAGGCTTTTCTACAGATTCTCCGACTGCTTTGAGTCCTGCAAAGTTGATCACTGCCTCGATCTCTTCATTTTCAAAGATCGGCTCCAGATCTTCTCTGTTTAAAATATCTCCTTTGTAAAATTTCAAAGTTTTTCCAGTGATCTCCTGCACTCTTTCCAGCGCAACTTCACTGGAATTGTAAAGATTGTCTACTACTACTACCTCATATCCACGTTCCAAAAGTTCCACACATGTGTGGCTGCCGATATATCCGGCTCCGCCTGCTACTAAAATTGCCATGATCTGACTCCTTTCTGATTCTGCTTTTCCTGCAATTATTTATTTCCACAGATTTTTCGGATAGATTCCTTCCTCTTTCATACTGCGGATTGCATTCACAACTGTTTCTTTATCTTCTTTATATGTAACTCCATACCATCTGTCTGCTGATTTGAGCACTTTTACTTCGGCTTTTCCTTCTCCGATCAGATCGCCTACGACTGCCGGAAGAAAGTATTCGCATTTCATCGGATTCTTCTCCAGATTCTCTGTCAAAAATGCGGAAAATCTGCTCTCCAGTTCCTTTAACATACTCGCAGTAAATCCAAACAGGTTCATGGAAACTGTCGTATCCAATGCTACAGGAACCCATGTCTTGCCATCATCCTCTGTAAATGCTGCTCCGTCTTTTGTCTTCTCGATGTGTGTACGCTCTGTAATACCTGTCAGGCACTGATTCTCATCTGTGTCACAGATTCCACGGGAAACATATCCGTTCTCTGTCAGCGTATTACTCAGCATATATCCAACCATTGCATAACGGTACTTCTCATTGTCTTCTCCTGATGAAAGATAGTCATAGATCATCTTATATGCATTGACTCCATAGTAATCATCTGCATTGATCACGGCAAACGGACCATCCACTACATCTTTACAACTCAAAATCGCATGTCCTGTTCCAAAAGGCTTCGTTCTTCCTTCCGGTACAGAAAATCCTTCCGGCAGGTTCTCCAGTTCCTGGTATACATATTCTACTTCCATGAACTTGCTGACTCTGTCCCCGATACTCTTTCTAAAGTCTTCTTCGTGCTCTCTTCTGATAATGAAGACAACTTTTTCAAATCCTGCTCTTTTTGCATCATAAATTGAAAAATCAATGATAATATGTCCATCTTCATCTACCGGGTCAATCTGTTTCAACCCTCCATATCTGCTTCCCATTCCTGCTGCCATAATCACTAAAACAGGCTTTTTCATATCGTTTACCTCCATATTTTTCAATTTCCCTTCTGCAAGGATTAGTATATTCCTTTCCTTGGTTTACGTCAATAAAATACAACATAAATACATGTACCTTTTTCTGTTCGTATATTAGCTTATCATTGTCCTGTTTTTCAAAAAACAACAATTTTCCATTTTTCTTTACTTTTTTCAAACAGGCTGTCCGTTTTTCTGGCTCTCGATCTTTTCTGCCAGGTCGCTAAGATAAACCCAGCGTTCCATTTTTTCATCTAACGCTGCCTGTGTTTCCTCTTTTTGCTGTACCAGTTCGGAAAGTTTTACCGAGTTTGTTGCATTTTTCAGAATATCCTGCTCCAGTTTCTCCAACTGTTCCTCCAGAGATGCAATATCATCATCGATTGTCTCGTATTCCCGTGCTTCTTTAAATGAGAATTTTAATTTTACCGGACTGTTCTGTTTCCATGTTTTTGCAGTATTTTTGGACTTTGTCATCTCTGGCTTTTCTTCCGGCTGCACTGCATGCGATGCTCTTTTCTTTTTCGCTTCCAGATAATCCGTATATCCGCCCTCATACTGCTGCAGATGTCCGTTTCCGTCAAACTCAAAAATCCGATCTACCACATTATCCAAAAAGTAGCGGTCATGGGAAATCGTGATCACAATCCCCTGAAAGGAATTCAGATAATCTTCCAGAATCGTCAGTGTCGGAATATCCAGATAGTTTCCCGCTTCATCGATCAGAAGCAGATTGATATTCTGTGCCAGAATCCCCAGAAGATACAGTCTTCTTTTCTCTCCTCCCGACAATTTCCCGATCGGCGCATATTGCATATCCGGAGTAAACAAAAACCGCTCCAGAAGCTGCGATGCGCTGATTCTGCCATCTCTGGTGACAATATATTCGCCGATCTCTTTGACATAGTCAATGACTCTCTGGCTGTCATCCATCTCCTGTTCTTCCTGTGCAAAATATCCGATCTTGACAGTCTCTCCCACTTCAATCGTCCCGGAATCCGGCTGAACCAGCCCCGCCATCATTTTGATCAGGGTCGATTTTCCACAGCCGTTTGGTCCGATGATTCCAAGCTTTTGATTTTTGAGTACTGTATAAGAAAAATCTCTGACCAGTACCTTTTCCCCATATGATTTACTGACATGGTGAAGCTCCATCGTCTTCTTTCCCATGCGGGTTTCTACCGAATCCAGCGTGATCGTATCATCTGTCACCGGAGCACTGCCGTTTTTCAGACTTTCCAGACGCTCCAGACGTGCTTTCTGCTTCGTTGTTCTTGCCCGGCATCCTCGTTTTGCCCATTCCAGCTCCATACGCAGGATGCTCTGCCGTTTTCGCTCGGATGCCAGTTCCATCTCCTCCCTCTGGGCTTTCAGTTCCAGGAACGTTGTGTAATTGGCATCATAGCTGTACATCTTTCCATGGCTGATCTCCAGAATCCGGTTTGTGACCTGATCCAGAAAATAGCGGTCATGTGTGACCATAATGACCGTTCCACGGTATGCCCGCAGATACCCTTCCAGCCAGGAGATCATTTCTCCATCCAGATGATTGGTGGGCTCGTCCAGAAGAAGCAGATCAAAGTCCTCTGCCAGAACCTTTGCCATTGCCACTCTTCTCTTCTGTCCGCCGGAAAGATGCTCAATCTTCATTGTATGATCTGTGATTCCGAGTGTATTCAGATTGCTCTGTACTCTCCACTCCATATCTTCTGCCACACTCTGCACATAAGATAAAATAGTCGCGCCTTCCGGAAATACGGGATTCTGAGTCAGATGGGCAATCTTCATGCCATTCTGCCGGATGATCTGTCCATCATCCGGCACCTCTGTTCCCGCGATCATCCGCAGAAGAGTCGTCTTGCCGGTCCCGTTGATCCCAACGATCCCAATCTTGTCTCCCTCCTGCACTCCAAAAGACGCGTCATCAAAAATTATTTTTTCTCCATATATTTTACTGATATGTTCAATATTTAACAGGTTCATATGCTAACTCCATTGTCTTTCATTAGATTCTGCTGTCTTTTTGACAACACTCTAACTTTATCACATTTATGGAGGTAAGTCACTCTTTTCATTCCAGAAATGTATCCTGCAGCTTTACTCCTGTTTCATTGAGCATCGCGATTAAAAGTCCGTATTCAAACTCCTGGATCGGCCGCCTTTCCTCCAGAAGGATTCCCATCACACCTTTGACGTCTCTTGCATCCTGGATCGGAAGATACATGGCTTTGGCGTCAGGCAGTGTGTGCGTACATGCTCCCGCACGATGATGATTCGCCGCCACCCACTGTGCCACTGCCAGCTCCTGCCGGTTGATACAGGTTTTCAGATGCAGCATATCCATCCCTTTTCTTGGAAACAAAAGCGGCGTATCTGACATCTGAGATCCTTCCATCGGATAAATGATCAGAGACAGATTTAAAAGCTTTCCTGCCTGCCCGGCCACCTGAGTCCACACTTCCTGTTTCGATTTACATCTTCGAAGCTTCTGACTGTTCTCGAGCAGAATCTCCGTCCGGTATGCCTTTTTGGCACTTTCTCTGCTCTGCTGTTTCAGTCTCCTTGTCAGTGTCGCTGTGAACAATCCCACCAGAAACAACATCACAAACGTAGTCGGATATCCTTTGTCATATGCCTTCAGACTGAAATATGGTTCCGTAAAGAAAAAATTAAATGCAAACACACTGATCAAAGAAGAATACAGCGCATAAATTTTCTTATTTGCAATATAAGAGGACAGCAGAATCCCCAGAATATAAATCATGATAATGTTGGATTCCGGCAGTCTGAAAAGCCACAGCACGTAAGCTGCAAGTGTTGCAACTGCCATCACTCCTGTAATTTCAGCCAGATCCAGAAACACGTTTTTCCAGCTCTTTTTTCTGCGCCTTTGGATCTGCACCTCTCTTTTATGCGTTGCCTTCCGGATATCCGGAATAATATAGACATCAATATTGGGCGCCATATGGGTCAGCTTCTCCATCACTTCGATCCTAGGCCTGCGCCAGATTCCCCTGTGGTTTGTTCTTCCCATGACCACTTTAGAGACATTGCTCACGATCGCGTATTCCGCAATCTGATACGCTGCATCCTCACCATACACCGTTACGATTTTTGCTCCCAGCGCCTTTGCCAGTTCCAGATGGCTTTTTAAGGTTTGTTTCGTCTTCTCTCCCGCTTCCTGCATGGCAGGTGTTTCCACATAAAGTGCCGTAAACTGGGCATGAAAAGCATAGGAAAGTCTGGCTGCTGTACGGATCACCTTGGCGCTGGATGGCGCAGCGGAAATACATGCCAGTATATGTTCTCCGGTATGATAGCCGGTATTTCCCAGAATATTTCTCTCTTCCTCCGCAATCCGGTTCACCCGGTCCGCACTTCTTCGAAGTGCAATTTCTCGCAGTGCCACCAGCTTTTCTCTTCGGAAAAAATTCTCCAGCGCCCGTTCTGCCTGCACCGGACCGTAGATCTTTCCTTCTTTCATACGCTCGATCAGGTCTTCCGGCTCAATATCTATCACCTCTACCTGATCTGCCTGATCAAACACACTGTCAGGAACACGCTCTTTTACTTCTATATTCGTAATATTCCCTACCAGATCATTGAGGCTTTCCAGATGCTGGATATTCATCGTGGTATATACATTGATCCCTGCGCGAAGCAGCTCCCGTACATCCTGATAGCGCTTTTCATTCCGGCTTCCTCGGACATTGGTATGGGCGAGCTCATCCACCAGGATCAGCTTTGGTTTTCGCTCCAGCGCCGCATCCAGATTAAACTCACGAAGCTGGATTCCTTTATAATCGACCATAAGGGGCGGAATTTCTTCCAGCCCCTCTGCCATTGCCTGTGTATCCGGACGTGCGTGCGGTTCGATATAACCTGCCACTACATCCACCTGATGCTTTTTTGCCTCATGGGCAGCTCCCAGCATGGCGTATGTCTTACCGGATCCTGCCGCATATCCAAGAAAAATTTTCAGTTTTCCCTTTGTCTGTTTCTCTTTTTCCTTCTCCTCGTACTGTAGTTTTTTCAACAGCAGCCCCGGATCAGGTCTGTTTTCCTCTGTCAAAGCAACCTCCTATTTTCCCATTGCCGCTGCAATATCCAGATTACATCCAAGTACATTTACCCGTTCTTCTCCAAATACACCCAGTGTTTTCTTTTCTGTATTTTCTTCTACGATCTTTTTTACTTCCTCCTCAGAGAGTCCGGAATTCTTTGCCACTGTCGGGATCTGAACCTCTGCAGATTCCGGACTGATATGTGGATCCAGACCGGAACCGGAAGCTGTCAGAAGCTCTGCCGGAACATCCTCTGCTTTCACTCCCGGATGCTCTTTTAAGAACTGCTCCAGATCTTTCTCCATCCGCTCTTTTAATTCCGGATTGGAATTTGCGTAGTTATAAGAACCGGAAGCAACACCTGCATATTCTCCGCTTTCTTTCTGCTCTTCTGTATAAGTATTGTAATTTACAGCGGAAACTCTTCCCTGAAAATAACAGTCCTCTGTAAAATCCTGTCCGATCAGCGCAGAACCTACCGCCTCTTTGGTATCTGTTGTGAGGTTCCCATCTTTGTCAACTTTACTTCCATCTGCCTTTGCCTTCATTGTAAGCTGGCTGACCCCTGTCAATGCCAGCGGATACACAAATGAACACATCAGCATCATAACAAGACAGAAAACAACTGTTTTTCCTACTGTTTTTCCAAATGCTTTCATAGTCTGCTTCCTCCTACATTCCGATCATTGCAAGCAGCGGTGCTACCAGCAGGTCGATCAGTTTAATTCCTACAAACGGTACAACAATTCCGCCAAGTCCGTAGATTCCCATATTACGAAGCAGCATTTTCTCTGCTTTCATCGGTCTGTACTTGACACCTTTCATCGCAATCGGGATCAGTCCCGGTATAATGATCGCATTGAAGATCAAAGCAGAAAGGATCGCACTTGCCGGCGTAGAAAGATGCATGATATTCAAGATCTGCATCTGTGGAAGTACCATCGTAAACATGGCCGGGATAATGGCAAAATATTTTGCAATATCATTCGCAATACTAAATGTGGTCAAAGATCCTCTGGTGATCAAAAGCTGTTTTCCGATTTCCACCACTTCCAGAATCTTTGTCGGGTCTGAATCCAGATCCACCATATTTGCTGCTTCTTTGGCCGCCTGTGTTCCGGAATTCATTGCCAGACCAACATCTGCCTGTGCCAGCGCCGGAGCATCGTTTGTACCGTCACCTGTCATGGCAACCACTTTTCCTTCTGCCTGCTCTTTTTTGATCGCCTCAATTTTATCTTCCGGTTTACATTCTGCAATAAAACCGTCAACTCCTGCTTCCTTCGCAATCGTTGCTGCTGTCAGCGGATTATCACCGGTACACATGATTGTCTTGATTCCGATTTCGCGAAGTCTTTCAAAACGCTCCACCAGTCCTGGTTTTACTGTATCCTTCAAATAGATCACACCTAAAATCTGGTTGTTTACACATACAACAAGCGGAGTTCCTCCAAGATTTGAAACTTCTGTTACAATCCCTTCCAGATCCGACGGGATGATTCCGCCTGCTTCTTTCACAAAAGTCTTGATTGCTTCGGAAGCTCCTTTTCTGACTCTGGTTCCGTCTTTTAAATTCACACCGCTCATCTTAGACTGTGCAGTAAACTCTACAAATTCCATCTGGTCTGCTGCGCCATCGTCGATCGCACACCCAAAATTTCTTCCCAGTTCTACTGTAGATTTTCCTTCCGGGGTGGCATCCATCAAAGAACACATCACACAATAATCTGTCAGATCTTCTTTTGCAACACCCTTGACCGGATAAAATTCTGCTGCCAGGCGGTTTCCGTATGTAATGGTTCCTGTTTTGTCAAGAATCATCGTGTCCACATCTCCGCATGCCTCAACTGCTTTTCCGGACATGGCAATTACATTGAATCTGGTCACACGGTCCATTCCCGCGATTCCAATAGCTGAAAGCAGACCGCCGATCGTTGTCGGGATGAGACATACCATCAGAGCAATCAGCCAGGAAATCGGCATCTGTACTCCAAGATACTGTGCAAACGGGTACAGAGATACAATCACGATCAGAAAAATCAAAGTCAGCACGATCAGCAGTGTGTTCAGCGCGATCTCATTCGGAGATTTCTGTCTGGATGCGCCCTCTACCAGTGCAATCATTTTATCCAGGAAAGACTGTCCGGGTTCTGCCACGATTTTAATCTTTAACCAGTCAGAAACAACTGTCGTACCTCCTGTCACAGAGGAAAAATCTCCTCCCGCCTCTCTTGTAACAGGGGCGGATTCTCCCGTAATTGCAGATTCATCTACAGATGCAACACCTTCGATGATCTCTCCATCGTTCGGAATCACCTCTCCGGTCTTTACAAGCACGATATCTCCTTTTTTCAGTTCAGAAGCATTGATCACTTTCTCTTCTCCATTTGCCAGAAGCAGTCTTGCTTTTGTATCCTGCTTTGTCTTTTTCAAAGAAGCTGCCTGTGCCTTTCCTCTTCCTTCTGCAACGGACTCTGCAAAGTTTGCAAATAACACGGTCACAAACAGTACGACTGTTACAACTCCGTTGTACACGCGATATTCTTCACTTCCGCCAAACAGTGTTGGAAACACTGTCAGGACCAGAGTGAACAGAAATCCGATTTCTACGACAAACATGACCGGATTTTTTATCATGTAGCGCAGATCCAGTTTCTGAAATGCGCCCAGAATGGAGGATCTTAAAATATCCTTTGTAATAAATTTTGTCTTATCTTTCTTAGCCATGTTGGATTCTCCTTTCCGCTCATTTTCTACTGCCATAAGGACAGATGCTCAGCTACCGGTCCAAGTGCCAGCGCCGGGAAAAAGGTCAGAGCGGCAAAAATGTATACAATAAATACAAGAATGATCATAAAAGTTACATTATCTGTCTTTAGCGAACCGATTGATTCGTTCACTTTCTTTTTCGCCAGCAGAGATCCTGCGATTGCAAGCTGTGCTACAATGGAAAAATATCTTCCAAAGAACATTGCCAGCCCGGTCGTGATATTCCAGAATACACTGTTGTCGGCCAGTCCCTCAAATCCGGAACCATTGTTCGCCGCAGAAGAGGCAAACTCGTACAGAACCTGACTCAGTCCGTGATATCCCGGGTTCGTAATGCCGCTTGTTCCTGCCTGTGTTGCCACACCCAATGCAGAAAATCCAAGAATTAAAAGTGGATGAATCAAAATCACAAGCGCCACCAGCTTCATCTCTCTGCCTTCAATTTTTTTATTCAGATATTCCGGTGTACGTCCTACCATCAGGCCACAGATGAAAACTGCCAGGATCACATACATAACCATATTCATCAGACCCACACCTTTTCCGCCGAACACACAGTTAAGCATCATGTGGAGCATTGGAACAAGACCGCCAAGCGGTGTCAGTGAATCATGCATGTTGTTAACAGTTCCTGTTGTAAAGGATGTTGTCACCGTTGTAAATATTGCAGACTGCGCGATTCCAAAGCGAGTTTCTTTTCCTTCCATATTTCCTGCCTGTGCAAGTCCCAGTGAATGAGTCACCGGATTTCCTGCCATCTCAGCAGAATAGCAGATTACAAGTCCTACTACAAAAAGGATGGACATTGCTCCGAAAATCACTGCTGCCTGTCTTCCCATCAGCATTGGCTTACCAAACTGTTTTGGTGCAACTGCTTTTCTCGCTGCATTTTCTTTTCTGTTGTCATGGATCATATGGCCAAATGCTACAACGCAAGAGCCCGGAAGTATCATCATGGAAATCGTTTCTATTATATTAGAAATAACAGTCGGGTTCTCAAACGGTGTCGCTGAGTTTGCACCGAAGAATCCACCTCCGTTTGTTCCCAGATGCTTGATTGCTTCCAGTGCGGCTACCGGTCCAAGTGCCAGATCCTGCATCTTTCCTTCGATTGTCTGTATCGTTTCATTTGCCTGTAATGTCTGCGGCACTCCCTGACTTACCAGAAGAAGACCGATTACAAACGAAAACGGAATCAGGATTCTGGTCGTTACGCGGATCACATCTTCATAAAAGTTTCCCATCTTTCTTCCGGAAACTCCGCGGCAAAATGCCATACATGCTGCATAACCGCTGGCAGCTGAGGTAAACATCATAAAAATGATCACACACAACTGACTTCCGTAAGAAAGACCGCTTTCTCCTTCATAATGCTGCAGGTTTGTATTTGTCATAAAACTGATGATCGTATTGAAGGAAAGACTTGCCTCCATTCCATCAGCTCCGTTCGGATTTAAAAACAGCAAATTCTGTAATCGTAAAATCAAATAACCGATAAATACCATTACTGCATTTGCCAGTACTAAAGACATCGCGTACTTTTTCCAGCCCATGTCTTCTCGTTTGATTCCGCAAATTTTATATAAAAAATTGTCGATCGGATTGAACATCTTATCCGCAAATGTTTTTTGCTTTGTGGCAATGTGATACATATATTTTCCCATCGGAATGACCAGTATCAAGAAAATTGCCAGTGTGAGTATAATCTGTAACATCTCTCTTCCTCCTGTTGCTGTCCTTTCTCTTTTCTCACAATTTCTCCGGATGTATCAGCGCATACACAAGATATCCGGCAAGTAATAAAACTAAAATTCCAAGAACGATCATCTTTATATCCTCCTATTTTTCTTTTGGATTGATCAGCGATTCACAAAAATTCGCAAATAATTTTACACATCCAAAACAAATAATTAAAATTCCTAGTGCAATTAAATCCATCATATTTTTTTCCTCCTTGCTGTTCCCTATTGTAGGACATTGCAAATAAAATCTGTATTAAGCTGAAATGGATTCGTATAAAGATGGTATAAAGATTCGGGTGAAAAAAGGGGGATTGTGAAACACCTTCTCTTGAATTAGCATTTAAAATTGCAGAAGTATTTGAGGTTTCGATCGACAAAATTTTTGAATATAGGAAGGAAAACTAATATGAATGAACAAACTATAATTTTATTTTTTCTTATTGTTTCATTAGGTGTAACACTCAGCCTATATATTTTTAAAGCTAAGAAACAGATGAATTATATGGGGGATGAACGGTGGGAAATGATACAACTAAAATCATACAGAATTGCCAGTATCTCCACTTGGCTTTTAATAATAGTACTTTTAATTTTGCCCATTTTCGTAGACAGCCAATCTACAATCACCATACAACGACTAACCATTTTTTGTCTATTTTACATTGGAGCCCGTAATCTTCTTGAACTTTCTGCAATAATATATTTTGATAAACAATTATAAATAAGTTTTGAACTCAGTAGATACGGACGTTCCGCCTTCTGGAAGAACCGTCGAATTGCTTCCTGCATTTTTTATCGCGGTTAATATTCTGGCATTGACCTCTTCGTCCCAAAAGTATACCTTGTTACATTTGCAGATTCCCCCGAAATCTTAAGAAACTCAGTGGCTTTTTATAACATTCTATAGTATGCTAAAAACAAAAAGGAGTTTTGCACAATGTTTCACAACAAAGTAGTTGTCATCACAGGCGGCGCACAAGGTATTGGAAAATGTATTGCCGAAGAATTTAAAAAGAACAACGCTTTTGTCTGTATTATCGACAAACAGCCAAATGATTACTTTGTCGGCGATTTGGCTGAAAAAGAAGTTCTGCACCGCTTTGTGGAAACAGTAATTGCTGACTATGGCAAGGTAGACTATCTGATCAATAACGCACTGCCGCTAATGAAAGGGATCAAGGAATGTTCCTATGAAGAATTTAACTACGCTTTAAAAGTAGGCATAACAGCGCCATTCTATCTTACAAAGCTTTTTCTTCCGTACTTTGCTCCTGATGCGGCAATTGTAAATATCTCTTCCTCCCGGGACCGTATGAGTCAGCCACAGACTGAAAGCTACACTGCTGCTAAAGGCGGTATAGCAGCTCTTACGCACTCCCTTGCTGTCAGTCTTGCCGGGAAAGTTCGTGTAAATTCAATATCTCCCGGTTGGATCGATACCGCTTACACAAAATATGACGGTGCAGATGTGATTCAACACCCTGCCGGCCGCGTTGGGAATTCCCTGGATATTGCCAATATGGTACTATACCTTTGTTCCGATAAAGCAGGTTTTATCACTGGGGAAAATATATGTATTGACGGCGGCATGACGAAGCAGATGATATACCACAATGATTATGGATGGACTCTGAATCAGGAAAATAATTGAGAAAGAGGGGCGTATCACAATACATGATCCCCCCACTTTGAAACCTTAAGTATTACATTTTCCGAACACAACCACTTCTGATTTACTGATATTTTTCATTCTATAAAATCCTAATCTAAAATCTTTCCGCCAATCGAAACTGTCACGACCTGCCATGGAATAAATTTTCCGCTGTTTTGCAGTGCTTTCTTTGCCGCCATTTCCAGGCCTCCGCAGCATGGCACTTCCATACGAAGAATTGTTACACTCTGAATCTCATTTTCCGCAATGATCTGTGTCAGCTTCTCACTGTAATCTCCTTCATCCAGCTTAGGACATCCAATAAGTGTTACTTTTCCACGCATAAACTCCTGATGTACATTTGCGTATGCATAAGCTGTACAATCTGCAGCAATCAACAGTTTCGCCCCATTAAAATACGGTGCATGTACCGGAACCAGTTTGATCTGGCATGGCCACTGTGCCAGCTGTGACGACTGTGCGGCACACTTTTGCTCGGTATTATGACCGCTTTCTGGATGAAGCTGTCTCATTCGCTGTCCCGGACAGCCGGAAAATTCTGTCGTTGACTGCTCTGCTTTTTTTCTCTGGTTTTCCAGCACTGCCTGCTCATCGTATGGGGCAGCCTCCCGCTCCACAAAACGGATTGCTCCTGTCGGACACTGCGGCAGACAGTCACCCAGACCGTCACAATAATCATCCCTTAACAGTTTTGCCTTTCCATCGACCATCCCGATTGCACCTTCATGACATGCAGCTGCACAGACTCCGCATCCGTTGCATTTTTCTTCATCTATCTGAATAATTCTTCTGATCATCTTGATTCCTCCCTTGTTTTTGTAGTTCAAGTATAGTACAATCAAGGCAATATTTCGGTTGTTATAACCACAGAAAGGAAGATTTTATGAAAAAAGTTCAGACCCCTCTGTTTCAGGGAATTACAGAAAATGAATGGAACGAAATGCAAAACTGCAGTTGCATGCGTCAGCAGTCTTTTGAAAAAAATGAACTTATTTTTCGAATGGGAGAATCCGTCCGAGAAATCGGAATTGTTCTGACGGGAAGTGTTAATATCGAAAATGTAGATCTCTGGGGAAATAAAAGTCTGCTGAGCAACATCTCGGCAGGACAAGTATTTGCAGAAACCTACGCTTTTTGTCAGGAGCCTTTGATGGTGAATGCAGTAGCCGCTGAATATACAAATCTTCTTTTCCTGAATCTGGAGACTTTGATGCAGCCCCGCTATAAAGATACTCTCTGGACGGACAAGATCATGCAGAATCTCCTTCGAATTTCCATTTACAAAAATCTCATCCTGTCCAACCGGATTTTCTGCACAACCCCAAAGACCATCCGGGGACGTCTGCTGATCTATCTGTCCTCTCAGGCGTCCAAAGCCGAAAGCACGGTCTTTCAAATTTCTTTTAACCGACAGGAACTGGCAGATTATCTCAACCTGGATCGCAGTGCCCTCTCGAAAGAACTTGGAAAAATGCGCGACGAAGGAATTCTGGAATTCCGCAAGAATCAATTCGTTCTTCACCAGCTGCCGGAGTAGTCTGTTCTCTCAGACTACTTCCCATCTGTAAACCTATACCTGATCAGATGAGATGAAGTCCACCTCTGAAAGTACGAGTTGCGGAATGTCCGGATCGCTATACCTCTTTCACTGTTACAGTTACCTGATCTCCAGGCTGTTTTCCAATCTTGTTTCTAATTTCTTTTCGGATTCCAATAATATAACAAATGCTACCGTCTGGATTTTTAACTCCCATATTTACAATACTTCCACAGTATGGTTCCCCATCAAACGTAATCTCTGCTTTCACTCTTCCTTTACCAAATTCTTTTCTGATATCATACGGAAAGCGCACATACGCTCCGCCCTTGTCGGGAACCGGCTCGATCACAGCCTGAAACTGATAAGTTTTTTCTCCGAATTACGCAAGATCACATGCATTGGTTTTCCTTTCGTCAGTTCATCAACTAATTTGTCCAGATAACGAATTTCGCGCATGAGAGGCTCTTGAATCTCTTCGACACGAACTCCGCAGACAGTACCTTTTATCAGCATTCTGTCTGGATTTGGTTTTGGAGCATTTCTGAAAAACTCCCCATAGCTGATGGATTGCTCTACTGCACTTTCAATGTCTTGCGTTTTATATCCTGTTAGCCAGGTAATCACTGTATTGACCTCATCCTGACGTCTTCCCTTTTTTGTCGCTTTGTTTACCAGCAATGGATAAATTTTTCCAAATTCCATCTGGTACACTTTTTCAATATTCATCGTTTCTTACTCCTCTTCGTCATTCCATACTTATATGTGGGCTAAAACTCATACATCGTACCATGTGAAAACAATCGTCCATCTGTTAATTCTATACACAAAATAATCGTATTTTCATCGTCAAAGTTATTATGTCCATTATCAATCCATTCTGCAAAGGCTTCTTTCAATTTTCCAGCAATTACATGATTCTCTTTTTTCATGCGTAAATCTCAATAGTTCTTCATCCTCTTGCTTCAAAATTCATTCTAAGGCTTTCATCCCAGTTTGTCAAAATACCATCTTCTTTGCTTTTTTATTGCGAAAACATTGGGGAAATGATACAATTCAACCAAAGAATTTGGGAAAACAATAAAAGAAAGGAATGGCTGTATGGGAAGAGTTGTAGCAATTGCAGGTGGTGATTTATTATCTACCAGAAAACTGAATGTACATGCAATTACACTATCTAATAAAACCACTCCAAACGTTCTGCTTATAGGCACTGCCAGTCACGATGCAGAGGGATATATTGATGCAATCACCAAAGAATATAACCAACTTAATTGTGAAGTAAAAAGTCTTTGTTTAGTTAGCGGGGATCAAAAAGACATCGATGCACTCTTATCCTGGGCTGATATTATCTATGTCGGTGGCGGGGATACAATTTTTATGATGCAGATCTGGAAGCAATACAAATTAGATGAAAAGTTGCTGGAAATCTATGAAAAAGATTTCGCTGTATTAACGGGCATCAGTGCAGGTGCAATTTGCTGGTTTAATTGCGGGTATAGTGATAGCGGATCATTTCAAGAAGGAAATGACTGGAATTATTGTTGGGCGAATGGAATGTTAAATCTTTTTCATATGGCCTATTGTCCACACTACAATGAAGAAGGAAGGGATTCTTTTGATAAAATGTTAAGAGCAAAAAATTTAGCAGGTTTGGCTATGGAAAATGATACTGCATTTGTAGTCAACAATGATAAACCATATTTTATAAGAAGTAATCCGAATGCAAATGCATTCAAGATTCAATACAAAAATGGAACCATAGAAAAGCAAATATTAGAATTTAGAGAGTAATACTCGTTTCTATGTTTCATAGAGATGAAAACAAAGCGGGGCTGCCATCACAGCCCCGTAAAACCTCACTTTGTCACTGCGCCACCCGCAACATACGATATCCAATCCCCACATGTGTCTGGATATATTTCGGCTGAGATGGATTTTCTTCAATCTTCTTTCTGAGCGTTGCCATAAACACCCGCAAAGAAGCTACATCATTGTCCCAGGCACTTCCCCAGATTTCTTTCGTAATATATGTATGAGTCAATACCTTTCCAACATTTTTTGAAAGCAAAATCAGAAGTTTATATTCCGTGGATGTCATATGCAGTTCCTGCCCCTTTAAATACACACAGCCGGACACATAATCAATCCGCAGGTCTCCATTGACAAATTCTTTTTCTTCCTGAGATGAGCTGGATTCCATATACTGAAGTCTTCGCAGGATCACACGCAGTCTTGCCAGAAGCTCCTCTACAGAAAACGGCTTGGTCAGATAGTCATCCGCACCTGCATCCAACGCCTCAATCTTATCCCTGTCTTCACTCCGCGCACTGATCACTATAATCGGCAGATTTGACCAGGAACGGATTTTTTTGATCACTTCCACTCCATCCATGTCCGGAAGCCCCAGATCCAGAAGCATGATATCCGGTTTCTGAGACGCTGCTTCCAAAATTGCCTGAGCACCGTTGGCCGCCGTATGGAAACGGTAATCCTGTGTCTCTAATGTAGTTGTAATCAAGTTTCTTACTGCTGTATCATCTTCTACCGCTAAAATCAATGGTTTATTCATTCAAAGTAACCTCCTCTGCCTGCAGTGTAAATGTAAAAATCGTACCATGTGGAACATTATCTGCTACCTGAATCGTTCCCCCATGCGCCTGTATGATCGACTTACAGAGGAACAGCCCCAGTCCAAGACCTCTTCTGCTGTCTGCAACTTTACTGTCTGCAGTATAAAACATATCAAAAATCTTTTCTTTTGCACAATCCGCAATTCCTTTTCCATTATCTGCAATGGAAATCGCGATCATCTGATTTTCTTTTCTTGCATAGATCTCTATTTTAGAGCCTTTCGGCGTATATTTCAATGCATTGTCCACAATATTAATAATAACCTGGATGATGAGACGGGAATCCATTTTTGCCAGAAGCAGCTCTTCCGAATGAATAAATTTCAATTCATAGTCCGAATGATCCCGGCTGATGTGTTTCAGCGCCCCCTCAATCACCTCATCCACCAATTCGATCTGCAGATTCAGATTCATAGTCCCGTCTTCCAGCCGCGTCACAGACAGAAGATTTTCCACCAGATTGATCAGCCACATGGAATCATCATAAATTCCTTTATAAAGCTGTTTTTGCTTCTCTTCACCAAGCGCTGACGCACTGTTCAGAAGAATCCCTGCACTTCCCGAAATACTCGTCAGAGGCGTCCGAAGATCATGAGAAATCGAACGCAGGAGATTTGCTCTTAACTGCTCATTCTTTGCCTGTGCAAGCGCTTCTTCCCGTTTTCTGTTATAGCCCTCTTTTTCCAATGCCAGTGCACATTCCCCTAAAATGGATAAAATCAGGTTCTGTTCATAGACATCCATCATCATCCCTTCCAGAGCAATTCCGATCACGCCATAGACCATGTCTTCGTTTCGGATTGCCAGATACAGGCAATGTGCATCCGGATACTGATCCATTCCTGTTCCTGCGCGTTTTCGATTCTCGAACACCCACTGCGCAGCCTGCCGTTCCCGCTGCTGCAAGTATAACATCTTGGCTGCACCAGGTTCTGCCATACAAAACCTGGGCTCAGAAAGTATTCCATCCTCTGCCCGATAATATATCACATTTTTTCCCATCATGCGCATCAGATGCCTTGCAGTCTCTTCAATCATCTCATCCGCATTCTTCGCCTTCTGGAGCATCTGATTCGTCTCCAACAGGATGCGGGTACGTAAAGCCATCTGCTCAGCCCGATACCCCTGCTTACGGATTTGTATGGTCAGGTTACTGACGATCATGGCTGCAATAAACACCGTTACAAATGTCACTGGATACCCGTAATCATACGAAGAAAACGTAAATCGTGGCTCTGTAAACAAAAAATTAAACAACAACACACTGAGCAGCGAATAGCATACGCTCCATCCTCTGTTGACCGTAATGATTGCAATGATCAGAACCCCTAAAATGTATACAATAATGATATTTTCTTCTGAAAATCCAAGATACCGGAATAAATATCCAATTCCAGTTGCTATAAAAAGGATCCCTGTCATTACCAGCAGCCCTTTTAAAAATCTTTCCCAGATTTTCATCTGTTCCTGTTTCATATCTTCGCTCCCATATTTTTCACTTCCTGTCAAATTTAACACTTCATATCTAAAAACTGCATGAAAACTTTTTTGGTTCCATTAAAATCTTATAAAGATTCTTTCTCTGCTACACTAGTATATTTAAATATGAAGACAATATCAACACATTATGACAGATAAAAATAAAAAAACGGTCATGCCGAATATAACATGACCGCTGTATACTATATTATGACAGAAAAAAATATTGTGCTGTCCCTTTTCCTATTCTTCGATAACTCCGCCATTTGCTTCGATCAGACCATTGATATACGCACTTCCCAGCGCCCGGTCAAAAAGACCATATCCCGGCTTTCCGCTCTCTCCCCAGATCATGCGTCCATGATCCGGACGGAAATATCCTTCAAATCCCGTTTCAACTAGCGCCTTCACGATCGCATTCATATCCAGAGAACCTTTTTGCGTCAAGTGACCTGACTCTTCAAACGATGTGTCCGGAAGAATCTTCACATTCCTGATATGCATAAAGCCGATACGCCCCATTGCGGAATATTTACGCACCATTGCAGGGATATCATTGTCAGGGGAGCTTCCAAGCGAACCTGTGCAAAGACACAGACTGTTTGCCGGGCTGTCCACGATCGACAGATAACGATCAATATTTTTCTCACATGTAATCACCCTCGGCAATCCAAAAATCGGATACGGAGGATCATCCGGATGTAATGCCATCACGACATCGCATTCTTCTGCCACAGGGATCACCCGTTTCAGAAAATATTCAATATTCGCCCACAGCCCTTCTTCTCCAAGCTCTCCATATGCCCGGATCAATTCACGCACCTCATCCTGTGTGTAGCTGGCATCCCAGCCAGGCAGATGGATATCATCTTTCAGTGGATCCAGCCCTTTCAGCTGATCCCAGTACATCACAAGACTGGTAGATCCATCCTCAGCTTCTTTATCCAACTGGGTTCGCGTCCAGTCAAAAACCGGCATAAAATTATAAGTAATACATTTGATTCCGTACTTCGCACAGCGCTGGATCGACTCACAGTAATTTTCAATATGACGGTCGCGTTCCGGTCTTCCAAGTTTAATCTCTTCTGTGACAGGAATAGACTCTACCACATCAAATACCAGACCATTTGCCGCACATTCATCAACCAGATGTTTGATGCTCTCTTCCGGCCATACTTCTCCCGGCTTCACATCATACACAGCAGAAACAATCGAACGCATTCCCGGAATCTGACGGATTTTATCGAGTGTGACCGGATCACTGTCTCCATACCAACGAAATGAACTCTTCACTTGAACTACCTCCTATACTCTTACTTTCACCACAATTTTCTTTACGTGACAGGAACCATTTGCTGTCATTCGTCTCGGAGCATGTCCGTCTTCCGGCGGCACGATTGCAAAATCCCCGGCTTTTAAAATGACACTTCCAAAATCCGCAGGTTCCTGATAAAAAATCAGATCCTTCTCTGCATCATACTCCACGGACGGAATCAGATTTTCTACCGGCTCGTAACCGAAACATTCTTCTCCTTCCACTACATATTGTACATCGAAGTATTCTTTATGACTTTCAAACGGACAATCTGCAGCATCCATTGTAGAATAACTCTGCACATTCGCATACACTTCGTTCCCGTCAATCGGTACATTTCCAACCGGCAGAGCGGCAAGATCGGTATCTCTTAAAAACGTAAACGCTTTTTTAAATTTCTCACTGAGATAATCGTATTTCTCAGCCAGTAAAATATTTGTCGTCAGCATCTTTTTTCCTCCTGATTTTTATCGGACAATACTTCCCTGTTCCATTTCCAGATTTCATCATACAGACCATAAGAAGTATTTTTATCATAGGAATATACAAGCAGTACGTCCAGCATATACGGAGAAACACTCAGCCCTGAAAGTTGTCTGGCAAATGCCATTGCCGCAATTTCTGACAGGCATGAGATCACAGAACGGTTGGAGAATGGTTTTCTCCACAGCTCAATTTTCTCTGTTCTGGTAAAAATTTCTCCTGCATATTGTTCCTCCACTGCATGAAACAATTCGTGTGCCAGCAAAATTTCCAACAGGCGCTCCTTTTTAAGAAGCGGGCAGCCGCACTGTTTTTCAAGCGCAGCCGCCTTATCTACGCAGTCTGTAAAGATTGTGATCTCATCTGGCTGTACATACTGTGCAAACAAAACCACCCCTCCTCCGGTCGGAACTTTCGGCATCTTTACTTTCATGCCCATTTTCCCGGCCAGAATCTTCGGATCTTCAGTCCCATATTTTTCACTGATGCGCTTCGCCCATTCCCGTCCGCAGGCATTTGCTTTCACAGTGTACGCATCTTTTTCCTGTGACGTAAACTTTCGCTCCAGGGGTTCTCTTGCAAATGCATAGCGTCCCCACGCTTCTTCTGTCACACCCTCCAGTGTCTGCACCATATCTTTCAATGGAATTTCCGGAAACTTTTCTGGTTCTTCCTGTACATTTCTGCCTGCCAGCGCATCCAAAAACCGGTTTCTTTTACCACTCTTGTCCATATTGCTGCATATTCCCTTCTATTATTACAGACTGTTTTTCGCTCCCACAATGATCACATCATCAGATGGATTGATCATCTGCATCTCAACTTCCATCAGCATCATAATCTTATCCAGATCAACAGATCCTGAAAAATCCATCACCCGGGCTCCGGCGCAAATATAGTAATCCGGGCGCAGGATGGCATCCTGCTGATAAATCGCCAGTTCTTCCCACATCTGAGAGACCACATTCCGGTAGCTTCCCGCTTTACAAAGAAGAGCTTTTCCATCATTTCTCTGCACTTTGATAAATCCTTTTTTATCCAGAATACGAACCGGATGTTTTCCTTTTCTGTCTGTACCAAATACATAGAAATTCTTTGTTGCACATTCTTCCTTGATTGCAGAAGGTTCTTCTTTTAAATCCTCTGCTGCCAGCTGACGTGCTTCTTCTGCTGTACATTCCTTCAAAAGATCGGTTGTCTTTACTTCTGTGGAGCCCAGCGCGATCGCTGTCAGCTTTGAAGTCTGAGGATCGATCTCGATATGAACATCCACACTGTCCGCTGCGGCACCACTTTCCACTGCTTTGTCAATTGCTTCTGCTTTGATCGAGCGGATATCTTCCGGTGTCGGGTTTGGAACCACTCGTTCCACTACATCACGTACCATTGCAAGTGCAACACCGATGGAAGAAATGACCTCTGCATTATCCGGAATGGAATAGCGAAGTCCCATTTTATCCGAACAGAATCCAATCAGGGAAGCGGCTCCTCCGCCGACTCCTACCAGACTGATCTGATCTTTCTCCAGGCGATATTTTTCTGCCAGTTCCATGATGATCGGTTCAATTTTCTCATAGGCTCTTGTCAGAATCTGTTCTGCAACCTCTTCCACTGTTTTTCCCATGTAATCTGCCAGAGGCTGCATTGCCTTGCGCGCCGCATTGGCATTTCCATAGGCAAAATATTCTGGTTTAATCAGTCCCAGCACATTCGCTGCACAGGTATTTGTGATCGTGATCCGCTTTCCGCTTTTCAGTTCGATCGCTACATAGTCCGCAGGATCTCCCTCTTTCGGGCTGAAGAATACGACTTTCGGATCCACGATTTCTTCTTCCGGAGTAAATACCGCATAGTCCATACCTGCAATATGTGCGGAACGTGGTCCCACATCTTTGACACCGCTCTTATCTGCCCGCACCATACTTCCTCCGGCAACACCGAGGACACGCACATCCAGACTGCTGATATATGTACGATGTCCGCCTACATTCGAATAATCAATGGCAGGACGTCCGTCTTTGATTACACCGATATTCGTCGTTGTTCCTCCAACTTCAAAATATACACCATTTGAGGCACGCAGATACATCAGACTTCCCATCACAGAAGCTGCAGGACCGGACAACATCGTAAGGACCGGACGTTTTTTCATTTCACTGATCTCCATAACACCGCCGTCACCTCTCATGATCATCAGAGGAACTTCTACCCCGGCGCTTTTTACACTCTGTTCTGTAGAATTTGCTGTATTGAGCATTTTCGGCAAAATGGACGCATTGATTGCAGCTGTACGTGTACGTCTGGTCAGTCCATAAAGCTTGGTGATCTCACTGGCTGCTGTCGCTTCCAGACCCATATCTTTTGCAATCTTGCAGATGCCGGTCTCATTTTCCATGTCATCCACACCGTAAGATTCACTGGCCACGATAACCTGTGCACCATCACCCACCAGAGATTTAATCGTATCTGTCACAAGCTGGTCAGACAGATTTTCATCACAGATGAAGCGGTTCTTAAGCCGGATAAAACGCCCGGATCCAAGGTTGATATCCTTCATATTCGTCTGCGCTTTTGCGATCCAGCCGCCCACACCTTTCGGACCGACACCGATCACTCCTACATTTGCCACATCTCCTTCGATCAGAGCGTTGGTCGCCTGTGTCGTAGAATGTGCAACAAAGATCACATCTTTCGGATCGATTCCATTTTCTCTCAGGCAATTCTGAAATGCCTGTACAACTCCGGTCGCAACCCCTGCCTTGTCATCATGTGTTGTTTTCACAGAAGACTTTCCGATAATTTCATGGGTCGCATTGTCGATGGCAACGGCTTTTGTATGTGTTCCGCCGACATCGATACCCATACGTACTTTTCTATCACTCATTTGAAACTCCTCCTTAACCAAACATAATGTAAGTGATGGCCTGCATGATGATACAAACAATCCATGCAACCGGCAATGTCTTTTTCAGATGTTCTCTTGTTGATACTTTTGCGTAGCTGACTCCCCATGCGATCCAGCTCTGTGTCATACAGATGGAAACATTCATTGTAATAGAAGGAATGACCATCAGCGCAAACAGATATGGAGTTGAGAATCCGATTCCTTTCAGGATTCCCAGTGTTGCTGCTCCACAACCGAAAAGTGTCAGCGGTCCACGGAACAATCCAAGTGGTGCTAAAAGTGCAAACGCAATACTGATCACCAGTGTATTGTGCGGAATTACATTTCCAAGCAACGCATTAAAATAAGGAACACAAAGTTCTGCTGCTTTATTGAACATCGGAATCATAAGCAGAAATCCAACCAACGGTGCTGTATCAACTACACCATCATAAAAATCTTTATTCAGCACACGGCAGGCACCCCGGAAAGATTTCAGTTTTCCACAAACTGCCAGTGCATAAAAACTTCCAATGATAAATCCGAGAATGATCGGAACATTCAATACAACCAGCAGTAAAACCGGAAGGATCGGTGCGATCAGCGCAACTGTCGGAACATATCCCGGACGTGCTTTTCTTGCGGCGGATGCACTCCATGCATGAACAGTTTTCTTCTTTCTCAGAGAAAACATGCACATCACGATCACCATGATCAGCTGTACAGCAAGTCCGATCCCTGCCCAGCGAAGACGTGCCGGATCATCATAGGTGATCAGCTGTTTTCCGTCTTCTCCCAGGAAGAATGCCAGAAACTGTCCGGTAAGTACCGGGTTCAAGTACATTCCGGCTCCTACACTTAACATAAAAGAACCGATAGAAAGTGTCTTCGGAATACCAAGACTCATCAAGATCGGAAGAATGATCACTCCAATCGCAACAACTGCCCCTGCACCAAATAATGTAGAGAAAATTGCCGTTGTTACTGTAGAAAGCAGGACGCAGATAATGACTGGTTTATCTCCTCCAAGCTCAACAGCCTTTCGAATCAATGCATCTGCAATTCCTGTCTGAAGCAGTACACGACCAAACCATGCACCAAACACAACATTGACAAGAACACTTCCCCATCCTTCCGGACCGGACTGGAACACTTTCGTGATCGCATCTACAAAACTAATGTCCGTAATTCCCGGATATGCAGCGATAAATTCCGGATTTGTTGCAAAAGTATTTCCAATCAGTGGAAGCACTGTCCAGATAATACCCATGATCAGCATACCCATCATCAGGTTGCCGCCGCGAACTGCGTAAACGGCAAGACCTACAAATGAGACGAGCAGCAGGATTCCTATTACATATTCCATGATATTTCCTCCCTAGTTCTCTCTCTTTTCTTACATTTTCAGGATGGATTCCCAAACTTCTTCAATTACCGGGATTCCCTGTTCTTTGTTCTCTTTGATATTTTTCAGCTCCAGTTCTCCCGGATAATAAACCTCTCCGCCTTCTTTGATCGGTTCCGAAGATTTGACATCTGCAAGAATCTCTTCTACTATCGCATCTGTCTCTTCTACTGTATTGAATTTTGTCGGATCAACAGCGATCATGATCTGAGTCAGTCCGATCTCATCTCCAAATGTTCCGATCTTCTGTACAGAATTTCCATTTGTCAGAACGGTTGCGATCAGATCAAGCACGATAGACAGTCCGCTTCCTTTCCAGTATCCCATTGGAAGGACTCTCCATGTTTTTTCGATTTCCGTAGGATCTGTTGTCAGCTCTCCTTTTGTATCATATCCACCCGGCACCGGAAGCTGTACACCTCTGAGACGGCAATCTTCAATCTTTCCATAAGAAAACTGAGAAACTGCACAGTCAATCATCGCATGTTCACCATTGGAACGAGGCACTGCCATGATCAGCGGGTTGTTTCCTATTTTACGGTTCAAGCCGCCCCATGCCGGCATGTTCGGCATTGTGTTGGACCAGCAGATACCGATACATCCATGATCTGCTGCGAGCCATCCATATGTACCGCCTCTCATCCAGTGGTTATTGTTTCCTAATGCAACGCATCCGACTCCGTACTCTTTTGCCAGTTCACAGGCACGATCCATTGCTTTCTTTGCATTCAAAGGCCCGAATCCACGATGCCCGTCCCATCTCTCGATGGCTCCCATCTGCATTTCACAGGTTGCTTTCGCATTCGGATCGATCTCCCCTTTTTCCAGATAGCTGACAACACGCGGAAAACGGTTCAAGCCATGTGAGAACACACCTGCAAGGCTATTCTGTGCAAAAATAACTGCTGCATTTTCTGCATCCTCATGATTGAATCCCCTTTTCTCCAAAACTCTTGTAAACTCCTGTACCATAACATCATATTGAACTCTCATGATAATCTCCTTTCAGTTTGTGAAAATATTTTGAAAACTCATAAAAGCGCTTTCTCTAGCTTTCATTATAGTTATCTGTCTGTTTTTGTCAATATAAGATATCAACTACACACTACTTTCAGCATATAGTATAATTTTTTAATCTGATTTTCGTGCAAATCGCTGATATTTTTTTAATATTATGCAAGCGTTTTCTTATATTTCAAAAAAAATAAGAGAAAGACTTTCAGATATTTTTCCAAAAATCTTTCTCTTATGCTTCCGCCAGCCTAAGTTGTCTGTCCTTCCACTAACTCCGGCTGAATTGTGCAGGATGAATATACCTCTGTCTTTTCAATCAGACTAGTCAACAGCTGAACACTCATCATTGCCACTAATTCCGGCTTATTATCAATTGTTGTCAATTGCGGTTCACAAATTTTTGCATATTCCGAATTATTATAACCGGTTACTGCTACTTCCTCCGGCACCTTGATTCCATAATGTAAAAGCGCTTTCACAACTCCTGCTGCCGTAATATCCTCTCCGCAAACAATTCCCGTAAATTTTTGCTTTCTCCGGATCAGCTGTTCGACCGCTTTTATACCACCTTCAATACTTGATGCGGTCTCCAGCACCTGCTGTCTTGCATTTTTGAGACCACATTTCTCCATCTCCGCAATAAATCCCTCACATTTAAGCTGTGCACTGACTGTATCCATATCTCTCAGATAATAAATCTCGCGGTGTCCCTTTTGAATCAGATGTTCCACAGCAAGCGATACTCCATACCTGTCATCGACCAGAACCGAATATGAATTTGGCAGTTCCAGCTTTCCATTGGCAAGCACAACCGGTATATTCTGCAGCAACCCGCTGATTTCCGCATTTTTACAAAGCGTATTAAACACAGAACCTACCAGTACGATTCCATCCGTCTTTTTCTCCCGTGCTGTCCGCAGATACTTGATCGTCTCTTCCAGCTCCCCGCCCGTGTTGCACAGAGAAACCTCGTATCCACGACGGCTGAACTCTCTCTCTATGGTATAGGCCGTTCTAGCATAATGCGGAACACGGATATCCACTGTTAAAACAGAGACGGTCTTCATCGATTTGCTCACCATTCCGCGTGCGATCGCACTTGGCGTATAATTATTTTTTTCCAGAATTTCTTCTACTTTTTTTCGGGTTTCCGGATTTACATTTCCCTTATGATTCATAACCCGCGAAACGGTTGAAATCGAAACCCCTGCTTCTTTTGCAATATCATATATATTCATAACTTCCCTCTTTCCAACATTCCATACCTTCATGAAAGGGCTTTTACAAAAGCATACGTGATAAAGCCAAGATTTGTCAAGAAAATTTCCAACAAAAATTCGGAGTTTACATCAAGATTTTTAATACTTTTTTCTACATACTATTGACTTTTCTTCCAACTGTTCATATACTGTTTATACAAACATATACAGTTGATAAACAGTCAACTGATACAAGGAGGGATACTATGGAATACCTGTTGGAAGTACAACATCTCAACAAAAATCTTAACACCTTTGCTCTGCATGATATCAGCTTTACACTAAAACCTGGATTTATCACAGGTCTGATCGGACAAAATGGCTGCGGAAAGACCTCTCTGATCAAAACTATTCTGAATTTGTATGAAAAAGATTCCGGAGCAGTCTTTGTAACTGGTCATTCCATGGAAAACGAAGAAATTGCTGCAAAAGATCAGCTTGGCGTTGTTCTGGATGAATGTCTCTTTGATGCAGACACCCGGGTTGAGACGAACGCCCGCTGCTTCGGTGCCCTCTATAGTCGATATGATCACCGCTTATTTCTGGAATTCTGCAGACGTTTTGATGTGGACCCAAAGAAAAAAATCGGCAAACTCTCCAAAGGACAAAAAGCACGTTTTCAGCTTGCCTTTGCATTTTCCCATGACGCAAAAGTGTTTCTTATGGATGAACCTGCGGCCGGACTGGATCCTCTGTTTCGCAAAGAACTGATGGGATATATGCAGGAAATCGTGGAGGACGGCACGAGAAGCATTCTTTTTTCCACCCATATCACCGAAGATCTGGATCAGATCGGAGATTACATTCTTCTGATGGATTACGGACGTCTGATACTGGATTTAACGCGGGAAGAACTTGCAGATCGCTATCTCCTTTTACATGGTACAAAAGAACAACTGGAGCAGTTAGATTCTCAAATGGTCGTTTGTCAAAATTTCGGTGAATATCGGAATTCCACACTGATCGACTCTGCCAAAGCAGAATCACTCCATCTTGGCGCTCTGACCGTCACCAGGCCTTCTCTGGAAGATCTGATGTACTGTTTTCACAAAGGAGGTGTAATCCAATGACAAAATTGATTATCCAACACCTGTGGTCTGATTTTAAAAAACACTGGCTCGGGATTCTTGTGACATTGGTATTGTGTTATATTGCTACCATTTTTGTGTTTACCTTTGGATTCTGGTTTTTCATGGTGGATTCAGAAGCTTACTTGCTTTCAGAGGCTGAACTGAGGAAAATGATACTGAACGGATCGGAGACCTATACACTTTTATACTTTATTGGCACTGCCGGCATTTTGTTGTCTGTCATCCTGATTTCCAGAAAATTTCCCGTCCGGCTGTTGAAACCAATCTATTTTTGTCCGGCAGATATGAGATTAAAAAGAAAATCTTTGCGCTCTTATTTTTGGAGCAAGGTTTCTTTTTGTCTGATTTTATTTGTATTACTCTGTCTGAGCTTTACCGGAAATCTGCTGATATTTTTCCAGACTCCCGAGCTTACATTGCTACTTTTTTTGTCCTGCTTTATCCTGATTGATTTTTCCATGAAAGCAGATCCCGGCAACCGGATTCCAAATCGTAAGCTTGATGAAGCACTGGAAGGAAAAGGAATGAGCATCGTCAATGTCTACTGGTTCTGTCTGCTTGCTTTGGAATATGTTGCTTTATTTTGCCAGAGCTATCTGCAGACCTCATGGAATAGCTGGATCATTGCACTTTGGATCATTGCTATGATCGGAAATGTTTTTGCAGCAGTTTACTGCATCCGTACTTTTTTAAACAATATGATTTCTTATGAAAACTTATATTTCCCAAAACAGGAGGTAACTGTATGTTGACGCTGATCTTACAAAGTCTGTGGTCTGATTTTAAAAAACACTGGCTGAACTTCTCCATTTTATTTGCATTGTGGACCATTTGCTATTTCACATTTGGATTTTCTACTCCTTCTGCCTCCATAGGCTTAGGACTTGCTTTTGTACTTCTTCTTTCAGTAAAATTGCCGATACGCTCTTTGAAAGCACTCTCTTTTTGTCCTGCTGACACAAAGATAAAGCGTCGGTTGCTTTTGATGTACCTGTTGGTTAAAATTTTGATCTGTCTGCTGATATTCTCATTGTTTCAAATTCTGGGCGGAGGTTTCCATTATTGGATAATAACTGTCACACCTCGTGAAACAATAACCTACTTGCTGCTCCTTCTCCTCCTGATCATCGCAGCTTGCTTAAATCATGCCATGCCTTCTCCAATTCAGTTAACCGAAGAGGGGCATCAGCAGAAAATTTTCAATAGGATTCTCAATTTTGACTTTCTGAATTTTATCTGGATCCTGCTGCTTGTGGCCGAATTTGCACTTTTTAAATATGCTTCCCCCAAAAATATTCTCTGGTTTCTGATCATGAGCATAAATATACTTGTAACCGCTTACTGCATTCACAGTTTTCTAAACAGCATCCTTTCTTATGAAACTTGCTTCGAACTGCAGGACTTGACAGAAAGGAGGCCTGGTACACATTGAACATTCTTTTAAAACCGGATTCCTCACTGCCGATTTACGAACAGCTTGTACAGGCATTTAAGGAATCCATGTTAAACGGGGAGCTTTCTCCAGGTGATATGCTTCCTTCCATCCGAAGTCTGGCAAAAGATCTGGAAATCAGCGTGATCACCACAAAGCGCGCTTACGAAGAACTGGAATCCGAAAACCTCATCTACTCTCATCCGGGAAAAGGATTTTTTGTAAAGCAGGTAGATTTTCGTACTCTGCAGGAAGAACAGCTTGTTCAACTGGAACATGCGCTCTCTTCCTGTATCGAAGATGCAAAAAAACTGTCTCTTTCTTTAGATGAGGTACAGGACTTGATACAACTTTTATGGAAAGGCAGGGATTAGGATATGTCTGAACTAATTTGTAATGAACTCGCAAAATCTTACAGTCACTTTCAGTTATATCCGACTTCTTTTCAACTGGAAAGCGGATATCTGACAGTACTTGCCGGGAAAAACGGCTCCGGAAAATCAACTCTTTTACGCTGCCTTGCCGGGATTGATCCGGCCTGCACCGGTGATGTGACGCTGGATGGAATTTCTTTAAAAAAAGAGCCTGACAGCTACAAAGATCAAATTGGTTATGTATCAGAGGAACTCACTTATTTTATGGAAAAATCCGCTCTGGAAAACGGAGAGCTTCTGGGCCCTTATTTTTCCAACTGGTCCATGGAACGCTATTATACGCTGATGGACCGGATGAATTTTTCTCCCTCCAAACAGCTCTGGCAGCTCTCCAAAGGCGAATACATGAAAATGCAGACCTGTTTTGCACTGGCACATCATCCACGTTTTCTGATCTTGGATGAACCGTTGGAAGGCTTTGATCCTGTCTTTCGCAAAAACTTTCTATCGATTATGCAGGATATTTTAAATGAAGATGTAGGAATTTTTATTTCCTCCCACATTACAGAAACATTGAAAAAACTTGCCGATTACCTGCTGTTTGCCGATAATGGAATTATTACGTTCCACTGTCCGGAACAAATGGATGCCTTTCTTGCCGACAAATTAAAACGCTCTCATACACATATACGAGACCTGCTGTCCCGTAATTCTTAGGAGGTGACTTATATGAACCACAATGTTTACCACATAGAGAAGCAAACCTTTCATTTTGGAGGATACTGGCTGTTAACAGGAACCTTGTTTTTCCTTTATCTTCCGACCTCCCAGTTTGAGATGCAGAACGCCTATCATGCTCTTTCAAAAGGATTGATCCCGGATCCTGCCACCTTTCTCCCTGTCTGGTTTATTTTCGGTATTTTCGGACTCTGCTGCTATCTCTGTTATGAGCTTTTTCTCATCGCAGAAAACGGAGTGATTTCATCCCGTGTTACCAGATATCTGACACTTCCGCTCAGGCGACAGGATTATTATAAGATCAAAGCACGGATCTTTTTTGAAAAATTCGGAGTGCTGCTTCTGACACTGGTCGCAATGTTTCATATTTCCTTTCTTGGATACAGGCTGCCTCTTTCCCTGTGGAAGCGCTCACTTCCGGAACTGATTCTCACCTGCTGCTTTTTGTTTTTTGCAGCGATTCTGATTTTTGCCGGATATCTGTTCCACGATCTTTACTGCCTGAAACATCATCATTAAAAATACGGATGGGCGTGTTTATGCGTCCCATCCGTATCGATCTACTTTTTCCGGTTTCTCCACCTCATATTTAGTTTATACAAAATAACGACCAAAATAATATATCCTAATGGCAAAATTACTGCCAGTGCAAGCACAACTGTCAGTTTTGACAGCTTTTTCTGCTCTGTTTGCTCTGATTTTTCAGCCTTCTTTTCCTGTTTTACCGACTCGATCTTTATTTTTTTATCAGATCCTGTCAATGCGGAAAACGCTTCTTCTGTCAATGTTGCTTTCGCACTCCCCACTGGCTGTCCGTGATAAAAATACTCTACCGCAGCCTGTCTTACTCCTTCCTTTTCATTTGGAACATACTCTTTTTCCAATTCTGAAAACGAAACGCCCTTTGGAACCACAACATAGGCATCTTCCTTGTCAAAACTTTCAATATCTGATGAAGTTTCACATTCCCTCAGATTCAGCCTTTCAAAATTTGTAAATGCATAATCATACATAAACCTCGTATCCGTATAAGCATCTACTCCATATGTATGAAGCACCACCGCTGCCAGCTGCATATCATTTCCTTCCGCCATCGTCACAAGCGTTGTCTTTGACTGATCTGTATATCCGGTCTTTCCCGCTTTCGCATTCGCATAGTAATAATAGTTTTCCGGCCAGAGCATTTTATGATTCTGATCCAGAATCCTTTCTTCCGCAGTCAGATTCGTCGGTGGAACTTTGTATTCCAGCGTTGTCTCCAGTCTTCGAAACTCTTCATTCTGATAAGCTGCCGCTGCAATTCTCGCCATATCATGCGCTGTTGTATAGTGGTTGTCATCATGAAGCCCATTTGCATTGACCCAGTTTGAACTGGTACATCCCAATTCCTGAGATATCCGGTTCATCTCTTCTATAAACTCCGCATATCCGCCATTTAAGTACTGCTTTCCTACATTTTCCGCCACCGCATAGGAGACTTCATTTGCCGAAGCCAGAAGCATCCCATAAAGTGCTGACTCCATGCTGATTTCTTCCCCGGGCTTCATCCCGATCTGCGCATCATCCCACTGCAAAAAAGAAATACTGTCCTCTGAAAACACAACGGTATCGGACATTTTCGCATACTGTAATGCAGTCAAAACACTCAACACTTTCGTAATACTCGCAGGATATCTTTTTTCTTCGGCCTTTTTTGCATAAAGCACTGCCCCGCTGTTCATGTCCATCACAATGCCGGAAGCCGCATAGATCGCGGGTCCCTGTGGCCAGTTCGAAATCTCGTTTGTATCTATTTTCTCCGCATAAGATGCTGCTTTTTCCTGGTTTTCCTGCTCCTGTGCAGACAGTACTTGTGTATTTTCCGTCTGCTCCTGCCCGGCCATCTCCTCTGCACACACAGCCACACCCGGTGTAAGAGTCAAAAGAATCGCTGCCAATGCGCCTGAGAGAACTTTCTTTGCTTTCATAATCTGCCTCCATTTTGTTTCAATTGGTTTTATTATACGCAAAATGGAGGTTAGCGTCAACGCATCAGAAATTTTTAAATCTTTCTAAATTTTCCCCGTCTTCTCTTGAGGATTTTTCAAAAACAGGATAGAATAGGAGCATTCGGAAGGAGGATTTCCATGAGTTCCAAGAACAACAACGAACATTTTTTTAATCAGGATTTTGAAGTCACTTATGAAGACGATCCGATCTTTCATTATGAAGAAGAACCACTGACAAAGCGTGAATTTCAAACCGTAGATTTAAAATCACAGCCAAAGCCCCGGGCTTCCGGTAAAAAGAAAAAGAATATTCAAATGCCGCTGCAGGGAGACGAGACCATTTTAATGGATCCGATCACAAATGGATCCGTTTCTCCACAGTCCGGCCGAAAAAACCATCAATGGGAAGAAGAACCTGACAGAAGAAAAAATCCATCACGTTCAAAACGCCCGACCTCTGATTCTGATGATTACGAGGATGAACGCCCCCGCAGAGAAAAGTCTTCTTCCAAAAGGAAAAGTGACCTGCTTTCTCCTGTAAAAACCACTGCAAAATATGGGGGAAAAGCCATTTATAAAACAGCCAGCATTATCATCCGTTTCGTTTCTCTTTTGCTGATCGCAGGAACAGCCGCTTTCCTGGCTTATAATTTCTGGCGCGGCAGTGCTCCTTACGGAGATCCTGTAACTGCAGTAGAAGAAAAGAATTATTGTCTGGCCGCTTATGCCGGAGTCGCCGTATTTTTTCTTTTATTTGAATGCATCTCCTTTTTATGGGCTATGACACGGGTTCGTGTCCGTGACGGCAGAAAGACTTATAAAGAAGATACCGGACGTGGACTTTTCTCATTTATTTTTATCTATGTGTGCTCTTATGCATCCTTTTGGATCAACCAGATCATTCCACAGTCTCCGGATGTGTTAAAAGGAATCCGCGGTGCTCTGGATGTATTCGGTTCCATGCACAATGCCCTGCTTGGGCTCTGTCTGGCGGGAGTCATTTCCTGTCTGGTCCGTAAGTATGCAAAATAGATTGAGAACGACAAAACGCCGCCGGAGGTACAACGTTTATCTTTGGCAGCGTTTTTTGTTTTACTATTTACCATTATTTTACCAGCACTCCGGACTGCAGTATATCCCTAAGCAACTGATTTGCCTCTCTTTTGATCTCTTCAATCGATGTTTTCTCACCATGTGCCTCATTGATAAATCCAAGCATCCCAAAACACAAGAAACCTGCAATTTTCTTCGGGGAATATTTCACTTCTACATTCTGTCGGATTTTATTGGTATGATTTTCAATTGTTTCCAGTACAATAGTGTAAAATGCAGATGCAAGATACGGGTTTTTCTGCGGGCTGGTATACTGGAAAAATGCAAAACAGTCATAATACACTTCCAGAATACTGTTTAACATATTGCAATATCCCATTACAAGATCATTTCCCGGATTTTCTTTTTCCTGTTTTGTACGATAGATATCCGTTCCGATCTGAAGCATATCACTGAAAATATCATCTGCCAGTGCGTATTTATCACTGTAGTGTGCGTAAAAAGTAATTCTGCTGATTTCTGCCCGCTTGCACAATTCTGTAATAGAAATCTGCTCAAATGAGATCTCTCCCATCATTTCGATCAAGGTTGCCTTCAAATTTTTCTTGGTTTTGATCACTCTTCTGTCTTCCATGATTTACATTTTCCTCTTTCTGTATAATTAACTAACATTTTACAAATATTGTTCATTGTCTTTAGATTTCGGATTTGCTATAATCTTAACACTTGTTAAAATAACGGTCAATATGTAAGCTATTTTCGCCTTTCACCATAGAAACGGCGGGTTACGGATTAAGGGAGGATTTTATGCCAAAGATAGCAATTATGACAGACAGTAATTGTGGAATCACGCCTGATGATGCGCAGAAGTATCACATTCACATACTTCCAATGCCTGTCCTTGTTGGGGAAGACACTTTTTATGAAGGATGCAATATCACATCAGAAGAGTTTTACCGGAAACTTTCTTCCGGAGAACCTGTTACAACTTCTCAGCCATCGCCTGCGGATGTCATGAAGATGTGGGATCAGCTGCTGAAAGAACATGATGAAGTCGTTCATGTTCCAATGTCCAGCGGACTGAGCAATTCCTGCCAGACTGCCCTGCTCCTTGCGCAGGAAGAATATTTCAAAGGGCGGGTGCATGTTGTGGACAATCACCGGATTTCTGTTACACAGGCACAATCCGTTCTGGATGCAGTCGAACTTACCCGCCAGGGATTCACCGGGGCGCAGATCAAAGAAATTCTGGAAACGGAAGCCATGGATGCCACCATCTACATTGCGGTAAACACTTTGGAATATTTAAAAAAAGGCGGTCGTATCACAGCAGCAGCTGCTGCCATCGGAACCGTATTGAATTTAAAGCCGGTTCTTACCATTCAGGGAGACAAGCTGGACGCCTATACCAAAACCCGGGGAATGAAGTCTGCTTTTAAAGCCATGTGCAAAGCACTTGATAAAGATCTCTCCGGAAGACTCTCTGCACTCCATACTCAGGGACTGCTCAAAGCCGGTATTGCATATACACAGATGGATCCTGATACATTGGAATTTTTTAAAGAAGAAATGAAAAAACGATACCCGGATCTGGAATTGTTTCAGCTTCCACTTACAATGAGTATCGGATGTCACACCGGTCCCGGTGCACTTGGAATCGGGCTGGTACGAGTCCATAAATAACACAGGCGGGAAAAGTCACAGCATTACTTTTCCCGCCCGTTTTCTATCTTGGCTTCGCATTCGGATAAATCCGATCCATTCTTTCATCATCAAAATGTTCATCGATCACTTTTTCCCAGCCACTCTCTGCCGGTCTTCCATTGGCACGCATATCATAGCGCACCAGTGCCGCCATAGATACCAGAATATTCACTGCCATAAACACAACCAGAATCCAGGTCAGCACATATCCCCAGAGCATCGGAATCTTTTCAATCCATCCTGCAAATTTCGGATACAATACCTTGATCCAGATCACCGCTGCGATCCCCCAGAAAAAGCAGTACAACAGATTGATACGCCCACCCAGGTTAAACGGAATCTTACTGTAGTCCCAGAATACTTTTCCAAACACAATCTCTGTAAATACACTGCAGACATATTCATATGCTCCGCCTAAAAATGTACCTACAATAAAAATATGCCGGTCCGGCTTTTCTCTGTCCTTGTATAAAAGTGCCGTTGCAATGGCAATCGCCAGCCCCCATACAATACTGAACGGTCCCCATACAAGGCTGCTCCTGCTCATCCATACTCCGGCTGTCAGACGACAGAAGATCGTCTCTGTAAAGTCTCCAAGCACTGCTCCGATCAAAAACAGCCAGAATAGTTTATAAAACCCGCACCCTTCTGCAAAGTTCCCTTCTTTTTCTATCTGCTCTGTCTTTTCCATGATCACAGGATATGCCTTCGCCATTCGTTTTTCTACATGACCCACGATCATTAATGCAAATTTCTGCGTCCATACTGCTACTTTCTTATTCCACCGGATTGCAGTCGGCATCTCTTTCCGGATATGAAATACTGCTGCCAGCGATGCAGAAATATCCAGAGCCATTCCTGCTAGCAAAATCCAGAGCAGAATCTCCCGGATCAGCGTCGGAATCATGTGATATACTATCAGAAAAAAAGCATCTCCATACCGTACAGCCACAAATCCGAGCACTGCCCATAATACAGAATACTGTAGGCAGATGTATCCGTCAAAATTCCATTTCTTGTTCGAATAGTCCCACCATTTGTGCTGATTTAAGCGCTCCAGGATTTTTCCTGCCATCCACTCTATGATCGTTGCAAGCACTCCACAGCCGATCAGCTGAAAGACAGGCTCTGCCATCAGTTCTTCCATCGTGACTGCCATAAATACTGCTGCGATTCCATACACCAGACAGAACGGACCTGTCGAAAATCCACGGTTTACAAACTTTTTCTTTTTCACTGTGCCGACAATCGTTTCGATCACCCATCCCAGAAAAGAGTAGATCAAAAGCAGCCATACCAACTCCATCATTGAATAGTTCATCTATGTTTCTCCACTTATCTTTCGTATTTTATTACTACATTTACTCTTCGATTTTTTTCAAAATCTCACCAATATCTCCCATTTCTTCCGGCAGATCTTCTTTTCGATAATAATCAATTGACACGATCTTGCCGGGAAGCTCCTGTTTGTACGGCCCTGCCTGAACCAGCACTTTATCTCCCACTTCCAGATGTTCATCCTCTGTCAGATACGGATGCTTCTCTCCTTTTTCATGAAAGACCACGCTGCAGATAATCTGTTCTCCCTGACGTCTTCCACGACGATAAATATAAGGATTCAGAATATCTTCATAGCTTTCATAAAACCGGATGTATCCCGCGATCTCCCGGATAAATGCATCCCATCCTTCCGGAAGTCCTCTCCGGTTATATGTTCCTGTCACCACGCGGCTGGTACTTGCACCGCATTCTAGGGAAAGCTTAAATGCTGCACTGTCCGGCTCCTGCTGACCGGAGGTACTTTTCAGTTTTCCAAGATATTCCATGCACTTATCCATCAGCTCCGGAATCTCATCCCGCATATGATATTCTTTGGTCAATTCCCGCCCCGGAGCGATCACCTGACGGATCGTCAGAGTTTCCTCATACCGGTCCAGGATCATTTCTTCTTTATAATCCCAGTTGACAGTCTCATTTTGAGTTCCCTCTTCATTTTTCTGCGTGAACCGGACATTTCTCTGATATTCCAAAGTGATTTTATTAATCTGTCCGGGAATGGAAGTTGGCACGATCTCATCCATGATCTTCAAAAATTCTTTCCAGTTATCCGGATAAACGCCGCGTCCCACAGATTTTTTCTCCTTCTCGCCCTGTTCACAATATGCCACTTCCCAGTTCTCATCATCTTCATCAGGTATAGCATCTGACGGCATATAGACCTCTTTCCAGTTTTCTATATGTAAATCTGCAATCCGCAGAAGCCACTCTTCTCCATGCTCTGCGGTCAGTGAATACGCGCATTCAAAAAATGGATAGGACACACTCTCTATCACTGCATCCAGCCTGCAGTCTTTCGCAGTACGAATCTCTATCAATGTCTTGTTTTCGCCTTTTCTGGTCGAAAAACGAATATAATTCAACATCTCACCAATGTTCTCCTTTGCTGTCATTTCCGACTTGTGATCATGCCGGATTTCATCATTATATCACAAAAATACCAGAGATGAACTCTTTTGCACAGAAATTCATCTCTGGTATCCCTATCCGGATCCTATTCGTCACTGTTTCCAGCAGCTCCTATTCCATATAACCGCCCTTCATCGGAGACACAGCCTTTTCCGCAAACTGCTTTAAAACACCTTTTGTATATTTGTTTTCTCTTGGCTACCAGCGGCTTTTTCTTTCTTTTAAGATTGCTTCCATTTCTTCCTCTGATTTTCTCTCACCATTTACTCCCACGATTCGAAGAACCCTGTTTGAAATGCTGATCTCGATCAGATCATTTTCTTCCACCAGGGCAATCGGTCCGCCCTGTGCTGCTTCCGGAGAGATATGTCCGATTGCAGGACCTTTGGATGCTCCGGAAAATCTACCGTCTGTCAGAAGTGCAATACTTGCACCAAGCGTTGCATCTGATGCAATTGCTTCTGTCGTGTAAAACATTTCCGGCATTCCGCTTCCTTTTGGACCTTCATAACCGGGAGTTTGACAGTTGAATAATAGAAAAACACCTTGCAGGCCTTGTAA